>Ga0307475_10001391_pt1 | contig 14404 bp, 14 predicted proteins | sample atmos_gasesECM1C_FD_203317 | JGI IMG/M metagenome (GOLD analysis project Ga0307475, IMG submission 203317) | Hardwood forest soil microbial communities from Morgan-Monroe State Forest, Indiana, United States - atmos_gasesECM1C_515 | ecosystem: Environmental > Terrestrial > Soil > Temperate... | reverse complement strand
CGCGGAATAGGCCTTGCGGTCACGCTGGTCGGTGTCGTGCTGGCTTCGACATCCTTCGCGGCGCATAAGGTTGATGCATCGGCACGCGGCAACAATCCGCATGCGCGGCTGGCGAAGGGAGTGGCGTGGGCCATCGTCGCGGCTGTAGGTTTCGGCTTTGTGTTTTGGTTTCTCGGATTCCATGTGGTGCCCGTGCTCGGCAGCGTTATCTCGGTGTGGATGATACGTCTGACATCATTCACGGTGCTGGCTCTTGCGGCCGCGCCTTCGCGGCAAGCCATCACGCTGCCGCGCGGCAGTGTGTGGTGGCTGCTGCTCGGCGTCGGATTGCTCGACACCGCCGCATTCGTTTTCAATAATGCCGGGCTGCACACCGGTCAGGTTTCCGTGGTGAGCGTGCTGGCATCACTCTACGGAGCTGTGACCGTGGTGCTCTCCTGGATATTTCTGCGCGAGCGGCTGGAGCGCAGCCAGTGGCTCGGCATTGTGCTGATCTTCGCGGGCATCGTCCTCGTCAGCTACTGAAAGATTCCCGCGCAGCGGCGAGATAAGAATGGTTCCTCGGGACTGGTACACTATTCCATCGCGTCTTGAATCCATGAAACAACGATACTGCGAAGTCGCGCTTCCCGTTCCGCTGCGCTCGACGTTCAGCTACGCCGTGCCAGCTTCGCTGAATGGCGAGGAGTTGGTCGGACGCCGCGTAGTAGTGCCCTTCCGCAATCGCGCCATGGTCGGTGTGTGTCTTGCCGTTTCCGATCGCGCGCCCAATGTTTCCCGCGTGAAGGAACTTGCCGAGTTGATGGATTCGCTGCCGGCGCTTCCGGAAAAATTGATCGAACTGGGGCACTGGATTAGCCGCTACTACATGGCGCCGGTGGGCGAGACGTTTCGCGCCATGCTGCCGCCCGAAGTGGAACTACGGCACGACCGCGAATACTGGCTCACAGATGCCGGCCGCTCATATCTACAGGAGCTTGCAGCAAACGAAGAGAATACTCATGAGGAGAAGGCTGAGTTCGAATTTCTGCATCGAATGGGTGCACAGGATCAGCCGGAGCCCTCTGCGCGGGTTCGCCGCCGCCTCGGCGGAGAAGCACTGGCCGAGAGGCTAGTTCGCCGCGGACTGTTGAGTACGCGCGAAGTGCTGCGCAAGCGGCGCGCGCGGACGCAGAAAATCGTTGCGTGGAATCCAGCGAACACGGAATCGCCCGCAAACGCCGCCGAAGAAACAATTCGCGATCTGTTGACGACAATGCGCGGGCCGCTGCCGCTTGCATTGCTGATGGAGAGAGCCAAGGTGACACGCGCGGTGGTAATGCGCCTCGAAAAAAACGGCAGGCTGCTGGCGTGGGAAGAACCGCTCACACAGGAGGAAGACGCCTGGGATACGGATTTCACGCCGCCGGCGAATGTGCTGAACGCGGAACAGAAACAGGCACTCACAGAAATTTGGCGCTGGATTGTGGCCGGCAAATTCGCGGCCGCACTGCTTCACGGCGTCACCGGCAGCGGCAAGACGGAAGTGTACCTCGGCGCGATCGAAGCGGCGCTTTCGCGCGGGAAGACTTCGATCGTGCTTGTGCCGGAAATTGCGCTGACGCTTTGGGTGGGTCGTCTTGTGCGTGCAAGATTCGGAGAACGCGTCGCGATCTTGCACAGCGGTTTGCCGGACATAGAACGAGCGCGCGAATGGTGGCGCGTGCGGCGGGGTGAAGCGAACATCGTTGTGGGGACGCGCTCGGCGGTATTCGCGCCGCTCGAGAATCTCGGCCTGATCATAGTGGATGAAGAGCAGGAAAACAGCTACAAGCAGGAAGAAACGCCGCGGTACAACGGTCGCGACACGGCAGTTTATCGCGCGCGCTTGGAAGGAGCGGTTGCGTTGCTCGGCTCGGCGACGCCTTCGCTCGAGACCTACCACAACGCGCGCGCGGGAAAATATCATCTGCTTGAGCTGACTTCACGAGTCGAGAACCGCCCACTTGCCGAAGTGCGCGTGGTGGACTTGCGCGAAGAATTCCGCAGGCAACATGAGAGTGCAGCGGTTTCTGAATCGTTGCGCGCGGCGATTGCATTGCGCCTGGAAGAAAGCACGCAGGCGATGGTGCTGATCAACCGGCGCGGCTACTCTTGGTCACTACTTTGCAGAAGTTGCGGTGCATTCGTGCAGTGCCAGAATTGCAGCATCGCGCTGACGTATCACAAGAGCCGTCAGCGATTGGAATGCCATTATTGCGGCTACTCGATTCGGCCGACGAAGCAGTGCCCCAAGTGCTGCGGAGAATACATGTACTTCGTCGGGGACGGGGCTGAGCGCGTGGAAGAATATCTGCGCGAGAAATTTCCGAAGGTGCGCATCGCGCGGCTGGACCGCGATACGATGCGCACCAAGCGGGAATATCAGCAGGTACTTGGCGCTTTCGCGAAGGGCGAGATTGATGTGCTGGTGGGAACGCAGATGGTTGCGAAGGGGCACGATTTCCAGCGGGTGACGCTGGTTGGCGTGGTCGCGGCAGACCTGGCGCTCGGACGGCCGGATTTTCGCGCGGCAGAGCGCACATTCCAGTTGCTGACGCAAGTGGCGGGACGCGCGGGGCGCGGCGAGCTTTCAGGCGAGGTGCTCGTGGAAACGTATTATCCCGAGCACTACGCGATCCAGCATGCCGCGCAGCAGGATTACGTTTCGTTCTACGAGAAGGAAGCGCACTTCCGGCGGATGCTGCACTATCCGCCGTTTACCGCGCTGGCAAATATTCTGGTGCGCGACCGCAAAATCGAAAATGCGATTCGATGGTCGCGCGCGCTGGCGGGCTACTTCGCGCCATTCGAAAATCGCGGCGTAAAAATTTTGGGCCCAGCCGCCGCGCCGCTCGCACGATTGCGCCGGGAATACCGTTTTCAATTCCTTTTGAAATCTCCGCAGCGCGCGGCGCTTTCACAGGTTTTAAGCGGATGCCTGGACTTCTGCACTGCGAAAGAAATTCCAGAGACCGCTGTGATCGTGGATGTGGATCCCACGAGCCTGGCCTGAATCCGGTGCGGCGAAGTAGGGACTTCCGGCTCGGCCTCCTGGTTTGTGGCAGGCTTGGTCGTGAAGCACAGCAGGAACATTGCGAGCGCGCCCACAGCCCACAGGCGTCTTGACGGCGTCAGAGGTTCCCAGCGATCGACCAGGGGCGGATGGCGGAACCGCAACGAAAGTAGGAGCAGGATGCCGCCCCAGCCGTACCACAGCGGATCTTGCGTGCCGAGCGCGATAAGCGCGAGCGAGACGATGATGGAAATTCGCCGGTGATATTGGCTCGCGAGACTGTACACGATGTGCCCGCCGTCAAGCTGCCAAACCGGAAACAAATTTAGAGCAGTTGCAAAAAGTCCCATCCAAGCGGCGCGGCCGATGGGATGAAGCAAGATTGAATTTGGGTCCACGCCGGGATGAAACAAAGAAATAAAAATTCGCATCAGCGGCGGATTACCGAACACGATTGGCGCGCTGGCTTGTGCGCCGGGAACAATTTTTGACGAAGCGATCGCGTACGCCATGGCCGGAACGGCGATGAGAAACCCGACAACAGGACCGGCGAGGCCGACATCGAATAGTGCGCGGCGCGTGGTGATTGGCGAGCGGATGCGGATGAACGCGCCAAACGTGCCGAACAAGGTTGGGGCGGGGATGAAGTAGGGATAACTTACATCGATGTCGTAGAGCTTGCAGGCGAAGTAATGTCCAAGCTCATGCGCGAGCAAAATGCCGAGCAGCGTAAATGAAAACGGAACGCCGAGCAGTAAGAACCGTGGATGCTCGAGCGGGTAGAGCATCATCGCGAAGGGATTCTGATCACCCGAGAAAGGCGCCTCATTCCTCGAGTACGAGCGGGCGAATTCCACGCCGACTGCGAGAGTAGAAATCACAGTGAGGATAAAAAGGATCAGTGCGGGCCAGACTGGGCGGCGGCGCGGGGGCGGCGGCGGAAGCGTCTCCGCGAGCGGCGGGAAATGCATCTCCATGATTTCGACGGGGACCCGGCCGTGACCATTGCCGCCGTTGGTGTCAGCGCTCATGGGAATTGGATGCAGCGGCGCGAAAAAATGGTACGCCGATATTGAAGGGCCGGCCGCGGCTCCGACGGAATCAGGACTTGCCTGCGGGAAGCGCCTGGAGTTCTTTGCCGGGCTTGAAGCGGACAGCTTTGCCGGGCGGGATGCTGACTTGCTGACCGGTGCGCGGGTTGCGTCCAATGCCGGTCTTGCGCGGCTTGACGGTGAAGACGCCGAAGCGGCGAAGCTCGATGCGTTCGCCGCGGCCGAGAGCGTTCTTCATGGCCTCGAAGACGGTTTCGACCGACTGTTCGGCTTTGCTGCGGGTGATGCCGGTCTTCTGTACGATGGCGTTGACGATATCTAGCTTTATCACGGAAACCTCCGGGCCAGCGGAAGCCTATGCTAGACAGGGGTTTGCAGGTTGTCAAGCGCCGCGCGGTGTAATAATATGCGCCACTCGCGAAAGGCCGCCTCGGAGAGTTTCGAGCCACAAGGAGGATGGGATGTCGGTGAAGTCTGACAAGTGGATTCGAAAAATGTCGCTCGAGCACAAGATGATCGAGCCGTTCGAGGACCGGCAAGTGCGCGACGGCGTGATCAGCTACGGCGTCTCGTCGTATGGATACGACATGCGCGTGGCGGATGATTTTCGAATATTTACGAATGTGAATTCCTCGATCGTGGACCCAAAACATTTCGACGCGAAATCGTTCGTGGAATTCAAGGGAGCGGTATGCATCGTGCCGCCAAATTCGTTTGCGCTGGGGCGGTCGGTGGAATATTTCCGGATACCGCGGAATGTGCTGACGATTTGCGTGGGGAAATCGACGTATGCGCGCTGCGGAATTATCGTCAACGTGACGCCCTTCGAGCCCGAATGGGAGGGGTTCGTGACGCTCGAGATCAGCAACACCACGCCGCTGCCGGCGAAGATTTATGCGAACGAAGGATTGGCGCAGGTGGTTTTCTTCGAGTCGGATGAGCAGTGCGAAGTCTCGTACAAGGACAAGAAGGGGAAGTACCAGGCGCAACAGGGAATCGTGCTGCCGAAGATTTGAAAGTTGGGGACTTTGCGGAAACGTGATTTTTGTTGCGATTAGAAAATGTGATGTGCTTTGTTGTGAGCGGGTTATAGCGATTTCTAATTTGGCATGTGTTGCGATTAGCTTTTTCTTCGCCCCCTGCAGATTTGAGGGGGGAAGCCAATTGTCCCCGGAATGAAGCAGGTCCCTCACAGGTCTTGTCGCGCGAGCGATTTGAGAAATCTCCATTCGTAGCATGGCACATTGGGAGGGAAAATTCGACTGGCCGAGCGACCAGTTTTTGGGCGTTCGCATACACTGGCCGTTTCGGTGACGGGGTGTTTAGCCGGAATGCAACGTCCAAACCGTCCCACCCTTCCCGCAGCGGCGGCGGGAAGGTTGGGGCACCCGCAAGATTAAAAGCGGGGCCAAGACAAATCAACCTCAGGATGAGGTGCCCGAGAACGTTCATCGTGGGGGCGGAGATGTCAACGTAGAGAAATACGGATGCGAAGGGCTGGGCCACCCGCCAGCCGCAGCAACGGGCAGAGCCGGAGGATACAGTTTACAAGGATTCACAATAGCGCGACAGCTTGGTGCTGCTGTCGCGGCCTATGCAGGTGGCAGTTGGGTTGCGATCCGTTCTGGCGCTATGATTGGTCAGAGCATTGCGCGGGCGGCAGGAGTAGGTCTGGTCGTTGCGGTCGGAGCGGGCGTCGGACTCACTGTCGGATCAGCAATTAATTGCCGTTGATTCACAGGGTTTTGCCCCCAAAGGGTGCGCGAATTCGCGCGACGAGTCCTACGCGCGATGCTTGTGAATCCGCACTCTCGGCATCTCTAAGCGTGAGGGAGAACGAGGATCACATTCCTAGGTGTGAACGCTTAGAAATGGAGAGGGCATGGGCTCATCGATTCGTGATCTGCAACCGGCGACTGCTTGGCAAGAGGGAGAGCGTCGAGCATTTGTCACAGGTGTGATCGGGTTCCTCGTGGCTGGCGCCTTGCAGAGTCTTGGTATAATTTCAGGCTTCCGCGACCCCCTCACTGCGGCCCTCTCAGGTCTGGTGGCCTTATTTCTTGTACATTTGACATTGTTCCTTGCCTACTACTACCACTCCTGGGGCACTGGTCTTCTGGGCGCAACCGCTTCTCTGTTGACCCCTTTTGTTGTGAACATGGCTTGGGTGCGTGTTTCGAACAGGTCGGTGTTCATTCCGACAATTGTTGTGGCGTTGTGCGGCTACGTGATCTTGAACCTCATCCACATGAAAGTTTCAGGACAGTCCTTGAGGGCTTATTCTCGCGATTCGGCACGCGCTTTCAAAGCCCAATTTCATTTCGAGTCGCGTTGGGGAGCAATCGCGTTCTGGGCGATGATGGGAGTGGGGGTCGCTGCGACAATGTGGCTCTTGTCGCTCCGATGAGGGGTTCGGCAGAACGAATCAGTTCGCATTTCTGACCTGCCCCCTAGCTCCGCGCACGGGATCATACGACACCCACTTGTCCTGAACTCATGACTTCTGCCTGTTTCCGCTCTTTGCATTGCCGCTCGCAGGGAGCCGTAGGCGACCGGAGAGCGGCAATGCGCCGCGCGAACTCCCCGGGCGCCAAATACCCCAGACTGCTGTGCGGCCGCTCTTCGTTGTACTCTTCTCTCCACGCGGCAATCTTCGCCCGCGCCTCGAACAAATTCCCGAACCAACTAGCATTCAAACACTCGTCCCGCAACTTCCCATGGAAACTCTCTACAAACGCATTCTGCACCGGCCGTCCTGGCTCGATATGCACCAAATCGATCTTCCGCTCGATCCCCCAGGCCAGAAAATGCCGGCTCGTAAACTCCGGTCCGTTGTCGCAACGAAGCGCTTCCGGAACTCCGCGCTCCGCCACGATCCGCTGCAACTCCCGCGTCACTCTCCGGCTGGCAAAACTCGTGTCCACTTCCAGCGCCAAACATTCCCGCGTGTACACGTCGATCACGCTCAGTACGCGAAATTTCCTCCCGCTCTCCGCCGCATCGTGCACAAAATCCAAAGCCCATTCTTGGTTCGCTCCCGTCACCGCACTCCGCACAAAACCCGTTCGCAGCAAGCGTTTTCTTCTCTTCCGCCGGATCATCAGTCCGGCTTCCCGGTACACCCGATACACTCGCTTGTGGTTCACGCGCAGGCCCTTTTCTTCCAGCTTCCACTGCAGCCGCCGGTATCCCCAGCGCGGCTTCTCCCGCGCCGCTTCCACCAACTTCGCACGCAGCGCTTCGTCGTTCTTCCGGCTCACATACCGCTGGCTCGACTCCGCCACGTTCATCAGCTCGCAGATACGCCGCTGGCTCACCAGAAAATGCGTCCACAGCCAGCACACCTCCTCCTTACGCTCTACGAGCTCCACCCGTTTTTTTCAATCACCGCTTTCAGCATGTCCTTGTCCAGACTCAGATCCGCCACCAGCTTCTTCAACCGCTGGTTCTCGTCCTCCAGTTGCCGCAGCCGCTGCGCTTCGCCGACACTCATCCCGCCGTACTTGGCCTTCCACGCATACACCGTGTGCTTGCTCACTCCCAACTCCCGCCCCACCTCCGCCGCGCTCCGCCCCGCCTCCATCTGCTTCAACGCCCCGATCATCTCCACTTCGCTATACTTCCTCTTCGCCATGCTTCCTCCTCCCCGCAAAATGCGATATTCATATACACCTCTGCGCGGATTTTGGGGAGCAGGTCAAAGGCTTTCTTTACATGGCGGGCCTGCTCATGCGGATGGCGATTCTCGCCACAGGCGTTAAGCGGACTTCCTGAGAGCAAGAAAGGCTAGGCGGGGGTTGCTTCACCGAAGAGCAATTCTTTTGCGCGTTGTGAGGCCCTCCTACGTCCCCACTACGAGCTCCGGCGGGTAAAACCCTCCTACACCCGAACGGCGGGCTCCGGAGTCCGCCAAAATGGCCGGCGGACTACTATGCCCGGACAGCGGGCTTCGGAGGGTAAACTTTGGGACTGATGATAGGCTCAAAGTCGATCGAAAAAGAGCGGGCAGGGAACATGAGATTGAGCATGGAACATATTCAGAGAGCGGCGAAGATTCTGGGGCAGCACTTTGCGCCGACGCGGCTGATGGAGGCGCCGTCGCTTACACGATTAAGCGGCGGGCGAGTTTATTTGAAGCTGGAATCAGAACAGCCAACGGGCGCATTCAAGGTGCGCGGGGCAGTGTACGCGCTTTCGGCGCGAGTTGAGCGGGGAGGGGTCGCGGAGGTGGTGGCGTCGAGCACGGGAAATCACGGCGCAGCGGTCGCCTATGCCGCGAAGTTGCTGCACATCCCGGCGAGAATATTTCTCCCGCGGGCCGCGAATCCTGTAAAGAGGGCGAAGATCGCGGAGCTGGGCGCAAAGATTGTCGAACAGGGAGAGGATTATTCCGCAGCATTCCAGGCGGTACTCGCCTATTCGAAGCGCGAGGGCGTGTATTTGTTGAATGATGCGACGGATGAAGATGTGCCGGCAGCAACGGCGACCATTGCATGCGAAATTTTCGAGCAGGCACCAGAGACGGAGGAAATTTACGTGCCGATGGGCGACACGGCGCTGATTCGCGGAATCGCGAGCGCAGCGAAGCAACGACGGCCGAAGGTGCGCATTGTCGGAGTACAGGCAGCGGGCGCGCCGTCGTACTACCGGTCATGGAAGAAGCGCGAAGTGGTGACCACCGACACATGCAACACGATCGCAGACGGGCTGGCGACGAGAATTCCTGACGCTGCCAATGTGCGGGAGATTGTGGAGTTGGTAGATGACGTGCGGCTGGTGAGCGACCCGGAGATGCTTGGCGCGATTCGGCATCTGCTGCAACAAGAAAATGTAATAGCCGAGCCAGCCGGAGCCGCGACGACGGCGGCGCTCCTGCAGAAACCGGATTCGGGCGCCCACCACATTGTGGTGATTGTTTCCGGGGCAAATATTTCCGAGGATGTATTGAGGCAGGCCACTCGCGAAGGGCAGGCAGGATGACAATCGCGAACGGCGAATCGGCCGGCCTAAAGGCTGCCGCTACATAACCGGGAGAAAGCGCATCCCGGGTTCACGCAGGCGCACCGTTGCTGAAGAGCAATTCTTTTGCGCGTTGGGAGGCTTTTACTACGGCTTTGATGAGTGTGACGCGCAGGCCGCCTTCTTCGAGCTCGAGGATGCCGTCGATGGTGCAACCGGCGGGCGTGGTGACCATGTCCTTCAGCAAGGCCGGATGGAATCCGGTTTCGAGCGCGACCTTGGCGGCGCCCAATGTTGTCTGGGCGGCGAGGAGAGTGGCGAGTTCGCGCGACAGTCCCATCTTCACACCGCCTTCCGCGAGCGATTCGAGAATGATGTAGATGAAAGCAGGGCCGCTGGCGGAGAGGCCGGTGATGGCGTCCATGTGCTTTTCGTCCACCACGACGGTCTTGCCGACGGATTCGAACAGATAGCGCGCGGATTCGAGGTGAGCTTCCGTGGCGAATTTTCCCTTGCTGATGGCGGTGATGCCGGCGCCGACCATGGAAGGCGTGTTGGGCATGGCGCGGATTACGGGAACGTTGCCGGTGAGGTGCTGCTGGATATAACTGGTCGGTACGGAAGCGGCAATGGAGATCAGGAGCTTGCGGTCGGTCAGCTCGGGGCGGATTTCGTTGAGGACTGTGCCGACCGTTTGCGGCTTCACACAGAGCAGAATGGTGTCGGCGGCGCGTGCGGCGGCGCGATTGTCGGTACTGAGCGGGATCGAGCCGCTGGAGAACTCGCGACGGCCGGCAAGATCGTGGTGAACGGTGGCGGATATTTTCTCGGGCGGCACGAGCCTTAGCCGCACGAATGCTTCAATCAAAATGCCGCCCATCTTGCCTGCCCCGAGAACAGCTAACCGGCCATTCGAGGAATCCTGCGCCATGTGCCTACCACTCCTTTGGGCAACTTTACCTTAGAACGAGTACGCGCGTCAGGCGTTGGCTGAGAGATTCGATATTCCCGTCAGCGGCTAAAGCCGCATCGAAACATCGCCAGTTGCGGCACGACTGAAGTCGTGCCCTGACGAAGGCAGCGACGGCACAAGTGCACTTCGTGCCTCAGGGTAAGCCCATTCAGCCTCGCCACCGGCGAGCCCTCAGGGTAAAGCACATGCTAGCTCGCTTTGCTATAATTCAGCGGGGCGAGAAATGGATTTCGATCACCTGACTACGTTTCTCGAGATCGCGAAATCGGGGAGTTTTTCGCGCGCGGGACTGAAATTGTTCCGATCGCAGCCCGCCGTGAGCGCGCAGGTACGGCAACTGGAGCAGGAGTACGGCGAGAAACTGTTCGATCGCGTGGGCAAATCGGTGCGCATGACGTCCGCGGGCGAAGCGCTGCTGGAATATGCCGGGCGGCTGCTGAATCTGAAGGATGAATCGCTGCGGGCCGTTGCGGACCAGGCGACGGCGCCGCGCGGAGAGTTGGCCGTGGGCGCGAACGAGGCGACCTGCCTGTACGTGCTTCCGCACGTGTTCGCGGAATATCACCGGCACTATCCGCTGGTGCGGATCAGCATCTACCGGAATTTCAGCCGCAAAGTGGCGGAGAAGGTGGAGGATGGGTCGCTCGACGTGGGAATCGTGACGCTGCCAGTGAAAGCGCCGAGCCTGAAAACGCATTCGATTTTCCGGGACCGGCTGATGCTGATGGTGAGCCCGTCGAACCCGCTGGCGCGGCAGAAAAGCGTGCGGATCAAAGAAATTGCGGAGCAACCGCTGATTTTTCCGAAAACCGGATTCACGCGGCAACTTTTCGACAAGCATTTCCGGCCCTACCGCTCGAGCCTGCGCATCACCATGGAACTGCCGAGCGTGGGCATGATCAAGCGGTTCGTGGCGGCAGGGCTGGGCGTTTCGCTGATCAGCGGGAGCTTTGCGCGCGATGAGGTGCGGGCGGGCGATGTGAAACTGATTCCGATTTCTGACGTGGAACTGTGGCGCGAGCTGGGGCTGATTTACCGGCGCGATCGAACGCTGCCGCGCACGGCGTCGGCCTTCGTGGCGCTTCTGAAACAGGATGGGGCGCTGAATACGGACGGACGCGTGACGCGCGCCCGTTAAATCCCAGAAAAGACGGAAATCAAACATGGCGATCCTGGTGACAGGCGGCGCGGGGTACATCGGCAGTGTGACCGTGGAACGGCTGCGCGCGAAGGGCGAAAGCGTGGTCGTGCTGGACGATCTCGCGCGAGGGCACGGCGAATCTCTCGATGCGGCGATTCCTTTCTATCACGGAAAAATCGGCGACCGGGAGCTGGTGGCACAAATCACGAACGAGCACGAGATTGAATCGTGCATCCACTTTGCGGCGCTCACGTATGTGGGCGAATCGGTGGAGAAGCCGGCGATGTATTTCGAGAACAACGTCGCGCAAGGCGTGGCGTTGTTCGGGGCGCTCGAGCGCGCGGGAGTGCGGCGTGTGGTGCTCTCTTCGACGGCGGCGGTGTATGGCGAGCCGGAGCGCGTGCCGATTGTGGAGCAGAGTCCGAAATGGCCGACGAATCCCTATGGCTGGTCGAAACTGATTCTCGAACAGTTGCTCCGCTCCTACGACGCAGCGTATGGCATGAAATTTATGGCATTGCGCTATTTCAATGCGGCGGGCGCGACCGAGCGTCACGGCGAGCACCACGATCCCGAACCGCATCTGATTCCCAATGTGCTTGCGGCGGCGGCGGGAGACAAGCCGGAGATTTCGGTGTTCGGCGATAAGTATCCAACTCCTGATGGGACGGCGATTCGCGACTACATACACGTGGCCGATCTCGCTGATGCGCACATCCGCGCGCTGGACCATCTTCGACGCGGCGGCGCGTCCGATTCTCTGAATCTGGGGACGGGGCAAGGCTACTCGGTGCTCGAAGTGATCGAAACGGCACGGAGAGTCACGGGCCGCGCCATTTCGATTCGCAAAGAAGCGCCTCGTCCTGGAGATCCGGCTCGCCTGGTTGCTGATCCTGCGCGCGCGAAGACGGTGCTGGGTTGGGAGCCCGTTCTTTCCGACCTGCCTTCGATCATCCGCACGGCTTGGGAGTGGCGGCAGCGCAATCCTCGAGGGTACAAGCCGCGTTCAAGCCAGGTAGAAGGCTCGTTGGGCTAAGTGCTTAAGCTATTGATACAAATACATTTATGGGACGCATAACGCCCAAGACAACCCCCAGCGTTCCATGCAGACAATCAGCGCATCCAACGGTGTAGCGTAATGCGTACTAGGCATGACTGGACGGATGGGGAGGGAGAGGGACCGTGCTTGTTAAGCGATCACCGGAGCTGACATATAGAGACGTGACGCCGAAGGGCGCCTACGCGAACCGCCGGAATTTTCTGCTTGGCCTATTGGCGACGACGGGTGCCGTGGCCGGCTGGAAGAAATTCTCGTATCTGGTTTCGGGTCCTGGGACGGGATCTGTCCCCGTGAAACTGAATGGCGTGGTGAAGGGGCCATACAGCACCGATGAAAAGCAGACCTCGTTCAACGACGTGACGCACTACAACAACTACTATGAGTTCGGCACCGACAAGGGCGAACCTGCGGAGAACGCGAAGAACTTCGTCACGACCCCTTGGAGTGTTTCCGTCGAAGGCGAAGTGACGAAGCCGCGGAAGTTCACCATGGATGAAATCCTGAAACTTGCGCCGCTCGAGGAGCGCATTTACAGGCACCGCTGCGTCGAGGGCTGGTCCATCGTGGTGCCGTGGATCGGCTATTCATTGAGCACGCTGATGAAACTGGTGGAGCCGACGTCCAAGGCGCAATTCGTGGCGTTTGAAAGCTTTTACGAGCCAAAGCAGATGCCGCTGGGCGTGTCCGCGGGTATTGAGCTGCCGTATGTGGAAGGATTACGTATGGACGAAGCAATGAATCCGTTGACGCTGCTGTGCGTGGGAATGTACGGCGCGACGCTGCCGAATCAGGATGGCGCGCCAGTGCGAATGGTGATTCCCTGGAAGTACGGCTTCAAGAGCGCGAAGTCGCTGGTGAAAATCCGGTTCGTGCAGAACCAGCCCCCCACCACGTGGAACATTGCCAACGCGCATGAATATGGCTTCTATTCGAACGTGAACCCCAATGTGGATCATCCGCGGTGGAGCCAGGCGAAAGAGCGGCGCATCGGAGAATTCCTGCGGCGGCCGACGCTCATGTTCAACGGCTACGGCGAGCAGGTTGCCAGCATGTACAACGGGATGGATTTGAAGAAATATTACTGAGCGGAGCGTCCGTTTGAATTCCATCCTCACAAGCAAATGGACGAAGGTGGTTGTGTTCTCGCTTTGCCTGGTACCGCTGGGAATGCTGGTCCTGCGCGCGGTCCAAGGAAACCTGACCGCAAACCCGATCGAATTCATCACGCATACGACTGGCGATTGGACGCTACGATTTCTGGTGATCACTCTGGCGATTACCCCGCTGCGAAAAATTCTGCGGCTGCCGCAACTGATTCGCTTCCGGCGAATGCTCGGCTTATTCGCGTTTTTCTACGCATGCCTGCATTTCTCTACATGGATCGGGCTCGACAAATTCTTCGATTGGAGGGAAATGTGGAAAGACGTGCAGAAGCGGCGCTTCATTACCGTGGGCTTTACCGGATTCGTGCTCATGATTCCCTTGGCCATCACCTCCACAGCCGGCTGGATCCGCCGGCTGGGAGGGAAGCGCTGGCAGATGCTGCATCGCGCAATTTATTTCAGCGCGATCGCGGGTGTGATTCACTACTACTGGCTGGTGAAATCGGATGTTCGCAAGCCGCTGCAATACGCCGCGATGGTCGGCGTGCTGCTGGCGTGGCGGCTGGGCTCGTGGATTTACGATCGGGGGCAGCGCGTTGCTGCCGGCGCCCCGCACGCTGAGATCACCACCGCCGAGTCCGCATGACTCGCGATTGCCCGTTGCCCCATTCCGGCAAGAGCGAGGCGTTCAATACACTAGGGCCGACCACTTCCAGCTCGCTTCCCTATAGTTGACATACTGAAAAGATGCGGTTTTATCTCTTTGGGTGCAACCTCTTTCGGCCAGCCACGATTGTCGATTTGACATTTTTGACGTCCCAGCCGGACGTTTTCCGGGAGATGCACTCTTGAGATATCGGGCTAGGGTGATTGTCGTTGCTGCAATCCTTTGCGGGATGTGTGTGTTGTTGGGCGCCTGCGGGAATTCAGGCTCCTCAACCGGAAATCCAGGCCAAGCGACTCCGCCGACTATTTCCACGCAGCCCGCCAGCCAGATGGTGACGGCTGGGCAGACGGCGACTTTCACCGTGACGGCCAGTGGCACAGCGCCCCTGACTTACAAGTGGCAGAAGAATGGCACG
>Ga0307475_10001390_pt1 | contig 14410 bp, 15 predicted proteins | sample atmos_gasesECM1C_FD_203317 | JGI IMG/M metagenome (GOLD analysis project Ga0307475, IMG submission 203317) | Hardwood forest soil microbial communities from Morgan-Monroe State Forest, Indiana, United States - atmos_gasesECM1C_515 | ecosystem: Environmental > Terrestrial > Soil > Temperate... | reverse complement strand
GGACTAGTTTGATCCAGAACGCCCCGGACGTGTCGCTCCCTGCGGGCGAAAAGGTCCACGTCTCATAGAGGAGATAATGTGTCAAAAAAAGAACGGACTGAATAACCGCGATGAAACCAATTAAATCTTTTCGTACACGCATAGTGAATTAGACTCCTCAACTGAAGACCGCGATTCACGTTGCCGGCGTCGGATGATCGGAGACTGACCCTCTATGAACCTCGCTCCTCTGTTGAATCAAATCCAATCCCTGTGCTAGCATCGCCGTTCCGCAGGGTCACGCGCAACCGCCGGGGGCGGCGTCGTGATGTTCGTTCCTTTTCATAGCTCGAATTCGCGCTCCGAATTTTCTCTCCACGAAATGCCTATTCGCACCACCGCTAATTCCGATTTTCAGGCTTCGCCTTTCCAATTTTCCATTTTCACTTATCCATTTTCCGCCTTTCCATTTTTGCTTTTCGGTTTTCCACTTTCCAAATTCCACCGAGGTGACTCATGAAATCCTACAACACCGATTGGATACGCAACGTGGGCATTGTAGGCCACGGCGACACGGGGAAGACCCAGCTCGTGTCGTCGTTGCTCTACACCGCGGGCATGACGCCGCGCCTGGGTAAAGTCAGCGACGGTTCGACCGTCACCGACTGGGACGAGGAAGAAATCGCCAGAAAAATTTCAATCAACACCGGCCTCGCCTTCGTCGAATGGCAAGCCGCCGGCCAGGCAGAAAAAACCAAAATCAATCTCCTCGATACCCCCGGCTACTCCACCTTCATCAATGAAACGAAGTCTTCGCTCATCGCGACCGACGGTTCGCTGATCCTCGTTGACGCCGCTGCGGGCGTTCAGGTAGTCACCGAAAAAGTTTGGGACTACGCCACTGAGTACGACCAGCCGCGCGCGTTCGTCATCAACTGGATGGACCGTGAGCTCGCCAGCTTCGAGCGCACCCTCGATTCGCTTCAAAAAGTATTTGGCCGCGGCGTCGTTCCCATCCAGCTTCCCATCGGCCAGGAAAAAAGTTTCAAAGGAGTCGTGGACCTGATCGGGATGAAAGCGCTCCTCTACACTCCGGATGGCGACGGGAAAGCAAAAATCGAAGAAATTCCTGCGGACCTCGCCGAAGAAGCCAAGGCCGCGCACGAAGCGCTCGTCGAAATGGTCGCCGAGGGCGACGACGCATTGATGCAGGAATTTTTTGACGAGGGCACCTTGCCCGTCGAGGACTTGAAGAAAGGCCTGCGCGAAGCCGTACTCGCCAAGCGCATTTTCCCCGTGATGCTCAGCTCCGCGCTCCACAATATCGGCCCGGACGCCATCCTGAGTTTCCTGGTCGAGATTTTCCCGTCGCCCGCCGCGCGCGGAAAAGCCACCGGCCACAAGACGCCCGACCACAAAGGCGACACCATCGAGCGCAAAATTGCAGACTCCGAGCCTCTCTCCATGTACGTCTTCAAGACGCTCGCCGATCCTTTCGCCGGCCGTATCACATATTTCAAAGTACTGTCCGGCGTCCTGAAGAACGACGCCACCATCAACAATTACAATCGCAACACGCAGGAGCGCCTGCAGCACATCTCCGCCATGCAGGGAAAGACGGCCACCGCCGTCGCCGACTTGCACGCCGGCGACATCGGCACGGTCGCAAAATTGAAAGACACCACCACCGGCGAAACGCTCGGCGACAAGAACGGCACGATCTTTTATCCGCCCGCGCGCATCCCCGAGCCCTCGATCACTTTTGCCGTCGAGCCCAAAACGCGCGCCGATGAAGACAAGATCGGCCAGGCCATCCACCGCATCCTCGAAGAAGATCTCGCCCTGCGCTTCAGCCGCGATCCGCAAACCAAAGAATTCCTGCTCTCAGGCGCGGGCCAGCAACACATCGAAGTCGTGGTCGCCAAGCTCCGCAAGCGCTACCACGTCGAGATGAAATTGCATCCGCCGAAAGTTCCCTACCGCGAAACGATTCGCGGCAAAGCCGACGCCGAAGGCAAGCACAAGAAACAGACCGGCGGCCACGGCCAGTTCGGCGTCTGCCGCATCAAGATGGAGCCGCTCCCGCGCGGCAAAGGCATCGAATTCGTGGACGATATTTTCGGCGGCTCGATCCCTAAGAACTGGATTCCATCAGTCGAAAAAGGTCTGCGCGATTCCGCCGAGCGCGGTTTCCTCGCCGGTTTCCCGGTCACCGATTTTCGCGCCAGCCTTTACGACGGTAAATATCACGACGTGGACTCGAGCGACATGGCATTCAAAATTGCCGGCTCGCTCGCGTTCAAAGAAGCCATGAAGCAGGCCCGCCCCGCGCTCCTCGAGCCCATCATGCACGTCGAGGTGTACGCCCCCGAACAATATTCCGGCGACCTGATGGGTCATCTCAGCGGCCGCCGCGGAAAAATCAGCGGCAGCGAGACGCGCGCCGGCAACGTGATCGTCAAGGCGCTGGTCCCGCTCGCCGAAATGCTCAGCTACGCAAATGAATTGATATCCATGACTCAGGGCCGCGGCAGCTACTCGATGGAATTTTCACACTACGATTTCGTCCCCGCCGAAATCGCGGAGAAAGTGATCGCCGCTCACAAGCCGCATCACGGCGAAGAGGAAGAAGCCGCCTCCGCGTAGCAGCGGAGCGAGATTTGAATTTTCAGATTTTGGATTTGAGATTTGAAATTTGGCCTGAACCCATCTCGCAAATGTCTTTCGTCAGGGCACGGCTTTAGCCGTGCCGAAAAATGGATGGGAATTCGAGGGATTTACCCTCTGAGGTTCGGCGAGCTGCCCGCCTGGCGCTTGTGAGTTGCGTCCTTCTGAAGTGTCAGATTTGAAATTTGAGATTCAGATTTCAGCGGTACTCAGGACTTCGAGTGCAGGTGCAGTGCCGTCAGCATACGCGTAAACCGACCCGGCTTCGCCTGCGCCGCGTCACCCTGGCTCGCGTCCGCCTGAGTAGGGGCCGTCTGCGAGGACTCTGCCGAAGATTGAGATGCAGGAGCAGCCGCCGCGCTCTTTTGCGCCTCCGCATTTCCGCCCGCGGGCTGCGGCACCACGGTCGTCTTCTGTGTTCCACTCGATGAGAACGCGGGGCACCCAACCCCATAGCAGGGGCCGGCCACCCGGCTGAAAAAGCAGCCCGAAAGGTACAGCGTGGACACGCCCAGGATCAGCAAAAATCCAATTGTTTTCCTCATTGGTCGTCCCCTTCTAATCTTTGCGCTGCGCAAAGAGCACTCTCGGCCCGTCTTACTATCCTTACACAGTTACGGTGAGCGTCCATCTGAATTACATCGGCAACATCGAGGAAGCCAATAGAGAAGAGGAGGCGAACCCGAAATCTCCTAAGTCCTTTGCGCTCAGAAGACTTTCGGCAGCAAAAACCCCGTCCTCCGCCGGTGCTCCTCAAATTCCCTCCCGAACCGCGCCGCCAGATATGTTTCCTCTTTCCTCGCCTTGATCGCGAATCCAAGCAACGCAATCCCGAGCCCAACCAGCGCCCGATATTCGCCCACCACCAGCGCCGTGCCCACCAGCGCCACCAGCATGCCCGTGTAGATCGGGTGCCGAATGCGCCCATACGGTCCCGTACGGATCAGCTTGTGCTCCGTCACAATCGACACCCGCGCGCTCCAATATCTTCCGATGTGACGACGCGCCCAGATCGCAAACCCTACTCCCACAAACGCCAGCGCCACGCCGAGGTCCGTCACCCACCGCCGTTGGCCCATGAACCGCTCGTTCAATTTCCCCAGTCGTGGATCGGAGAAAGTCACCAAATAAAATGCCGTGCCCATCAGCAAGACGTGCGCGAATCTCTCGCCCGCGCTCTCCCGCGTCTCCGCCCGCTTGGCCTTCACGCCTTCCATCAGCCAGAAGGCAGCAAACGCCGTCCACGCCACGCCAACCAGCTCCATCGACTGAATCGTCATCGTCCGCGCGCCCCCGCCGCATTCTAATTCACCTTTGTCTTTCCATTTTCCCTTTTCCATTTTTCAATTTCCGCTCTCAGATGCAGCGGCCTCATCGAAGCGATGAATTCCTTTCCCGCCGTTGGCCAATTTGGCGCTTGCGGTTCGCCCGCACGTTGCGTCAAGCTCCTCACCATGAAAAAACCAGGGAAAAAGGGCCGTGCGGGCGACTCAACGCTCGCCATCCACGCCGGCCAAGATAAATTCCACATTGCCGGCCCCGTAGGAGTCGACGTCTCGCGCACCGCCAACTTCACTTTCTCGAGCACCGAAGAAATGAAGCGCTGGGCCGAAGGAAAAAGCTCCGCCTACATTTACACGCGCTACGGCAATCCCACGCACACGATTGCCGAGACTAAGCTGGCCGCGCTCGAAGGAGCCGAAGCCGCCATCGTCACCGCCTCCGGCATGGCCGCAATTTCAAACGCGCTCTTGGTGGTCCTGAAAGCCGGCGACGAAGTCATCGCCACCCGCCAAGTTTATGGCGGCACCTATCGGCTGATGCGCGACGTCTTCCCGCGTTTCGGAATCGTCGTCCGCCACGTGGATTTCGATCTCGCGGGCATCGAGCATCTCGTCAACCCGCGCACGAAAGCCCTCTACATCGAGACGCCCACCAATCCCACGCTCCGCCTCGTAGATCTGCGCAAGGCCATCGCATTCGCAAAAGAGTGGGGCCTGCTCTCTCTGATTGACAACACTTTTGCCAGCCCCGTCCTGCAAAAGCCCATCGAAATGGGCTTCGACGTGGTCCTCCACAGCGCGACAAAATATCTCTCCGGCCATTCCGACCTTATCGCCGGCGCCGCCGCCGGCAGCCGCGCCTTCATCAACAGAGTTCGCGACAACATCATCTACATGGGCGGCTCGATGGACCCCGAAGCCGCCTACCTGCTCATCCGCGGCATGAAGACACTCGAAGTCCGCGTCCAGCGCCAGTGCAAGACGGCGATGGTCATTGCAAAATATCTTGAAAAACATCCGAAGGTCGCGCGCGTTCACTATCCCGGCCTCGCGTCCCATCCCGATCACGCGCTCGCAAAACGCCAGATGAAAGGCTTCGGCGCGATGCTGGCCTTCGACATGAAGGGCGGCCTCCCCGCCGCGCGCCGCTTCTGCGACCGCGTGCGCGTCTTCCTGCTCGCGGCCTCGCTCGGCGGCGTCGAATCCTTGGTCGTGCTCCCCGCCTACACCTCGCACTACCACATGTCTTTCGCCGAGCTGCGCGCCGCCTCCGTCGAGCCCGGCACCGTGCGCGTCTCCATCGGCCTAGAAGATCCCGCCGACCTAATCGAAGATCTCCGCCAAGCCCTCGCGTAAGAGCTCTGCGCTTGCGCCTCCGCCCCGCGCCGCTCGGTGCGGGGCACCGCGCCTCTGCGGTGAATGCGTCCTCGCTTTATTTTTGCAGGACCGCTTGTAACCTACCCCTGCCTCGCCGCATCAAACGAACTGGAGATCCGCAATGGATTCAGACGTTCTCGTCGGCATAGTCGCCGTTTTAACGCTCGCCACCATCTCCGGCTCGCTGTTCCACATCCTCAAGAACCTCGGCCGCTGAAAAAGTAACTCGTTATTCGTAATTCGTGACTCGTAACGCGCGTCGAGCGGGCCAAGGGGGTAGCTCGTGTGGTCCTGGCTTATTTGGTTCTGTAATGATGGCCTGCGGAACGGCCCGCCGGTATTCTTGTCTTGGTTTTCGGGCTTACGAAAGTTGTCCTCACGAGCGCAACTTGCTCTGAGCTCGCTGTGGGGGGCCCGCGGGATCTTGCTTTCTAGCCGTAGTCCCGCGGGCCTACCCGCCACCTGCCCGCCGCCTACCCAACGGAGCCTTAGTGCAGCAGAGAAGCCTTAGCGCAGGAGGGAAGCCTCGCCGAAGGAGGGCACGCCCGCCAAGGCTTCAGCGCAGGCGGACCATTTCTGCATACTCTTGACGCCGGCGTATGGTGCGGACTACTCTTGATTCCACCAGCGCGCGGACCGAGCAAGCCTCCCCGGGTTGCCTCATGAAGTTGGTTTATCAAATTCGCTCGCACAAGTGTCCCCTCTGCGGAAGCAGGGACATCCACCGCTCCAGGCGCCGCGGCATCGCCGAGCAGATTGCCTGCCGCCTCACTCCCGTCCGACCCTTCCGCTGCAACGACTGCGATTCCCGCATTTACGCCTATGAGCAACAGGACGCCGAGAAGACTGCTTGAATCCGCCGCATCCGCAGCGGGCGCGCGCCAGTCTTTGTAGGGCGGGGTTTTAACCTCGCCATAGCTGGACCCGCGCTTGTGTGCGGATTCTTGTGCGCGAGTGCTTCAGGAAGCGGCAGCCGAAGCCGCAGCGGCGCCCTTTGCAAAATCGTGCAGCACCACTTCTTCCTCGCGGATGACGGGGAACCCTTTCGCAAAAGCCATGGCACGCGCGAGTGCCTGGTAGAAATACAGGTTGTTCTCGCTTTCGTGCAACGCTTGCTGCGTTTCCCAGATCGTCATCACGCGCACATCCGGCGGGTCCGACTCCTCGACGCGCAACACCAGCAGGGCCTGAAATCCTTTCCGCTGGCGCATCAGCGGAATCACGGAATTGAGCGTGTCGATGAAGTCATTCAATTTCTCGGAAGGGACACTGAACTGCGTGACGCGTGCGTGCATGGCCACCTCCGGCGATCCTAGCCTAGGGGGACAATCCGGCGGAAGTCTAACTCCATTTGGAGCTGTAGAAAAGCGCTCACCTCTGAACACCTCATTGCGAAGTCATCCGGAGAAATCATTCTCCAGTGAGAGGAAATTGCTGGGGCTCGCTTCGGCTCAGAAATGAATCCTTGCGGCTCACTTGTCCGCTGACACGGCTTGCTGGGAGTTAAGCCGGGGATTTCACTCCACGAAAAAGAAACGATTTGCGAAAATTGCAGTATCGTGGTCCTTATGCTCAGCGTGAGCGATGAATCCAACAACGAATGAGAAAAGCCGCAGTCATCCTCGGGTTGGCGGCGCTCTTGCTGGCGGCGTTCACGGCCTGGCAGATCACTGCTTGCTATGTGGCCAACTCCGAGTTGCAGAGCGATATGAAGGACCTCGCGGTGCAGAACAGCGCCCGAATCGGGCTGGCTCCAATCAGCACAGAAGAGGAGCTGCGCAACGCCATCCTCGACAGAGCCAAAGAGCATGGGATTCAGCTTGCGCCTGAACAGGTGACGGTGCAACGCACGATCACCTCCAAAGTGTTGGCGATCTCGCTTGCGGCAGACTACGAAGCGCCTGTGAACCTGCTCGGTCTTTCGTTCACCATCCATTTCAATCCGTCGAGTTCGTACAGTGGGGAAATCATTGTTAAGTAAATCTGGGGCGGCATACTGCGCTAGCTCTTCGCCCTCGCCGCCGTAACGCCGGCATCTTGCCGGCTCTTCGCTTCTAGTCTTGTCGGTCACGCCTGCCCTGAGTGATGTGGAGATGAGAGGCAGAGTATGCGTGCCAGATCGAAAGAGAGATCCGTGGACTCCTGTTAGTCGCTCCCCTCGGCTCCGCTCGGGGCAGGCGGGATGCCGACCCTTGTCGGGTCGGGGAAGTGCCGAAGAGAGATCCTTCGGTCGCGGTGCTCCTTCAGGATGCCGACCATCAGCGAAGCATGACCCTTCGAAATTGTGTCGATTAGAGTTGGTCGCCGGCGTTTGTTTTGAATGACTTTCGATGGGTTTTAATTTGGAAGTGCGTCGATTAGGAATTAGAGGTTCGAGAGTAGATGTTAGAGGTTCGTTGGTGCGGAGTGCATCACCCACAAGCGTCCCAATAAATCGGAGTGGATTTGGGACGGCGGATCGTTTCGCCGTTTTCGTCGATTTTGGCGTACTTCTCCGCGGCATAGAGGAAGTTGGTAACGGTAGGGATCAGCCGGTCCGACTTCTCCAAGAGAAGCCCAAGCGAGGAGCTGAGATTCCGATTGCGGCGGACGAAAAGTCCCACGGCCTGGGCGTGGCGGTAAACCTGGCGGCGATCGCCAAGATGGAACCGCTCGGCGATGCGGGCGGGGCTTTCAAATCGGCAGAAAGCGTCTTCAATGGCGTCGCGCTGCGAATGGGCGCAAATTGTGCATTTTCTTTGATGTCGGGACAGGGCAACGCGGCGTTTCGGTCTCGGCCGTCCGGCTAGGTTGGCTGCATCCATATCGGTTCCTTGGGGTCAGCGAAGAAGGCCCCGACCGACGCTAACACAATCCGAATGCCATTTCTATTGTGGAAACTACGTAATTTGGGCCTGCGGCGGACCGCAGGGCGTTTTTTGCGCCCTACCTTAAAGGGAAGATGTCCGGTTATGCGGGTGGTCTCAATGGGTCGACGCAACACTCAGGTCGAATCCGACTTGCATTGAAAACAAAGGCTAAATCGCTCGCTAGGGTTAGATCAACCGGAACCCTACCCTGGTTAGGTTTTGACCGAGTACAGCCAAACAAATCGCTTCTCCCGGGGAAGCATTGTGGGATCTGCTGATTAGAGGGTGTTGCGTCGACCGTCTGAGCTGGCAGCGCTTACCGGACAGGTGGGTACTAGAAGGAGCTTGTCCGGTAAGAGATAGTGGGCGGGAGTGTAGACCCGTGACACGCGTCCAGAGCACGGCGTCAAATTCTTGACTGATGGCTCAAGGACGCTTGTCTACGGGAAGAACGATCCGTTCCGTTCGTGGCCGATTTCGGCAAATGAACTGGAGGAAGTCGCAAGGGGATCCGAAACAAACGTGAAATCCCCCACTGCGGCGCTCCACTCCATCTGCGCGCTGTTGCGGATGAATTCGCCTGCGAAGCCGCCGAACACCGGGTCGGTGTTCTTGATATTCAGCCTGTCGTCCACTCCACTCCAGACCACCTTGAACGACACCGTTCCAGAAGTGGGCGGCGGACCGCCGCCGAACAATGCATTCGGGATACTTCCGTAATCGAGGATCGCTACATCGGACGCTTGGAGGGATGCGCTTCCTTTTCCAAGGTGCACGTCGACCCCAGCAACTGGAATCTCGGTGGTCCAGAACAGTCCGACGGGAGGAAATGCACTCGGATTGAGGTCATGAATTTGATTGCCCGGACCGGGCAAAAAGACATCGACTCAAACAAACGCAAAAGCGCCTCGGTGAACTTTCCCGTCCGTGCCACGGAACACGCCCTGCATGAATCTCATGTCCGAATTGACGAACGGCAAACGTAGCACCTCGCCCGTCTTGGTATTGGTTTGCGTCACCATGCCGCTGATGTACGCCAGTCCGACAGAGGCATCAAGATTTGTGATTGTGGCGGGTTCTGCATCGATGGGATCGAACGCCGCCGGCCCAAACACGTGGTAAGCTCCACCGAGCACTGGCGAGCCACCCGGGATCGGAACCGGAGCAAATGACGCCGCTTCCACCAGGCTCGGGGTCCATAACCTGGAGCCAACAGCGGCAGCAAACGCGCCTCCCACGGCTGTACGTGCGAACTGACGGCGAGAGATAGGGACCTGGAGCGGGCGCGCAGGAATGTCATGGTGAGTTGAATCAGGGACGCTAGTTAAACTGGTAGCTTTCCAGCCTGGAAGAGCGCGGAAATTCACGGTCTTTCTCCTTTCTGAATATCACGCAAGATTGTTACAGGTACCGAGAGCGCATGGTACATCCGCTGAACGTCACCAGCAACACCCATTTTTTCCTGTCCGTATTAAAAGCTCGAAAAGAAACGTTTGGCGTGACCGCCCCGCTGATTGCCGTGGCTGGCGTAGTGCCTGATTAGCGCGCTTCCCGGACAACTGCACCACTACCCAATTTCAAAACGAATTGCCTTTAACCCTGAGGTACGAAGAGCACCACTGAGCGTCCTGTACTTCCTGTGCGCCGACCTGCGCCACCTGTACCAACGAAACTGACCGTGTACCAATAAAAATGGTTCAGCTGAACTCCTTTACACACCACCTTAGTAATTCTCCGCCCCTTCATGTGTTAGCGTCAGTCGGGGCGCCATTCGCCCCCAACGGAGAACGAACATGAACAAGAGCTCTACCGCCCGGCGCAAAGCCGCCGCGCGTGGAGTTCGGCTTCAGGGGCTGAAGCCCCGTAGGGTGGCTGCAGATTTCGGAGCCCTTCGAAGCTCAGGGTAGGCTGACGCTCAGACCCCCTAAAAACCGGTCAATGGTGTAGTCCATGCCACCTGTGCCCCAGCCATCCCCGAAAATCGCCCCCCATCCCACTGGAACTCCCGGGCGCCATGGTGGTATAAGGCTCCACCTATCGGCTGCCACTATCCGGGGAGGAGGGACCCCCCCCCCCGGGTACTGCAAAGTCTCTAGTACTCGATGTCTTGAGATCGTCAACCCCTGATACGGCACTCCCATTGACCGGGCCGTATGTAACTCGTAAGATTCTGGTTTCGGCGGAATCGGCAAACCGGGTGCGCCAGCGAGTTCCGGTCGCCGCCCATCCGGCACCGAAAGTGCTCTTGAGAGGTTGGAGCGCGGCGTCAGGGCACGGCCTGAGCCGTGCCGAAAACGTAGCGACATTCGGGGCTTTTGCGGTTTGTTCATCCCGGTTGTTTCTACCGGGAAGCCCCTGAGGTTCGGTGACCGCCAGAATGAACGCGAAAACAAATCTTGAGACACAGCGCCGGAAAACAGTCTGGCTGGCCCTGGCCGCCGGAGCACTACTTCTTGCCGGCTGCGACGACTCCGCCAAGCAACAGACCAAAGTGCACGCTCCTGCGACAACGCCAGCGCCAGTGCCGCAATTCGTCCGCGAACCGCTTCCCTTCCCAACCCGGCCGGCTAACCTAACAGCGCTTGAGCCTGGCCCGCGGCCCGCCATTGACGTCCTGGTTGAGAAGGTCAGGAAAAGCTTCGAGGCCGGGCAGAAGAAATACAAGGCCGGCGAATTCGACAAGGCGCGCGTGGATTTCGATCACGCCGTGGACCTGATCCTGACCAGCGGCTTCAAGGTGGATGCCGACCCGCGGCTCAACGACCTCTTCGATCAGATTGGCGAAACGCTGCACTCCTACGAAGTGAATGCGCAGGCGAACGCCGAGGACGAAGATACGGGGACGCCCGCGCCGATAGACGAGCTTGCGGATATGACTCTTCCTCCAGGTGACCCGCGCCTGGCCAGCAAGGCCGAGGAGGAGCTAATTAAAGTGCGGCACGATTTGCCGCTCACGGTCAATGCTTCCGTCCTCCAGTATTTGAGTTATTTCACCACCACTCGCGGGCGCGCCACTGTCGAGCACGGCCTCGAGCGCGCGGGCCGATACAACACCATGATCCGGCGAGTGCTGCGCGAGGAAGGCGTCCCGCAGGACTTGATTTATTTGGCGCAGGCGGAGAGTGCTTTCCTGCCGACCGCGGTTTCGCGTGCCGGGGCGCGCGGCATCTGGCAGTTCATGCCCTTCCGCGGGCAGGAATACGATCTCGACAGAACATACTGGGTGGACGAACGCAGCGATCCGGAAAAGGCTACGCGCGCCGCGGCCCGGCACATGCGCGACCTCTACGATATGTTCGGCGACTGGTATCTGGTGATGGCTGCTTACAATTCCGGCCCAATGAATGTGGTAAGAGCCATCGAGCGCACCGGCTACGCCGATTTCTGGCAGCTCCAGAAACTTCATGCGCTCCCGAAGCAGACTCAGAATTACGTCCCCATCATCATCGCGCTGGCGCTGGTGGCCAAAGACCCGTCGCTCTACGGCGTCCACGTGCAGGCGGAAAAGCCGGTGCTCGCAGACATCGTGCGGCCGGGGCATCCCATCAGCCTGCATCTGGCGGCGGACGCGAGCGGCGCGGACCTGGACGATTTGCGGATGCTGAATCCGGAGCTGCTGCGCAACATCACTCCGAACGACTCGAGTTTTGAATTGAAGCTGCCCGCGGGCCTCGCGCCAAAATTCCAGGAAAATATCCAGCGCGTCCCAACCGACAAGTGGACCAGTTGGCGGCTGCATGCTGTGGAATCGGGCGAGACGCTGAGCGATGTGGCGCGGCGTTACCACGTCACCGTTCCGGCTATTCAAAACGCCAACCATCTCGAACCGCACGCGGCGCTGCCGGCCGGTTTTCTGCTGAACGTTCCCACGCCGCCACCGGCGGTTCGCCTGGTGAGCTATCGCGTGAAGCGCGGCGACACGCTCGAAGGCATTGCCGAGCGCTACGACGTGACCGTCGCGCAATTGAAACGCTGGAACAACATTCATGGCGCGAGCGTCGCGCGGGGGGCGCGCCTGCGGATCTATGCGGGCGGCGATCCGGTCACTTCCTCGCGCGGGAAAGCGAAGTCCGCGCAGGCGGCCAGCAGCGCGGCGGTGGAAAATGTGTCCGCCGGGGGCGCGCAAAAAAGCACCCTGCAGCACCACGTGAAGCCCGGCGAGACGCTCTATTCCATCGCCCGCGCCTACCGCACCACCGTCTCCGCCCTGCGTGCCTCGAACCCATTCCTCGGCGACCGGCAGCTTGAAGCCGGGGACGTATTAACCATCCAGCGCTAGCCAAAGCCGGCTGGCATTTAGTCAAATAACACTAACCATATTAATTTCAGTTACATATAGGCATAACAGGAGGCGTTGAAGCGGATTCCCCGGACTTGAATTTGCTGGTCTTCGAAATCTGCCTGATTTTCAATGGCTTGCGCCTTGACAAAGTTCGGACTCTCCGTTTATAAGCGCCGATGGGCAGAATCGCCGTCCGGCGAGCCCGCGACTCACGGAGGAGCAAATGTTTCACGGCAAGATGCACGATGAGGATGACGACGAACTGCCCCGCTACGAAGAGGAAGAGGGCGAAGGCGAGGGGCTGGGCCATCCACACGACGAAATCGTAGAGGAAGTGGAAGAGATTATCGTAGAGGAGGAGCCGGAGGAAGAGGCCGAGACGCCAGCGGCGCCCGCTTCCCGGAAGCCCGCACCCCGGAGGGCCCCTCCCGCGCGCAAAGCGAAGAAGTCGAAGAAGGCGCGGCCCAAGAAAAAAGCCAAGGGCAAGAAGAAAGCCAAAGCGAAAAAGACCAAGCCGAAAAAAGCCAAAGGCAAGAAGAAAAGCGGCAAGCGCAAGAAGCGCTAGCAGCAGCTCACGGTCCGCTTCTCGGGCCATTTGACCTTCGGGGCTGCGCCAATGGAAACTGCGCCGCGGCCCCGCGTGGTTTTTCCGATTGTGGCGCACACTTGGATTTCGTTGATTCGCACGACTGTTCTTCCTCTCTTGATGTTCTGCTTACTTTGCGTCCTGACTTCTGCAGGTTCGCTTCCAAATTGGGCCTGCCGGTCCCGGAATAGTTCCCGGATTGAAAATGTTTTACTTGCCGGGGACGTATCCGGATAGCTAGCATACGCGGGCGATGGAGCGGGCCGTTGAGCAAGTGCGGAGAATGCGCGGGGGAGCGCAGGCGCACCTGATGAGGTGCGGGGATGAACGGTATTACGTGGTGAAATTCCAGAATAATCCGCAAGGGCAGCGGATTCTGGCGAATGAATTGCTTGGTACAAGGTTGGCAGCGCGGCTGGGGCTTGCAGCCCCTCAGGCCGCGGTAATAGAGGTGCGCGGGGAATTGATCGCGCACACCGAGGATCTGGTGATGCAACTCGGGCGCGGGCGTGCGCCCTGCCGAGCGGGTTTGCAATTCGGGTCGCGTTATCCGGGGTCTCCGGCGGAAACCGTGGTGTTCGATTTCCTGCCGGAGGAGCAGCTCCGCACGGTCGTGAACCTGGCAGATTTCTGCGGCATGCTGGTGTTTGACAAGTGGACTTGTAACACCAACGGGCGCCAGGCGATCTTCTTCCGCCCGGACGGCGAATCGCGCTACCGGGCGCAGATGATTGATCAGGGATTCTGCTTCAACGCCGGCGAATGGAATTTTCCGGATGCGCCGCTGCGCGGGCTCTACGCGCGGCACCACGTGTACGACTGCGTCTGCGGGATCGAATCGTTCGAACCGTGGCTCGCGCGCGTAGAAGAAAAAATGACCGAATCGCTGGTGGAGGAAATCTACAGCGAGATTCCGCCCGAGTGGTACGATTTCGAGCCGGACGCGCTCGAAAAAATGCTGGAGCAGCTGCTGCGGCGGCGGAAACTGGTCCGCGAACTGATCATCGCGGCATGGAAATCGTCAGCGCAACCCTTTCCCAACTGGAGGTGAGCCGTGCGTCTGCGAAAGCGAGAAAAGAAAAATGCCTGAAGAAAAGGAAACGACATTTCGATACTGGATTCTGCGCTACGCGCCGAACCTGATCCGAGACGAGTGGGTGAACATCGGCGTATGGCTCGAAGAAGTGGACGGCCGGAAGCGCGCGGTGCGGCTGATCGAAGAGCCTTCCGAAATTGCGCGCGTGCGGCGGCTGCACCCGGGCGCGGACGAAGAATTGCTCCGCGCGCTGCCCGGCGAATTCGAGGCGCGGCTCAACGGACCGGAAGAAGCAGTGCGCATCTATGTGGAAAAGCTCGGGCAGACTCTCTCCAACGTGATTCAGGTCGG
>Ga0307475_10001388_pt1 | contig 14422 bp, 10 predicted proteins | sample atmos_gasesECM1C_FD_203317 | JGI IMG/M metagenome (GOLD analysis project Ga0307475, IMG submission 203317) | Hardwood forest soil microbial communities from Morgan-Monroe State Forest, Indiana, United States - atmos_gasesECM1C_515 | ecosystem: Environmental > Terrestrial > Soil > Temperate... | reverse complement strand
CGCATCATCTCCAGAAAATATTCAAACGGCAGGTCGGGATGCAGCCCGCCCACAATGTGAAACTCCAGCGCGCCTTCGCGCATGCCCTGTTCCGCGCGAGCGTAAATCTCTTCCAGCGCGAAGTTGTACGCTCCCGGAGCGTCCGGATCTCGCCCAAACGCGCACAGTTTGCAATGCGCCACGCACATGTTCGTCGGATTGATGTGCCTGTTGACGTTGTAATACGTCACGTTCCCGTGCTTCTTCTCGCGCACGTGATTCGCCAGCCAGCCCACCGCCAGCAAGTCCGGCGAGCGGTATAGCGTAATGCCGTCGTCGAAGCTCAGCCGCTCGCCCGCCAGCACTTTTTCGCTGATTGGCTTCAGCCGCTGATCGGTAATCGTCAGTTCGCTCATTTCAAATCCGTCGAAGATTTCACACGCGCCAAACCGCTGCCGCCGCTCCCCAGAACAGCAGGAACAGCATACTAATATAGCCGTTCACCGTGAAAAACGCAGCGTCCAGCCTGCTCAAATCGTCCGCCTTGACAAGGGAATGTTCGTACGTGAGCAACGCCGCAACTACCGCGATTCCCGCCCACGATGGCCACGGCAACCCGAAGCTCAGCGCCAGCCAGCTCAGTAGCGCAATCACGGTGACGTGCATTCCCCGCGCGATCAGCAGTGCGGTGGCAATCCCGAATCGTTTTGGAATCGAAAACAATCCCGCCTCTTTGTCGTAATCGATGTCCTGGCAAGCGTAGAGCACGTCAAAGCCGCCCACCCACAACGTCACCGCACCGCACAAAATCAGCATGCGCCAGTCGAGTCCGCCGGTAACCGCGATCCACGCCGCCGCCGGTGAAATCCCCAGCGCCAATCCCAAAAACAGATGCGACCAGTTCGTGAACCGCTTCGTAAAGGAATAGAAAAACAGAATCGCGATCGCCAGGGGAGCGAGCTTCAACGCGAGAGGATTCAGCTGCCACGCCGCCACAAAAAATACCATCGCCGCCAGCAATGTAAAAAACCAGGCGAATTCCAGTGAGAGCGCGCCGGTTACCAGCGCCCGCTGCTTCGTGCGCGGATTTTCACGGTCGTAGCGCAGGTCCGCGATGCGGTTCATGGTCATCGCTGCCGACCGGGCCGCCACCATGGCCACCACAATCCACAGAGCCTGGCGCAATGTCGGCCAGCCATGTCGTGTCGCCCGCGCCGCGAGCAGCGCCCCCGTAAGCGCAAACGGCAAGGCAAACACCGAGTGCTCGAACTTGATCATTTCGAGCACCGTGCGTATGCGGCTTCTGCTCATCTTCGGACCATCGGCTCCATCCGGTGCTCAAGATTCACGGTCGAAAGGTTGTGTGTCTTCTTGCTTTCTCCTTGAACCCTGTGCTCTTTCCCCGGTGCCCTCCGTGTTAAAACTTCCTTTTCCCAATCACGGCCTAAATCTACCGCTAGAGCCGGGGCCGGACTACCTCCCCAGCGCGTTGTCCCGAGCGAAGCGCGCCACCTGCGCTCCGTTCCGCTCTGCCGAGCGAGAAGTCTCTCTTTATCTTCCATAGTGACGAGCGGCTCTAGAGTAAGTCAAGACGCGGCATTCCTACGCTCAATGATAGAATTTCGAGCGGCTGAATTGCATGAATCAAGCGGACTTATTGAAAATTCTGGAAACCGTGAAAGCTGGGAGACTCTCTCCCGCCGCGGCCATCGAGCGGCTCAAGCACTTGCCCTTTGAGGATCTCGGGTTTGCCAAAGTCGATCATCACCGCGCTCTGCGCCAGGGTTTTGCCGAAGTCGTCTTTGCCAAAGGAAAAACCCCCCAGCAGGTCGCCGAAATCGTCCGCGCCATGCTTCAGAAAAAAGACTCGCGGCACAACGTTCTCGTCACCCGCGCGGACGGGAGAGTCCTCGACGCCGTGAAAAAAGCCAGCGGCAAAATCGCCCGCGCAGCCAAATTCCATCCGCTATCCGGCGTCATCACCATCGAACGCAGCAGCGAAATCTCCGGAAAAGGTCTGATCCTGGTTGTCTCTGCCGGCACCAGCGACATTCCCGTCGCCGAAGAGGCGTTTCTCACCGCGCGTATGATGGGCAACCGCGTCGATCAGCTCTACGACGTCGGCGTCGCCGGGATTCATCGTCTGCTTGAGCACCGCGAAAGCAAGCTGGCGCAAGCCCGTGTCATCATTTGCGTTGCGGGAATGGAAGGCGCCCTTCCGAGCGTAGTCGGCGGTCTCGTTGCCGCGCCGGTCATTGCCGTGCCCACCAGCATCGGCTACGGGGCCAGCTTCGGCGGCATCGCCGCGCTCCTTGGCATGCTCAACTCCTGCGCCTCGAACGTCACCGTCGTCAATATCGACAATGGCTTCGGCGCGGGCTGCGTCGCTTCCTGCATCAACCGACTATAAAGCCCTCCGCATGACCATCTGCCGTCACAGAAGAACTATCTTTGCTTAGAGACAGCCATTGGCAGCTATTTTCCCCTCCCCGTGAAAAGGGCCGAATCCGATCGGCGCGTATCCTCTGCGCCTTCTGTGTGCTCCGGGTCATGTTTTTGCTCAGGCCTTCAGCAACACCTTCATCACGCCGGGCCTCTCGGCAAACACGATCGCTTCTTGCGCCTCCGCCAGCGGAAACGCGCGCGTAACCAGTGGTCTAGGATCCACGTTCTGTGAACGCAGCAGAGCAATCGCCTTATCGAACGGTCCGCACCGCGAACCTAAGACGTTCATTTCCTTCACCACGATCGGCCACGTTGCCACTGGCGCCGCGCCATGAAACGTCGATTTCAGCACCAGCGTCCCGCGGGGCTCGGTCATCTGCTGCGCCAGCTCGAGCCCGCTTGGCGAGCCTGTCGCTTCGACCAGCAGCGAATAACTTTCCCCTACGCGCTTCAGATCGCTCGCATCGCCGCGAACTCTGTTTGTCTCGATTCCCGCCCGTCGCGCCAGCGCCAGCTTCTTTTCGTGCTTGCCGTAGATCACTACACGAGGAATCGCAGTACGCAGCACCCGCGCGATCAGCTGCGCCAGTTTCCCATCACCCAGCACCGCCGCGGCAGGAAACCTCCTCGCATCCACTTGCTCCAAAATCTCGCATGCTGCCGCCAACGGCTCCACGAACACGGCTTGCTCGTCGCTCATCGCACCTGGCACGACGTGGAGGTTTTCCAGCGGCAATGCCAAATACTCTGCAAACGCGCCGTCCTGAGAGACGATTCCGAGCACCGTGCGTCGCACGCAATGTGTCTTCAGTCCCCGCCGGCAAAATTCGCATTCGGGCTTGAATCCATACGCCGAGCACGCAACGTTGATCTCCCCACAAACACGCCGTCCCATCCACTTCTTTCGCTCACTTGCCGATACGCCCTCAACGTCGGCAACCTCCCCCACAAATTCATGTCCCGGCGTGCCGCGAAATTGGTGGTAACCGCGGAGTATCTCCACGTCGGTGTTGCAAATCCCCGCCAGCCGCACGCGCACCAGCGCCCACTCCGGCCGCAGCCTTGGCGCCGGCTTCTCGACCAAACGCAGTTTTCCTTTTTCAACTTGAAATGCGAGCAACGACGATGCGCCCTTCTTTTGCCTGCGTGGCCTTACCCTGCTTCGCCATGATAACCCGCAACACGCCGATTGCTTGCCTGCTTCAGCGCGAGTACGCCGCATTGAGGAACTCATCCACGTCTTTATGCAGCTTGTGATGCTCTTTCTCGTCGATGTACATCATGTGTCCGGCCTCGTAGTACGCGAAGCTCACGTTTTTCCGCACCGGCGGCTCCAGGTTCATGTGCGCAAAGGTGTTCTCAATCCCGTTGAATGGCGTGGCCACATCATAGTAGCCGCAAAGCACCAGCACTTTCAGAAACGTCTGCTGCGTCATCGCCGCGCGCAAAACTTCCGCCACTTCCGTGTTGCCGGTCTGGTCCCACGGCCGCACGTTGGCGCTCACCGTGTAGTATGCGTCGCTGTCCCACTTGAGGTCGCGCCGCACGTAGTCGTGAAACGTGGCGACAAACGCGCCTTCATACGACGCTTCGCTCGGGTCGTACTCCACGCGCTCGCCGGCCGCATCCACGTCCATGCCTTCGAACCGCGAGTCGAGCCGCCCGATGGTGCGCCGCTTGTCGCGCTCGAGTTCCTTGAACCAGCGGAATGAGCTGATGCGCAGGTTGGTCTCTTCAATGTATTTCGGAGTAAGCCCGGTGAAACGCGCGAGATCAGCAACCACTTTCTGATGCTCCGCTGCGGAAAGCGCATCGCCTTTTTCGAGCGCCTGGGCATATTCGCCGTGCGCGAATTCCCGCGCCTGCTGCGCCACTTGCTCGATGGCCAGATTCTGCAAGTCGGGCGGCAGCAAATGGTGATTCCACGCGGTCGTCACATAGGTCGGCAGGAAAAACTCAAATCGATTGTCGGCGCCCCAGTTCGAGAAGGCCACCGAGGAAAGCAGCACGATGCCACTCAAATAAATTTGATGACGCTCCTGGAGAACGCCCGCCAATTCGGCTGACCGCGTCGTGCCGTAACTTTCGCCAATCAAGAATTTCGGCGAAGCCCAGCGGTCGTTGCGCGTGACGTATTGGTAGATGAAATCAGAGAACCAGTTGGCGTCCACGATAATCCCGTGAAATTGATTGGGAGCTTCGCCGGGCGCGGGCCGGCTGAAGCCGGTGGAGACGGCGTCGATAAAAACAAGATCCGTTGCGTCCAAGAACGAATCGTCATTGTCCACCACGGTGTACGGCGCGGGCATGCCGTGTCCGTCCGGAGTCAAAAGCACCCGCCTTGGCCCCATGCCCATGTGCGTGAAGAGAGACGCCGAGCCCGGCCCGCCGTTGTAAACGAAGCTGATCGGCCGCCTGGCCATGTCCGTCACGGCCTCTTTCGTGTACGCGACGTAAAACATGGTCGCTTTCGGCGTCCCGTCATCGGCTTTGATGTTGTAGGTCGCCGCGGTCGCGGTGTACTTGATCTCTTGCCCGCCGATGTGCGCGGAGTGATGCGTCACCGAAGATTTCTCCTCCGCGATCGGCGCGTGCTGCGCCGGCTTCGCCTGCGCGCCTTCTTGCGGCGAGGCCGGCTGCTCCGGACGCTGCGTGCGCTGGCGCTGCTGCGGAGGTTGCTGCGCCGGCGGAACGGTCACCTGCTGCGCCGGAGCTTCCCCGGGGCGCTGCGGATCGCTTTGGCTCATCGCCGCTGGCGCGGCGAGCAGCACACAAATTCCAGCCAGGACGCACAGGTCTCTTCTCATTTCACACCTCTCCGTATGAATTAAGAGTTTCTCGGGCAACAGGAGTCTAGCAAATGCACCGGAGGTTTCGCCCACTCTGCGAAGCCTCTGATTGGACGGAGCAAAACTTTGCCTAGTTTCATCTTCCGGTGAGGAAAACTCGATCGGGCTCGCGGCGCGCTCTACTCGTACCTTAGCGCCACGATGGCGTCCCGCTGCTCGGGCTCGCCCGATCCGGTCAGCGTGAAGTTGCTGAAGCCGACACCCGTCAGCTCCTCAAAAGCTTTCGTTTGTTCCCGCCAAGACAGAAAAATCAGCACCGAAGAGCCGAAGCTCGGCAGATCGAGCTTGTCGTTCTTTTCCGCCGCCTGCACGATGCGATTCGGTTCGTGGAAAGGGAGGGGTTTCAGCAACACCGCGTCTAATACGCTGAACATCGGTCGTGTTGGCAGCGATGGCCAGCGTGACGGTCAGCACCCCAGCCACCGTGAACAGCGGTGTCTGGCGGAGCATGCGGAATGCATAGCGGATGTCCTTCAGCAGTTTGGCCCTCGTTTCAGTGGCTCACAGAAGACTGTGATACCCAACTAAACCGTCGTCACGGCTTGTTTATGCTCGGGGTCCGTCGCGAGCAGCAGCGTGTTGGCTGATCTCTTTCGGCCTTATTCTGTTATCGGCTGATAAAGCGGATCTAAACTTGCCGCGGCGTTCTATTCATACCGCAGCGCCACGATTGGATCCACCCGCATGGCCCGCCGCGCGGGGAGGTACCCGGCCACCACCGCGACCCCAAGCAATAGCAGGGCTACGCCCAGGAACGTAAACGGGTCGTGCGTCCCCACGCCAAAAAGCAGGGTGCTCAAAAAGCGCGCCACCAAGAACGCTCCCGCCAGTCCGATTGCCACCCCGAGCGCCGTCAACTTGATGGTTTGCATCAGAATCATGCTGCGAACATTCGCGGCCTGCGCCCCCAGCGCCATGCGTACGCCAATCTCCTGCGTTCTTTGGCTTACCGTGTAACTCATGACTCCGTAGATGCCGACGGCTGCGAGCAGGACCGCAAGGAGGGCAAATATCCCAACGAGCATAGCTGAGAATCGTCTTGGAGAGACCGAGCCCGCGAGCAATTCGTCCATAGTCATTACGTGCGTTACCGGCAGGTCCGGAGCCGCTTTGTGAATCACCTCCGTGACCGCAGCGGCTAGGCTCAGCGGATCGCTCGCGGTCCGCACCACCACATAGGGCGTCCACCCGCCGACGAGGTAAACGTCAAAGGTTGGCTCCGCGTCCAGGCCAAACTGATGCACGCTTCCCACGATGCCGATGATCGTGCTCCAGCACGGTTTTGGATTGAGCGAGCACAGGTTGATGCGCTTCCCGATGGCGTCGCGTTTTGGCCAGAAGCGCCGCGCCATCGCCTCGTTGATCACCGCCCTCGGCACTTTCCAATCGTCTTCGGTCAACAAGCGGCCCTCGCGCAGCGGAATCCCCATGGTTGAAAAATACGTCAGGCTAACGGTTCGGTATTGCGCAATCGGCCGCGCCCCGGCATTCGGGATGGGCTGCCCATCGATTTCGAATCTCGCAGCCTGGCGAAATTCGTTGCTCAAGGGCAGCTCATCGATTCCTGCAGCCTCCTTCACGCCCGGCAACGCGTGGATCTGCTCTACGATTTGCTCGAATTGGATGGATTGCTTTTCCTGAATCTGGATCCAATCTTGCAGCGAAAGCTTGCTCGCCTCGGTAAAGGGCAGCGCGGCCTGCTGGACTTCCATCGTCAGGATATGGTCCACGCGAAATCCGGGATTCACTTCGAGCAAATGTTGAAGACTCCGCAGCAGCAGTCCCGCCCCGATCAGCGGCACCAGTGCCATCGCGATCTCCGAAACCACCAGAAGGTTGTGCGTTCCGTGGTGTCCCGACCCGGCCGTTCCCTTGTTCCCCTGTTTGAGAGCCCCAGCGAGGTTTGCCCGGAGCGCTCGTAGCGCCGGCATCAGACCACAAATGATTCCGGCAGCCACGCAAACCGCAGCCGTGAACGCCAGCACCGTGCCGTTCAAGCCACCTTCCCGCAACACTCCCAGGTCCGCGGGAACAAACGCCATCAATGCGCGCAGGCCGCCCACCGCGAGCAGCAGCCCTACTGCCCCGCCTGTGAAAGACAGCAACATGCTTTCCGTCAGCAACTGCCGCGACAACTGCCAGGCGCTGGCCCCCAGTGTCGTGCGCAGCGCCACTTCCCGCTGCCTGCTGGCGTTTCGCACCAGCAGCAGGTTCACGATGTTCGCGCATGCAATCAGCAGCACCAGGCCCACCGCCCCGGAAAGCACCATGAGGATGCCTCTTAATTTCGCCACCGACGGATCTTCCATCGGCTCGACGAGCACGCCGAAGAATTTGTGCGAATCCGGATACTTGGCGGTCTCCTGTTCGTTCAGCCTCTTCATTTCGTCTTGAGCTTGTGCCAGGGTGACCGCGAGTTTCAGCCGCGCGACGCCGATGAAATCGTGATGAACGTGTTCGGTCAAGTCATCTTGGTACTGGCCGATGGGCATCCAAAGATCGGCCGAGCGCAGCAGACGAAAATCTGCGGGCAACACGCCCGTTACCGTATACCTCTGGCTGTCCAGTGTGATCGTTCGTCCGATCACTCCGGGGTCGCCCCCAAATCGGCTCTGCCACAAGCGATGACTCAAAATCACCACCGGGGAACTGCCTGCCCGATCTTCTTCTGCTGTGAAGTAGTGCCCGGCCGCGAGCTGTATTCCAAGCAGGGGCAACAGTCCCGCGCTTGCATAGCTCCCGAGCACTCGCTGCGGCTCGCCTTCGCCGGTCAGATTAAATCCCTGGGAGATTTGAGCATACCCGCCCATTTCGGAAAAACTGGCGTTTTGCTGACGCCAATCCGCGTAGTCTCCCGGAGATAAAGGTGCGCGTGGAGCCTGGGGCGGGTAGGTATTCCAAATTTGCACCAGGTTTTCGGGGTGAGGATATGGCAGGGGCCGCAGCAGCACATTTTCGACCACGCTGAAAATCGCCGTGTTTGTCCCAATCCCGAGCGCCAACGTCAACACGGCGACCGCCGCAAAGCCCGGATGCTTAGACAGTGTCCTGGCCGAGTAACGGACGTCTTGCAGAAGAGATTCGATCGGGCCACTCTCCCGTCGAACAATGATTGACAACCAGCGTAACCAATGCGGCCTGCGTCAGCTTCTTAGCGTGCCGCCACGCCTCATTGCACGATGAATAGTTCGCGCACCACGTCCGCGAACCTTGTTCACGTCAGCCTCGCAGAATGCTGCAGCCAACGGCAACCGCTTGGCTGCTATTTTAACTGACTGTGACTCAAAATTTAACGGAATTTCATGAACCGCAATCCCCGCCCCTGAATTCGTCACCCCGACGCATCGCCGCGACAGAAACGGCGCCTCTCCTAGCGTCCATAACATGCTTTTTTTCTACTCGTTCCGAAGCACGATCGGCGGGTCAACGCGCACGGCAAGACGCGCAGGTAAGTATATTGCCGTGAGAGCGACTACCAGCAAAAGCTCGGCGGCTAGGGAGAACATAACCCTAAATCAGTCGGGCTCGAGAAGCGAGGAACCGCTCAACAATCGCGTCCACGCTCATCCAAGCGCGCAGCGCCAGCAAGAGCCCCAGCAACAAACCGGCTCCTATTTGCCTCACCCCCGTTCGAAGCAGCGAGCCGGTCGACGGGGGATCGAAAGAAATCCCTCAACGATGGAGAATGCGCCCGCAATTGAGTCCCGGGCCTATGGACAACGCGAACACGGCCACAACTTGAGCGTCGGCCTACGAATCATTAGTGGGAGTGAGTGGGAGTGTATAACCTAGGTCGTCCCCCATCTCGCGACACCGCTCCTCTGGCTCAGTGCAGGGCGGCGGCAAGCGTCTTGAGGAGCAGCGGTTCCTGCTCCGGGAAAACCGTTCGCAAATCGAGAATCAGGCGATCGTCTTCCACGCGGGCGATGACGGAAATTCCGGCTGGGGCGCGCCGCAGCCGCTGCTCGAGCTTCGCCGCCGAATAACGAACGCTGGCAATGCGAATCACCTTGCTGGGTAACGATTGTGTTGGCGTCGAGCCCCCTCCGGCGAGCGAAGCTCCGTCGACAACTTCGATCTCCACTTCGTCCCGGGGCAGTTCCGGACGCATTTCCCGGATGAAATTCTCCGCGCGGAGCTTCAGTTCCCGCGGCGTCATGCGAATCATGCGCATCACGGGAATTTCGTCCCACGCTGCCCTTAGATACGCGCCCAGCGTGGCTTCGAGCGCGGCAAGAGTGAGTTTGTCGACGCGCAACGCGCGAAACAGTGGGTGCCGCCGCACCCGGGCGATCAGTTCTTTTTTCCCGGCGATAATCCCCGCCTGCGGCCCGCCCAAAAGTTTGTCTCCGCTGCAGGTCACGATGCCGACTCCGGCTTCCACGCTCTGCCGCACGGTCGGCTCGGTGATGCCCTGCTCGGCCAAATCCACGAGGCAGCCCGAACCAAGGTCCTCCGCCAGCGGAATTTGCGTGCGTTCGCAGAGCTCGACCAGTTCATCGAGCGATGGTTTGTCTGTGAATCCGGTCACTTTGAAATTGGACGGGTGCACACGCAGCAACAATCGCGTTTTTTCGTTGATCGCATTCTCGTAATCGGCAAGCCGCGTGCGGTTCGTCGTTCCTACTTCCCTCAACACCGCGCCGCTCTGCTCCATGATTTCCGGAATACGAAAGCCGTCGCCGATTTCTATCAGTTCGCCGCGCGAAACAATGACTTCGCCCCCGCGCGCCAGCGCCGCGAGCGTGACCAGCACGGCTGCGGCGCAATTGTTCACCACGATGGCCGCCTCCGCTCCGGTAAGCCGCGTCAGCAATCCCGCGGTGTGCACGTCGCGTTTTCCGCGCGCTCCGGCTTCCAGGTCGTATTCGAGATTCGAGTACTGCGTGGCGGTGCGACGAAACTCTTCCACCACGCTTCCCGCGAGGGGCGCGCGACCTAGATTCGTGTGCAGGATCACGCCGGTCGCGTTGATCACCGGCAGCAGCGACCGCGCCAGAATCTGTTCGACCAGCGCCGTGATGCGCTCCTCGAGCGAGCTTCGATCGCAGGCAACCGGAGAGATTTCCGCAAGAATGACGGTGGCCACTTGTCCGGTGATGCGCCGGCGCAGATCATCCAACACGGTGCGCGCAACGTCCACGACGAGGTTACGATCCACGCGTTTGACGAGTTCTGCCAGCCGCGGCTGCGCCAGCAATTCATCCACCGAGGGTATTTGCCGCAGCAACTCCGACTGTTCCGCGGAAACCGCGCGTTTGGTGTGGGAAGCCATGGGAACATTTCAGCACAGGCCCGCGCACCCCGCAATCCTGGCGGGACCGGGGGGCCATGGGAAATGGGGTTCTGGTCGGGGCCCGGATTCAGCCGTGCCGTAACCGCCGCGGGACGATCACGGCTTTAGCCGCTCCCGGGCCGCCGAAGCTCGTATCCTCTGGTCACGCCGTGCCGCATTCGAAGCACTTTTCGCGGCGCTGGTTGACGGTTTCGCCGGGCCACCCTAGCATGGAAGCTCGGGAGAGCTCTCGAGCGCATGGCGACCATTGACGAAGATCTGGGCCAGATCGAAAAAGACATCCGCCAGCTCAAAATCGAGTACGACCAGTATTTCGGAGGCGGGCGGAAGCGCCCGCCTACCGAGATCGAATGGCGCATCGATCTTCTGGTCAGGCGCTACAACGAACGCAGCGGAGAATTGAAGTCCGCGCAGAGATTCCGCTTCAACAACCTCACGCAGACCTACGCAAAATACAAAGACATCTTCCGGAAGAAAACCGCAATGAAGGAAGAAGGAAGGTTGCAGCGTCATTTCGGCGCCGCCGCGAAGGAAATCGAAGCGGCTCGCGCGAGGGAGCACGAAAAGGAACAAGCGGCTACGGCCTCGGGAGGCGGCCCAGCCAAAGCATTCCGCATGATCTGCTCGCACCCCGAAAGCGAGCCGGAAAAGGTCGAGAAGCTGTACCAGGCATTCCTGCAGGCCAAGCAACTCGCCGGGGAACACACCGGAAATCTGTCGCGCTCGAACTTCAACGAATTCGTGTTGAAGAAAACCAAGGAATTGCAGCAGCAGAAAAACTGCAAGGACGTGGAGTACGTCGTTGAGACGGTCGAAGGCCAGGTCAAGCTGAAAGCCCTCGTGAAGTCCTGAGAACTTGTCGGAGAACATCGGAAGAAGGGTCGTTCCGAGGAGCGCAGCAACGAGGAAACCGCTTTTTCTTGCGTTTTTTCGAAAGCAGATCCCTCGCTTCGCTCGAGATGACAACCAAAACATTCTCGGGCGCCTTCCTGAACACCGGCTCAGGCTGCGACCCTAAGTGCGTTCCCTTTGTTCTCCCCTTGGATTTCCACACCACCGCACTTTCGCAAATTTCGCCGGGCGCTTACACTGTTGTGCTTTTCTCATTGCGGAGGAAGACATGGCGGTGGAGCGCGCGCTCATCAGCGTTTTCGACAAAACGGGCATCGTGGCTTTTGCGAAACGCCTCTCGGCTCGGAAAATCGAAATCCTTTCGACGGGAGGAACGGCCAAACTTCTGCGCGAAAACGGCGTCTCCGTGCGCGATGTTTCCGACTTCACCGGTTGGCCGGAAATGCTCGGCGGACGCGTGAAGACGCTGCACCCCAAAGTACACGGCGGCCTGCTTTTTCGCAGGAAGCATGCCGACGACCGCAAGCAAGCGGCGGAACACGGGATCGCCCCGATCGATTTAGTCGTCGTGAGTCTGTATCCCTTCGAAGCGACGGCCGCAAAAGCCGGTCTAACTGCCGAAGAATTGATCGAAAACATCGATATCGGCGGGCCCACGATGCTGCGGTCGGCGGCCAAAAACTTTGAGAGCGTGACGGTCGTTTGCGATCCCGCAGATTTCGAGCGTGTGGCCAAAGAGATCGAAAGCGCGGGCGACACCGCGCTCGCAACCCGTCTGGAACTAGCGCGAAAGGTATTTGCAACGACTGGGCGCTACGACGGAATGATCGCTATGGAACTGGAGCGGCTGAACGCGGCCAATGAGCATGTGGCGGTGCAAGCAAAGCGGGGTCTGCCCGGACGCGTACACCTCGCGCTGCGCCTCCAACAGGAATTGCGGTACGGCGAAAACCCGCACCAGGCCGCCGCGCTGTATGTGCCCGCAGGACGCGCCGCGGAGGGACTGGCGGCCGCGAAGCAGCTTCAGGGTAAAGAGCTTTCCTACAACAATTTCGTGGACCTGGAAGCGGCGCGAAGCCTCGCTGCGGAATTCAAGAATCCCGCGGCGGTGATCATCAAGCACAACAATCCCTGTGGCACGGCGGAACAAACGTCACTCCGCGATGCGTATTTGAAGGCGCTGGCCGGAGACCCGGTTTCGGCTTACGGGGGCGTCCTGGCATTCAACCGCGAGGTGGATGCGGCAACGGCGGAAGAAGTCGCGAAGCTGTTCGTCGAGTGCATCGCCGCGCCGGGATTCGCCGCGCGCGCGAAGGAAATCTTAGCGGCGAAGAAAAATCTTCGCTTGCTCGAACTACCTCCCGACGGTTTGGAGCCGGACCGTGAGCTACAGCTCAAACGCATTCTTGGCGGGATGCTGGTCCAGCAGCCGGACACTGGCGAACTCAATGACAGTGAGCTGCGCACGGTAACCAAGCGCATGCCGACGCCCGAAGAGATGCACACCATGCGCTTCGCGTGGAAAGTGGCGAAGCACGTGAAGTCCAACGCCATCGTGTTCGCGAAAGACGGCGCAACCGTGGGCGTCGGCGCAGGGCAGATGAGCCGCGTCGATTCCGTGAAAATTGCGGTGATGAAGGCGCAAGCGCCGCTGACAGGAAGCGTGCTGGCTTCCGACGCGTTCTTTCCCTTTCCCGATGGAGTAGAGGAAGCAGCCAGAGCCGGTGCAACCGCCGTCATACAACCGGGCGGCTCCGTGCGCGACCCCGAGGTGATAGCCGCGGCGGACCGTCTGGGGCTCGCCATGGTGTTCACCGGCATGCGCCATTTCCTGCACTAAAACACCGGGAGCTCTTGTTCGTGAGCCTGCGCTGGCGCTCAGGGCAAGCTGGCGACCGGTGGAAGAAGGGCGCCCGAGTTGGCCGTGCCAATATGGCGGATGAGTCGCGCACATCTCCTCGGTGATCTCTTCGCTCTTTGTGGTGAAATCCACTGTCCGTGATCTTCGAGGAGCGGCGTGATCGCGGCGACAAAATCTTCCAGACGGAGGATTCACAATGCAGCACGACTTGCAGGACACCGTAGCGCTTCTCGCCCGCACTCCCGCCACCCTCGACGCGCTGCTGCGCGATCTGCCAGAAACGTGGACGCGCCGCAACGAAGGCGAAAAAACCTGGAGCGCGTTCGACATCGTCGGCCACCTGATTCACGGCGAACGCACCGATTGGATGCCGCGGGCGCGGATGATTCTGCAGTTTGGCGAGAGCAAAGCGTTTGAGCCTTTCGATCGCCTGGCGCAGGAACGCGAGAGTCAAGGCAAGTCGCTCGCCGAGCTACTCGATGAGTTCGCGGTTTTGCGCGCGAAAAGCCTGGACCAACTGCGCGACCTGAATCTGCGATGCGAGGACCTCGCGCGGCGCGGGCGGCACCCTGCCCTCGGTGTTGTTACGCTGTCACAACTGCTGGCGGCTTGGGCCCTTCATGACCTGACGCATTTGCATCAGATGTCGAGAGTGATGGCCCATCAATTCCGAGAGGGCGTCGGCCCCTGGAGCAAATACCTTGGCGTGCTGCAATGCGCCGGCCACAGCTCGCCTGCTTGACCTCGCGCCCGATTCGCAGCAATTTCTCGCTTTGAAACAAGCCTAGGTTTCCCAACCTTGACGCTGCGAAGCCGCCCCAAGCGGACATGCTTCCTCAAGGTCCGTATCGATAGACCGCCCATCCGTTTAGCGGCGTCTCGAATGCTAACAAGCCTTTGGGACTCGATGTTTCAACCGACGCTTTGCATCCCTTCTATTCTCGATAGTGCTTTATCGATGAATTCAGTCAAGCGTTCTTCAAAACTGCCAGAAACTCAGATTGGAGCGCCAACCGGGCCTCAACAACGCCGGGCAACCGAGCTCATGGCGCGGGAGCTCGGACGGAACCGATCTCGTTGATTAACGTGGGCTGCGAGGCGAGAAAAAATGCCAGCCGCGGGGGCGTTTTAGTCATCAAA
>Ga0307475_10001387_pt1 | contig 14436 bp, 9 predicted proteins | sample atmos_gasesECM1C_FD_203317 | JGI IMG/M metagenome (GOLD analysis project Ga0307475, IMG submission 203317) | Hardwood forest soil microbial communities from Morgan-Monroe State Forest, Indiana, United States - atmos_gasesECM1C_515 | ecosystem: Environmental > Terrestrial > Soil > Temperate... | reverse complement strand
GAAAAGCTGGCCATCTCGCTCTCGGCATCGGCAAGGCGGCCGGTGCGACGCTTACGCTCATCCCGGAAGAGTTTCACGGCCGCACCGTGCCGCTGAAGACGATCGTGGATGTCCTTGCCGGGTCCATCCTGAAACGCTTGGCAAGCGGGCGTGAAGACGGCGTTGTCGTGTTGGCGGAGGGTCTCGCGGAAATCGTCCCCGCAGCGGACATCGCCGAGCTGGAAACCGCCGAGCGCGACGAATACGGGCATGTCCGACTCGACGAAGTCAGCTTCGGCGACGTGTGCAAGGCGCGCGTACGCCAGCGCCTCGCCGCTTTTCGTGTGAAATCAACGATCGTGGCGAAAAATATCGGTTACGAAGTGCGGTGCGCGGATCCGATCCCCTTCGATCTCGAGTACACACGCGATTTGGGGTATTGCGCGGCAAAATACGTCATTGAAGGTGGAACGAACGCCCTCGTCTCGATTCAGCAGGGGCGATTCACGCCGGTGCCATTCGATCGCATCATGGATCCCCAGACCGGACGCATGCGCGTGCGCATGGTGGACATTGAAAGCGACCAGTACAAGGTTGCCTATGAGTACATGCTGCGGCTGAAGCGCCCTGATTTCGACGACGAGCGCGAACTCGTTCGTCTGGCGGCTGCAGCCAACACGACTCCCGAACAATTTCGCGCCGAGATGGGTTACTTGGTCGATCGCTAGGCCCGGCCCTGGAGGGGCCGCACTCTCCCCCTCCCCCCACCAGACCGCTGCCAAGCGATTCTACTTCTTGAAAAAGCGCCCAAACAAACCGGCCTTGCCGTCTCCGGGTTTCGGTGGCCTAGAGCTCGTTCTTTGGGGCGTGGTTCCCGGCGTGGGCTCGGGGGGGGGATTGCTCGAGCTGCGGCCGCCCCGCATTCGATGCAAGCGGACCTCGCGCGCGGCGTCGATGTTACGCGGATTCAAGTCGGCGGCGCGCCTGAAATCACGGACCGCGCTGTCGGCCTTGCCAATCCGCTTCTGAAGCAAGCCGCGCCAGAAGTACGCTCGTTCACATCGCGTGTTCATTGAAATGGCGCGATCGAGCATCTGAATGCATTCCGCGGTCTTCGCCGGCGACTGACTCTCCGGCTTTTGCGCGAAGAGCCACGCCAACATGGCGAGGTATTCGGACTGCGTTGGGTCCGCCTCATGGGCGTTTCGGCAGAGGACTTCGGCCTGGACCAGGTCGTTGCGCCGCAGGCAGACCTCGGCCTTTTGAAAATCGGTCGCCGCCTCTACGACCTTGGCTACGGTTTCCTGCATCTCGGGGGAACCGCTGCCATCGGCCAAAAGCCGCATGTATTGAGCGCGCTTCTCATCGTCGCTGAGCGTCGCATGGGCCTCGCTCATTCGAGCAAATACCCGAGCGCAGGGCTCGAGCAATGGCGCGAGCTCACTGGGAAGTCGGTCGGGATGCCACTTCTTGGCAAGCGTCAAGAACGACGATTGCACATCCTCGCGCGTAGCGTCGCGTGCCAACTCGAGCATCATGAAATAGTCCGCGCGGTCGATGTTGGCGGCTCGATCGATGATTTCGCGCCATCTCCCGGAAAGCTCGGGCGACAACTCAGCCGGAGGCGTTGTACTGGCGACCCGCATCTTCACCGACGTCGCGCCACGCCGAAGCTGTTGGGGGGCCTCACGTTCAGGCCTTTCGCTGACCGGCCGCGGTGTCGGCGCGCGGGGTGCCTCGGGAATGGCCCCGGGCGACTCGTTCACGCGGAGCACTTCGACCTGCTTGGTGACCAAGAGCAGATACATGAGGAGCCGTGCGTCCGACTCACTGAGGCTCGGCGCGCCTGTCACCTGTGCAGTGAGAGTCGGTCGCTGACGGAGTCGATCGACCAACGCACGTTGCGGTCCCGTGAGGCCAAGTCGCGCGAGATCTGCATCTTGGCTGATGACGCGCAGCGAAGACGATGTGACCCGCGAGAGCGCAGCTTCGACGTGCGTCCAAGGCGGGCTCTCACGCAGCATTGCCCACAGCATGGGAACCGGGTCAAAGCCCTCCGAAGCCTCTGGTCCCCACTCTCGAAGTCCGTCGAAGCGATCGTAGTAAAAATATTGCGTCTCGTCGGGCATCCTTGCGATATGCCGCAATTTTCGCGCGAGCTGTTCACGCAGTGCGGTTTGCAGTGCGCTCTTGTTGATGACGCGCCCCGCCAGGAGAAGCTGACCATGGAGGGCATTGCCGCGACTCTTGGCGACGGCTAGCTCGGCGAGCGATTGGGTGAGCTGGTCTTCCGTCAGGAAGCCAAGCTCGAGCAAGACGCGCCCCAGATAAGCAACCGCCTCGCTCGCGCGGGCTTTGGCGGGCTCGCCGTTCCAGAAGAGGATCGACGCGGTTCGCTGGCCCGGCAGAACGAACTCAACCGTCCCGACTAAGCGCTTTTCGAGAGCGTAGAGAAGCAGATGGATGAGAGGGGTCTTTGCGAGCGTGCCGCTAGCAGCCGGAGCCGGTCGATTCGAAGGGGTGTCGCCCATTTTTTGGCGGCGTAAAGTTTGAGGTTAGCGTGGAGGCCGCCATCGCGCGAGGCGGCCCCGGCGGATATAGACTGGGCCTTCCATCCACGCATGCCCGCTTCGTCCCCCCCAAAGGAAATTGCACAGTATGAGCTTGTGCGCCGCCTCGGGGCGGGCGGCATGGCCGAGGTCTTCCTTGCGAAAAAGATCGGGGCGGAAGGGACCTACAAGATCCTTGTCCTCAAGCGCATCCTGCCGACGCACGGCAGTTCCCGGCGATTCCGTGCCATGTTTATCGAGGAAGCACGGCTCGCGACGCGACTGAATCACCCCAATGTCGTCCAAGTGTATGAATTTCAAGACTTTGGTGACGAAGGCTTACTCCTGGCCATGGAGTACGTCGAGGGCTGCGACCTTGGCCACCTGATGGCTAGCGCCAAGTCCAGGGGAGCCCTCATCGCACCATGGGTCGGCGCGTGGACCATTGCCGAAGCTGCAAAGGGATTGCACTACGCCCACGAGAAGAAGGACGAAGCCGGCCAGCCGCTCGAGATTGTGCACCGCGACGTCAGTCCGCAAAACATCCTGCTCTCGTTCGAAGGAGCCGTGAAAATCGCCGATTTTGGAATCGCAAGCGCTCGTCTTTTCGCGGAAGAGCAAGGGGTGCTTAAAGGCAAGTTCGGCTACATGTCGCCCGAACAGGCGCGTGGCGAAACGGTCGACAGGCGAAGCGATCTTTATGCGCTGGGCGTAGTGTTCTGGGAGCTGCTCACGGGGAGGCCCATTCACGGTGGGCTCGGAGGCGAAGCGCTGCTCGATATCGTGCGCTCTGGAATCGTCGAGCCCCCCGCGACTCACGCGCCGGAGGTTCCTCCGGAGCTCGAGTCGATCGTCATGAAAGCGCTAGCTCCTGCGCGACACGATCGATACGCCACCGGTCGCGAGATGGCCGCCGCGCTCAGCAAAGCGATCGTCAGGCAAGCGGAGCTCATCGACGCAGCTGCGTTGGAAGCCGCCCTGGAACAGTTCGTCGGGCGCGACGCGCGCGCGCTTGCTGCCGACGGCGCACTGTCGCAGGATGCCGTCTCCCTGTCCATGCGCGCCGACGATGCGCGTACGCAGGCAGCGGTCCCCCTTGCCCGCAGTCTGGCGGAATCACGCGCGAGCGTAAGGCCCGACGTGCCCGTCGTGGGCCCTGAGGGCGAAGGCGCCAATGGGCCTGGTTCACCGCGCAAGCCGCAAGCACCCGAAGGGCGTCGAGAAGTACGCCACGTAGCCGTCTTGAGCATGAACCTACAGGGCGTTAACGCCCGCGAGATGCCCCGCAGGACCTTGGATCGGCTTCGGGGCATGTTCGACGACCTTGCGTTCAAACGAGGAATGCGCTGGACTTGGTCGAACGAAGTCGACCGGTGGGGCTCGCCGTCGGCGATGACTGCCCGCGCGATTGGCGGAATTGGGGCCAATCCATCTCGTGCGGCAAGCGATGCCGTCCAACTCGCACTCGACGTCCACGAGACGATCTCCGGGTTCAAAGAGGACCTGCCGACGCACATTGCAGCCTCGATCGGCATTGCGCGCGGGGTTGCGAACGGGGTCCGCGACGCACAAGGGCACCTCGTTCAGTACGCGTTGCATGAACCGGCGTCTCATCTAGCCGATGTCCTCGGGCGAGCCGCGCCCGCGGGGCGCACCTGGGTGGCGGGCGGGGTTTATCGGTTGGTGCGAAGAGACTTCCGCTGGGGAGACGTTCCCAGCTTGGCGCTCGAACCGAATCCCAACTTGGACATGCCGCAGACGATGCGCGTCTACGCGCTCGAGCGAAGTCTTTCACGCGAGGAGCGTCTCGATGTTCAGGGGGGCGCGACCGACCTGGTGGGGCGCGACGCGGAGAAGGCGGACCTCCACGCGGCGTTCCATCAAGCTGTGAGCGGGCGCGGAGGCTGCGGGCAGCTCGAGTGCCGCGCCGTCGTCGGCGAAATGGGAATAGGCAAGACGGCCCTGGTTGCGACGTTTCTGGGGGAACTTCCGCCCAACGCTCGGGTCTTGCATGTCGAGTGCACGCCCGTAACGACGGAGGTACCGCACGCCACGGTTGCAGACCTCGTGCGCCAGGCGCTCGGGACATCAGGAGACGAGCCATTCGACCAAGTGGTCGCGCTCATTGCGAAAGCGGGCGGAGGCGCCGCCGGCGGTGACGCTTCGAGTCCGATGGTCGCACGACTCGCGGAGCTCGCGACCAATCGACGAATGGAGGGCAATCTCGACGAGGATGCACATGCTCGCCGAAAGCAAATCGTCGCCGGGCTTCGCAATTTGTTGGCGATCCTCGCGCTTGCCCAGCCTCTTGTCTTGGTCGTTGACGGAATGCATTGGTGTGACAAGGCGAGTCTCGAGGTGTTCGCGGAGATTGTGCATGCGAACGATCCGGTTCCGATTTTCGTTCTGCTGGTGACACGTCCGGACGAGCGGACCGCGCTCGCAACGCAAGGGCTCATCCGCCTGGAGCTTCGCGGTCTCACGCCGGATGAGCAAGTGCGACTCGTGGAGACACGCCTTGGGGTGCGAGAAGGGGCACGTCAAGTTTGCGCCGACCTACTGCCCAAGGTTGGGGACAACCCGTTCTTCTTGCTGGAGATGGTCGACGCGCTCCTCGAGCGCGGTGCACTCGAGATTCGAGAAAAAACCGGGGAGGGCGACGAGCGCGTTTCGACCCTCGCACGCACCGCGCGCGAAGACGCGGGTTTTGCGGCGCTTCCGTCAACCCTCGAACAGTTGCTCGGTGACAGAATTCGCGAATTGCCGCTGCCGGAGCGCATCGTCGTCGAGTGGCTGGCCATTGCCGGGGGACCGCTGGCTGTGACCGACATCGTCAAGCTCGCGATGCAAAGCGACGATGAGTTCATCGTCCGTCTCTGCGCGCGAGGGCTCTGCGACCGTAAGGGCGAATTGGTCGATTTCCGGCACCCAATCACCCGCGAGGTGGCGTACGGCGCGCTGGACGCGCACGACCGGACGAGGATGCATCGTGCCATTGGCGAACACCTTGCCGGGACATCGCTGGCGCGCGGACTGCCGGCTGCCATCGTGGCGCGTCATCTCGCCCGGGGGCAGCGACACGATCTAGCCGCCGACTTCTATCTCGAAGCCGGAGCGGCCGCACGGACGAGCTACCAAACGCGGCTTGCCGTGCGTTACTACCTGCGAGCCACGTCTTATCTTGCCTCCAACGACAATCGTCGCCTTGTCGCTCACGAGGCCCTGGAAAATGCATATCGCATGCTCGGCCGCCGGCGGGAGCGGCTCCGGCACTTAAAGGCCCTTCGCCGGATCGCACGGAATCTGGGAACGCCTCGAGCTGCGTGCCTCGGCCTTTTGCGCAGCGCCCGCTACGAATTCGACGAAGGCCGCCTGACCCGCGGCGTGGTGGTCGCCCAGCAAGCCGCCCAGATTGCGCGAGCGTCGAAACTTCCGGTCTTCGAAATGGAAGCTGAGGCGCGCGTCAGTGAGTTTCTTCGCGAGCTCGGCGATGTGCAAGGGGCGCTCGCGGCTTGCGATCGAGCCCTGGTCGCCTTTGATCCAGCGCTGAGCGAAAAGGTTCCGCCGCGGCAGCGGGGAGAAGTTCTCCGACTGCGTGGGATTCTGCTGCTGCGCGTTGGACGTGTGCGCGAGGCCGTCGATGCCTATGTCGACGCCATTGCCATCTTCAAGAAGTGCGGAGCGCGGCGCTTGGAGGCACGAGCCAAAGGTGCCCTATCCTTTTCGATGTTTGTGCAAGGGCGCTATGAAGACGGGATCGCGTTGGCGCTCGAATCGGTCCAGATCGACCTGTCCATCGGCGTTCGGTTCCAGATTGCCAGGGCGCTGACCAACGTCGGGCAGGCGTATTTCTGCCTCGGCGACGTACCCCGTGCTCTGGCCTACCTCAGGCGCGCACGGGACGTGCACGAGCGCTATGGGGACCAAAACGGGTGGGCCGACACGTTGCTGGTCAGCGCGGGGTTGGCCATCGAACTCGGGGACCTTGCGGCGGCGGAGGGGTTCGTTCGCGACGCCGGCGCGCTTACGGCGGTCACCGAGAACGCCTACGACAGGACGCATGAGAGCGTTGTCCGCGCGCTTCTCGCGCGGGCGCGTAGCCTGCCGCAGGAGGCCGTCCATCATGCAGTCGAGGCCCGGCGCGGCGCCGAGAAGATGGCACTCGTGGCGTTTCATTGCTACGCAATGGCTATCGAAGCGTGCGCCCGCGTCGACCTTGGCGAGGTCCATTCAGCCACACTGGTCGCAGCAACGGCGCTCGGGGCCGTCGAGAATCTGCAGGGCTGCGAGTGCGGCCTCGAGATCCGTGTATTGTGCGCGGATGCGCTGGAACGTGCCGGTTCGCCGCAGGCGCCGCAAGCCCGGCAAGCGGCTAAGGACTACGCGGCTGCGCTGGCCGGCATCGTGCGCGATCCTCGTCTGCGCAAGCTTTTTGCAGAGCGATTGATAAACAAGCCGTTTTTCGAGGCCAGCCGCGCTTCGGTTACGACGAGCCCTGTCGTGCCCAGCGAGTCAGCGCAGAAATGAGCCTCCTTCCGACCACCGTGGGTCAGCGACGTGTGGCAATGATCCTTTCTGGCGGAGGCGCGCGCGCCGCGTACGAGGTGGGTGTGCTTTGGTACATTTTCGACGAGCTGACCCGCCTGCTCGGGTCGGCCCCGCAGGTCGACATTCTCTGCGGGACGAGTGTCGGTGCGATCAACGCCTGCTACCTCGCCGCCCATCTGGGCGATCCGGTGCTCGGACTGCGGCGACTGGTGGATCTGTGGAGCGAGTTGGAGCTCGCCCGCGTGCTTGGCTTCGGTGTGAGGCAGGTTTTCACCCTACCGCGCGTGCTCCTGGGCGGTGGGGACGGAGCGGGGCTCTTTGATGTACGGCCCATGGCAGCTCTGGTGGAGCGCGAGATCAGCTGGCACGCCGTGGCTCGGTGCTTGCGGCGAAAAGCCCTCCGAGCGCTGACCGTTTCATGCACCGAAGTGGCTACGGGGCGCACCGTGGTATTCATGCAGGTCTCGCCCGACTTGGCGGTCCCCACGACCCCGCCCCCCCGTACGCTTTTCCGCGGAGACCACATAGGGCCCCGGCACGCATTGGCCAGCGCCGCAATCCCGATGCTCTTCCCACCGGTACGCGTCGACGACGAACTCTATTTGGACGGAGGCTTGCGGCAAAATACACCGATTGCGCCGGCGCTACGACTGGGCGCAACGCACATTTTCGCCATCGGAAGTTCGCGCGAGGTCAAGGGCCGCAATGTTCGAGAGCCGGGGCACCAGGAAACGCCGCGCGCGCCCAGTGCGGCATTCTTGTTGGGTAAGATCCTGAACGCCTTTCTGCTGGATCACATCGACGTCGACATCGAGCTTCTTACACGGATCAATAACGTTCTCGTCGACGGCACGCGCGCCTACGGTCCCGGTTTTACATCAGCGCTCAGCGGCGAGGCGCAGCGGCGAAGTGCGCTGGAATATCGGTACGTGACCTGCTTGCGCGTGAGACCCAGCGAAGACATCGGGCGGTTGGCCAATGAGCACCTCAAGCGCGGTCGTCTGCGAGGGGACCCAATCGTCACCCGCCGCCTCTTCAGTCTGCTGGATTTGGGCGTCCAACACGAGGCCGACCTGGCCAGCTATCTGCTCTTCGACGGTCCCTTCTGTCGGCAGCTCATTGAGTTGGGGCGCGCAGATGCTCAGGCCCGGCGTGACGACCTGCTCGAGTTCTTCCACAAGTAGGGCCTCGCTAGACGAGCGCCTCCGGGAATGCGGGACCCGGCTTTGCGAAGAGGTAGCCTTGCATCAGGTCGCACCCAGCTTCCACGATCGCATCCCGCTCCTCGGGCGTTTCGATTCCTTCGGCGACCACTTTCATTCCCAGCTCGTGGCACATTGCAATCATCGTACGCACGAGCGTCTGTTTCGTGGGCTGCGCGTGAACGTTGCGAACGAGCGACATGTCCAATTTGACCACTTCGGGCTCTAGGTGAGCGAAGCTCGTCAATCCGGCATAGCCGGCGCCGAGATCGTCCACCGCGATGCGAAATCCCATTTCCCGCAGCCGAGACACGCGCAGCTGCACGTCGCGAATGTGGTGCAGACTTGCACGCTCGGTGATCTCCAGAACAACCTGATCCGCCATGCGCGCTAGCGGCCGCTCGCGATCGAAGAGTTGGTCGTCGAGCAGGTCGTGCGTATGCAGGTTGACGAAGAGCACAGTGTTTTTGGGCATTCCCCCCGTTGGCGCCGCTGCCCGGGCACGAATCGCTCGGCCCAGCTCGGGCAAGCGTTCGAGTCGCTCGGCCGCGTCGAGGATAATGCCGGGGTGGGGAAGGGCTGGCTCCCGAGAACGCAGCAGCGCTTCGAAGCCGAAGACCTCGCGACGCGACCACGAGACAATGGGCTGATAGGCGATCCACATTGAATCGAGCGCATTGTTGAAGCTTGTGACCAATCCAGCCCGATCGCCCACCAGGCGGTCGAGCCCGCCGGCGAGGTCGAGAGCGCTGCGTTTCGCGAGAGCGAGGCGGTGTAGGCGAACGGCGTCTGCCGTGACGGCTCGAAGTCTGTTGGGGTCGACCGGCTTCGTGAGATAGCGAAGGGCGCCGTGCTCGACCGCTGCTACCGCAGTCTCGAGCGAGGGACTGCCGGTGATGAGGACCACCGGGATGTCCAGGTCATGCGCCCGAATGAGCTCAAGCAGGGCGACGCCCCCCAAGCGGGGCATGTCGATATCACTCAACACCACATCGAGCGCCATTGTCTTCACGGCCTCGATCGCCGATTCGCCGTCGAGACGGACCTCGACTTCGTAGCCCTCTGCCGAGAGGGTGCGCGCATACGACCTTACAAGCACTTCATCGTCGTCGACGACGAGTATGCGAGGTCGTTGGGTGCGCGAGCTGGGCGCATCGGCAGAGAACGCGGCGCTCATTGAACCCCCCTCCACACTAAGAACGAACGGCTCGACAGACCGTTGGCCTAAGAGCAGGACGAGCAGGCAGCGCCAGAGATTGCAGGGAGCGCCGGAGATCGGGAGATTCGTTGGTTCTAGGGACAGCGTGGGTCCCGTACCCCTAAGCGGGTTGGAAGTCGCTGACCGATCCCGCTCCTTCGCGGACGATCTCGGGAGGGGACACGGTGAGGTCGATGACCGTTGTCGGCACCGAACCGCCTGCTCCTGCGTCCAGGACCAGGGCGAGCTCGTGGAAGGCCTTGTCGATTTCGTGCGGATCGACGAAGGGCTCCCCTCCCGGGTAGCAGGCTGTCGAAGAGACGATCGGCCGGCCCAGCTCGCGAGAAAGCGCTCGGATGGCCTCGCAAGCGGGAACACGAATTCCGACGGTCTTGCGCCGCATTTGGACGAGCTTCGGCACTTCGCGCGTGGCTTCGAGAATGAAGGTGTAAGGGCCCGGCAGGAAACGCCTGAGAACGCGGTAGACCGGCTTGTCCACGATCGCGTATCGCGCGAGATCCGAAAGGTCCGGGCACACGAAAGCAAGGGGATGCGAGCGGTCCATGCGCTTTATCGCGTAAAGGCGATCGATCGCCTGCTTGTTCGTCAGATCACACCCGATCCCGTAGACCGTATCGGTTGGATACGCGATGACCCCGCCGTCACGCAAAATCTCGACGGCACGGCGGATCTTGCGCGGCTCCGGATGGACGGGGTTGATGGCAAGAAGCATTGCAACGCGCGCGCCGATAGCTCGGATGAGCGCTCGCGTCACGCGTTACTGACCCTGGCTGCTACTCTCGGAGCGAGATGACACTGGGCGAGCTGGGTATTTCGCCGTGGGCCGCACGCGCGTCAGCCTTCGTATGGGGCTGCCTGTGGGGAAGTTTCGTGAACGTCGTCGTTTACCGCTTACCACGCGAAATGAGCGTCGTACGCCCGGGGTCGCACTGTCCGGCTTGCGGGGCAAGCGTGAGCCCGTTGGACAACATTCCTTTGGTCTCGTGGCTTCTCCTCGGCGGGCGAGCTCGTTGTTGCGGGGCGCGTATTTCCGCCCGATACCCCGCCGTCGAACTGCTCGGTGGCGTCGTTGCCCTAGCGATCGTCGAGGCGCTTTTTCGAACGTCCCCACCCGAAGCGACCGCCACCCGCACCGCCGCGATCTTTCTGGCCAACTTTGCCCTGGCCATGGCTCTGGTGGCGGCGGCGTTCATCGATGCAGGTCACATGTACTTGCCGGACGTGATCACGATTGGCGGGACCCTCTTCGGTCTAGCCACGCCGGGCTTGCGTGACCTTACTTGGCTCGACGGCTTGGCGGGGGCCGCGATCGGGTTTGTTGGAGTATGGTTGCCGCTGGTGGTTGGCTACAAAGCCCTGCGGGGTCGCCCAGGCATGGGGCTCGGCGATGCAAAGCTCCTTATGCTTGCGGGCGCCTGGTATGGCTGGCGCGGAGCCGTGTTCGTTCTTTTTGGGGGGGCGCTGCAGGCAAGTCTCGTTGCCGCGGTGCTCATGCTCGTTCACGGCAAGATTGAAGAGCCAGAGGCCGTGCGAGAGGACCGCGAGGCCCTGCACCAGGCCGCGCTGGCGGGGGACGAGGAAGCACGGCAAGCCCTGCGGGACGATCCGCTCGCGACGGCACCGGCAGAAGGTTTCATGGCACAACGATTGCCATTTGGCCCGTTTCTTTGTCTCGGCACCATCGAGTGGATGCTTGCAGGGCAGTGGATCGCGGAGCGTCTCACGTGGCTGCGCGGGTAGAGTCGCGCGCGCCCGCGACCTAGCCGCCGCGCTTCTCCATCGGCACGTACTCGCGAAGCGTTGGTCCGGTGTAGATTTGGCGCGGTCGGGCGATCTTCGTGCTCGTGTCCTCGATCATCTCTTTCCAATGGGCGATCCAGCCGGGCAGCCGGCCAAGCGCAAAGAGAACGGTGAACATGTTCGTCGGAAAGCCCATCGCTCGGTAGATGATTCCGGAGTAAAAATCCACGTTGGGATAGAGCTTGCGTTCGACGAAGTAGGAGTCCTTGAGCGCGGCTTCTTCTAGAGCTTTGGCGACGTCGAGGAGCGGATCTTCCTTTCCCAGCTTGTCGAGCACCTTGTCGGCGGCTGCTTTGATGAGCTTCGCGCGGGGATCGAAGTTCTTGTAGACGCGGTGCCCAAACCCCATGACCTTGAAACCGCTGTTCTTGTCCTTGGCGAGTGCGATGTATTTTTTGACGTTTCCGCCGTCTGCCTCGATCGCCTCGAGCATCTCGAGGACTTCTTGGTTGGCGCCGCCGTGGAGCGGACCCCAAAGCGCGCAGATGCCGGCACTGATGGACGCAAACAGGTTGGCCTTGCTCGACCCGACGACGCGAACCGTGCTGGTCGAGCAGTTCTGCTCGTGATCGGCGTGCAGGATGAGAAGAAGGTTCATCACACGAACCAGCTCTGGATCGATCTCGTACTCCTCCGCCGGAACGGAGAACATCATGTTCAGAAAGTTCGCGCAGTACGAGAGAGAGTTCTTGGGATAAACGAACGGCTGGCCAATCGATTTCTTGTAGGCGAACGCGGCAATCGTCCGAACCTTGGAGACCAGGCGGGCAATCGTCAGGTCGCGATGCTCCACGTTGTCTGCGTCGAGCGCATCCGGGTAGTAACTCGAGAGCGCCGCGACCATCGCGCTCAGTATTCCCATGGGGTGGGCTGTACGCGAAAAACCCTCGAAGAAATGCTTCATGTCCTCGTGCAGGAGCGAGTGGCGCGTCAGACTCTCTTTCCAGCCTCGGAGCGCGGCATCCTTCGGCAGGTGGCCGTAGATGAGGAGATAGGCGGTCTCGACGAACGAGGAATGCTCCGCGAGCTCTTCGATGGGGATTCCGCGATAGCGCAAGATTCCCTGGTCGCCGTCGATGAAGGTAATCGCGCTCCGCGTCGACGCAGTGTTCATGAAGGCCGGGTCGAGCGTTACGTACCCGGTCTTCGTACGCAGCTGCCCGATGTCGAGGGCGCGCTCCCCCTCGGAGCCCACGATGAGCGGCGCCTCGAACTTTGTGTCCCCCAGCGTGATGATGGCTTTATCCGTCACGGGACTCCTCTATTGCCGAAGCGTTGGGGGCACTATACCAGGTGCTAGCCCGGCGTCCGCCACTTTAGCCGGCGTTCGTCCGCTTGGTCCAACGCGAGGCGCCGCTGCTCTTGGACGAGGGCTGCGTACGTCCTCGGCATCCGGGCATCTCGCCCCAGCGTGAGCAACACGCGGAGCGCAGCCTCGGCGTCATCGCTTGCGCGGTGCGCGCCCTCGTGCGGGATTCCTAGTCGAGCCGCCACGTCCCCAAGGGCGCGCGAGCGCTCTTCCTGCTGCAACTCGCGCGCCCAGACCAGTGGATCGAGCCACTCGACTCCCTTTCGTAGCGCCGGTACCCCTTCGTGACCCGAGAGGCCCGCACGGGCAACCTCGTTCGTAAGAAATGCCCGATCGAAGGGTGCGTTGTAGGCGGCGGGTACGCACCCAACGAGGGCATCGGCAATCTCGCGGGCCACCGCTTCGAACGGGGGCGCGAGGGCGACGTCCTCGTCCGTAATCTTATGGACGTCGCTTGCCTCTCTCGGAATCGGCCGACGAGGGTTGACGAGCCAATTCTTTCGCTCGACGACTTCGCCGCCCCGTGCGATGGCAATTCCCACCTCGACGACGCGGTCCATGGACGCGTCTCGACCGGTGGTCTCCACGTCGACGAGAGCGATGGGCACCTCGGTCCACGTGGTCTCGGCCGCGATCTCCTCCACCAGTCCTCGAATCACTGCGCGCAGCAGGTGCGCTATTCCTGCGTAATGACGCCCTGTCGGAAAGCATCCACAGGCGTCGAACGAGGCGGCCCTCAAGGCGACGCTCCCGCTCCAGACGAACCGGCGCCGGCGATTTCGTCGTCGATCCAGCCCTCCATTTGCAGCTTGGGGTCGTACTCCCTCCCGTTGATGAACAAGGTAGGCGTTGCCTTCACGCCGAGGTCGTCGGCCACTTTGCGATCCGCGTCAAGTTGGGCCTTGGTCGCCGGCGACTGCATGTCCGCGCGGAAACGGTCCATCTCCAACCCGATCGCTTTGGCGTAGCTTTCGAGGTCACTTTGCTCCAATCGCCTGCCGCTCGCAAAGAGTTGTCGATGCATCTCCCAGAACTTGCCCTGCTTCTGGGCCGCTATCGCTGCGCGCGCGGCCGACTCGCTGTGCGGATGAATCGATAACGGCATGAACTTGAAGATGAATCGAACCTCCGACTTCCTCTTTTCCCAGAGGCCATCCAGCTCCGGCGCGATGTGCTGGCAGTAAGGGCATTCGAAGTCCGCGAATTCCACGATCGTAACGGGGGCCGTTTCCGGCCCGCGTGTGGGCGATTCGTCGATCGGGATGACCCTCCTCGACGTGGCGTCGAAACGCTCCTTGTAGATGTGCCGTACTTGCTCTTGCGTCATCCCTTCTCGAACGGCCTTTGCCACGGCAATGGCGGCCGGCAGACAGGATCGACACGAGCGCTTTTCGAAGACGCATTGCGCCAGTGGAACCGCTACGGTCGGGCACGGGGCCGGAAACTCGCGCATGTATCGGGAAAACTCGTGCTTCTCGCGTGACGTGAATTCCCGCGTGTCGACGCCGGTCATCTCGATGTCGCCCCCCGACTGGGTCGCGGTTTCGGCGGCTTCGCCTCGACAAGCGCTGGCCAAGAGGGCGAAGCCGATGGCCGGTCCGCGGCTTCGCCGCGGGAGGGTCAACACAAGAAGAAGGGCAGCACGAACGACAGGCGCAAACCGCATGAGGCCTCTATTTCGGTTTGGAGCTGCCCATCGCCGCCTCGCCTAGCTCCGCGGCGACCCTAGCTTGAAGCGATTCGTCGTGCTCCGCGTCGAGCTCCCGGCCATTGACGTAAATCGTCGGCGTGCCCTTCAATTTGAGCTCTTCGCCCAGCAAATGGTCGTGC
>Ga0307475_10001386_pt1 | contig 14436 bp, 14 predicted proteins | sample atmos_gasesECM1C_FD_203317 | JGI IMG/M metagenome (GOLD analysis project Ga0307475, IMG submission 203317) | Hardwood forest soil microbial communities from Morgan-Monroe State Forest, Indiana, United States - atmos_gasesECM1C_515 | ecosystem: Environmental > Terrestrial > Soil > Temperate... | reverse complement strand
GGAACATGGCTCAGGATACGTTAGCGACCCTTAGCTGGCTGGTCGAAGCCGGCGCCGATGAAGCAATTGGCGATGCACCGGTGAACCGGCTGACAGCAAAAGCGCCCGCCCAGCCGGCGGCATCGAGTGTGCCGCGCGCTGCGGTTCGCGCCCGCGCGCCTGCCGTGTCCGAACCTCAAGGCGACATGGTCGGCTCTGCCATGGCCGTAGCTGCCTCCGCCAACAGCCTGGCAGAACTTCAGGCCGCGTTGGAAGCATTTGATGGTTGTGGCCTGAAACGCGCCGCCACCAATACCGTCTTTGCCGATGGCGTCGCGCATGCGCCCGTCATGTTGATCGGGGAAGCACCCGGCCGCGACGAAGACCGCTTGGGCAAGCCTTTCGTCGGCCGTGCCGGACAGTTGCTGGACAAGATGCTGGCCTCCATCGGGCTGGACCGGAAGACGAACGCCTATATCACCAACGTCATCAACTGGCGGCCGCCGGACAATCGCGATCCCTCGCCCGAGGAAGCGGCAAGCTGCCTGCCTTTCCTGCGCCGGCATATCGAACTGGCGTCTCCGCAGGTCATCATTCTTTTGGGCGCGATCGCGGCGAGGCATGTGGTGGGCGTTTCCGACGGGATCATGAAGCTGCGCGGCCGCTGGATGGAGTATCGTGTGGGCAGCCGCATGGTGCCCTTGATGCCTACCCTGCACCCCGCCTATCTGCTGCGCCAGCCAGCCCACAAAAAGCTTGCCTGGCGGGACTTGCAGTCGGTCAGGGACCGGATAGAGGCGCTTGCCGGAACCCGCGACGCGGGCTAACAAGCACACCTCTTTCGAAGGGCACGGAAAATTCGCACGCGCTTTGCCTTGCTAGGGCTGATGCTCGCCGCCACGGCGGCTGTCGCCCAACCCGCTGTCTCGCAGCGCGGCCTAGCGCCGGCCACGCTCGTACCCGCCGCACAAACGCCGGCAGCATCGCCACCCCCGCAGATACTCAGCGCCGATGATGTGACCCTCTACAAAGAGATCATGCAGGCGCAGAGGAACGGCCAATATGCCAAGGCCAAGAAGCTATTTGCCCGGGTGAGCGACACCTCTCTGCAAGGTTATGTCGAAGCCGAACATTTCCTGTCGGCCTCGCCCAGAAGCATTAGCGTCAAGCCGCTGGTGGAATGGCTGGCGCAATATCGCGATCTGGCAGTCGCCGACCGCATCTACCGCCTCGCCGTCGCGCATTCGACCAAAAAAGTCCGCCGTCATCACAAAACCATCCTTGTGGCGGTGGTGACCAATATTCCCGCGCCCAGCGGCGTCGGCCGGCGCAGCGGCGGCTATGAAGATCTGGAACTTCCCGAGCCGGTGCCCTCATCGGAAGCGGCACGTGGCGTGATGCCGGGCATTCTTGCGTCCATCAAGGATGGGCAACCCGACCAGGCGCTGGCCATGATGCAGTCCGTGCAGGCAAGCTGCACCAAGGCTGATGATGCGGTGCTGGCGCATCGCATCGCCGCCTCCTACCGCGCCGAAGGCCGAGATGCCGACGCCTACAAGCTGGCCATGTCGGTGTCCGATCCGTCGGTGCCCCAGTTGATGTGGGATGCCGGATTTGCCGCCTATCGGCTGGGCGACTGGGCCAATGCCGAAATGCTGCTGGAAAAGCTAGCCGAGACACCAGAGGCGCAGAGCAGTCTCAGGGCGCAAGGCGCATTCTGGGCGGCGCGCGCCCATATGCAGTCCGGCGATCCGCTCAAGGTGGTGACACTGTTGAACTTTGCCGCCGAGAAGGTGCCAAGCTTCTACGGCATGATTGCCGAACGGATGCTCGGCATCGACACCCAGTCCGGTTTCGCCGACGCCATCCTCAACCAGTCCGATTTCCGCGACCTGATGGCCGTGCCGTCAGCGCACCGCGCCGTGGCGCTGTGGCAGATCGGGGAGACCGACTATGTCGGGTCCGAACTCAACCGCGCCTTTGTGATCAACAATGAAAGACTCGACCCCGCCATGGCGGCATTGGCGCGCGGCATCGGCGTGCCCAATGTGGAGTTACGCGCCAGCGAAGCCAGCGCCGCACGCGGCCTCATACTGACCGGGCTATTTCCCGTGCCGCCATACGGTCCGGATGGCGGTTACCGCATCGACTCCTCGCTGGTGCTGGCCTTTGCCCGCATCGAAAGCCGTTTCCAGACCGGCGCCACCTCGCCTGCCGGCGCCCGCGGGCTGATGCAGCTTATGCCCGAAACCGCGTCCCATTTCGGCGTGAGCGATCCCGCCACGCTGTACAATCCCGGCACGTCGTTGGAAGTGGGCCAGCGCTATCTGGAGCGGCTTTTGTTGCGGCTGGACGGTAACCTGCTGGAGCTTGGCGGTGCTTACAATGCAGGACCCCAAGCCGTGGACCGCTGGCTCAGTACCAAGGCCGGCAGCGGCGATCCGCTGCTGTTCGTGGAAAGCATTCCGGTGGCGGAGACGCGTTCCTACGTCAAGCGGCTGATGCTCTACCATTGGCTCTATCGCCGCCGCTTTGGCCAGGATGCGACGAGCCTTCAGGAAACCGCCAGCGGCCAATGGCCGATCTATCGGCCCTATCAGGAAACGGTCCCGGGCGCGCCGTCGGCCAATGCCTATGGCCTCAAGATCAATGCGCAGAATTAGAGCACGACTGTTTGTCATTCCCGCGTACGCGGGAATCCAACTTGGGGAAACGTCGTCGGAAAGACACCGAGTTGGATGCCCGCTTTCGCGGGCATGACAAGAATATTTCTTAAAGATTCGCGAGCAGGCGCGATGGCACGCGCAGCGTATGGAGCACCGTCAGCGCCAGGCCGCGCAGCGCGCTCTTGTGCGGGCGCGCGACATTGATCGCGCGCGCGCGCAAGGACACCAGGCGCCGGCGTCCGATGCGGCGCACCAGATCGGCATCCTCCAGATCTGCAAGGGCGCGATAACCGCCCAGCTTCTTGTAGAGCCGTTTCGGGATCAGCAGTCCCTGGTCACCGTAGGGCAGCGCGAACAGCGCGGTACGCAATGCTGCCTTCGCTTCGGCCCGGCGTGCTTCCCCGCCGAAGTCGTCCAGCGCAAAGCGGAACGCGGCGGCACGGGGACGCTCCATCTCCGCCTGGCTGATGAAGGATTCCGCTTCCATTTCCCAGCCCGGCTCCAGCGCGGTTTCGGGATGCAGGAACAGGAGCCAGTCGCCCTTTGCGGTCGCCGCGCCATCGGCCAGCTGCGCGCCGCGATTCTTGCGGGAATGCACCACATGGGCGCCCGCCGCATCGGCGATTGCCAGTGTGCTATCGCTGGAGCCCGCATCCGTGACGATCACTTCGCGCACGATCCCGCGCACCGCGCCCGCGATTAGGCTGTCGAAGCAGCGCGGCAGGAGCCGCTCGGAATTCGCGGTGGGAACGACAACTGAGATCATGACGGCATAATGACAAAGATGGTGCTTCGCACAACGCCTTTGCGGTCGCAGGGTGAACGGTTAATCGACTGCAATGTTTGCCTTCAAACTGGGCAGGTGCGAGGGCCGTGTCGGCACAACCATTACTTGAGCTGCACGGCGTAGGCGGTGAATGTGCCCGGATCCTTGCCTTTGAGCGCCGGATCGCGCTGGTAGTTCAGCTTGGCTTCGAGCACATAGGCCGTGGAGCCCACGGTCGTGACGGCGGTGGGCAGCATGTAGTGATCCCTGATCACGCGGATGCTGGCATTGTTTCCCGATACGGTGACCTCATCCAGGCGGCCATTGCCGTCCTGGCCGCGGCCCTCGACCATCAGGATCCTGCCGTCCGGCGACAGCCGCATGCCATCGGGCTGATAGATATCCATGGAAGTGGAAAGGTTGATTCCCTGCCCGGCGGAGCCATCGGCCTTCATCGGCACCGCAATCACATGATTGCCGTTGTAGGTGTTGGTGTAGAGCGTGTCACCCTTCCAGACCAGGCCGTCGAGCGACGGATCGGATTTGTTGTTGACATACCAGACCGTGAAAGCATCGCTGCCCGATGCCAGCTTCAGCACCCGACCGTTCTTGGTGTCGGTGACATAGGCGTCTTTGCCCTTGAGCGCGATGTCATTGCAAAGACCGCCGCCGGGGAATTCATGGCTTTTGATCATACCCGCCGTTTTGAGCGAGAATGTCTTGAGATAGGCATGGTCGCCATTATTGTCGCAGACATAGAGCGTGCCCGATCGCGCATCGGCCAGCACACCCAGCACGATATCGAAATTGCCCGCCTGCTTGCTGATCCAGGTCGTGGCATGCTTCTGACCTGGAAGCGCGCGATAGACTTCGCCCCGATTGATGCTGCCGATATAGAGGGTGCCATTGGGCGTGGAGCCCAGGCTTTCCGGATAGGCCATTGGCGCATCGACCACGACATCTGTGGCGGCCAGGGCCGGTGTGGCCAAGGCGGCCAAAATAACTGCCGAAGCAAGGGCTTTCATCGACTTCTCCCATATGTACAGTTGGATATCGCGCTAATTGGGGCTTTCTATCATGGCTATAACGCTTTTGAACGGGTCCGGAGGCTGGGTGAGCCGGGAGATCAGGACCCGGAAAAATGCTCGCGGTTGTTAGGCGTCCCGGCGCGTGCTTCAGTTGCAGCACCGAGCCAGTCACACACGAACGGTAATTGACGCGCATTTTTGCCCCCATTCAGCATGCCGAGGAGACCGCCAATCAAGGAGCCAGCGACCACTCCCCCGTACGGGCGCGGCCCTCGTGACGTGCTGCGCCGCGCCCGGAATCTCAAGAACGCGACGGACACCGAGCGCGACCGCCTGCGCGCGGACGCGGAACGGCTGGAAGATGCTTGTGTCTTGCTGGTCTTTCTTGGCGTAGCGCTCGACGCCGTCGTCGCACTTGCTTCGTTTTTGGCGCTTCTGTCTCCCCTGGGAGAAAAGGTTGCGTACCTGATTTCCAACACGGCAATCGCAATCGGCGTGTATGGCGTAATACGCTTCGGCCACGTCGGAGGAGTTATCCTCAAACTGAAGCTGGTCGAGGCGATCGATCACCTGGGCGTTTTGGAAATAGCCAGGGCAAGCGCCGAAGAACGGGCCGCGCAATCAAAAGAAAGAACCGCGAATCTCGAGGCGCGGGCGGCGGAATCCGAGAAACAGGCCCACGAAATGGGGCTCAAGGCGGTCGAGACCGAACTGAAGATGCAGCGGCTCTCCAGTCCCAGGGTGCCGGACCAGGAGAAATTTCTCAAAGCACTGGTGGGCAAACCCAAGCCGGCGAAAATCGACGTCATGTACGCTATGGAGGGCTCGGATTGTGCCATCCTGGCCGCCTGGACGGCAAAACTTTTGCGGGATGCGGGCTGGCCCGTCGATCCCGAATATCCCCTGGTGATTCCGCGTTCCACGGATCCAGCTTTGAACTCGGCAGAAAGCGAGGGCGGACAGCCATGGGGCATCACGATCCTTGAACCAGAGCCGAAAAGGAGCGGGAGCCCGACCCACGCGCTTCTTAATGCACTGTTTGAATCCCTGGGCAGCCCGTTATTGGCCGCGGTCAAGACTGACAGAATCCAAAAGGGCGATCTGAGGATCGTGGTGGGGCCCCGCCCGTAAAATCAACCCTTCGGAAACACGCGACTGTGCCTCTCTTCTGTTAAACCTCTGACAGGGCAAGAATATGTTTTGGCGCCAAGTCCGCCCATAATCGCCCTAGGCAAGTTTGTACTTGATTTGTTCTTATCTGGGTCTATAGTCCCAAATATGACTACAGTCCTTAACACCACCATCCGTACCGAAAGCCTGCGCGGGCGTGGCGCCCTCTCCAATGCGGTGGGGCGCTACGAGAAGCAGACGCGTGTGCTGCTTGATGACGGGTGGCCCCAGAGCCCCGGGCTGGCGAGCGCGAGCGAGCCGTCTTCCGGGGCGAGCGACTTAGACTTCGGATGGCGGCCGGAGGATGACTCCCCGCCGCCTATCAAAACCGAGGTCATCCATGACGCCACCCGCAGCATCATCGCCCGCAACAAGTCCCCCGACATCAGTTTCGAACAGTCCATCAATCCCTATCGCGGCTGCGAGCATGGTTGCGTCTATTGTTTCGCGCGGCCGACGCACGCCTATCTGGGCATGTCGCCGGGCGTGGATTTCGAGTCCCGCCTGTTCGCCAAGCCCAATGCCGCGTCGCTACTGGCAAAGGAATTGAGCGCACCCGGTTATGTGCCCAAGGTGATCGCGATGGGCACCAACACCGATCCCTATCAGCCGCTGGAAAAGAAGATGCGGATCACGCGCTCCATCCTGGAGGTGCTGCGCGACTTCCACCATCCCGTCGCCATCGTCACCAAGTCGCCACTGATCCTGCGCGATCTCGATATCCTCTCCGACATGGCCGGAATGGGCCTGGCAAAGGCGGCCCTGTCGGTGACCACGCTTGACCGCAAGCTGGCGCGGATGATGGAGCCGCGCGCAGGCACGCCGACGCGCCGGCTCCAGGCCATTCAGGGCTTGAACGATGCAGGCATTCCGACGGGTGTGATGTTCGCTCCCGCCATTCCCGCGCTGAATGATCACGAAATGGAAGCGGTGCTGAGTACCGCCGCCGGCCATGGCGCGCGTTGGGCGGGTTATGTGCTGTTGCGGCTGCCGCTGGAGATCAAGGACCTGTTCCGCGAATGGCTGGAGACCAACACGCCCGACCGCGCCAAGCATGTCATGACGCTGGTTCGCCAGATGCGCGGCGGCAAGGACTATGACAGCAACTGGAACAGCCGCATGACCGGGACCGGGGCCTATGCCCAGGTGATGGCGCGGCGCTTCCACATGGCGCTCAAGCGGCTGGGGCTGAACCAGAGCCAGGTGCCGCTCGCCGTCCACAAATTCAGGCGCCCTGCCCGGCTAAGCGGCCAGCTCGATTTATTTTGAGCGACCCGCATCTAATACGGCCCTATCCTGCATCAAGGGAGTGAAGACAGGCCTTGAGGGGGCAAGATGGACCAGTCGGACGCAAAAGACCTGGCCGAGGCCAATCAGATGCTGAACCAGACGCTATCGCATGTGGATGCGACCAGTATTGCGAACCACGCGCTCTATAATGGAATCGTCCTCTGGGTGCTGATTGCCGCGATAATCGGCGCGGTCATTTATTTCCGGTACAAGGCTAGCATCGAGCGCACGAGGCTGCTTCAGTCATTGGTTGAAAAAGGCCTGCCGATCCCCCCGGAGCTGGTCGCAGGCAGTGGAAAAAAACCAAATCCAGTGGCGAGAGGCATGGTGCTGATCAGTGTTGGGTTGGCAACGAGCCTCTTCTTCTGGGCGATGACCAGTGGCTATTTCGGCGAAAAGGAGCCCGATACGTGGTTAGCATTCCTGGGCGTGTTTCCGCTGTTCATCGGCATCGCCCACCTTGCGTTCGGAATTTATCAAGGCCGTCATGGATGAAAGCGCGGCCGTCCGTCGCGCAGCGATGGGCGACGCCGCGGCGTTCAGCCTTCTCGTCCGGCAACATCAATCGCGGGTACGCGGCTTTCTGCTACGTGTCACTGGTGGGCGTCATGCCCTGGCCGACGATCTGGCGCAGGAAACGTTCCTGGAAGCATGGCGCAAAACCAAACAATTCCGCGGCGAAGGGTCCTTCGCCGGCTGGCTTTTGGGCATCGCCTGGTCGCGCTTCCTGATGGATGCGCGTCGCAGGAAGGAAGACATGCCGGGCGAATTGCCCGAACCGTCCAGCGATCCGAGCCAGGACACGATGGCGCGTCTCGACCTGGAAAAGGCTTTCACGCAGCTGTCGCCAGCCGAACGCGCGGCCCTGACCACATGCTATGCGCTGGGCTTCTCGCATGAAGAAGCCGCAGCCCTGTTGCGTATGCCCCTTGGCACGTTAAAATCCCACATCGCGCGCGGGCGGGAGAAGCTGCAGGGAATTTTGCAGGATTGTGAGAAGTCGCCATGAACCTCGACGAACGCCTTTCACAGCCGTTGCCGGAAATCGCTGACCGGCATTTTTCCGCGCAAGTGATGGCGGAATTCGCGCGGCGGGAAATCCGCCGCGCCCGCATCGAGGCGGCCAGCTGGATCGCGCTCGCCACCGCCGTTGTGGCCATATTCGCCGTTACGGAGTCGGGACGGCAACTCGCCACCAGCGTGCTGTCGCTGGGCTTTTTCGCCCAGATTTGCGTGGGGCTGGTGATATTGCTCTTTTTGTTCCCCCCGACGGTTGCAGTGGAATAGCCATTCCGCTCAGTGCACAACGTCTAGGCGACGCATCTCATGGCTTTGTCCTGCGCTAGGGCTGCCGTCTGCAACTGACTATTGGGCTGGCCGGCGACGAAGCCCGAAGGGCCGTTAATGGTCCGATCATTGCCGTGAATGAATAAACGAAGCACACCTTCCGACAGGTGACATAGGCGCAGGAAATTTTCACATCCCCCCGGTCATCAACAGTTCCAGTGCTCTCGGCTTCTTGGCTGGCCAGGCGCCTTGCTCTAACCATACGACATGCCCCACTACATCTACGAATCCCGTCTGCGCAAGATCATCGCCGGTCCGGTCTGCGGCGTGGACGAAGCGGGTCGCGGCCCGCTTGCGGGCCCGGTGGTGGCGGCTGCCGTAATCCTGGACAGGAAGCGCATCCCCAAGGGGCTGGACGACTCCAAGCAACTGGACGAGCAGACACGCGAGGAACTTTTTCCCCGCATCATGGAAATGGCGGTCGCCGTCGGCGTGGGCGAGGCCAGTGTCGGCGAAATCGACCTGGTCAATATCCGCCAGGCCACGCATCTGGCCATGGCGCGGGCGGTGCGGGCACTGGCCGTGGCGGCGGAATTCGCGCTGGTGGATGGCAACGACCCACCGGCGCTGCCCTGCAAATGCGACACGCTGGTCGGTGGCGATGCGCGCTCGGTCTCGATCGCCGCGGCCTCGATCATCGCCAAGGTCACGCGCGATCGGGTGATGATCCGGCTGCATGACGAATATCCCGGCTACAATTGGAAAAACAACAAGGGCTATGGCACGCCCGAACATTATGACGGCTTGCGCCTGCACGGCGTGACCATCCATCACCGCAGGAGCTTCGGCCCCGTCCGTAACCTGCTCTCGGGCAGGGATCCGGCTGCGGAAGACCTGCCCGTGCTTCTGGCCGGCGAATAATAATCCCCAAATGACCCACAAGATGTGGTGTGTGGGTGAATCCGGGGACTCAATTACAAGCCTTTGATTCCCCAAGACTCTTGACCGCCGAGTCCCGACGAATCAGTGTGAATCCCGCTGTTGATGGTTTTCGGGCGCGACATGGGCACATTGAAATTGGACCAGGTGATCGAGGGCGATTGCGTCGAGCGCATGCTGGCGCTGCCGGAAGGCTGTGCCGATCTGATATTCGCCGATCCCCCCTACAACATGCAGCTTCGCGGCGAGTTGCGCCGTCCCGACCAGTCCAAGGTGGACGCGGTGGACGATCATTGGGACCAGTTCGGCTCATTCGCCGAATATGACGGTTTCACCCGCGACTGGCTTTCGGCGGCGCGCCACTGCCTGAAGGACACCGGCACGCTGTGGGTGATCGGCTCCTATCACAACATCTTCCGGGTCGGGGCCACGCTTCAGGACCTGGGCTTCTGGATTCTCAACGACGTGGTGTGGCGCAAGTCCAATCCCATGCCCAACTTCAAGGGCCGCCGCTTCACCAACGCGCACGAGACCCTGATCTGGGCGACCAAGAATCCCAAGCAGCAATACACCTTCAATTACGAAGCCATGAAGGCGCTGAATGACGAGTTGCAGATGCGTTCGGACTGGACTTTGCCCATTTGCGGCGGCAATGAGCGCATCAAGGACGCGCAAGGGCAAAAGGCCCACTCCACCCAGAAGCCAGAGTCGCTGTTGCACCGGGTGATTGTGTCTTCCACCAAACCGGGCGACGTGATCCTCGATCCATTCTTCGGTTCCGGCACGACCGGCGCGGTGGCCAAGCGGCTCGGGCGCCGCTTCATCGGCATCGAGCGCGAAAAAGCATATGCGGATGTGGCTCGCGCGCGCATCGCCGAAGTCGTGCCTGCCGAAAGCGAGGCTTTGGAAGTCACCAAGTCCAAGCGTGCCGAGCCGCGCATTCCGTTCGGCTGGGTGGTCGAGCGCGGGCTGCTGCCGGTCGGCACAGTGTTGCGCGGCACCCGCAAGCATCACACCGCACGCGTGCGGGCCGACGGCACGCTGGTCACCGCCAACGCCTCGGGCTCCATCCACCAGATGGGTGCGCATGTGCAGGGGCTGGATGCCTGCAACGGCTGGACCTTCTGGCAGTTTGAGTCGAATGGCACGCTGGTGCCCATCGACGTGCTACGCCAGCAGCTGCGCTCAGGGCTTTCTTGAGGCAAAGAGCGGACCGCCGGCGTCCAGCCCGTGTTCCACGATCTTGCGCATCACCGTGGGAAGCGCCACGTCGCGCAGCTTTTCGGGAAGTATCCAGTTGCCTTTGACCTTGGGCCGGCGCGCGATGTCGGCGACATAGACTTCGGTTTCAAGCTCGAAATGCGTGAAGCCGTGGCGCACGAGGCCGGGCCGTTTTTTCCATTTGGCCTTGAAGGGCGCCTGGGTCAGCGCCTTTGAAGGTGACGGGAATTCCTGCCCCCAAGGTCCAAGCGGCGGCTCCAGCATGGAGGCAAGAAGCCCCTTGTCGGGGCGCTTGACCAGCAGCACCGCGCCGGTCCTGTCGCGCACGACAAATGCCGCCCCGCGCTTCAAGGGCCGCGCCAGCTTGGCCGCCTTGACCGGCAATTGCTCCTGAATACCGTTGCGCCTCGCCCGGCAATCATCCGTCCAGGGACAGTTTGGGCAGGCCGGCCGCTTGGGCGTGCAGATGGCAGATCCCAGATCCATCAACCCCTGCACGAAATCCCCGGCGCGATCCGGTACCAATGCCGAACACAGTCTGTGCAGTTCGCGCTTGGCTTTGGGCATCGGCGTTTCGATGGCAAAGACCCGCGCGATCACCCGCTCGGCATTGGCATCCATCGCCGCCTGCTTCTCGTCATAGGCGATTGCCGCAATGGCGCCCGAAGTGTAGGCGCCAACGCCGGGCAGCGTGCGCAACCCCTCTGCGGTGGCAGGGAAACTGCCGCCCATTTCATGCGCCACCATTTTGGCTGCGGCATGCAGGTTTCGGGCGCGGGCGTAATAGCCGAGCCCCGCCCAGGCAGCGAGGACATCATCCTGGCTGGCATCGGCCAGCGCGGTCACTGTCGGCCACAGCTTGAGAAATTTCCGGTAATAACCGGCGACCGCCTGCACCATCGTCTGCTGCAGCATGATCTCCGACAGCCAGACTTCGTACGGGTCGGCACGCATTCCGGCAGGTGCGCGCCATGGCAATACGCGGCGATGCGTGTCGTACCAGGCGAGCAATCGCGGGGCCATGGAGCGTTGGCGAAGGCCAGAACGACCATCATCAATGTCTTGGTTTTTCCTGTTCGCCGGAGGCATACTTGCACCATGGCCCGGACAACAAAGGAAACACAAGAAGCTGCTCCCAGCCGCCGCAATCGCGCGTTTGCGGTGGGTGGCGAGGCCGGATCGGTGGCGAACGCCGCCTTCCTGCGCGCGGGCTTCAGCGATCCCACGCTCGTCCTGCGCTGGCAGGAAATCGCCGGACCGGAAGTGGCGCGGCTGGCCAGGCCGCTGAAACTCTCGGACGGCCCCTCGGGCGGCACGCTCACCTTGCGTGCCGCGCCGGGCGCCGCATTGTTTCTGGCCCATGAAAAGCGCGCGCTCTGTGACCGCATCAATGCCTATCTGGGTCGGGCTGTCGTGGCGCAACTGAAATTCAGCCAAGGCGCGTTCCTGCCGCCGCCGCCGATGCCGCCACGCCAGAAGCAGGCAGGTCCATTGCCGCCCAGTGATCCCAGCCGCCGCTATCAGGGCCCCGAAGGGCTGGCCAAGGCGCTGCAAGCCCTAGCCCGGCGCCGATAACTCTGCGAAAACAGCAAAATAAACGGGAGGGGCTCGCATGTCGCGCAAGACCTGGATCATCCTGGGCGTGATCGTGGTGCTGATCCTGGGCGGCGGCGCCTGGTACTATTACAGCAGTGAAAACGAGGACAATCCACAGACCGCGGCAGCGTCCTCCGACACCGTCTACGCCCCCCTGCCCACCGACCACACCTTTGGCAATCCGAAATCCGGCGTGACCGTGATCGAATATGCCTCGCCCACCTGCCCGGTCTGCGCCAACTTCATGATGGCTCTCTACCCCAAATTGAAGAGCGACTATATCGACAAGGGGCGCATCTATTACGTCTATCGCACCTTCCTCCGCAATCCCGACGACGCCTCGGCCGAGAAGCTGGCGCGCTGCCTGCCCAAGGACAAATACATGGCCTTCACGGACCTTCTGTTCCGCAGCCAGCAGAAGTGGGATTACGAATTTGGCGTGCCCTCTCCGGATGGCGTGCATGCAGCACTGCTTGAACTGGTGGATACGATGGGCATGTCCCGGGCCGATGCCGATCACTGCCTTGCCGACACCAAGGACGAGAACGCCATCAGCAAAGTGGGCGAGGATGGTGTCGCAAAATACAACATTGCCGGCACCCCAACCTTCGTGATCAACGGCAAGGCCGAGAGCGGCTTTGGCGATTTCTTCAGCAGGCTCGACGCCGCACTTTCTGAAAAATGACGTAAATTCAATGTGTTAGAGCATTGGACCGCCGCCGGATTCTCTGCCAAAACAGGGGGCATTTTCGGCGGAGAATCACCGGTGTCGCGCAAAACCCTTTTCATCCTGCTTGGGCTGGTCGTGCTGATCGCGGCGGCGGGAATCGGTTATTACTTCATGGGCGGCTCCGGCGGAGCGAGCGCTGCCAACGGACAGGGCTATGAGATCCAGCCCACCGATCGCACTTTGGGCAATCGCAACGCCAAGGTCGTGCTGATCGAATACGGCGCGCCGAGTTGTCCGGTCTGCGCCAACTTCAACGCGCAGACTTTCCCGGAGCTCAAGGTCAAATACATGGACACCGGCAAGATCTTTTACGTGTTTCGCGTCTTTCCCTTGCGGCCCGACGACGGGACCGCGGAAAAAATTGCCCGGTGTCTGCCTGAGGATAAGTACTTCTCGTTCATTGACCTGCTGTTCAAGAATCAACCCAAATGGGACGTTGAGTATGGCGTTCAGTCACCTGAGGGGGTTCATGATGGTCTGGTTCTACTGGGGCGCATCGCCGGCATGAGCGCGCAGCAGGTGGATCAGTGCATCGACAACAAGGGCGAGGATGACCGAATCAACAAGGTGTCGGCAGACGGTGAAGCGCGTTACACCATCAACGGCACGCCGACATTCATACTGAATGGAACCAATATCGGATCGGGCAACATCCCGTTCGACACCATGGCGAAACTCATCGACGCCGAGATCGCCAAGCAGCACTAGGATAGGCAATTGAAGTTCACACGTCTCAGGCTTTCCGGTTTCAAGTCCTTCGTCGAGCCCACGGAGTTATTTGTCGAGCCCGGCCTCACCGCCGTGATTGGTCCCAATGGCTGCGGCAAATCCAACCTGTTCGATGCCATGCGCTGGGTGATGGGCGAGACCCGCCCCTCCTCGATCCGCGGCAGCGAAATGGACGATGTGATCTTCGCCGGTTCGGCCGGCAGACCCGCCCGCAATGTCGCGGAGGTCACGCTCCTCATCGACAACAGCGACCGCACAGCCAATGCGCCTTACAACGACTTCGACACTATCGAGGTGTCGCGCCGCATCGAGCGCGAGGCCGGAAGCGTCTATCGCATCAATGGCCGCGATGTGCGCCAGCGCGACGTGCAGATATTTTTTGCCGATGCATCGTCAGGCGCGGGCTCGACGGCCTTTGTGCGCCAGGGCCAGATCGGCCTCCTAATCTCGCAAAAGCCCTTGGCGCGCCGCGCCATCCTGGAAGAAGCGGCCGGCATTGGGGGCCTGCATCAGCGCAGGCACGAAGCCGAACTGCGCCTGCGCGCCGCGGAAACCAATCTCTCGCGGCTTGAAGACGTGATCCGCGAAGTCGAGGGCCAGCTCGCCAGTCTCAAGCGCCAGGCGCGCCAGGCATCGCGCTATCGCAACCTGTCGGGCCATATCCGCAAGGCGGAAGCGCTGGCGCATTATTTGCGCTGGGTCGCGGCGGAGGCACGCGCCGCTACTGCGTCGGAAGAACTTTCGACGGCCGCGGCACTCGTAGCCGACGCAACAGATGTGGCAGCCAAGGCATCCACCGCCCAAAGCGAGGCGAATGCCGTGCTGCCGCCGCTGCGCCAGGCCGAAGCCGAGCGCGCCGCCGCCCATCACCGGTTGATCGCCCAACGCGAACAGCTCGATGCGGAAGAGCAGCGCGCGCGCGAAGCCGCCCAGCGCATCCGCCAGTTGATCGCGCAAGGACAGGCCGATGCCGAACGCGAACAGCTTCTGGAGCATGACGCCGGCAGCGCGCTTTCCGATCTGGCCAGGGAAGAA
>Ga0307475_10001385_pt1 | contig 14444 bp, 15 predicted proteins | sample atmos_gasesECM1C_FD_203317 | JGI IMG/M metagenome (GOLD analysis project Ga0307475, IMG submission 203317) | Hardwood forest soil microbial communities from Morgan-Monroe State Forest, Indiana, United States - atmos_gasesECM1C_515 | ecosystem: Environmental > Terrestrial > Soil > Temperate... | reverse complement strand
CAATCCCGGCGCAATGCCGCAAATCACGAGCAACTACTACTCCTTGTACGGCACCGTGATGCCGCCGGCGAACGCGCCCCAGCCGGTCCGGAACATGGTTGATATGGCCGATGCGGAAGCACAAGCTGCCATGAAGAAGGCAGTTGAAATCGATGCATTGGCCAACCTTGAGCTCCAAGCGGCGGAACAGATCAACCAGCAATTGCAAGCCACCGCGCCCGGCACTTCCACCATTTTGGAAGCTGAGACCGCAGCCTGGCTCGTGAGGGCCAACGCATACACGCAATCCGCCATGGCCGAGCTAGTGCGCGTGCGCTCGATTGAGTTAGCCAACTCGAGCGGTCAGCTCAAGTTCAGCGCTTCTCATGCGGCGACGCTTCAGACCACGGGCAGCCAGGTCTTACAACAGGGAGTCCAGTAGCCGTGTTTTATTTCCAGCAACTCCTGAACACGGCGCTAGCTGGGATCGACGGCACCGCCATCATCCCGACGGTCACGAACTTCGCATTCGCGATCCTGCTGATTGGATTCCTGATCGGCCTCTATCAGGCGGCGTTTCGTGGAGGAGATGTGCAAGCGCTTGCCGGAACGGCCATCAAGTATCTGATCGTTGCCATGATCGTTTCCAACTGGGCCACCGTGTTTCGCGGTGTCAATGGATCCTTCAACACGGTTGCGAATTTCATCGGCAGCAGTTCGGGCGCGGGAGACATGTTCCAGAGCTGGATGGGCCAACTCCAGCAACAGTTCGCAAACAACCCTTCGTTGACCCTTACGGACATCATTACAGGGGATGCAGCCGCCACGATCACGGTTGTCTTACTCGTGGTTGCTTATCTTCTCTACGCCCTCGCGATGATCGTGTTCTGCTTCTTCTACACCTTGTTTGGCGCAATCCTCTACGTGATCGGCCCTCTCGTGCTCGCTCTGATTCCCATCTCCGGGGTCGCCCAGTTGGGGAAGGCCTACGCCTTCAATGTGATGATCTGGAACGCCTGGGGCATTCTCTATGCCGTGTTCGGAGCGCTCATTACCGCCATCCAGGTAAACCAAGTCAACAACATCCTGGGCAGTGGGTTCTTGGGCTTTCTGAAGGGGGCGGGGGACTCGGTCATGCTCGGGCTGGTAAGCATCTTCTACGCCCTGGCCATAGCTCTAATTCCCGTCATCGCAAAAAGGATCATCTCGGGCGATGCCGGATCCACCGTCTATTCACTGGCTCGCACTGGCGCCTCTGCACTCGGCACAGTCGTGGCAGGAACCTTTGGGGTGGCAGCCGGCCTAAGTACAGGGTCTGTGGGTAGCGGCGCGGGATACGCCGCCAGCGGCTCCGGATCGGCCGGTGCATCGATTTCCCCGGCTTCGGGAATGGGCGAGTTCATTCGCGGAGGACTGAGCAGCGCGATGACCAGCAACTCAAGCCCACCGACACCCCCGAGTTCGCGGGCGGACGCACCTCGCAAAACCACGGGCTACGTGTACAGACCACATGGTTCCGTGCAAGTGTTGAGCTACGCCGTTGGACGGGGCTTGAGTGCAGCAGCCGTGGGCAGACCTCAAGAGGGTTAGGAGATAAGACGTGAAATTGTGGATGAAAAAGAAAAAGCCCGAAAAGACCGACATACCGGAAAAGCTCCGTTACAGCCGGTACTACGAGCACGATGGCGCCTTGCGCGCTTACGCGAACCGCGCCATGGTCCTGGCGTTTCTGTGTGTGCCAATAACTTTGCTGGCGGTAGGCTTCGCAGTCTATGTGCGGCTGCAACCCCCCACGGTGATCCGCGTCGATGCGAACGGTGAGGCAACCGTACTGGGGCAGGCCAAGCCCTCGATTACACTCGTCAGCGGCACGGAGGCGGCGCCAACGGACTTTGAGAAACGTGCTTTCGTGCGGCTTTTCCTGGAACGGTACCTGAACTTCTCGCCTTCGAACGTCAGCCGCAACTGGGCTGAGAGCCTGAACATGATGAGCGGGAATTTGCGGCGCACAGCTTACACCGCCGTGCAGAAAGAAAACACTATCGGCCAGATCGAAGACGACCAAACCAGTTCGGAATTTCAGATGCGTTCGCTCGAAGCCGCAAAAGACGATCCGTTGACCTACACGGCCTTCGGAGTGAAAGAAGTCCACCACGTCCACGAACACAACGAGACCATCGACAAGGTAGTCAGCGAGTTCCAAGTGCGCCTGGTCATCGAGAGGAGATCCGAGACAAATCCCAGCGGGATCCTGATCGGCGAATATTGGGAACGCGCGATTGAGGGGGAGAAGAGAGATCGGGTCCTGCAGCAGGCGGGGCTGAACAGTCTGAGGTGAGCGTTAACAAAGGAGTTATGGATGGAAGCCAAAACTGCAAGCGTTGGTGAAGAGCCATCATCAGGCAAGCTGGAACCCGCGCCCGCGCGACGTAAGAAGCGCGGGAACGAAGACGGCAACCTCCGTTATTTTCTACCGAGAACGGGCTCATCTCCTGCCAAGCCGGAACTAGGGCAAGAGATGGCAAGCGAGGGGGAGGCTTTGATTGAAGCCTTCAAAAGTGGGCACCCATTTTACACGTTGACGGCGTGGAAAGCAGTGCCGGAGGTCAACGGAGGCAATCCGGTAATCGTGAGGCAGGCCATCGCCCGAACCTAGTTCGCGGCAGGTGGAACGGCACAGAAAAGGTTTTCAGAAGACCAATCGCGGTTGGTCCTTTGAGCACCCCGCGGCTTTACGTGGGGAAATGTGCTGACCCGGCTTCAACAACCCAAAGCCTGGCCAGAAAAAACCTGAGCAAAGAGGCCAGGCGAGAGAGAAGCTAGCGGTCACGCGAACTCCTTAACTCGGCTGGGTCTCCAGACAAGAAGTTAAGGAGAACAAACAAATGACTACGAACAAAAACAAAATCCCGGTCGACCAGATTCAGAACCTCGAAATCGACCGCAACGGAAGAGTGACGCCACGGCTCAACGATCTCGATCCCCTGGAAAATACCTTGTTGAGTGTTCTCTATCCGGGCATCAGGGTTGCCAGCGTAAACGTTCCAGTTGAACCCTTGGATGAGTACGAGGAGTCGCTGGTCGAGAACGCCCTGGCAAAACTGGTCTGGAGGGGCATCCACTACAAACTCGTGGGAGCGAGTGGTTCCGCGAAGAAAGGCAAGTTCTATTTCGTGGACTATGAGCACAGCGGGGCCATCGCCGATCGGTTCCAGCACTGGCCGCAAGCAGCGATTGTCTATTTCGGGATACTTGTCTCCTCCTGCAAGGTGATGATGGAGGAGCCGGACGCGGGTGTGCTGGTGGTACCGGACCATGCGCTCGGGACCAACGATTGCCGGGGATGGGTCCGGCGATCAGTATTCCGAAAACTGCAACAGAGGCACGATGACGAACTCCTCGACAAAAAGGTAAAGCGACTTCTCAAAGATCGGCACGGATGCAGTCCAGAGAAGGAGCCTCACCTAGATCGGCACGAAAAATCAGCTCTCGAAGAACAAGCGAAACGGGAAATCGCTGGCAAAAGCCTGCGCTCGCATCGGTTCTACCAGTTTCGCATGGCCTTTCAGGACACACAGGCGAAAGGCTCTTTCAAAGTTATGGAGGACGATGTTGCCGACGCTCTGGAGACGGATTTCGTTCTCCCGGAAAGCGCTGTCAAACCAGGGCTGAAGGTACCGGTGTCGATGTACTCGGTCTTCGGGCCGGGCCGGAGGTTTCGCGGCCACATCGCTGTGGGAATCCGCGAGGTCTCTCGCCAGCTCGAGTTTGAGTCCAGCTACACGCTCGTGGAACATGCGCCCGAAGACTCCGTTCAACTTGAGATCCTGCCGCAGGCGATGGACCAGGTACGCAAGCTGAGTGGGGCGGTAGGCGAGGGGCGCTACGAGGAGTTGCTGGAAATCCTGGGCCGGCATCCGGACAGGTCTTTGCCGGATGGTTTCGACGAGGACAACAACAACGAGGAACTCAACATCGTTGAAGGACTGCTAGTGGCTGACGCGAGCGGTTACATCGTCCGTCATCCTTACGTCAACAATCAACTCAACAAGCTGCTTGCGCGATGGGCATTCCGAGTCGCGACCGGAGGAGGATTTCGCTTGCCGGCATTCGCCCTCATGGACGACGGCTACCTCTTTCTGAAGGATGGCAACGTGCTTCATGGCTCCGACTGGATCCCCGAGCACCGAGCCATTGTCTCACTGGCTTCGAAGCGTGGCCTGTGTGTCCGTTACCCGATACGGATGTTCGACGATCTTTTGCCGTTCGGAAACCTTTCCGACGAGGAGATAGTGGCGCAGCTGAAGCAGGAACTTTACGGCCAGAAATGCACGATGACCGAGCCGGAATTGCGCAACTTGATCACACGGCAGCTCTGTCTGGAGGGCGCCTACGTTCTCCATTCGGAAAGCGCAAAGAAGAACGGCGGCGACTACGACTTTGACTGGATTTGTGTGGTCGAAGAGGATCGCTTTCCCCGGTTTGTGGAGAAGCGGTTCCAACGGGGCGCGGGACAGCAGCAGGGGAAGAACAAACTGAACAAAGCCAAAGACCCCTGGTTCAACCTGGAGCACGTGGCCATGAAGGCGCGGGGAAACCATATCGGCTCGATCACCGATCTGATGACCTCATGTCGCGCAGCCGGCAGAGAAGACCTTGCCGACCGGCTGGCCAGGGAACTTCAGAACGCACTCGACAGCCTCAAATGGCAAGTCCAGCCAGACCTGAAGCTGGTCGCCGAGATACGTCAACAGGTAAGTCAGGCTCCGTGGCTTCGCTACAAGAACGAGCGCCGGATTTCCGACCTGCCTCTGCATCTCGACGCGCCGGTTACCGACCGCATCGGGAAATTCTACAACCATGTTCGCAAGGACATAGAAGACTTGCTGACCAACAAGGCGCCAATTGAGGCGTTCAAGGGCCTCGTGGTGGGTGAGGAAGTCACACGCCCGATGCTTGAGGACTGCCATTTCGTCAACCGGGCTTACGCCGCCGTTGTCGGCAAGATTGCTGGAAGGAGAGAGCAACTCAAGCAACAACTGGACAAAGCCAAGACCGAGTGGGACTCGGTCCGGAAGGAGACGGATCGAGAACTGCGGAGACTGAAGCTGTTTGCCAAGACCCAGGCCCAAGGTGCCTATCGCTACGATGAGGACCGGGCCAAGTACGAGATGAAGGCGATCCTCGCGTACATCCGGATCTGGGCGCAGAACAAGACGGAGAATCGCAACGGCTGGCTGCAGGCGCTGAACAGAATTGTGTGCGGCGGCAAAGGCAGCGGCTCGATTCTCTTTCTTGCTTTTCCGCAGGAATTGATCAACAAGCTGGCGGAACGCACCGGCGGCAAGTTTGTCCGAGTACATCTGCCCAGGCTTTCCGAAGGGCTCGTTCGCACCGATCCCGATGGCCGGACCTTTTTAATTGAGCCAATTGAAGGAGGAGGACAGAAACACACGTTCTTGTGGAAATACAAGGACGGAAGAATCCTTCTCGACGACGACAACGCTGCGCTCGCTGACAAACCGAAGCAAGGTAACGATCAGTCCGAAACAGTGGCATTGCCTGCCACAGACACGGATGAATTGGAGTTTCCGCCCGCTACCTACACGGAAGAGGACGGAAACGACGCGCCTTGGATCATGCAGGCGAGCTGAACAAGAGCAAACAACCTCTTTGAGCGGGATCCTCCGGGATTCCGCTCAAGGCAGAAAGGCTGGCCATGAAACGATACCTGGCACTCATCCTTATACATAGCGTTTGCACGATCACATCCGTAGGCCAGCAGACAGAGCCCGCGGCCGGCAAGGTCAGCCACATCGCCACCGCCCTGAACCATTTGACCGTATTGGAATTTCAAGAGCCGGTCACGTTGGCTGCAGCTGGCAGCGCCGATTTTCAAATCGAGCGCCAGGACAATAAGGTGTTCGTGAAGCCGTTGAAGTCCGGGGCTGCCACGGATCTGTTTGTCTGGACGGCCTCGCGCCGCTTCAGCTACGAACTGGAACCCGCAGGGGAGGTTAAGGACATGAACTTCGCCATCGACAACCCGGTCATTACGGCGAAACCCGCGCCTGATCCGCCAGTGCAGATGGAGCAAATCGCCGACATGCTTCTGACTCGGGCTTTCCTAGGCATGGAGCCTGTTGACCACACGGGAATTCAAGTGCCGAAGGACCAAGTCGGCCTGCGCATCGAACAGGTTCTTCGGACCAAGAACACTCTCTATATCCAATACGCGCTGGAGAACCAGAGCAAGGCACCGTATCACGTTGGCGCTCCGAGCGTGTACCGCCGAGTGGTCATCGCATCCGAGATTTCGCTTCCTGCTTTGGAGCATCATCAGTTGGACTCACAGACGATCCGCAGACTTGGAGACACGAAGACACTCCCTTGGCCAATTGCCGATGCGGAAAGCACACCGCAGGACGTTTTGCCTGGAGAGTCCGCGCGTGGCGTAGTAACCATTCGGCAGGATGTGGAGTCGCCGGTAGTGTTGGAGATTGTGTTTGACGTCGATGTCAAAGCGACCCTGGTGCTATGAGCATGAGCTGCCAAAATCAACCTGAGGGTGTCACCATGCACGAGCGCCTCAGCAAGTACTTGACAGAAGATCCGGAGGACCGTCTTCGGGGCCACCTAGGCAGGCGACTTGGAGACCCGCTGAAATCACGGACAAACGACGGCCGCTTCCGCGTCAACCCACTACTTCTGATCCTCAGTTTCGTTGCTCTCGTTGTCGTCGGCATTTTCGTTTTCTTTAGCTACGGCCTGCCATGACACCCCAGAATGAGTATCGCCTCAACCACTGGGATAACAACTGGAATCATGAAGAGAACCCAGCGATCATTGCCGCCTTCCTCGTGCTCGGGCTGCTTTCCGGAAGCTTATATTTCCTCGTTGCCCGGTTTCATTTCCGGCCGTCACAGCTCGTAGAGTTCTTTCTTTACGCAGTCTGCGCCTTCGTCGCCGCCACCTCCGTCGTCTGGTATTCGGCGACTCTGCGCGATCGGCGCGAAAACAACTGGCCGCACCCTCCGTTATTTGTTAGCCAGTCCAAAGACCGCGCTGCCGTGCAATCGGCGTTTGCGCAAAATGCGATTGTGCTCGGCTATGACGTGCACGGCACACCCTGGTTGTGGCCGGATGCCACGCGCATCATGCAAGCGGCTGTGTGCGGCGCGACTGGCTCCGGCAAGACAACACTGCTGCGAAACATCATCACCCAGGATCTCTTTCGTGTCTGGGGTCCTCCCGAAGCGCCCCGCCGGATGCCCATGTTGATTTTCGATGGCAAGGCTGACAAACAATACCTTAGCGATCTCCTTCCCGCGATTGAGGCAGCGGGCCGCATGCACCAGTTGCGCGTGCTCGATCCCTCCCGCCCCGACATCTCCGTGCGTTACAACGCTTTCTTCAGTGACGCGGGTCTGTACGAGGAGCACTCAGGTCTGGTGTTTGAGTCGTTCGATCAGGAAAAAGATTTCTTCCACGGGCATCAGGGCAACTATCTCACCGACATCACGCGCGTCCTGACATACACCGGCAAGCGTTATAACTTCTACGACGTGATGGTCATGGCGCTGGACCCGATGGTCCTTCGGGAACAAATTGCCGTTGCCCGCGCCAGACTACAAACGCTTGAAGGCGTCAGCGATCAGCGCCGATTGAACTTCGCCATGTCGGCCAGGATGTTGCAGCAGTCCCTGCAGGACCGCGAGCGCATCACGAAAATCCAGGGTCTCTTGAATCAACTGATGACCTTTCTTCAGGACGAACTCTCCATCATCACTGGCGCCTACGATGAGATGCTCTCGCTCGACGAGGTCATCGACCAAGAACTGATTCTGTTTGTTTCGTTGAACACCAATAAGAACTCCAAGGCAGTCAGGGCGCTTGGCCGGATGCTGCTGCAAAACCTGCAGTTGATCATCGGAAGACGTTACGAGAATTCGGTGGAAGTCGCCGGTCGGAACCACCCGATGGTGAGCATAATCCTCGACGAGTTTGCGCCGTTTGCTTATTCGAACTTCGCCCAGATTGTACAAACGGCACGCGGGACCAACACCGCTTTCCTGTTTTCCCTGCAGGCGATTCCCCAGCTGTTGACCGTAAGCCGCGGATTTCGTGACGAGGTCTCCTCGGCGCCAAATACCAACATGATCTTGCGCACCAAGGACGAAGAGACAACGCAACACTTCCTGAAAGCATCGGCGCGCGTTCGGCAGAAACACCGTACGCTAAGCGTCCGGCGTACTGGGGTCTTTGAAGAAGAATACGAACCTATCGGTGTCGGAAGTGAGACCGACATCAAGGACACGCGCGCCCAAGACGAGCACATCAAGAACCTGCCTGTCGGCCAGATGGAAATCTTGATGGCCGACAAGCGCCAAGGCACACTTCACTCTCATCTGCACGTGCGAGTGCCGCAGCAGTATCGCTTTCCCGGACTTGAGCCCCGCATCTATCCCGCTCTCCATTCGGCCCGTTCGCAAGCTCAAGGAGCGAACCTGCGCTTCAGAGATCCTGAAGTGATCCGGCGAAGTGGCAGTGCATGGCTGCGTAACGGACGGCTGCCATGATTTTGAATCACGCCAGCCGAATCGTGATGGTGTGTCTGCTGGTGGCGACCACGGGAGCGTTCTCCTTGGTTGTGCAGCAAGCGCCACGACCGTTGTGCGATCCCGCGTCACAGCGTCCAGCCGAAAAGCCGGCTGATAGCTTCATGGATTTCGCGCTGAAACGCATCAATCCCCCGGACAAGAACTACGGCCAGTGCATTGATGAAGGACGCAAGTTCGTGCTAGAGGAAACCATTCAGAACGGCTACTTCTGGTCGAACATGGTCGCCGTGGGCTTGCTCGGTGGTCTGTTCGTCATCATCGTCCACCAGCACAACCGGCAAACGCGTCGGGAATGGATCGTGGCGGAGGTGCTTCAACAGTACGAACACGCCTTGGCCCGTGCCAATGCCCAGGTAGACGAGGCTACGAAGCGCAATCAGGAACTCATGGATGCGTTAACCGCCGCCAGAGAAAGCGCACTACTTTCACCAATGGCGTTGCTGGAGCGAGGCGAACAAGAGGACAACAAAGGCAGCTCCAAGCGCAGCACCGCGGCACAACCCACTGAACTGACCACGGCAAAGAGCGGCCCAGTGAGCGCCAAAACGGAGGCTGCAAAGGCAGGAGGAAACGGTGCCAAACCCACAAGCCAGATCCCACTGATCAAACCTGAGGTGGATCTCATTGTGAAGGTGAATTCGCTTGAACAGCAGTTGGGCCGATCCCAAGAGCAGGAGAAGCATTTGCGGCGACAGCTCAACCAATCCGAAGTGCGACTGCAGACCGAGCAACAGAAGAACCGGGCCCTTAAAGGCGAATAGCGGGGACGTTCAGGTAGGGGCACCAACGCGAATGTCCAAGGAACATCAGCAGAACAAAACGTCGGTCACGCTGCAAGGGAGCCTGACCAGGTTCTTGTCGGGCGGAGAATTAGGTGCGATCGAAGATCCTCAGGAGTACGAACGGCGGATCAGCGCTCTGTCCCCGGCGCAGAGAGAGTTTGCCGAAGAAGGCACACGGTTCGCGAACATCTGGCAGTTCTTCTCCGAGCACCGGATGCAACTGCCTCGGCACATCGTGGAGCAGGTCGGCGAACTCTCCAAGCTCCCTGCGGCAGAGCAGATCGCCACGATGAGGCGCGTGAACCAGGCGCTGATGGAGTACCTCAATGATGTCGGTGAAGATTCTGGAGTTCGGCAGTAATTGGTGGGCGCGCTTCGGCCCGGACCGCGAAGACCCCCATCGGTACACGCGTCACGCCGCGTACTACAACTCGGCGGGCATTCGTTGTGCGAACAAGGTCAGGCGGTGTTGGGTGCTCCCCGGTCTCGTCCGCTTCAATGGGGTCGGCGATTTCAATCCACACCTCCCCGGCCGCTCGATTGGGGAGACTTTCTGGTGCGCCAATCCGGTCTTTACCTGCGGAGGCAACCGTGTTCTGTTCGTCAGAAGGGCCCCGAAGAGTACGGCTCCAGATCACTACCTCGTGGTGGTCTCCAGCGATCGGCATGGCGCCCTGGACTTTAGCAGTCCCGCTTGGAAATCGGAATCAACATTACCAATTTCCGTCAGTCAGCTGGGAGATAGACAGGAAGCTTTGCTCCTCCTAAAAGCGCAGGACTGGATCCGCAGCGCACTCGGAATCTGGCGGTTAGTCGTGCGGGCAAGTCTGCCAAATGGAGCGTCTCTGCAACTGGCTGAAGACATCGTCTGAAACTGGCGAGCTTGTTATGCGTTACGCCAAAGGCAGCCTGGTCATCAATCCCGAAAGAGATATCCCACTGCTCCGCCAGGTGCGCAACTCGAAGTTTGTCAGCCACCATCAGTTGTTCGAATTGATGAAGCTAGGTGGCTTCGATCACTCCCGGAACAGTTTCAATTGGCGGGTGAAACGGTTGCTGGACTCCGGACACATCGGCATTTGTCCGGGTGTTTATGGCGCGGGATCGGCGGTCTACCGCATCACCAAAGACGGCATCACGTTGCTCGAACATCACGGCCAGTTTACTGCCGCCCTGCATTCAAACACCGAACACTTGCCACATCTCTCGCAGGTGTTCCATTCCCTGGAATTGAACGCTGTGCGGTTGGCGCTGGCGCGCGCGAACCTGCTCGCCGGCTGGCAGTCGGAGATCGAAATTGCGTCCTTCAATACCATTTCCCGGGCTCCTTATCAGAAGGATTACGACGCGATAGTGGACGTCTGGATTGGTGATCGCAAGGTCCGATTTGCCCTGGAATACGAAAGGATATTGAAAAGTCTCAAACAGTACGAACGCATACGGGCGGCGCTAGAAGCCGAGCGCCAGATCGAGTGCGTACTCTATTTGACTTCGGGAATGGAGGTGCTGGTTCATCTCGTGCATGAATTCCAGTCGGTTCGCAAAAGGTTGGCCTTCGCCGGCGCAGCAACTTTTGAGCGGCATTTGCTGGATACGGTCGTGACCGGCCGCGACGGAATTACGGCCAGGTTCTGGGACGTGCTGCAGTAAAGGAAGGCTGAACCTCCCTCGCTATTGTCTGATCTTTGCCTTACTTTTGCCTTGTTCTCGCGTTGTTCTCACCTTGTTCTCGGCGTGGATATGGGCTGTCTTGTCGGTTCGGAAGTCCCTGACCTGTAGGGAGATGAATCCTGACTACCCCCCTGATTCGATGATCTTCAGCAGGTTTCAAGAAGCTATGAACAAACCGACTCATGCCGTCCTGCCTCAGTTGCCGACATGCACGTTGTTTGTTCAGATCGATCAGTTGCGAATAGTCCGTAATCTGGGGCTCGCCAATTCAGTATTCCGCTACGCCTCCACTTCTCTGCGATTGAACTCCTGTCGTGACAGCCGTCTCTCAGCGAAGCAGCCGCGCTGTTCCCGCCCGCTGGGACCGACAATCAAGCATCATTTCTGTTCGTGCGTGCTGGACGAATCTGCCGCGTGCGACGTCATTCCTTGGGTCACGAATTTCATGAAATCCGATTCCGCAAGGCGGGACGGATACACCTCGCCACCAAGCCTGAAGAATCGGCAGAAGCTCATGATCAGGGGACGCCAGAGCACCGGATCGATGCGGGGGCGCAGGGCCGTCCCCCATCAACAGCCTTTCATCGACGTGCAGCTTCACGATGTGCACCTCAAACACGTTGGCGCTCACATTCTTGCCGAAAGGGCGGAAATCCTGTACGACACCCTCCATTTGTATTGGACACTCGCGCACACGCGGTGGCGCAACCGATTCCGACCCGACCGGAGTGAACCCGGCGATGGCGAATTTGTCTGGTTCGTAGCAATATCCCCACTGACGTTTCTTTTCCGGCACGGGATTCTTGCCCGTGGTGAGTGCGAGCCGGTCGACGTGCGTAACCAGATCTTCGGAGGGCAGACTGATCACACACTCGCGAGTGCGGATGAGGTTGTCGGAGGTCTGGCCCATCTGGCCGAGGCCAAGCATACAGCTCCAGCCCAGCCACCACGCCGACGACATCGGCGCTAAGTTCGGCGAGCCGTTTGCGTTCAAGGTGCTGATGAGCGCTACGGGTGTTCCGAAATAGAGGATGGTTGGCTCGATCGTCTTGTGCATGCGAAGACGATATGGGAGTCGCGCCTACCGTGCTATACGCATCTTGCGGTCAAAACAAAAGCCGTTCTGCCTGCAGCCTGCGAGTTTGACCGCACCTCGCGGCAACCTCCGAGGTCCAACTAGAACGAGAAATTAGCCTGAATAACGAAAGGAGAAACCGCCATGTTACGCAGCCGAGGAAACATGTCCATTCACCATCTCTTCCGTGCCGAGGAGATTGGCGTTTCGAAGGAAGCCAACCTAGATCGCTTGGTCAAAGTGTTCGTGCAGATGAGCGAGGGTACAGTGACAAGGTGGATACAGATGCCCAAGGGCATGCTTGTGCTGTTGATGGTACCTGACAATCCCGCTTCCGGCGCTATCTACATCTATGACCGAGTTGGTCAGCAATTCTACCTGGTCTCCTTCGACCAGGGGTCTGACGACACCCTCACGATACCGGAGTTTGAAGATCTGCTCGGTGAGTATCGCCTGCTCGACTGCGTCTCCAACCCCGGCCAGTTCTGCGCCTCGCTGCAGGAACCCGCAAGAGCCTGAGCCAGACGCTAACTCCTCTCATGATCGATGATTTGACCGAGTTTCCAACCTGTCGTAAGTAGGAACCCGTGCGAGGTAGTGCCATGGAGAAATGCAACGCTGCCAGTCTAGGGATGGCCGCCCGCTATTGGCGTCTGTTCGTGAACCGCCTCGCTTACACGTTGCAATCGCATAAGCCGGGGAGGAACGGCAAGCACTACTACTACAAGCCGAAGGATGGACGATGCCTGTCGCGCGCGACGGTTCTGCAACACCTAAATGGTCAGATCACGATTGGGATCTATCCCATCGACCCGGAGACCCAGCGGTCTAAGTGGGTCGCCATCGACGCCGACTATGGAAACGCCTTGGAAGACCTGCTCAAGCTGCAATGGGAATTGCTCCAGGACGGAGTGGAGGCAGCCCTGGAGAAGTCGCGTCGTGGCGGGCACCTTTGGATATTCGCGGAGCAGCCCCTGTTGGCACGGGACTGCAGAGTCTACATCTACAACCTGGCCACGAGGTTGAAGGTGCCGGTGAAAGGCGGCGCGGGCTTGGCGGAGGGAATCGAAGTTTTCCCACGGCAGGACGAGTTGGGAGACGCGGAGTTTGGCAATGCGCTTCGCGGGCCTCTTGGCGTCCATCGCGCGGTTGGACAGCGCTTTTGGTTCTACAGCGCTGATTACCGACTCGGCGCCCAGCTCGACTACCTTGAGCGGCTCAAGAGAATTACGGAAGTCGAGATGAGTGGCTTCGTCAAGGGGTTGAGCATGCCGGAGGAATTTCAGTCAAAGTCGAAAATCGTGCTGCCACCTTATGATCCCACACGGCACGAGTTTCGAATCCTAGATCACGTCGGCCCTGTGCAACGTCGCTCGGGAAACTACTGGACTCGTTGCCCATCCTGTGCCGCACAGGGCCGCGACCGAAGTGGCGACAACCTGGCCATCTGCGTTGCCGATCCTCGGAAGTACAAGTGTTGGGCAGGTTGCACAAAGGAGATGATCCGGGCAGCGCTGGGCTGCCCAATCCGAAGCATCGCGAGATAACTATGAGCGACGAGAAGGTTCTCAAATCGAATCTCATCAACTACGGTCAAATTCTGGCCTTGCGGGGATTGCGCCTGCCGGCAATTACCCTCAGGGGTCTTCAAACTGCTGGAATTTATTGCCAGCCGGCAGTCTCCATCGAACATCAGCACTTCGCTGGCAGATACGTGCTGCGCGGCGTGGAATCAGGCGGAGCCGTGGCTGACCTGGGCGCTTATTGTGGCTTTGTGGACGAAGATGGCCAAGCGATGGCGTGGCTGCAGCGAGTCGACAGCATCGCGGTCAACGGTGTTCATGGCGTGGTCATTTCGGTGGCTTTCGTCCGACTACAGATGCTACGCGTGCAACGAACTTACGATCTGCTGATCACGCGCCACTCCTTGGCAAACGTAGAGGACGGGAAACGGCCGCGGCTTGAAAGTTTGATCTTGTTCTATGGCCGGCGTGGCACTTTGGAGATGGATCTCTCCAGCAAAGATGCAGAGTTCCGAGGCCAAGTGAGTCCCGTCTTTTACAGCCGCAATGGCGAGCCAGCGCGATTGCCTAGCCAGTTCCAAGACGCGGTCGTTCGCATCACAGCCGCAGCGAGTTGTGTCGGATGCCGTCACTGCCACTTGCTGCAACCTGCCACAGTTGTGAGCGGCAGCGTAGTGCCTGAAATAGGAGAGGTCTCGCCCTAAGAGGTATGGCCGAGCGACTCGAAGTGGAGCAAGTGCTGTCTGACCCAGCGGCGTCCCTCTGGCTGAAGGGTGCGCTGGGTTCTGCCTTG
>Ga0307475_10001384_pt1 | contig 14446 bp, 8 predicted proteins | sample atmos_gasesECM1C_FD_203317 | JGI IMG/M metagenome (GOLD analysis project Ga0307475, IMG submission 203317) | Hardwood forest soil microbial communities from Morgan-Monroe State Forest, Indiana, United States - atmos_gasesECM1C_515 | ecosystem: Environmental > Terrestrial > Soil > Temperate... | reverse complement strand
AAAACCTCCTTTGCAACCTCGAAATCGAGAGTCCCAACACTCAGAAATCCATCCGTTTCTGTGTGATTCCATCTGAATCGGCAACTTAGGCTAGTTACGTTTTTTCATATCCAAGTCCCGGAAAAACATAGGCGAGACTACAGTTCGCGGAATATAATTTGACGCAAGTCTCTAGTTTGCTGTGGCTTACGTAATTCCCGCGGGTTTTCCGGTTGGCACCAGAGTTGCTATTTCTCGACGCAGAAGAAAGAGCCTTATCTACGGGCGCTCTGCGCCCTCTGGACCAGCGCATGACCAGGGAATCCCAACTGCGAGCTGCAGCCGTTGTACTGGCCCTATGCACGATTGCGGTCGTCGTCTTTGCTGCAATCAACTTTCAAAAAGAACAGGAATATGTGGTTCCGAACGACGGCGTCTGGTGGCTGGAAAGCTCTGCCCAGCTCACTGCCGAACGCGTGGATCCGCAGGGTCCTGGTGATCGAGCGGGACTCAAGGCGGGCGATCAACTGGCCGAGATCAATGGCCAGCCCGTCCACAGCACCGCCTCACTGGAGCGGGACCTTTTTCAGACTGGCACCTACGCCCGCGCGACTTACGGAGTAATCCGCAATGGGGTGCGTCTTGAAGCGCCCGTGATCCTGGTTCCTGCAGACAAGTCGTTAAACGCTGGACTTCGACTCATTGCGCTGATTTATCTCGGGATCGGCATCTACGTGCTGCTAAGGCGCTGGTCGGCCCCGAAATCGACGCACTTTTTTGTTTTCTGCCTGGCATCGTTCGTGTTCTATGCCTTCCACTACACCGGCAAGTTGAACACCTTCGATCTGATCATTTACTGGTCGAGCGTCGTCGCCAGTGCGTTGCAGCCGGCATTATTTCTGCATTTTGCGCTTACTTTCCCAGAGACCAAAGATTGGATTCGCCGGCGCCGCTGGCTCATACCTGCTCTTTACCTGCCCGGAGCTTTAGTAATTGCGGCTTACACGGCGGCCGTGCTGTGGTTCGCTCCCAGCGGCCGGCTGCAATGGAATCTGGACCGGCTGGACGTGATTTGCTCCACTGTGAGCTTCGTCCTGGCGGCGCTGGTTCTGGTAGATGCGTATCGCAAGACCACAACTCCTCTGCTGCGCCAGCAGATGAAGTGGGTCACGCGCGGAACCGTTCTGGCGATTGCTCCATACACGCTGTTCTCCGTCATTCCCTATCTTCTGGGTGAGTCGCCGAGCACCATGATGAAGGTCTCGGTGCTCTCACTGGTGTTCCTGCCGCTGACGTTTGGCTACGCCATCATTCGCTACCGCCTGATGGATGTGGATCTCATTTTCAAGCGCGGCATGACCTACACCCTGGCGACTGCGATTGTCACGCTGCTGAACCTGCTGGTGATCGGATTGGTTGCGGAGAAGGTTCACACCACGCTGCCTAACGCGGGCGAATGGGGACTGATCGTGGCGGTAGTGATTACTGCGCTGCTGTTCGATCCCATCAAACGGGCGATCCAGAAGCGGCTTGATCGCGTTTTCTATCGCAAGCGCTACGACTATCGCCGCACCCTGGTTGAATTCGCCCGCGACCTGAACTCCGAGACCGATCTGCGCGCCATGCTGTCGGCTGTGGTAGATCGCCTCTCGCATACTCTCCTGGTGGACCGGTTGGGCGTCTTTCTCGCCAGCGAGAACGCAGAGGACACTGAAAAGTTTTTCTTGGCGAAATCATTCGGGATCGCCTCCGCCGGAAATCTTCATTTGGAGTTTCTCGAACGGCTCTCCGGCCAGCAGTCTCCCGGACACCTGTTCTTTGAGAACACTCATCAGGTCCTGAACGCCACGCCTGTCGAGCAGGCGACCATCGCCCAACTGGAACTGAATTACTACATCCCTTGCCGTGTCCAAAACCGTACTATCGCTGTGCTGGGTCTGGGGAAGACGGTGGAGAGCGACTATCTTTCCAGCGAAGACGTCGAATTGCTGGAAACGCTCTCCGGCTACATCGGCATTGCTATCCAGAACGCGCGCCTCTACTCGTCCTTGCAACAGCGCATTGCTGCTTACGAGCGACTCAAGGAGTTCAACGAAAATATCGTCGAGTCGATTAGCGTAGGCGTGCTGGCTGTGGACTTAGCTGATCGTGTCGAGTCCTGGAACTCGCAGATGGAGGTCATGTATGCGACGCCGCGCGCGCAGGCGCTGGGACGCTCGCTGAGCGGCATTTTCCCTCCGGCCTTTATTGAAGAGTATTACCGCGTCCGCCAGTCGCCGGGGATTCACAACTTTTATAAGTTCCGCCTGAGCACGCCCGCCGGCGAAAGCCGCATCGCCAACATTGCCATCGCTCCTCTGGTGACGCGGCACTTCGAAGTCGTGGGGCGCATCATCATCGTGGATGACATCAGCGAACGTCTGGAGTTGGAGTCGCAGCTCTCTCAGGCGGAAAAGATGTCGTCGATTGGCCTGCTGGCTGCCGGCGTGGCGCACGAGGTCAATACTCCATTGGCTGTCATCTCGTCCTATGCTCAGTTGCTGGCGAAGCAGCTTCAAGGCGACGACAAGCGTTCCGCGATCCTTGAAAAGATCGCGCAGCAAACCTTCCGTGCTTCCGAGATCGTCAACAGCCTTTTGAATTTCTCTCGCACCAGCGGCAGCGAGTTCCAGAGCGTGAACTTGAACAAAGTCGTGCGGGATACACTCACCCTGCTCGAGCACCAACTTAAGACCGGCCGCGTGCGCGTTGAAAGCGAACTTCTCAGCGAGCTGCCCGACATCATGGGCAACAGCGGAAAGCTCCAGCAGGTATTCCTGAATCTTTTCTTGAACGCTAAAGACGCCATGCCCGGCGGCGGCACCCTGCGAGTGAGCACCGCCAATGGAGACGGCGTCCGAGTGATGATCTCCGACACCGGATCGGGCATCGCGCCCGAACACATCCACCGCATTTACGATCCGTTCTTCACTACCAAGACCAAACCCGGAGAAGGGCAGCGGAGGGGCACAGGCCTTGGCCTCTCTGTCAGTTACGGCATCATCCAGGAGCACGCCGGAAAAATTCAGGTGAGCAGCCGTCCGGGCCAGGGCACCATATTCGCCCTCGAATTTCCCATGATGAGGAAGGCAGTCAATGTCTGAAGCAGCAATGTCAGCAGTCTTAGCGCGCCGACCAATGCACCATGTGGAACCTGCAACGGGTTCCATCCTCATCATCGACGATGAGGCGGCGATTCGCGAATCGTTGGAAACGCTCTTAGCCATCGAAGGCTATAGCGTCGAAGCCGCGCGTTCCGCCGAAGAAGGTTTGGCCATGCTGGCAGCTTCTCCGCGCGATCTCGTGCTTCTCGACTTCGCCTTGCCCGACCGCAATGGCATTGAAGTGCTCGACGAAATCCGGCAGCGCGACTCTGGGCTGCCCGTCATCATGATCACTGCTTACGGCACGGTCGAAAACGCCGTTAAAGCCATTCAGGCAGGCGCTACCAATTTCATTCAGAAGCCATGGGACAACGAGAAATTGCTGGCTGATGTTCGCGCTTCCATTTCTCACCTGCGCATGGAGGAAGAGAATCGGCAGCTTAAGCGCGCTTTGAAGCAACGCTACAGCTTCGAAAACATCGTTGGCAAGAGCGAGCCGATGCTCAAAATCTTTGACCTTGTGGCCCAGGTCGCGCCCAGCCGCTCAACCGTGCTGGTTCAAGGCGACAGCGGTACTGGCAAGGAATTGATCGCCAAGGCCATTCATGCCCACTCTCCGCGCAAAGACGGTCCGTTTGTACCGGTGAATACCGGTTCCATGCCCACTGAGCTGCTGGAATCCACGCTCTTTGGACATGTGAAGGGCGCGTTCACCAGCGCCATTGCTTCCAAGAAGGGTCTGTTTGAAATCGCCAACAAGGGAACCCTGTTCCTGGATGAAATCGGCACCATGGGCATGGACACGCAGGCGAAGATCCTGCGCGTTTTGCAGGACCGCAAATTCATGCACTTGGGCGGAGTCCAGGAGGTTCAGGTGGACGTACGCATCATCGCGGCCACCAATGTGGACCTCAAGCAGTTGGTGAAGGAAGGTAGATTTCGCGAGGACCTCTTCTATCGCCTGAACGTGATCAGCGTTAATCTGCCGCCGCTGCGCAATCGCATGGAAGACGTACCTTTGCTGGTGAACCATTTTCTCGTCCGCTTCTCCGAGGAAAACGGCCTGCCCACCCGCCATTTTACCGCTGAAGCCATGCGCACTCTGCTCAACTACGCCTGGCCGGGAAATGTGCGTGAGCTCGAGAATGTGATTGAACGCGCCGTAGTTCTTTCTTCCGGCGTCAATGTCGGAATCGATCTGCTGCCCGATTCCATTCTGGGCGAGAGCGCCGCCCCGGTCCTCGGGGAGGATTCGCCGAACGCATCCCTGTTCGACATCATTGAAGAATGCGAGCGTCGCGTAATCGTCAGCATGCTGGAGAAATGCAGTTGGAACCAGACCGACGCTGCCGAGCGCTTCCGCATCCCGCTCTCTACGCTGAATCAAAAAATAAAGCGCCTCAGCATTGAAGTGCGCAAGCGTGGAAGGGAAAGCTGAAGGCGGGGGACAGGGAACAGGAAAAGGCATGAGCTGGTATCGGTTCTCTAGAATCGGTAGCCGCGCGTACCGTCCTAGAGTTCCTCACGAAGCTGTTCGAACTTCCTCCTTGTTCCCTATTTCCCCCTGTTCCCTGTAACCTGTTCCCTGTAACCTATCCTCACTACATGGCAATCATTTCGCCGGACGAAGCTGTCAAAGAGAGAGTTCTAGCCGTGCAGGAGTATGCGCTCCTGACCGGTGAGGCGATCGCTAATCTTTTCCGCCGCCCGCGCTACGTCGCCGACATGTTGATGCAGGCGGACTTCATCGGAGTGGGATCGCTTCCCATTGTGATCCTGACGGGCCTATCCATTGGCGCGGTGCTTGCCCTACAGACCTCCAGCACACTGCAGCAGTTTGGGGTTACAAGCATCACCGGGCAGCTCGTCTCCTTTTCCATGATCAAAGAGATCGGACCGGTGCTTACCAGTCTCATGCTGGCTGGACGCGCCGCTACGGGAATGGCCAGCGAGCTCGGATCGATGAAGGTCACCGAGCAGATCGACGCGATGCGAGCTCTCGGCACCGATCCGATAAAGAAGCTGATTACGCCCCGCGTAGTGGCCACCGTGGTGATGCTTTTTTTCCTGAGCATCATTTCAGACCTGATGGGGCTATTTGGCGGCTTCATCGTGGCCGTTAGCCTGCTGGGAATTTCCACCCGGCAATACTGGACCAGCACTTACCAGCAACTGCAGTTCGCCGATGTCTTTCAGGGACTGATCAAACCATTCTTCTTTGGCTTAATCATCGCCACCATCGGCTGCTATTACGGATTCTCCACCAAGGGCGGCACTCAGGGAGTTGGACGCTCCACCACTCAAGCCATGGTCGCAGCATCCGTGTTGATTTTGATTGTGGATTTCTTTATTACGCGCCTCTTAATTGGCATCTTCGGGCGCTGATCGCATGCCAGAGACGACCACCGATCCCACTAGCGGCAATGGTCATCCTCAGCCCGCCGAGGTGGTGCTCGAGTTCAAGGATGTCGAGCTGGGCTTCGATCAACACCTCGTGCTGCGAGGCGTCAGCTTTCGCCTGCATCACGGTGAGACCAAAGTTCTGTTCGGAGTCGCCGGGTCGGGCAAAAGCGTGCTTCTGAAATTGGCACTGGGCCTGCTCAAACCCGATGCCGGTGTGATTACCGTTCTCGGTCAGGACATCAACCTGATGGAAGAGAAAGATCTCTTCCAACTGCGGCGCAAAATTGGGATGGTCTTCCAGGAAAGCGCGCTCTTCGATTCGCTTACGGTCGAGGAGAACGTCTCCTTTCGCCTGGTGGAAGAACATGCTCCCCCCGACGAGATTCACCAGCGGGTGGTCGAGGCCTTGCGATTCGTCGAGCTGGAACACACTTTGCAGAAGTTTCCTGCGGAGCTGTCCGGCGGCATGCGTCGCCGCGTAGCCATCGCCCGCGCCATCATCACGCAACCCGAGATCATTCTTTACGATTCTCCTACCGGCGGACTCGATCCGATTACTTCCACCACTATTGTGGAACTCCTCATCAAGCAACGCGATGTCTATCGGACATCCGCGCTTATGGTCACGCATCGCCTCCAGGATGGATTCACCATGGCCACCCATTGCTACGACAAGGAGAAGGGACAAATGGTTCCGGTGAAGACGTCAGGCACCGATACGAGAACCTCGTTTCTGATTCTGCGCGATGGGAAAGTGATCTTTGATGGTTCGGGCAGGGAACTGGCCACCAACACCGACGAGTACATTCGGGAGTACATCTCCTAAAAAAGGAAAGGTTGCTTTGGTAGAGACACAGCAATGCTGCGTCTCTACGGGAGTACCCGGTCATAGACTTCCGCCATTTTCTTTAATCTTCGCGCGATCTCTTCATTCAAGCCTTCTTCCCTGAACCGCCAACGCCAATTTCCAGTTGCCGTTCCGGGAATATTCATGCGCGCTTCACTGCCGGCGCCGAGGACGTCCTGCAGCGGAAAAACCACGGTATCGGCGACAGAGGGCATGAGCGTGCGAATGAATACCCAGTGGATTTCTTCATGGTTCAGATTGAGATAAGCGCGCGCGAATTCCCGTTCTTTGCGGATGTCTTCCTCGCTGCGGATGCTGCCCTCGCCCGGTCTGGAGGTCCACCAGCCGACCACTGTGTCGTTGTCGTGGGTTCCGGAATAAGCCACGAGATTGCGCGGATAATTATGCGGCCGGAAGCCCGGGCCCTGCGGATCGTTCCCAAAAGCGAACTGGAGTATCGCCATTCCGGGAAAACCGAAGCGCTCGCGGATGGCTTCCACCTCTGGGGTAATCACGCCCAGGTTTTCGGCGACAATTGGGAGGGGGCCGAGGGCTGTTTCCACCGCGCCGAAGAGCGCCGCGCCAGGGCCTTTCTGCCACTTCCCATTCTGGGCCGTCTTTTCGCCGCCGGGCACTTCCCAATAGGCCTGAAATCCGCGAAAATGATCGACCCGCAGCATATCGAACATGCGAAAGGCAGCGCGGAAGCGTTCGATCCACCATGCATATCCATCGGCAGCCATACGCTCCCAACGATAAATAGGATTTCCCCATAGCTGTCCGGTAGCGCTGAAGTAGTCGGGCGGCACTCCTGCGACCCTGGTCGCGTTGCCGTGCTCATCCAAATAAAAGTATTCGGGATGCGCCCAGACATCGGCGCTGTCATGGGCGACATAAATAGGCAGATCCCCCATGATTCGGATTTTCTTTTCATGACAATAGTTCTTCAACTCTTCCCATTGCTTAAAAAAAACGAACTGCAGGAACTCTTGCTCTGCGATCTGCTGCGCTAGTTCTTCGCGAGCGCGCTGTAACGCGGATGGCTCGCGCGAAGCCAACGGCCGGTCCCATTTGGGCCAGGCAATACCGCCGAATCGATCCTTCAGCGCGCGAAACAAGGCATACTCCGGCAGCCAGCTTCGCTCGGACTCTTTGAACGCTTCGAACTCACGCCGTATAGGCTCCGGAGTGCTCCGCTGAAATTCGAGAAAAGCTTCGGCAAGCTTCGCCTGTTTAAATTGATTTACTCGCTCGTATTCCACTTGATCCGGAGAAAACTGGGGCAGGGTTTCCAACTCCTGCGGGCTCAGCAGTCCTTCATCCCTCAGCCGCGCAAGACTGATAAGCATGGGATTTCCGGCGAAGGCGGAGAAGCATTGGTAGGGTGAGTCGCCGTATCCCGTCGGACCTAAGGGCAGCATCTGCCAGATCGACTGGCCAGCGCCGGCGAGAAAGTCGGCGAATGCATACGCAGCCGGTCCAAAGTCGCCAATTCCAAATGGCCCCGGCAGCGAAGTTGGATGAAGAAGGATTCCGCTCGATCGAGGAAAGCTCACGGTTCCGGTCCGAGAATCTCCAGTATGCCTACGATTGGGATTCTCGCCCACTCGGGCCGATTTTGCAGATCGGAGAGTATCTCGATCAGGCCGCGCTCCAGCAGATAGGCATCCAGCAGAATGCGAAGCTGCTCGCCACTAACATTCAGGAATAGAGAGACTCCGGGGGTAGTGAGGTATCCGTGCAGGTAAGCTGCGCCCACCCAGCGATACCAGAATCCGGCCCAGACATGCAGTTGAGCCGCGGAATCTTTTTGCGGAACGATGCCCGGCACTTTTCCGTAAAGCGCAGCATGAGCGGCGTAGTGGAACGAGCGCAACATCCCTGCGACATCGCGCAATGGCGAGTACTTGATGCGGCGCTCCCCGATCGAACGCCGCGGATCGCCTTCGAAGTCGATGAAGACGAAATCCTTGCCGGTGAAGAGCACCTGCCCGAGATGAAAGTCGCCATGGATGCGTGTTCGGATCGTGGGAAGTCGAGTGTCTCTCAAGGGCTTCAGCCGTCCTCGCAGCTCCTCCTCACGGCTGAGCAACTGCTCCGCGTCCCGGCGGGTGTCATCGTCGAGCTGGCGCAATCGGCTGCGCAAGTAAGTAAAGCATCGCGTCGCATGTCCAACCATTCCGTGATACAACCCCTGACGGTAAAAATCGGTGAATGGCTCGGGTGTGAATGCCGGGTCGTCCTGGTTGCGTGCGAGGGCAACATGCAGCTCGCCGCTTCGCTGCCCCAGCAATCGCGACATATCGTCGAATGAACCAACCAATTCGCCTACCACGGCTGGAGTTTGTTCGTGCTCAAGTTCCAGCGGCTGTCCGCGTTTCACTTGTGCCAGCCGCGGATCGTCCTGCGAGGTCATCGCCCGTTCGAGGAACAAGCTGAGATTGTCCAGCGTGTAGTTCCAGCCATTCGCCTGGTTTGCGACATACGATTGGAGAATCGCGGCCGTCACCTGGTCGCTGACGCTATTTCGGTAATCAATCTGTCCGGCCAACTGCGGAGCATTGGCAAAGCCTTCCGCTGTGAGCCATTGCAGAATCTCCTGTTCCGGATTGGGACCGGATTCCAGGCGGCGATAGACTTTCATCACGAAGCGATCGCCAAAGAAAATACCGGTATTGTTCTGCGGCGACGGCTTGGGCACCGAGGCTTCCAGGTTCGGACGATTCGCCCCCAGGATTTGGCGAAAGAAGCGGCTGTGCGATCCGCCCAGCTCGCCGCGGACGGTGCGGACCCGGCGCCGGCGCGAGACCATGCCCAGCAATGCGTCAGCAAATTGAGGATCGCGAAAGGCGCTGTAGAGCAGTCCCTTGGTTTCATCTTTGGATTGCAAGTGCGCAAGGATGAACTCCGGCAGATTCCGCTCGACCTGTTCCACTTGCGCGCCGCGAGCCACCGACAAGGGCAACTGATAGATTTCGGGTTCGCCTTCATCGAACTCCACGCGAAGCAGCAGGAGGTAGGAATTTGTCTCCGGTAAACGCACGATGTCGGCAAAATCGGTAAGGCGAATACGGCGGTTGCGGCTTAAGAACCATGGCCGTGAGCGCAGGAAGGCCGGCATCACGCGCGCTAATGCCGCTTGTACTTCCTCGCTGAAGACATCCTCCCAGGAGGTGACCAAAATGGGACGGTCGCGCTGTTCGCCCGTGCGGGTGCCCGTCGCTTCGGACACCGCTTCAGGAGCTTCAAGTACGAACCAGTAAAAGGCGTTGGGGCCCAGCGTGAGCAAATAGGGGCGCTCGGTAACTGCTGGAAATTCCGTGCTGCCGAACATCTCCACCAGCTTCGAGCCGGCAAAATTGCGCAAATCGAGTTCTACCGGTTGCACAAAGCGGGAGAGATTCGCCACCACGAGAATGCGTTCGTCTTCATAGCGACGAATGAAGGCCAGCACGCGGCGATTTTCGGGATTGAGGAACTCGAGCGTGCCCCGGCCAAATGCCTTGGAACGCTTGCGCTGTGCGAGGATGCGCCGCATCCACCACAGCAGCGAGTTAGGGCTATTCTGCTGCGCCTCGACGTTCAGGGCCTCGTATTGATACTCCGGATCGATGATCACCGGCAGATACAGCTTCTGCGGGTTTGCGCGCGAAAAACCCGCGTTGCGGTCGGCGCTCCATTGCATAGGCGTGCGCACGCCATTGCGGTCGCCGAGATAGAAGTTGTCGCCCATGCCGATCTCGTCGCCGTAATAGATCACCGGCGTTCCCGGGAGCGACAACAGCAGGCCGTTCATCAATTCGATTTTGCGGCGATCGTTGCCCAGCAGCGGTGCCAGCCGCCGCCGAATGCCGAGATTGATGCGCATCGGCCGGTCTTCGGCGTACATGCGGTACATGTAGTCGCGCTCTTCGTCGGTGACCATTTCCAGCGTGAGTTCGTCGTGATTGCGCAGGAAGAGCGCCCACTGGCAGTTCTCCGGGATCGGCGGCGTGAGCTGCAGGATGTCGGTAATGGGATAGCGGTCTTCCATGCGCAGCGCCATAAACAGACGCGGCATCAGAGGGAAGTGGAAGGCCATCTGGCATTCGTCGCCATTCCCGAAATAGGCAATCGCATCCTCGGGCCATTGATTGGCTTCGGCCAGGATCATGCGGTCGCGATATTTTTCGTCGATGTGGTGGCGAAGTTCCTTCAGGAAGGCGTGCGTTTCGGGAAGATTTTCGCAATTGGTGCCTTCGCGCTCGAACAGATACGGCACTGCATCGAGCCGCAGCCCATCGACTCCAAGATCGAGCCAGAAGTCCATCGCCTGCAGCATGGCTTTTTGCACTGGCGGATAGTCAAAATTCAAGTCAGGTTGGTGAGAAAAAAAACGATGCCAGTAATAGGCCTTGGCGACGGGATCGTAGGTCCAGTTCGACGGCTCAAAGTCCTTAAAGATGATGCGCGCTTCTTTGTATTTCTCCGGCGTATCGCTCCACACGTAGAAGTTGCGCCAATGGGATCCAGGCTTGGCGCGGCGCGAGCGCTGAAACCACTGATGCTGGTCGGACGTGTGATTCAGCACCAGCTCGGTGATCACGCGCAGACCGCGACGGTGAGCCTCGCGCAGAAAGTTTTCAAAATCACGCAGCGTGCCATAGGCAGGATGGACGTTGGTGTAATCGGAGATGTCATAGCCATCGTCCTTCCAGGGCGACGGACAGAAGGGGAGAACCCAGATGGCGGTTACGCCGAGGTCCTGAATGTAATCGAGCTTCTGCGTGAGCCCGGGAAAGTCGCCCATGCCATCATCGACCGAATCGTAGAACGACCGGACATGCACTTCATAGATGATGGCGTCCTTGTACCAGAGGGGGTCGGTGACGAGCGTAGCCGTTTCGCGCTTGTGGGCAGGCTCAGTCTTCGGAGGCGAGGTCACCAACTCCGATGGCATCCAAAAGTTCCTCGTGGCAAACATAATTAGATGCGCCGGCGAAGCTAGATTTTGCATTGCGGACTACGACAAATGCACAATCTTATGGCCCGCCGGGTAGAGCAGCCACTCTGCAGGGTCGTCCAAAAGTAGGTATGCAAGATTGCGGGACGAAGCAACAGTACCACCTGCGCCTAGCGGGTGGGGCAGCCGCTGGGGTTGTGGGTGCGACTCTCAACTCTCAATCCGTTATCGGTCCTCAACGCCGGTAAACGCCGGTAAGATCTTGATGCTGCCGGTGCCGGGCTTGGACGCCCAGCACCGCCCACCCGCTTGATCGCACGTGGTACCGTTTGTTTGTCTGGGCTGCGCATCATCCTGAACCTGCCATCCTGGGTCTCTACACTACTCATACCGCAACGCCTCGATCGGGTTGAGCTGGGACGCCTTGCGCGACGGGTAATAGCCGAAGAAAATGCCGACCAGGGCGGCGAAACAGCCGGAAAAAAGCAGGAGCTGCGGCGTGAGCCTGATCTCCCAGTGCAGAGCGTTGCGAAAGAGCGCTGAGCCCGCGATTCCGGCCAGCACTCCCACCGCTCCGCCCAACAAACTGATGGTGATGGCCTCGCTGAGGAATTGGAACTGAATGTCGCCTTCGGTAGCTCCAATGGCCAGGCGGATGCCGATCTCGCGCGTGCGCTCCGTCACCGAGACCAGCATGATGTTCATAATGCCGATTCCTCCCACGAGCAACGCCAGGCCCGCGGTAGTTCCAAGCAGCAGGGTGAACAACTGGCTGGCCTGCAATTGCGCCCGGATTACGTCCTCAGGGCTGCGGACATTGAAGTCTTCCGGTTCATCCGGATGCAGATGATGGCGCTCGCGCAAAAGTCCGACCGCTTGCCGGGTGACGAAAGGAATGGCGGCACGCGAGGTCGCCGACAAATAGACGTCGTCGAGCCAGTATGTTCCCGCGATTCTCTTCATCGCCGTGGTATAGGGCATGGCGACGAAGTCGTCTTGGTCGTTGCCGTTTGCCGACGCGCCCTTGGGCTGGAACACCCCCACCACGCGGCAGGGCATCGCCTGCACGCGAACGGTCTTGCCGAGGGGATCGACCCCGACAAACAAGTTGTCCACCACCGTCTGTCCAAGAATGCAGACTGCCGCCTCGCGATCGACATCTTCATGGGTGAACGATGTGCCGCTGGCAATCTCCCATCTGCGAATATCGAGGTACTCGGGCGAAACTCCACGGAATTGCGAATTCCAGTTCTGGTTTTCGAAGATGAGCTGCACTCGCCCGTCAACGTTGGGACTCATGTTCTTGACGCCAGGAATCTCCGCCGCCAGGGCGCGGGCGTCGTCGAGCGTGAGGCTGTTGGTTTCGCGGGTTCCGAAGCGCACTCCGTTGGTAGCCCGGCTGCCCGCTTCGATCCAGATCATGTTGTCTCCGAGCTTCTGCAGTTGTTCCTGAACTTTCGCCGAGCCGGCTTCTCCAACTCCCACCACGCAGATAAAAGCGGCAATGCCCACTACCAGGCCAAGAATCGTCAGCACCGTGCGAATGCGATTGCGCAGCAACGACTTCATGGCCTCGTTCCAGATGGATTGGAGGTAAGTCAGCATTGCATTCTTCCCGGAAAACCAACGGCAACACCCCACACGGATCGCACGGATGCACACGGATCGCACGGATAAATCGCTACGCTTGAGAAGTTCTTATCGGCGTAATCTGGGCCGGAAGCTTCCGCGTAATCTTTGGCGGATTTTGTTGATGTCGCTTTATTCATACCGCAGGGCCTCAATTGGATTTAGCTGCGCTGCTTTATTGGCTGGATAGAAGCCGAAGAATGTTCCGATCCCTAGTGCGAACGTCGCCGAGGCAACGATGGCATACGGCGGTATGAGAATGGGCCAGCCGAGCGTGTGCGACACCACCAGCGAGCTGACTACGCCGAAGGCAATGCCGATGGCGCCGCCAAGTAAACCGATCAACACCGCTTCGATCAGGAACTGCCGGCGCACATCCTCCTCGGTAGCGCCAATCGCCAGTCGGATACCTATCTCGCGCGTGCGCTCGGTCACCGAGACCAGCATGATGTTCATGATGCCGATCCCGCCAACCAACAGAGCTATGCTGGCCACGATGGTGAGCAGGATGGTCATGATTGTGCCCTGCTCAGCCGCCGCGTCGGCCACGTCGGCAAGGTTACGAACAATGAAGTCGTCGTTCTGTCCTGGCCTGATTTTGTGCCGGTCACGGAGCAGGCTCTCGATCTGCTGCTTGGCGATGTAGCTGGCTTGGCGGGACACTGCGGAGACGTTCATCCACCGCAGCCATTCCTGTCCCAACAGTTTCTTCTGCACGGTGGTGAGAGGAGCGAAGACCGCATCGTCCTGATCCTGTCCGCTGCCCGCGCTGATTCCTTTGGGCTCAAGCAATCCGATTACTCGGAAGGGCAGGTTGCCGATCCTGATCGTCTTGCCCACAGGATCGGCCGTTCCGAAGAGATATCTATGGACTGTCTCGCCCAAGACGGCGACGTCGGTCGCTTGTGCCACATCGCTGTCGGTGAAGCCAGTACCGCTGCTGAATGCCCAATTGCGGATGTCAAAGAACTGCGGCTCGATTCCGTTAATGTTTGTAGCCCAGTTCTGGTTGCCAAACACCACTTGCTGACCGGTGTTGGTGCCTCCCGCGGCAGCTCTCACCGATGGACACTCCCGCTCGATCGCCCGTGCGTCGGCCGCCGTCAGCGTCTTGGTTTGACCGGCTCCCACATGCAGTCCCGCGCGATTCACCGACCCGGCTCCCACAAACAGCATGTTGGAGCCCAGCGCCGCCAATTGCTCCTGCGCCTTTGCCGAAGCTCCTTGCCCGATCCCGATCATGGCGATCACCGCGCCCACACCGATGATCATGCCCAGCATGGTGAGCGCGGAGCGCAGCTTATTGCGGGCCAGAGCGCGGAGGGCGAGTTGAAGAGCGGAAAGCAGATCCATATTGGGACTGCTAGAGTGCCTTACGATTTGTCATCCTGAGCGAGGGCGAACGCCTGAGTCGAAGGATCCCTTCGATGCCCAAGACGGGTGAGTTAGCGTTCTCTAGCCGCGAAGCCTTACCCCGGCCAACCAGATTTCCAGTTCATAGGG
>Ga0307475_10001383_pt1 | contig 14447 bp, 10 predicted proteins | sample atmos_gasesECM1C_FD_203317 | JGI IMG/M metagenome (GOLD analysis project Ga0307475, IMG submission 203317) | Hardwood forest soil microbial communities from Morgan-Monroe State Forest, Indiana, United States - atmos_gasesECM1C_515 | ecosystem: Environmental > Terrestrial > Soil > Temperate... | reverse complement strand
CAATGATGCGATATGAACGAGCGCGAACGGCAGGGACATAATCACGGAAATTCGTGAGCCGTTAGGCAGAGGAATCGACCATGCGCGTGAAGCTGTAGCCATTCTTGGTGTTTCTTTCCGCGTCCGGATACAACCGGACGCTCTTAAGGCATATTCTGCGAACGCAGAGTCACTTCAGGCCAACGATGTGGACGCGGCGGAAATGTCGGGTGTTGAAAAACCCTGCGCAACCAGTTTACGGCGGCACACTGCAGCGGTCAAGGGTACTGACGGCCAGCTGTACTAATTTGATGCCTTCTGACGCGAATAAGATAGCGCTTGAGACAGAATCATCTGTTCGAATGTGTTATCGTTTCTCGCGCGCCGTTGCAGAATTTTAGGCCCGCGGTTCATGGAATCATCACTTTAGAGGGTTAGTTCAGAAGGATTAGAGAAATAATGGCTGAGCGGCCGGTACTTGTAGGCGTTATTCCTCAAACTGTGGTGCTTGATGATGGCGACCAGGTCGCCTGGATCTCTGACGCGGGCAATCTCCGCATCGAGTTCGACGTTAACCGCTGCCCATTTTCATCCAACGTATTCCAGGCCCCGGCGGGCATGCGCCTGCTGAGCGGGCCGCCCAGGATCGGCCTCAAAGGCGCGACCTTCAAGTACCGGTTATGGCTTAACGACCAACTGGTTGGCCAAGGCGAAGTCATTCTCCGCGATAAGTAAGCAACACCTCGCCGCCGCAAAACGGCTGTTAAAGCCTCTACTGAGTCTGGGTGTTTCCACGTTACAAGTCCCACCTGCCACGGCAGGTAAACCCTCCAAAAACCTGAGGGAGGACCACCCTGGGTCTGGGTGTTTCCATGTTACAAGCCTCGCCCGATGCCTGGAGCACAAAAACTACACGAGTCATGCTTGCTGACGGACGTTCACCCCATCTACTCACAAACGAATAGCTGAATTATGGGTGCGCCACGTCCGTCGGCGCGGTTACGGCGGTGGAAGTAGATGTTTTAACTGGCGGAGGTGCGGCCGGCGGGATGGCGGTGGGCGGTTTTTCTTTGGGGCTACGGGGCTCGTCCTCGGTGGGAGCAGTGTCGGGAGTGTCGACGTGGACTTCGTGGTCAGCCGCTTGCTGTTCGAGCGGCACGACGTTGGCAAATTCGACTTCGGGCATGCCGCTGTGGGCGGCCTTCATAAATTGTATCCAGACCGGGAGTGCGGCGCGGGCGCCGGTTTCTTTTTTGCCCAACGAGATTTGCTTGTCGTCGTAGCCGACCCACACTCCGGAAGTAATTTGCGGCGTGAAACCAATGAACCAGGCATCGGTGTAGTCCTGGGTGGTTCCGGTTTTGCCCGCGGCGGGGCGACCGAGCGATTTGGCCTGGATGCCGGTGCCGAATTGGATGACCTCCTCGAGCATGGCGGTCATGGTTCGAGCAACCTCCGGCGTCACCACGTCGTGCACTATAGGGTGGGCTTCCTCGAGCAGCGCACCATCGTAACTGGTGACACGGCGAATCATGTGCGGATCAATGCGGATGCCGTCATTGGGAAAAACGGTGAAGGCCGAAACGTGTTCGAGCAGGCGCATGTCCGCGGAGCCTAGAGCAAGCGGAAGATAAGGCGGCAGCGACGTGGTGATGCCGAATCTGCGGGTGATGTTGACGACGCTGTTGATGCCCACTTTTTCGGCCAGCTTCACGGCGGGAACGTTGCGCGAGCCCGCCAACGCACGGCGCAAGGTGATATTTCCTTCAAATTTTTCATCGTAATTGCGCGGCGAATAGGGCTGGCCACCGCTGATGGTGGTGAAGGGCGCATCCAGAATGGTGTCGAAAGGCGTCGAACCTTTTTCCAGGGCGTCGGCGTACACGTAAATTTTGAACGAGCTGCCCACCTGGCGATATGCCTGCGTGACGCGATTAAATTTTGAGTCTTCGAAGCTGTAGCCCCCGACCATGGCTTTGATTTCGCCGGTGGGATTATCGATGGCGACCATGGCGCCTTGCGGGCCGGGTTGCTGCTCGAGTTGCACGCGCGCGGTAGTTTCGCGCAATTCCTGGATGGAGAATTGCGCCAGGTCGCCGGCTTTCAAAAGATCCGAAGCTTTCTTGCGGCCGGTCCAGGCAAAATCGGCGGGAGAAAGAATGGCGCGGTAGTTACCGATTTTGATGGTGGCGTTTTTGTCTTCAACGGAAACGACGAGTCCGGTGGTATACGTGCCCTTTTCGATGGGGCGGCGCCAGTCATCGTCTTCGTAAGTGGCGAGGGTGCCGAGATTGTCGCGGAGGATGTTGGGCAAATTGCCGCGCCAGCCGTGGCGGCGGTCGTAACTGTGCAGGCCGTCGCGAACGGCCTGATTGGCGGCGCGCTGCATGGCGATATTCAAAGTGGTGTAAATACGCAGACCGCGTTCATGAACGGCTTCAGTGCCGTAAGTGGATTCAAGATACTTGCGGATGTCTTCAAAGAAATAGGGCGCCAGGTCGTTGCGTGGGTATTGGATGTGCACCCCGAGAGGGGTTTTGCGGGTGGCGGATTCATCGGCGGGGGTGATTTTCCCTTCTTCTTCCATGCGATGGAGTACCAGGTTGCGGCGCGCGAGCGCGAGTGCGGGATTATTCAGCGGCGAAAATTTGGGGCCGTTGACCATGCCGGCCAGCAGGGCAGCCTCCTGGAGCTTCAGATCGGTGACGGGCTTGCCAAAATAAAATTGGGATGCGGCTGCGAAGCCGTAGTTGCCGTGTGCCAGGTACACCTGATTCGAATACATGGTGAAAATTTGCGGCTTGGTGTAGCGGCGCTCGATTTGCAGAGCGAGCAGGATTTCTTGCATCTTGCGGCGGAAAGTTTTATCGCTGCGGTCGAGGAAAAGATTTCCTGCCAACTGCATGGTGATGGTGCTGGCTCCCGCGGTGATGTGATGCTTCAAAACGTTGCGAAACGCCGCGCCGGCGATGCGTGGGAAGTCGATGCCCCAGTGATCTTCGAAATGTTGGTCCTCGATGGCAGTCACGGCGTTGTAAAGCACCCGAGGGACCTGCTCGTAGGTCATGAGGATGCGGCGCTGAAGGGCGAAGCTGCCGACCATTTGGCCATCATCAGCATAAATTTCGGTGACTACCGTGGGCCGATACGTTTCGAGCGCGCGAATTTCGGGCAGGTCGCTGGCATATACGAAGAGCAAGCCGCAGGCCGCGCCTAGCGCGATGGAGCATAGCAGCAAGAAGGCCAGCGCGACGCGGTCAATCAGTTTGAACCCGCGCAGGCGCAAGGTGATCGGGGGCAGACTTATCATCGATAAGAAAGTTTAACGCAGATGGAAGTTGTTGCGGAAAGGTGAAGGCGGGGGTAGTTTCCAGAGTCGGGTAGCACATCGATTTAGTGCTGAAGTCTCACACGCGACCCTAATCTCCCTCGCACTACCCCAAAAAGGTATAAGCCACGAGCCTCAAATTACACGAACCAAGATTCTTGACATCGGACGCGTGCAACAACCATTCTTCTTTCCTTATGAACTTCACCGAAAAACTCGCGACACACGAAATCTCTCGACGTAATTTTCTGCTCTCAACCGCCGCTGTTTCGGCGGTTACGCTTGCCGTACCGCCGGGTTCGAGGGCCGATACGCAGACGCCTGCAAGTTTTTCTTCCTTGCAGCCGCTGGGTGACCGCGTGCATCCCATCACGCCGGACGAATTCCACGGGCGCCTGCTGCGCGCGCAGGAACTGATGGGCCAACTAAATCCGAAATTTGACGCGCTGTTCATCGGGCCAAGCACGTCGCTTTACTATTTCACGGGCGTTCGCTGGCATCTGAGCGAGAGACTTCTTGCCCTGATTGTGCCGCGCTCGGGCCAGCCGATTCTGGTCTCGCCTGGGTTTGAAGAATCACGCGTGCGCGAATCTTTGCGCTATTCGCTGGAAGTACGCGTCTGGCAGGAGGACGAAAGTCCTACAAAAATCATTGCGGGCGCACTTTCGGACCGGGGGATGCGCGCGGGCCGTGTGGGCATTGAAGAGACGCTTCCCTTTACTTTTTACGATCATTTCCACGCAGCCGGGCCCGGGTATGAAGTTGTCTCTGCTGATCCTGTGACCATTGCCTGCCGCGCGCAAAAATCGGCGCATGAACTGGAACTGATGCGTCTAGCATGCGCCGCTACCTGTGAGGTCTTTCGCGAAGTTTTTGCCAATTTGAAGGAAGGGATGTCCGAAAAGACCATCAGCGATCTGGTCACCGCTGGATTTGCAAAAATGAATCTGCACGGCGAGGCGCTGGTTTTGCTAGGCGCTGCGGCAGCATTGCCGCATGGCAGCAAGCAGCCGCAAAAAGTGAAGGAGGGAGAGGTGGTGCTCATCGATGGCGGCTGCAGTGTAGATGGCTATCAGTCGGACATTACCCGCACGGGCGTGTTGGGGAAACCGTCCGCCAAAATTCAAACGGTGTTTGAGATCGTTCGTAAAGCGCAAGACGCCGCACTCGATGCCGCGCGCGCGAACAAACTCTCAGGCTCGGTGGACGATGCCGCCCGCTCGGTGATCACCAATGCGGGATACGGGCCCGGATACAAATACTTCACGCATCGCCTCGGTCACGGCATCGGGTTGGATGGCCACGAGCATCCCTATCTGGTGCGCGGCAGCACGACCGTGCTTGAACCTGGGATGACTTTTTCCAATGAGCCAGGCATCTATATACCCGGCGAATTCGGTTTGCGCTGCGAAGACGACATGGTCATTTCACCCGAAGGTCCGGCGCAACTGTTGAGTCCAGGGTTTCAAGTTTCAGTCGAGAAGCCCATGGGGTGATTTGTGGGCCGAGGCCTCAAATCCATTGAGATGGTGTCCAAAACGATAATTAATTAGTGTTATTGACTAATTCTAATGTGCAACCGGCGGTAGGCAGCGCCAGAGGATGATCCTGCGATCCGGTCGATCCCGACTGAGCGTGAAACGGGTTTAGCTCTACGCGGCTACTGGCGGGGGAACCTCGTTATTTGATTGACTTGGATGTTCCTAAACAGAAAAGTCTGGCCCGACCCCGTTGGTCCTGGGTTTGTGCCAGACCATCCTCCATCAATCCCTACAAGGATCGCATTGATCTTGTAGCCGAGACTGTTGGCGCAGACGATAGCACCCGAGTAATTGTTGTAGAAGGTGCCGGGACAGAGTTGAGACGTATCCCAACGCAGTCCTGCGCTGTCTGCGGCGAAATTCCCTGTGGAGAACCATGTGTTCTTGGTCGGGCAGTCGGTAAAGTTGGGGGGCGTGCCAAGGTAGACTTGGATTTCGGGTAGAGAGGCTAGGCCCGTTTCGGTGCCGTTCGAAACCACTATGGAAAACCTTGGCGAGCCGCCGCCAAAGCAATTGCTGCCCGGATTGCCGTCGTCAACGTAATAATCGGTTTGAAGATTTGTGAGCTGGTCGAGCGTCGACCCCCTCAGCGGATACATCACCATGTATCCGTAGGTGAAGGTTCCATCGGAGAAGCAAGTCGGGTAGCCTGTAGGACAAACGGATTGCTCATAAAGCACCGCTCCTCCCCCCGTAGGCGATTTCACGGGTCGCGCGGTCCCAATAAATGTTCCGTACCCGTTGGGGTCCGGCGGTGTGGGGTCGGAGACGCTGTTTTCAAGAAGATTTTGCGTTGAGTACACGCTGGCGGTTGCCGTCCCGAGGGTCATCGTTCCAGTGGACCAATCGTAGTTATACGACGTTGAGGTGGTGATCGGGCTGAAGTTCACGCCGATGTAGTTAACTGGCATCGACTGAGCAAATACTAGCGCCACCGGGATTACGAACATGAGCGAAACGAACGAAAGGAACAGTGTCTTCATATGTTACCTCCTCATCAAGATGGAGAATCTCCCTTGTGGTTTGGGGCCGAGACGACGTGGATTAGATTACCGGGGGTCGCTGAGAGAACACTCTTGACGAGGCTGTGGGACCGATAGAAATCTGGTCTCAGTAGAGCTAGCTCTCAGGCTCAAATTATTCGTCTGCCTCTGTCCATCGTTCCATCGTTGCAATCGTCATCGTTGATGCCGCAAATATTTCGCGGATTCAATACAGGAGGTTATGCATTTTTGGTGCATTTTCAGCGTAGAAGCACCTGAGAACATAGCGAAGGTCGGCCATCGAACTTAGGGGGGCAATTCAGTTCATGCTTTTGATTTCTGTCGAAGCCGCTCCGCCTTATGAAAGGCCGAGGGCGAGGTCTTGTTAGGGACTCTAAGCAGTGAAGTCACCAACAAACTGCGCGATTGCTCTGCCGCCTATTTAACCTGACCCGTGGTCCACGCGCACGGCGGTTCTCGCTGCGCTTTTCTCCTACTTCGTTCCGCGCACTGACTCATTTCGAGCAAGCGCGAAGGACTTGCATCGATTCAACTCGTCTTGCAACTTAGTGGGGAAACTTTCGGCCCGCCCTCACGACATGAAATGGTAGGCCCGTGGGGACTCGAACCCCAGACCTCGTCCGTGTCAAGGACGCGCTCTAACCAACTGAGCTACGGGCCTGAATTGGGATTAGATTAGCACGAGAAGTACATCAGTATGAGCGGTGGGTAGCGCAAGAGCGGGGAAAATAGGTTAGATATGATTGCTGACGAAAGACCACGACGAATAAAGACTGGTAAGAATAGAAGGACGAAGAATAAAAATTGGCAAGAAGAAGACGCTGCCAGGAAAGACTGGCAAAGAAGAAGACGCTCGCAGCAAAGACCGCCAGGAAAGAGAGTAGACACCACTACGAGACACCCCTGCGTGAACGATAGGCTGCACAAAAAGAGAGTAGACACCACTGCATAAACAATAGGGTAGGCGCCGCTACATAAAGAATAGCCCACACAAAAATGGACAAACAAATAGGGCGGGCTCTTCGGGGAGCGCGCCCTAATTTAGCCGCATGGTATGGCCGAAACTATACGGCAGCTCTGCCGCGGAACAAGTGGAACAGAATGGAAATTACGGCAAGGATCAGCAGAATGTGGATAAATCCGCTGGTGACGTGAAAAGCGGTGAAACCCAACAACCACAGTACCAAGAGAACCCCGGCGATAATCGCTAGCATTTAATTCACCTCATTCTTAATTTCAAAGGCACGCGATGGTCCATGCGGTGCGATTCAAAGTTTTAGCATCGAGTACTAAAACAGTCGATAAGGAGCAACGCTTAAAGGAGGGTCGAAATTACTGTAGAGACAGGTGGGTATTTACCGGGGCTAAATGCTTTATTTTTGTTTGGCAGTGCGCCTTTTAAGCTTTCTTATGCCGAACGTGGTTCGTGCGCTGGCGATCATCTTGTCCATGTCTTCACTTGCTTTGGAGAAGACGGCGTCCACTCCGGCGGCGCGCGCGGCGCGATCCACTTCAGGGCCACCATGAGCGGTCAGAATGAAAATGGGCGTGGACGGCAAATTGAGCTTCAACGTTTCAGCTGCTTCTAGGCCGTTCATGATGGGCATGGACAAATCCAGCACGATCAGGTCGGGCGCCAACTCGTCAGCCTTGTTGATGGCGTCCATTCCGTTCACAGCTTCGCCTATCACGATGAATCCCGGCTCGGCTTCAAATAAGGCGCGAACGGCGATGCGCACACTCTCAGAATCATCAACGATCAGGACTGTAGGCATGTGGTTGGTTGTTGATGTGGGTGTCGAGTCCGCCCAAAAGAATAGCCGAACGTCATCATAATCCTGTTAGATGGCACCTAGTTCCTTTTTGTTGGACGGGAGAGTGTAGGACAACCAACCGTAAATTGGATATACGGTATTCCCTGCACCACTTTAGTCTTAGTCGGGCGCCGCGACATCCAGGCCGAACTCCTTATGGGTAGCGATCAAAGCCTTCTTGACCGCTTGATCTTCAATCACGAAGGAGATATTGCTCTCCGAGGAACCCTGCGCAATGGCGATAAGGTTGATGTTTTCCCGCCCCATGGCGGCGAACGTACGTCCCGCCACGCCTGGCGTTCCGCGCATGTTTTCTCCCACGACGGCCACTATGGCGATGTTGTTGACGACCGTGACGTGTTCGACCGTGTGATGCGCAAGGTCCTGCGCGAACTCCCTGCGCAGGGCCTCCACCGTGCGCGCGGCGTCGCTCGTCGAAACGATAAAGCAAATGTCGTTCTGGGAAGACGACTGGGAAATCAAGAGCACGTTGGCACGCAAGTCCGCAGTGGTTGAAAATGTGCGGCCCACCACGTCAGGCAATCCCACAATGCCTGGTCCGCCCACAGCGATTAGGGTGACATCCCGAATAGCGGTCAAGGCTTTCACGCCGCCACCAATGCTCCGGCCTTCAGGGGTAATTTTTGTTCCGGGCCGCTGGGGAGCGAAACTATTGCGAATCCAGACGGTAATGCCTGCCTCCATGACGGGGTTGAGGGTTTTTGGGTGGAGTACTTTCGCGCCAAAATAAGCCAGTTCCGCAGCTTCGCGGTAGGAGATAACGGGAATAGTGCGGGCCCCTGGTACCAGCCGCGGGTCCGCAGTCAGCACACCGTCCACGTCGGTCCAGATGACCACTTCGCTGGCATCCAGGGCCGCGCCGAGAATGGTGGCGGAATAATCTGAGCCGCCGCGCCCCAGGGTGGTCAACTTGCCCTCAGCGGTAGCGCCAATGAAACCGGTTACGACCGGCACGATGCTCTGCGCCAGTAAAGGACGTAGTCGCGCTTGCGCTTTGTCGCGCGTCAGTTCCATGTGCGGCTCAGCGCCGCCGTGAAAAGCGTCTGTAACGATGAGTTCAGTAGCCTCTATGGATTCAGAGCGCAAACCGAGCGTACCTATCGCGGCGGCTACGATCGGCGCGGACAAGCGCTCGCCCAGGCTGGAAATTTCATCCAGGGTACGCGGGGTCAATTCCCGGAGGAGCGCGGTGCCGTCGCACAAGCGCTTGGCTTCGGCCAGCACGCCATCGAGTTGCTGCATCACGCACTGGCGTGCTTTGGGCTCCTGGATCAACGCTTCCAACGCAGCTGCATGTTGACTGCGCAAGACATTGGTAAGATGTGCGCCTTCGCTCGAATCACCGGTGGCGGCTTTTCGCGCCGCTTCGATGAGGCGATTAGTAACGCCGCTCATGGCCGAGACCACCACGACGCAGGGATTCTCTCTGGCAGCTTTGGCCACAATTTGCGCGGTGCGAGCGATACACGTCGCGTCGCCAACCGATGTGCCGCCAAATTTCATTACCTGCAGTGCTGAACTCATTCCTGCCAGCCTCACCTTGTACAAATTGTGGACGCCGTCCGCGGCTATCGCGCTTGAATTCCCAAGCGCACTCGCACTTTATTGAAGTATACGAGAATCGTGTACCTCTCCCACCTTAAGCATTCGTGCGGTTGAGGCACCAGCAACCGGATGCTATCCTGCCTGTTATGGCGGACCCCGCTGTTTCGCCCCCGGAAATTGCGCAAATACAGCCTCTGGACCACTCCCGGCGCCAGTTGGAGGCGCTGCTGGAAGTGAGCGAGGCCATCGCACAACAGCGCGATTTGCCCGCGCTTTTTCATGAGCTGTCCGAGCGGCTTCACTGGGTGGTGGAGTTCGACTTTCTAACGCTGGTGCTGCATGACCCCGTCCGCAACGTCATGCGGCTGCACATTCTGGAAACGCGCATTCCCACCGACAAAGTGGCGGGGAAGGAAACTCCCATCGAAGGGCATCCTGCCGGATGGGTGTGGCAGTCGCAGCAGCCATTCGTAGTGAACGACGAGGACACTCGCTATCCGGTATTCCTGCAGCAGTTGCGCGAGGCGGGGGTACATTCCATCGCCATGGTTCCGCTGACTACCGCGCAGCGGCGGCTGGGAGCGATGGGATTCGGCACCCTGCTGCCGCAGAAAATAACCGATTCGGAATTGGCGTTCATGCAGCGCGTGGCCAGCCAGGTCGCGGTGGCGGTGGACAACGCATTGAACCTGGAGACTTCGCAAGCTTACCAAGCGCAGCTGGCGGAAGAACGCGACAGCTTGAGGGTGCTGCTGGAAGTAAACAATGTGCTGGTCAGCACCCGCGAGTTACCGGAACTTTTTCGCGGTATCGTTTCCACGCTGGAGCGGGTAATCCATCACGATTACACCAGCCTGGCGCTGCTGGATCCCTTCACCGGGTCGCTGAAAATTTATGCTCTGGATTTTCCAGGGCGCGAGGGACTGATCAAGCCGGAAGTCACCATCCTGCGCGATATGTCTCCGTCCGGGGATGCCATCGCCACTGGGAAGTCGGTCTGCGTACGCGGCGCTGAACTGGATCGTTATCCCAGCGAAGTTATTAAAATTCTTCGAGAAGACGGCATACAAACGATCTGCTGCATTCCGTTGATCACCCATGGCCGGACATTCGGCACGCTGAACGTGGCCAGCCGCCGTTTGGAAGCTTTTCCGGAGCGCGAAATTTCGCTGCTGCAACAAGTGGGCGCGCAAATTGCCATCGCGGTGGAAAATGCGCTGGCGTTCAAGGAGATCGACGCTCTAAAAGATAAGCTGGCGGAGGAAAAACTGTATCTGGAAGAAGAAATTCGCAGCGAATTTAATTTTGAAGAAATAATTGGCGATGCTCCGTCGCTGAAGCGTGCTCTGGCGCAGGTGGAAGTGGTTGCTCCAACCGATACCGCCGCGCTGATTCTGGGCGAAACTGGCACCGGCAAGGAGCTGATCGCGCGCGCGATACACAATCTGAGCCCACGTCGCCAGCGTACCTTCGTTAAAATAAATTGCGCAGCAATTCCTAGCGGGCTGCTGGAGTCCGAGCTTTTTGGTCACGAGCGCGGCGCTTTTACCGGGGCGCTGAATCAGAAAATCGGCCGTTTTGAGTTGGCCGACCACGGCACGTTGTTTCTAGATGAAGTGGGCGACCTGCCCATGGAGCTTCAGCCCAAGCTGTTGCGCGTCTTGCAGGAACACGAATTCGAACGGCTGGGTAGCAACCGCACTTTAAAAGTGGATGTGCGGGTGGTGGCTGCCACGAATCAGGATCTGGCTAAACAAGTGGCCGACCGCACTTTTCGCAGCGATCTTTATTACCGCTTGAATGTGTTCCCCATCCAGATACCGGCGTTGAGAGAACGACGCGAAGATGTGCCGCTGCTGGTGCGCTATTTCGTTCAGAAATTCAGCCGCAGGCTCAATAAGATCGTGGAGTATGTGCCCGCGGAAGCGATGACCGCGCTGGCAAATTATTCCTGGCCGGGCAATGTCCGTGAGCTTGAGAATTTTGTTGAGCGCGCCGTGCTGTTGTCTCCCGGCAAAGAATTGCGCGTTCCGGTTTCCGAGCTATTATCCGAGCCGAGTTTGCCTTCGACGGCGCGTTCGTCCCATCGAGCGGTTGGCCCTCGAACCGGTGACAACGGCGACGAAGTACCGGCCATCGCTTCGATATCCACACTTGAACAAGCAGAACGCGAGCATATCCTCCGGGCCCTGCAGCAAACTCAATGGCGCATCGGCGGTCCCAAAGGAGCGGCTGCTCTTCTGGACATGAAACGCACGACGCTCCAGGCGCGCATGAGAAAATTAAACATTCGTCGTCCGGTTTAAAACTTTTTGACCCGGAATTTATCCAGGCACACGACAATCACGGAACCGCAGGCTACAATTGTGCGGCTATTGGAAGGTGACGGCAGTAAGCTGCTGACCGACAGGAGACCTTGAAAATATGAAGCGCGCGTTAGTCACCGGCATTACGGGTCAGGACGGCTCCTATCTTGCTGAGCTGTTGCTTTCAAAAGGCTACGAAGTGCACGGGATCATCCGGCGCTCCAGCACCTTCAATACCCAGCGTATCGATCACATTTATCAGGATCCCAACGATCCCAACGCGCGCCTGTTTTTGCATCACGGGGATTTGTCCAGCACCGAGTGGATTGTGAGCCTGATTTATAGCCTCGCTCCGGAGGAGCTTTATCATCTTGCCGCGCAAAGTCACGTGCGGGTTAGCTTCGATGTTCCAGAGTACACCGGCGACGTTACCGGGCTGGGCACCATGCGACTGCTCGAAGCGGTGCGGCGCAGCGGATGCAAGACGCGTTTCTATCAGGCCTCCAGCTCGGAAATGTTTGGCTCCGCGCCCGCTCCGCAAAACGAGAACACCGTGTTTCAGCCGCGCAGCCCCTACGCCGCGGCGAAAGTTTACGCCTATTGGATGACCAAAATTTATCGCGAAGGCTATGGGATGCACGCCGCCAATGGCATCCTCTTCAATCACGAGAGTCCTCGCCGGGGCGAAACTTTTGTTACACGAAAAATTACGCGCGGGGTCGCCAATATTCTGGCCGGCAAAGAAAATACCTTGTATCTCGGCAATCTCGAATCGCGCCGCGACTGGGGTTATGCTCCCGAATACGTGGAAGCTATGTGGCAGGTGGTGCAGCAGGATGCCCCGGGCGACTTTGTGATTGGCACCGGTGAAGCGCATTCGGTGAAGGAATTTGTGGAAGAGGCTTTCTCCTACGCGGGGTTGGAGTGGCAAAAGCACGTGAAAATTTCCGAGCGTTACTTTCGTCCGCTGGAAGTCGATACTCTGATTGCCGATACGGCGAAATGCCGCGCTGCACTGGGTTGGGAAGCGCGCATTAAATTCCATGATCTGGTGGCCATTATGGTGGATGCCGACGTGGAAGCTCTGGGCTTGAAGTCGCCGGGCCGCGGCAAGGCTATTCTTGAAGAAAAGATCGGGCCGTGGAACCGCTGGCACAATTCCGTGACTCGGGTGGCTCAAGCGGTTCAAGGACAGGCGTCACACTAGAGATTCCGTTTCAATCATTTACAAATCAGCGGCAATTGAGGGCACATGGGCTTTTGGGAAACTCGTCGCGTGGTAGTTACAGGAGGTCACGGCTTTCTAGGTTCCTTCGTGGTGGATAAGTTGCGCGCCGCGGGGGCCAAGGAAGTCGTGATTCCACGCAGCGACAAGCACGATCTGCGGATTCAAACGGAAGCTCTTCGGCTGTATACGGACGCTCGTCCCGACATTGTGATTCATCTCGCTGCCGTCGTTGGGGGGATTGGCGCCAACCGCAAAAATCCTGGCCGCTTTTTTCACGACAACGCAATCATGGGATTGAATGTCATCGAAGCCGCGCGAATTACCGGGATCGAGAAATTTGTGTGCGCCGGGACCATCTGCTCTTATCCCAAATTTACTCCCGTACCTTTTCGCGAAAAGGATTTCTGGAACGGATATCCGGAAGAGAGTAACGCTCCGTATGGTCTGGCGAAAAAAATGCTTCTGGTGCAGTTGCAAGCTTACCGGGAACAATATGGCTTTAACGGCATTTATTTGACGCCCGTAAATCTGTACGGGCCGCGCGACAATTTCAATCTCGAAACTTCGCATGTGATTCCCGCTTTGATTCGGAAATGCGTCGAAGCAAAACAAACCGATGCTCCGGAAATTGTGGCTTGGGGAACGGGTAACGCCACGCGCGAATTTTTATACGTGGAAGATGCCGCGGAGGCCATCGTGCTAGCCGCTGAAAAATATTCGAAGCCTGATCTGGTCAATTTGGGCTCGGGCGAAGAAATCAGCGTGCGCGATTTGCTGGAGATGATCCGCACCCTGGTAGGCGCCCGCAGCGCGGTCCGATGGGACCACAGCAAGCCTGACGGTCAGCCGCGGCGCTCGCTGGATACTTCCAGAGCTGCACAGGAATTTGGCTGGCGCGCAAAAACTTCCTTGCGTGCCGGTCTGAAAGAAACCATTGAGTGGTTCAGGGCCAGCCGAGCGGCAGCGGCCTGCTGAGTCCGGCTTAAAAAGTTTTCTCGGTAAAACCCGCACGGGCTATCTGGGCGGTTCCATATTTATTCAAATAATAGTTGACTAACTAATAATAGTGCGATAGCTTAACCCATCTGTAATGCGCCCCCGCCAGATATGCACCCAGTCTTAATGAGGCCAAAACAATGCCTAGCCCCGGCGTCTCTTCTGTTTCTGATCCGCGTTCTGATGCGCGGCCACTCGCTACACCCCTGAATCGACTCGCGATTAAATTACCGCCCTTTGATCAACATCACTATCAGAGATTGATTCGCGCGCGCGAAGAGGCCATTCGCAATGTACTGCGCCGCCTCAGGCCTGCCTTGGGGCTGAAGACTGCGCTCGACTGCGGAGCAGGGGTTGGTTTTTTTTCGCGAACACTCGCGGATTGCGGACTGAATGTTCTGGGTTTTGATGGCCGCGCCGAAAACGTCGCTGAGGCACGCAAGCGGTTTCCCGATATCGCTTTTGAGCAAGCCGACCTTGAGGACCGTTCCATAGTGGCGTTGGGAAAATTTGATCTCGTTCTATGTTTTGGATTGCTTTATCACCTGGAAAATCCGTTGTTGGCCGTACGACATCTTCGCTCGCTGACGGAAAAGTGCTTGTTGCTAGAAAGCATGTGCGTGCCGGACGACAAACCTTCCATGCTCTTGAGGGAAGAACCTTCAGAGTCCGACCAGAGCCTTAC
>Ga0307475_10001382_pt1 | contig 14452 bp, 15 predicted proteins | sample atmos_gasesECM1C_FD_203317 | JGI IMG/M metagenome (GOLD analysis project Ga0307475, IMG submission 203317) | Hardwood forest soil microbial communities from Morgan-Monroe State Forest, Indiana, United States - atmos_gasesECM1C_515 | ecosystem: Environmental > Terrestrial > Soil > Temperate... | reverse complement strand
TCACGCGTTTCATTCCGCTAGTCTCGAATTACGTAGTCTAAAACGGAGCCATATTAAAAAATGAAAAACACAAAATGGATTCTCATCAGCGCGGTTAGCTGCTTCGCACTCACTGCCACCCTGGCTCACGGACAGGGAAAAGGCAAAGGTCACGACAAACAGGATAAACAGGAAAATGGAAAGGAAGACGAAGGCCGCGGCCACGACAAGCACTATTCCAAGGATCACGATCGCCTAGCCGCGCGCGGCTGGTATGACGAGCACCAGGGCCATCTTCCGCCCGGACTCGCCAAGAAAGATCAACTGCCTCCCGGATTGCAGCGCCAACTGGTAGTCCGTGGCACTCTTCCGCCCGGTCTTCAGAAACGCCTTCAACCCGTGCCTCAGGACTTGGAAGTCCGCCTAGCGCCTCCGCCTCCTGAATGCGCACACGTCTTGATTGGCGGAAATATCGTTCTGCTCAATCGCCGCACCAACTTGATTGTGGACATCGTCGCATTTAATTGAGCGCCACGTTTCTCGGATGCGAAAGCAAAAAGGGTGCTCCCGTTTACCGGGAGCACCCCTTTTTGTTACTGGAGCCTCTTAGACTTGAAGATTAATTAGCGCTCTATTGAGACGTTATCGCCCCTGGCTGTGAAATGCATCCTCGTACCCGCGCATAAATCCCTTGCGGTATTGTTCCTTGTAGAGGCTTTTATCTCCGTAATCCTTCCGGTATCCGTGATCGGCGTCTTCGTACGAGTCATGTTTTTCCGGTCGGTATTGTTTGTGACTACGTAAATCATTCTGTCCCGCGCTCAACCCATCGCGATAGCCGATGTCTGTCGCAACATCCGTATACGCCCACTTCGCGTAGGCATCCACATCCTCATCTCGCCGTGGCACCCGGTCCGGATCATAGTTATCCCCAGTCAAACCATAGATGTCCGTGCGTACTGGCCGGTTGTTAAATCCGTCGTCATATCCGGCCTTGTAGCCGCCGCGATAGCCGTCCTGAAAATCTTCGCGTGGCCCCATATATTCTTCATAACCGAGGTCCGCGTTCCGGTAATCCTGACTCTCCAGATGGTATTTTACGTCGGCCTTCAAGTCCGCGCGCCCTTGGCGGAATCCGTCCCGGTAGCCATGCTGAAATCCATGATCGCGCGCTTTCCGGGAGCCTCCGTAGTCGGTTTGCGCGGCAGCCACACTTGCCAACAGCAATAAAGCCAGCACCGTAGTCGCGGCATATTTCAAATGTCGAATCACGTTGTCCTCCTGGCACAGCTCGTGCTCCCACAAGTGTCAAACCGTGCCGCACCGCCGTCGATAAGGTAATCACCGTAAGCCGGCCCTGTAGTCACTGTAATGTTCCGATTCAGTACTCATAGTGAAGCGCGCGAACCCTGCACGCGGATTTCTCGCTTCCGGCTTGGTAGCTCCGGCATTGTTGTCATTCCGAGCGCAGTCGAGGAATCTCTCTTCGCCTTTGCCCTTCAATCGGAGCCGGACCCGAACCTCCTTGTCGGCTTTGTAGGCCGCGGCTTCAGCTGCGACAATAGCGTCGCTGCCTCACGGGCTTTTATAGCCCTTTTGTTTTTCACAGAACGGCTGTCCGCAATGCCTTATTTTCGGCACCTTAGTACAGTTACGGTTATCATATCTAACAAGTAAAATGGAGTCTCATGACCCGGATAAATCCACGCTCGTGCGCAATTCCACATGAGATTGTGCAAGCCAAATCGGACCGCCGGTGCACGTGCTCTCGCTAACTCCCCACGCACCAACCCGTCTGTCATTTCGACCGCAGTGGGCCGACGCTTTTTCCCACCTTCGCTCCCGCGAAGGTATCGGCCCACGAAGTGGAGAAATCTCTCCTCGACCCGACGACGTTATGTCTCAATGCGGTAGTTACTCATCGGTAATCAAAATGGCGCGAGTTCAATGGTCCGAACCACATTCAACTTGCCCATTTTCATCATGTTGCGAACTCTTACATCTTTTCGCTCAGTGCGCAAAAACTGGCCCTCTCATTTTCAACAACTTACAGACTCTTTCTCCGCGCTCTTGTCAACTTTTCGCGCCTAGAATCTTTTGTTTTCAACAACATGTGGACTCTTTTGCGCGAAACAGGGGGGTAGGGGGTATCGAGACCTAAAAAAAAACGTAGCATCGCGTCAGTGAGCGAACGCAGGTAACGTCCTCAAAAGTGCGCTTACCCCGTTCCAAACGATCTGCACGCCAATGCACACCAGCAGAAAGGACGTCAGCTGCAAGATAACCGTCATGCCCGTCGTGCCCAGCACGCGGCCCAGGCGATCAGCAAAGCTGTAACAAAGATAAATGCTCGCAGCCAGAAGGATACATCCGACAAGCGCCGTGAACATGCTCAACAGATGCAGTCCCTGATGATATGGAGCGTTCGCGCCCAGCGTGATCGCCACCGATATGGACCCCGGCCCCACTGTCAGCGGCAGCGTCAACGGATAAAAAGCGTCGCGATAGGGATCCTGCGGCACAACACTCTGCGCCACTTCTTTTTGGCTATAGCTGCCCCGCTGCAGCAACGACCAGCCATTGGAAACCACGATGAGGCCGCCACCCACTTGCACCACCGGAATGGAAATTCCAAAGAAGCGCAAAATGTACGTCCCGATAAAATACGAACCCACCAGCAGAAAAAAACTGTTCATGGCAATTTGCCATGACAATTCTTTGCGAACGGCCGGCGAGTAATCCCGCGTCATGGACAGAAAAACTGGGCTGCCGCCCAACGGATCGACAATGGGAAACAACGCGCTAAGAATCAAAAATAAAGTTTTTACCGCTTCCACCATGTCAAATCTCCGCCCAAACTCGCCCGCGCAGAACAGCGCCACGAACATCAGCGCTTCGCAGAACATTCCAATGCAAAACAGTTTTGTTTCGCGCCGCGAACGCACTAACGCGGCTCACATCATAACGTTGAATCGCCAAAACAACGTGAGAGCAGTGAAAGTTTTTGGAACCAAACTTTTAGCCGCAACACGACGGCGGCGATTGTCAAGAATTCTGACGCGCGCTGAAGATACACTAGTTTTTAGAGCTGGAGTTTTGGCCTCAAACGCGGCGGTGGCGGTTACCAAGAATTCCGGCGCGTGGCGCCGGATCTGCAAGTTTTTGGCTTACGGTTTTGGTCTTAGCGCCGCGGTGGCAATTGCCAGGAATTCTGAACCGCGCTGCGGATCAGCAAGGCGTCCGCGCGCTGAATCGCGCGAGCCGCCGCCCTTCCCCGCCACGTGCTTCAGCGCTTCGTTCAGCAAAGCGTTCATGTCTTTCTTCGCCGTGGGATGCTGCGAGAAAAAAATCTGGCCGTCCTCGCCGCGCACAAGTAACGCCACGGTGTTTTCTGCCTGGGCCAGTTCACGCGCAAAAGATTGCACGTATTCTGCCGGCTCATTTTCAAACAGCTTTGCGACCACGCGCAGTCCGTCCGCACCAACTTCCACTTGTTGCAGGTAGGCGCGCGCATCCATCTCGGCAAGTTTCTGGATGCTGGCGCGCGCGCTTTTGAAATGCGCATCGCGCTCAGCAACTACGCGCTCGGCGGAGGTAACAGCTTCCTGCGGTGAGCAATTCAGCCGCTGCGCCACGGCGCGTAGGGTTGCAAAATCTTCTCGCGCCAGGCGCTCCGCTCGCCGCCCGCACGCGAATTCCACGCGCCAATCCTGCCGGATCCGCGAAACGCCGCGCAGCAAAATCATCCCGATCTGCCCGGTTCGCCGCACGTGCGTGCCGCCGCAGGGCTGCAGCTCCAGCTCTTCAATTTCGATGGCGCGCAGCGTTCCGGTGCGCTCCACAGTTTTGCGCACGCCGGCGGCAGCCAACTCCTCCGCAGTGCCATACCTCACGTTCACCGCGCGGTCCGCATATACAACGTCATTGGCAGCGGCCATCGCCTTATCCGAAATTTCCTGCGTGGGTTCCTGTCCACGCACATCTATGGTGCAAATGTCCGAGCCCAAATGAAAAGAAATTGTCGGCAGCGCAAACCTGGAGTGAAACACCGCGGACAAGACGTGTTGGCCAGTGTGCTGCTGCATGTGATCGAAGCGCCGATCCCAGTCAATGATTCCCTTCACCGAACCAAGCTCGATCGGCTTGTCGACAACGTGAATTACCTCATCGTCTTCGTCGAGCACCTCCACCACGCGCGCGTCTCCGAGCCGCCCGGTATCGTTAGGTTGGCCGCCGGAAGTGGGATAAAACGCGGTGCGATCAAGTTTTACTCGCCACAGCGGCGCCGCTGGCAAGGCAGGCGCGCTTACCGGCTCGCAGCCCAAGACTTCGGCGCTAAATTCCTGCGCGATCGGATCGTCGTAATAAAGTCGCTTAGTCGTCATATCCGTTTGGCGTTCTGTTTGGCGCGTTTACAAACATTGCCAATCTATTTGGGAGTCACGGAGATCGCTAAAGGTTGAAAATTCTAGCACAGGCTAAATTGGCTGCCGCTTAGGCTAACGCGGTGCGCAACCTCACAGAAAATGTGCGCAAAATCGCGATATAATTGTGGCATGCCGGTGCGCCTTATCGCCCTTGATATCGACGGTACCCTGCTGGACAGCCGCTGGCAGATTTCCGAAGCCAATCGCGCGGCCATCGCGGAAGCTACCAAACGTGGCATTGAAGTCGCGCTGGTTACCGGGCGGCGTTATGATTTTGCTCTTCCCGTGGCACAGAAAATGGATTCTCCGCTCACCATGATCGTCAATAATGGAGCGCTGATCCGCTCGAAGGAAGGGCGGACGCACGTGCGGCATTTGCTCCCCCGATCGGTCGCAAAAAGTGTTTTGCAAATTACCGAGCCGTGGCGCGAATGCGCCGCGGTGATATTCGATCGGCCCAGCACTGGACAGGTGATGATCGAAACGCTCAACCCTGATGATTCCCTGCGTGCCGGTTATTATTCGCGTAACCGGGATTTTATCGCGATTGCGAAACCGTTGGAAAATTGCTTGACGGAAGATCCCATTCAGGTAATGTTCTCCGGTAACATCGCTTCTGTTCGGGAGATTGAAGCGGCTTTGCGCGCCGCGCCCTTTGCGAAAGAATTCGCTTTGGCGGTGACCATCTACGCCAAGAAAGATTTTGCGATGATCGATGTGATCAATCCGTCGTGCTCCAAGGGCTCCTCCCTCGCGGAATGGGCTGCGTTGCGAGGCATCGATCGCGAAGACGTGCTGGCTATCGGCGACAATCACAACGACCTGGAGATGCTGAATTTCGCGGGTATTCCGGTGGTGATGGAAAATTGCGTTGCGGAATTAAAGACTTTTGGTTGGCACGAAACGCGCAGCAATGACAACGACGGCGTCGCCGCAGCCATTGAACGTTTCGCATTGCGAGAGGCGCCCTCATGCGCATAAATCGCAAGCTCGCCATTCTGTCGCTGAGTTTGTTCCTGGCTCCTTTGTTTTTGGCCCCGGCGCTACGGGCGGAATACGTGGTGCTGCGCAGCGGGCAGCGACTGATGGTCACCGGCTATCAATTACTCGGCGACAAATATCGCTTGCAGATGAATGGCGGTTTCGTGGAAGTTCCCAGTGCGGAAGTAGTAGCCATCGAGCCGGAAGAAATATTTACTCCCATCGTCGTGCCTGTTAAGCCCGGTGCGCTGGCGCAAAATGCGCAATTCGGCCAATTCATTCAGTCCGCCGCCACGCGTTTCCATGTCGACGCTGATCTGATTTCCAGCGTGATTGCCATCGAATCCAACTTCAATCCCAAAGCAGTGTCCCGCAAAAACGCGCGTGGACTAATGCAGCTCATTCCCGACACTGCAACTCGACTGGGAGTGCGTAACGTTTTCGACCCGGCGGAAAATATTGACGCCGGCACGCGTTATCTCGGGGAACTGCTGCACCGCTACGACAACGATTTGATTCTGGCTTTGGCCGCGTACAATGCTGGGCCCGAGCGGGTGCAGAGATACGGGCGGGTGCCGCCGTTTCCCGAAACCATGTCGTACGTGAAAAAAGTAAAGCACACGTACGATCAGCAAAAATTGCCGCCGCCAGCGATTACGGCACCCAAAGTCAATTCCCCAACGTAGTCGTCGAATTGTAATTTTGGAAAATCAAATTAAATAAGCAGAGACCTGCAAGAGCGGCTGCGCGGATAATTTTATTGCTGCGGAGGCGGGCCGGGGGCCGAATCAAGCGGTGGCGCAGGCGAAGCCGTGCCTGGTGGCGGAGTGTTACCCGGCTGACTCGCATTTGGGTTTGCAGCGCCAGGCTGCTGGCCAAACGAACTTGGGTTCGTGCCGATGTTTTGACCCAAACCTGTTCCTGTTTGCAGCGGTACCTGCCCTGCGATGGTGGTGTCTTTCGACGGATCCCAGATGAATTCAAACAGGTGATAATTTTTGGCCTTCTCGTACACGATGACCGAGGGCGCCGAAATTTTGCTACCCACGCCAATAATATTTCCGCCGATGATGGTAGTCGAAGTGGGAGCTATGGCTTGCGGCGTGGACGTCGCATCGCCCGATGCGTCTGTAGACGCGGGCTGCGACCCATCCGCAGATGCTGTCACGCCACTCTGAGCAGCTTGGCCAGGCGGACCGCCAGTCGGCGCGCCACCTTGGGTAGTTGGTTGGCCATTTGTCGCATCAGCGCCCTGTTGCCCGCCAGACTGAGCCGGGCTCCCGCCACCACCTCCGGTAGGCGAAGCCGCGCCAGGCCCAGGCCCCGGTGTTGCATTTCCAGTCGCGGATCCGCCGGTCGCCGCGGACGATCCAAAGGAACCGAAACCCGAAGAGGAGCCAAACGCGGAAGATCCACTGGATTGCCCGGTGCTATTGCTGGCCAACGTCGATGCAGCAGTGCCCAGCCCCGCGCCGCCAGTTGGCAAATGCAAAGTCTGTGGAGGCTTCAGGCTTCCAATCAGCTGTCCGGCCGGACCGACATAAATCAGCCGCCAGGAACCGTCCTCGTTGTTCATTGGATCTTTGTAAGCCTGGCGCATAAAACGCAGCGAGCCGGTCTTCGGCTTGGTCAGATCGTCGATAGAAGTGGGAAAACGACCCATCTTGCGGTAATACAATTTGACGCCCCGGACGTATTGCTGGCCGCGCCAGATCATTTCCTTTTCTTTTTCGCGTTTGCCTTCCTGCAAAATGCGCGGGGCCGCAACCATGGCGCCCACGAGCATCAGGGCCGTGAAAAACACCACCATCATCAGCGCGTAGCCGTCCTCGCGACAGGGCAGGCGGCGCGCGGTGAAATTCTGCGGATTGAAGAAATATTTCATCAGGCTGGCGGCGCCGACTGCTCTTCTTGGATTGTCACAGTGTTGTGGCGGCCGGTAGCGATCTCCTCGAATTCAAGGTTGGCATTATTTATTTTGACGATACGAAAGCGCCCTAACAAGGTGTCGCCTTCCCCGACAATATAAACCTCATCGCCATCGGACAAAAACGCGCGGCGCAACGTTCCATTGGGAATTGTGCCGTATCCAAAAAATTTCATGTTCGGCGGCAAGCTCGGCGGTGGTGGCGGAGGTAAAACTGGAACCGTTTGCTGGAGGTGTTGGGCCACTTTGACGGGCTCGGCGTGCTCCGGAGGCGGCGCGATTTCGCTGAAGGGATTGCGGCCCAAGCTGTGATACTCGGTTTTCTGAGCAGCTTCCATTTTGTCGCGATGCAATTGCGGATTCTCGACGGCCAGCAGCTGGTAATTCTGGAAAGTTGTCACGTTCCCGGGGGCAATCGAGGTAGTGCGATTGAAATACCACACCACCGCCATGATCACCACCAGCGCGCCCAGCAGCATCATTTGGTTCTTTTGGGTCATTACGCGACTCGAAAATACGTTTTCATGTGTACCGTTACTCTAATCGGCACGTTAGCGCCTTGATTCTGAGTATCGCTGGCAAGCGCTAGTCCATCTACTTCGTACAAATTTTTGGAGCGCTGCAAACCGTTCAGGAATCGCACCACGGCGGTATATTCACCGTTCACGAGAAGATCGATGTTCACTTCCTGCAAATTGCGCTTGGGAATTTCCTTTTGCTTGAAACCGCGATTTTCGATCCGCGCGCCGGCCTTTTTTGCAATGTTGTCCAGTTCCGCGGATACCGACGAATAGCCGTTGCTGACCGGCAGCAAGGATTGTTCGAAGCGCTCGCAGTCTCGCTGAATCGCGGGAGTCAACTGGCGGATGGATTCACCGCGCTTGATATCGGCGCGCAAAACTTCCAGTTGCTGATTCTGAAGAAGCAGCTCCTGCTGCGGAGTGTGCGGCGCGGAACTCAGTTGCCAGCTATAGGCGGCAAGGGCGACGTCGGCCAGAACCAGGAGAGCCAGTGCGCCGATCACCAGGCGCTTTTGTAATTTGACGTCGCGTTTCATCAGCTCCTCGAATACACCGCGGTCAACTCCACGACACGCTGGTTGCCGGTCTTACCTGGCACTTCGCTGTCCAGTTGGATTTCGCTGAATTGATGGGACTCCTCAAGAGCGCGGAGAAATTTTAACTTGGCGTCGTCGTTGGAAGCACCGACAGTTAATTTTACTTCGACGTGTCCTTTGGCTTGTTTGGGCTCGATGCTTACTACCCGCACGCCGCCGGGGAGGATGCGTTCCAGGTCCATAAACATTTGCGTCCAGTTGAAGCTGCGACCGTCAATCAGGGAGTTGAGGAACGCCGCGCGATCATGCAGCTTGGCGTTTTCCGGTTGGGCGAAGAAACGCTCAAGGTCGGCGCGCTCCGCCTGTAATTCTGCGATTCTACGGCTGGTAGCTTCGGATTGGGCACGCAGACGCGCGTCCACATTTCGTATCGAGTAAACGTGCCAACCCATGGCGAGAAATATAATTCCCGCAACGACGCCTACCAGACCTGCCACCACCATGAAACGCCGGTGCGTTTCCTGGGCTTTGGTCGCTAAATTGAGCCGAACTCTCATGAATCAAAACACTCCGAACTGTTTTTCATTCCGTGTACTGCTGGTCTAGCCGCGGTGCATTGCCCAGCCGACCAAACCTTCCAACTCACGCTCAACAAGAGGCCGAACATCGTCGTGCACCCGCCCACCGGAAACCGCGGAGTTCAGCAAGGAACTTATTTCGCAGCGAAACTCTTCCTGGAAGGGCGGCACAAATTCCGGTAAACGGGAGCCAAGTCCCGTAAGGGACACGGCCTGGACTCCTTCCCGCCAAGTATCCTGGTAGTAGGCGGCCACCGGATAAATTTCCTCCAGCAGCATTTGGGGCGTGAGGTCGAGGCCTTGCGCGGGCAATTCCGTGCAGCGATAGCCGCACAGGACGCCTTCGCGGACGATCGCGGTGGTCAAGGAATTTGCCGAAACGCTAGCGAGCAGCGTGGGCTTCTGATCATCCAGCAAAGTGATGGCGGCGAGCGAGGAGCTCAACACCACGCCCGGGCGCAACTCTACCGCTTCCGCCAAGGCTTCGTATTCCCGAACGATCCGCAGCCGCGCGAGCGCAGTGACAATATCCACACCGTCTTCTCGTGGAGATTGGCGCATATAAGAAATCAACGTTTCGTCAACTTCGAAGGGAACGCTCTTCTTTAGCTTCCAGCGCAACATCGGCTCCGCTTCCTGGGCCGAGCGCGGAAATTCGTCAAAGTGCTGGACGAAAACGCGGATCACCGGATCGGGAAGGATGAGCGCGACATCTTCATCCCTGGCTTTCAGGCGGGTGCAGGCGTTGCCGACCGCCAGTTTGACCGCAGCCGCATTTCCGATGTTGGATTCCACCGCCGAGGGCACAATCGCGCCTTGAGGTAGAGTCTCGACGGCATATCCGTCGAGCGCGCCGGTCCTGCCGAAACGCGCCGCAGCCACGCGTTCCGGAGTTATTTCCAGCGCCAGAGGCGGATGAGGGGTGGCGTCAAGCCAGCGAGTGACGCGGCGCACCAATTCGCTTTTGTAAATTCCCTGGTGGAATGCTGTAGCGCTATTCAACGAAGGTCACCTTGTTGATTTCCTTCACGCTGGTAATACCGTCGCGAATTTTTGCCAGGCCGCTTTCGCGCAGGGTGATCATGCCCTCGTCGCGGGCGATACGCTTGATTTCCGAAGTGGGACGGCGATCCACAATCATTTCACGAATGCGGTCGGTGAGATCAAGCAGTTCGCAGATGGCGGTGCGCCCGTGATAACCGGTACCTGAACATTCCAGGCATCCTGCGCCTTCCATTAGCGTGACGCCGCTCCAGGCCGACGGATCGAGGCCCGCTTCTTTTAATTCCGTGGACGAATATTGCTTTGGCCGGCGGCAATTCATGCAGATGATGCGCACCAGGCGCTGCGCCATGATGCAATTGAGGGCGGACACGAAGTTGTAAGGCTCGACGCCCATATTGATGAAGCGGCCGATCACGTCGGTGACGTTGTTGGCGTGCACGGTAGTGAATACCAAGTGGCCAGTCAAGGCGGATTGGATGGCGATCTGGGCGGTTTCCTGGTCGCGGATTTCGCCGACCATGATTTTGTCGGGGTCATGGCGCAAAATAGAGCGCAATCCGCGGGCAAAGGTCAGCCCTTTTTTCTCGTTGACGGGAATCTGGGTGATGCCCCGAAGCTGATACTCGACGGGATCTTCGATGGTAATGATTTTGTCTTCGTCGGACTTGATTTCGTTGATGGCCGCGTAGAGCGTGGTGGTTTTTCCGGAACCGGTTGGGCCGGTGACCAAGACCATGCCGTATGGCTCGCGAATATAGCGGCGGAAGCGGCGCATTTCTTCCGCGGAAAAGCCGACGACGTCGAGGCTTAAACTCTGGAATTTTTCCGAGAGCGTTTCTTTGTCGAGAACACGGAGCACGGCATCTTCACCGTGGCTGGCGGGCATAATGGAAACGCGCAAATCGATGTAGCGGCCTTTGTATTTGACGCGGAAACGGCCGTCCTGCGGGACGCGGCGTTCGGCAATGTCCAAGTCACTCAACACCTTGATGCGCGAAATTACCGTGGAGTGCCATTCCTTGGCGATGGGCTGCATGGCGTGCTGTAAAACGCCATCGATGCGGTACTTCACGGCGACTTCGGAATCGCGCGCTTCGATATGAATGTCACTCGCTCGGCGTTCCAGCGCGGTGAAAATAACCGTTTCAACCAAGCGGACTACCGGGCTGACCGCGGTATCGCGGGTGAGACGGTCACCGGAAATGGTTTCGTCGCTCTCGCCTTCTTCCTTGGAGACTTGCAGAGTGAAGGCTTCGGTGGCTTGCTCCAGTACGCGCTGCGATTGTTCGGTCCGTTTCAGCAGGTCGCTGATCTGGTGAGCGGTGGCAACCTTGATGGCCAACTTTTTGCCGAGAAGTAAGGGAAGCTCATCGCTGAGCAGCACCTGGCTGGGATCGGCTACCGCAATGGAGAGCAAATTGTTGTGAACTTCAAGAGGCACGAAGTTGTAACGGAACATCAAGTCCGCGGGAATGGTGCGAAAAAGCTCGGGGTCGATACGCTGCTCGCGAAGGTCGACGAAGTTGCAGCGGTAGCGCTGTGCAAGTTTGCTGGCGAATTCCCGCTCGTGTTGTTCTTCGGCCGTGCCGGTTAGCGCCGCCGCTACGTGTGTGTAATCTGTGGTTGCCATGGTTTTACTTAGCTCCGCCTGTTACTGAAAAGGAGAAGATAGGCAGGTAAAGTGAAATGAGTATGAACGCCACCAAAATTCCCATGAAGATCAGGATGACGGGCTCGATGATGGAGACCAGTGCGCCAAGGCGCAGGCCTACTTCTTCCTCGTAAAATTCGGCGATGCTAGTCAACATCGGTCCGAGAGCTCCACTGCTTTCGCCGACCTCGATCATGTCCAGCGCCATTTCCGGCATGACCCGTTGCGAAGCCAGCGCGCCGTGAAGGGTCTCGCCTTCGCGCACCATCTGTGTGGCTCGCAAAATAGTTACACGCAGTAGTTTGCTGCTCAGGGCATCGGAGGCGGTTTGTAGCGCGGTGACCAGCGTGGTGCCGCCGGTTAAAAGCGTCGCCAGCGTGCGTGAAAATTGCGCCACCTGAAACTTCAACAAGGTGTCGCCAATAACCGGCAACTTGAACTTCAAGCGGTCAAAGGTGGCGCCGCCTTCTTCGGTACGCGACCAGAGGAACACGCCGACCGCTGTTGCGGCCAGGACGGCCATAGTTCCCAGAACTACATATCTGTAATCAACGGTTAACGCCATCAATAACTTTGTGGAGGCGGGGAGTTCCACGCCGAGGTCTGCATACAGGCCCGCAAACTTCGGAACCACGAAAGTTACCAGGTAAGTCACGATTATGGTGGCGACCACAATCAAAAGAACCGGATACACCATGGTCGCGAGGATCTTCTTTTTTACGCCGGTGCTTACTTTCTGATAGGCAATGTAAAACTCCAGGACGCCGGAAAGATTACCGCTCTTTTCGCCCGCTAAAATTGCTGTGGAATAAACTTTTGAGAATACGTTGGCCTCGTCGATGGCTTCAGACAGGGATTTGCCTTCGCGCACACGGTCGCGTATCTGGGTAAGGATCGGCCTGAGTTTCGGCGTGGTGGCGCGCGTGGCGAGGAGGTCCAGCGCCCGCAGAATGGGTATGCCGGCTTTAATCAAGGTGTTGAACTGCTGATTGAGGATGAGGAAGTCGGAGCCGCCGATTTGCCGCTGCTTGCGACGACTCAGCAAACCGAGCAGACTCCCACGCGATTCTACGGAGTAAACATACAATCCCCGGTCGGCGAGTTTCTGGCGCGCTTCATCAAGCGTTCCGGCGGCCTCGACGTGTGAAAACACACGGCCGTTGGCATCCGCCACGCGACAAACAAATTCCCCCATATACCCTCAGTTTACCTCAAGTGAGATGTCGGCGCGGTCAACCGGGATGGTTGGCCGTTCCTTCCTAGAAACGGGCCTAGAAACGGGCCTAGAAACAAGCACTCCCGGGCCGCATGCTGACCGGGCCAGCCGAGGCTGACAGACCAGCCCAAAGCTGGCGAGTCGAAGCTTACTCTGGATTCGACGTTTGGGCAGGCAATTCTGCGTTAACGATGGCCACGCCCGTGGGGGGCTGAAAATGAAACAATGCTTGAGCAATCGGAGGGTCATCCAGCCAGTTGGCAAAATGAAATTCGATTCCGACTCCGCCTTTATTGCGCACCACGATTCGTACGAGGTCGCCGGATTCTGGAGCGATTTCGAGCAGCACGGTATCTTCTTGCTCGCTATTTTTTTGTTCGTCATTTTGCGGGGCAAGATTCTTTAGTTTTGAAGCGTCGCCGGAATTTGAGTTTTTCGTGACGGTTTGAGTTTTGGCGTCCACCGAGCCGCGCAGAGTGCAACTGAAAACAGCGTCGCCAGGCTTTTCTGGGGGCTGGTCAGGCGCTAGTTCGACTCGTGCGCATACGCGAGATACTTTTGTTTCGCCCGCGAGCAAAGCCAACGGCGTGCGCCAATCGGTGCTTTGTTTGGCAGGCACGCGAGTGACGGTGTGATCGGCAGGCACATAAAACCAGGCCGTTTTGCCATCGATCAGGAAAAGATTATTTTCTGGAGCCGCGTATTCCCAGCGCATTTTGCCCGGGCGGCGAAAATAGGCCACGCCGGATTCCACGCGCACGGTGCGGTCGTTCTCCGTGTAGCGCTCCAGAAAAGTTGCCTGTAAGGTCTTGGCCGATCGGTAGCGATGCTCCATGCGGCGAATGGGCTCGAGGCTGGCGGATTTTTCTGCTGAGAGGGCTACGATTGAGGCGCTACACGTTACAGCGAGGCTCAGCATCACGAGAGTGAATCTTCCAGGCCGCGTCCTTACAAGCCAATGCCGTCTCACATCCATCGGTTCCAGTATAACCAAAGTGGATGGAGAGAACGGCAGCAGAGGCAATCACTGCACTACTCGGTGCCGGGGATTTTTCAAACGCCAGGGCTGTGAACGTCGAAGGACTACTAAATCGGGGCGCTGTTCACGTTTGCCGGGCCGGTGGTCGAAAAACGAATCACGTACGACTCATCCGTAAAATACTGGCGAAGACCTGAGCTGCCCACGCTGACAGGCGTCCCGAGAATCGTGTACTGACTTACTGGCCCCGCACCGGCTGCAACTGGGGTGTACGTGAAGAAATAGCCGCTTTTTCCGGTTCCCGCACCGGTGGCGTTAGACAAGACACTGTCGAGCAAGCATGCTGCAGTGGTTGTAATAGCTCCGCACGGCGAAGCGCCGCCAAGATCCGTCAACAAATTGCTATAACCTTGGTTTGGATAAGCTGAGTAGTAGGCCGCTTCGGCGGTATTGATCATACGCATCGATTCGGCTGCGGAAGCTTCATTAGCGGCCATTCTGGACCGCAGCAAGTTCGGAATGGCAATCGCTGCGATGACCAGGATGATGGCGACAACGATCAGCAACTCGATGAGGGAAAAGCCGTTCTGCCGCTTCATCATACCTCCTGTCTGGGGGCAAGCTATTCAGAGCGTTGCGCCCTCTTCCTTCC
>Ga0307475_10001381_pt1 | contig 14453 bp, 15 predicted proteins | sample atmos_gasesECM1C_FD_203317 | JGI IMG/M metagenome (GOLD analysis project Ga0307475, IMG submission 203317) | Hardwood forest soil microbial communities from Morgan-Monroe State Forest, Indiana, United States - atmos_gasesECM1C_515 | ecosystem: Environmental > Terrestrial > Soil > Temperate... | reverse complement strand
CCAGCACTCCGCACGCTCCCGATCAGTTGGAATACAACCGGCTTTCGAACGGACTAAAAGAACTTTTGTGGAATCTGGATGGCTTGGAGCGCGGTGCGCTCTTGGATTTGGGGCCCGCTTGGCAGACGACCTTGAGTTTCTTCATTGCAAGAGGGTTCCGAGTTTCTTCCGAAGATATTCTTCGTGCCTGGAAAACATTTCTGGCGGAAGAAGAAGCCAGATTGAGAAAGGATTTTGCTGCCGGTGAAACGCTCGAGATGACTCCCAGCGCGAGGGCCGCACGCTTTCTGAAAGAAAGTTTGCAATACCCGCGCAGCTCCTTCGATGCCGTGCTCCTCTGGGACCTCTTGGATTATCTCGAGCTAGCTTTGGTGAAGCAGATTGTGGCGAGCCTCACGGAATTACTGCGGCCCGGCGGCGTGGTTTTCGCGATGTTTCACAACAAGAAGCCGGAAGGGTTCCAGCGTTACCGTGTTGTGGACGCGAATACCCTGCAAATGGTTCCGACCCCGGTTTTGTGCCCGGCGCAGAAGGTTTATCAGAACAGGGAAATCCAGGATCTCTTCGGCCGCTATCGGACGGTGAAATCCTTTGTCGGTCGCGATCAACTGCGCGAGACCCTTTTCATCAAGTAACAAGACTCCGGCCGCGCGGCGCGAGAGAGTTGGTGGGTTCGCTAATTTTTCTCTTGCGTCCAGCAATTTCTGGGAGTACAAGAAAGACGTGAGCTCCACGAGCTCCGGAGGGAACATGACTCCACCGGGCTTAGAGCTGCACCAAAACTGAACGCACCACTTTTGCGGTGCGAGTCGTTTGAAAAAACGCGCATTTTGTTGGTGCGCTTTCGAAACGATATGCCAATTTGGCAAAAAGGGGAGCCGCCAGGTTCCCCTTTTTGTCATCAAGACGAAATCGCGAATCCATGTAGAAATTCCCGCAAGGAACACAAGTCTTCAAGCACCCTTCATGGCCTGTAGGCAATCTTAGAGGTACGTATCAATCGCGAATATGCCGATCCGGGAGTCTGTTTCGAGAGAGTGGAACGCCGGTTACAGGCGTAAGACTTTGGTGTTGCGGAGGCGGTTGCTTTGCTTCGAAGCCGTGATCGTTTCAATTGCCGAGCTTGACTTGTTCGAGCCAGCGGATGGCATCGCGCTGGTTGGCAATGATCTGCGCCTGCCACAGCAGGGCGATAGACATGGCAGCCATGACTAGAAGGCAGAGGATGAGAGCGATCCCGACATGCGACTCGTGAATCTCACTGCGAAAGGCACGGCGAATCCATTCCATGGTAGGGGTTCTCCCAGTACTCCTGAGGTTTACGAAACTGACAGTGGTTGGGGACCCGTCGCTGTCGGCAAAAGAGCCGTGCAATCGGACCGCCACACGCGAACCTCCTCTAACGCCACTCATGTCGCGGAAAATACATACCTTGTCTCAAACCGCGGCGTTCTTCTCCTTGCGCGCGCAAAAGCCCGCCAGGCAAACTTGCTAACGAGTGAGCAATTTTTTTCCGGATGTTACGCTTTGGAAGCGACGCTTTCCAACACTTGCTCCCAAACGTCGCGGGAAAGCAGCCGGATTTTGCGGGCTCGCGAACGCCTGTGGGGGTCGGTTTCTGTCTCAGCGGTTTGATCAGCTAACAAAATGCTCCGGTCGCAGAAGGGAAAAAGGCTAGGAGCAAGATCCTCGGTCGCGACCGCCACGGACGGAGCATGATAGCGCAGCGCCCGGTCATATAATCTTGACAGCGCGGCGATCGAACGCTGAATGCTCGCGCCAACGGCAGCCGACCAGAGGACCTCGTGCTGCCGTAAATCGATTCCTTGTTTACGGCCGTCCGCCAGGAAGCGCTCAATTTGGGCGGGCGAGGCGCCCGCAAAAAAGAATAACTCGTCAAAGTCGCGCTGCCGGGCTCGTTCTGCCTCACGCGGGGGCAGACCCGTGTTCTGAACCAACTCGCGAACCGAGAGCGAGCGCAAGGTCACGACCGGCACTCCCGTCTCTTGTGAAAGCGATTCCAGAGCATCGGAGGCGGCCGGCAAAGGTTCCGCCAAAGGGATGCAAGTAAACCGTCCGAGGCGCAGCGTCGAGGTCGGACGGGACCGGAAGTTTCCGGATTCCGGACGTAAGTGGAAATAGTCCTCGGGAAGATAGACGCCGCATCCGTCTTCGCCAATAAATGGGTGAGCGTGGCCCAGCTTTCGCCGAGGCTCGTCGAATTGGAGGCGCGAGCGACGGGTAAGCCACACGGCTGGGACTCCGGCGTGGTCGAGCGCTGCCGTGAATTCATCGAAGCCGGCGATGCCTTTGCCACGCTCAGGAACGAGGTGGTCGACCGCTATATAGAGAACGCTGGCGGTTTGGCGCAAGCAAATCTCCCATTGTCGGGCGCTCTGATTTTAGCGGAATGGGATGGCTATGGAGGGAGGAAGAAAAAAGCGGGCAGAATTCCTCTGCCCGCTTTTGATGTACTTGGCTCGACGAGCCAGGGTTCTCTCTTAGGTTAGTTACCAGACTTCGTCGCGCCGGGCGTGCCTTGCGAGTTTGCCTTCGGGATGCTCACGTATCCGCTGATAGCGTCTTTGGACACTTTGTTGATGACGAGCTCCTGAGGAATATGCGTCCCGGTCATGTAGAAGAAAATGGGTTCGTTTATCGCACGATTCTTCTTCTCAAAGCGCTTGTCTTCCACAACCATGGCCACGCTGAACTGATTCCGCTTTTGGTTTATACCCTTCAGCTCGACGGTCACATTGGCGACCTTCTGCGGGCGGTTTCTGCCGGTAATGGTGAACTCGGTGTAGTCGCGCTCGCCCAAGCGCCTGAGTTGGTCAATTTCGTCGTGGTTGCGAGCGATCAGGGTTCCCATCTCGCTCTTGGCCATCTTCAGGTCTTCGCGCGTCGTATCCAGATCGGTCCTAACGCCGACAACCTTGGTATCCACTGACTTGACGTCATCGCTCGATGCCTTCGTGGCCAGTTCGGAATGCACGGAAGTGTCGAGCGCCGTTACCTTCTGGTTCGTTTCGTCGTTCAACTTTGCGGATTCCGCCCGTGCCTTCTTCAACTGCCCTTGGGTGATCTTTAGCTTATCCGTGACCACCTTCAAATCGCCCTGCAGATCGGTATTCGCCTTCTCATCCTGCGCCAACCGGTCTTTCAGGGAGGACATGTCCTGCTGAATCGACTGTTGGGTCGTCTTCAGTTGTGATGCCACTGCCTGCTGGGTGCTGTCCAATTTGGACGATGCGCTCCAGCCGAAGGCCAGTCCGCCAAGTGCAATTAACCCGAGAACCACGATCGCGGGAAGCTGCCAGGACGAACCGCCCTTCATATCCAGTATCTGATCTTCTGACATAAGTTTAATTTCTCTCCTCGCCCCTGGGGGCAATGCCGGGTTTACCGGCTTGTTAAGAAGGTCTTGCATGCACCCCACCAAAAGAAAGGAGTCCCCTAGTGTGCTAACTGATAGAAGGACGGGAGGTTGCTTGGGAGGTCGGCAACAGGGCTGGTACTAGACCTAGCAAAGATTACGTGAAAACGCGCTCAATAGCGGATTTTTTGCGTCCCAGGACCTAAGTAACGTCAATACCAAACTCACGGAAACTATCCCAAAGCCGCTCCCTCGTCTCGAAGACGATGCCTCGCATACCCAGCCTCTCGGCTGCCCGGGCATAGGAAGGAACGTCGTCCACGTAAACGGCTTCCTGAGCCCGGACCTTGCAAGCCTCGAGGGTTTCTTTGTAGATGATGGGATCAGGTTTGCTGGCACCCACGCGGCAGGAGTAGATGCGCACGGGGAAGAGCCGTAGAAACTCGTAAGTCGTTTCCATGTAAGCCACATGCAGCGGGTCGGTATTGGAAAGCACCGCCATGCGGTACCGCTTTCCTAACTTCCCGAGGAACCCATCTTCATGAATTGGCGCGGGGTCTAGGGCCCGGTTCCAGACCTCTACGAACTGGTCGAAATTGAGCTTGCTGCCCAAGCGTTTCGACAGATGCAGGTGCCAGTCCCGGGGCGAGATACGGCCTTCCTGCCAGTCCTTCCAAAGCGGATCCTTTTCTAAGGCCGACCAAATCTCCTCGGGTGATAGTGATAGCCCCTCGGCGAGGCCGCCGGCCGCGTGCGCCACGTTCACGCGAATCAGGACCCGGCCAATGTCGAAGATAATTGCCCGTATGTCGGGAGATGGCACGGGTTATTCTTTCTCGGCGCTCGGCAGGGAGGCAGCGCGGTTGGCGTTGATGACGTTGAGCTGCCGCCGCGCTCGCAAGATGCTGATGATCGCCGGCATGATCGAAAGAAGAATCACGACAGCGATAACGTAGTGGATGCGCCCGGCGATATTGGGAAGGAGATGGCCGAGAAAATAGCTGCCGAGGATCATCGTTCCCACCCAGAAGACGCCGCCGAAGATGTCAAACGCCAGGTATCGGCCGTATGGCATCCTCGCCGCACCCGCGACCGGCGGACAAAACGTCCGAATGATGGGAACAAAGCGTGCCAGAATCACAGCCCTTCCCCCGTACTTCTCATAAAAATCATGCGCGCGCTCGAGGTGGCTGCGACGGAAAAAGAAAGAGTCCTCGCGGCGATAGAGCGCTGCCCCCGCCGAACGTCCAATCCAGTAACCAATCTGGTCCCCCACTATGGCACACAGCATGACTGGGAGAAGCAGCAGCTTCAGCGGAATGACGCCTCCGGCAGAAAGAATGCCCGCAGTGACGAGCAGCGAATCGCCCGGAAGAAAAAAGCCGACAAAAAATCCTGTTTCGACAAAAACAATCGTGCAGATAAGGGGGGATCCGCCGGCGCGGATTAGTTCTCGGAGTCCGTCGGGGTTGAACAGCGCACGGAAGAACTGAAGGATGGCGTCAAGCACTCCGATCTGTTCCTCAAAGCAGAAAACTGAAATGATGCCCGCGAGTACGCGGGCACGAGAGCGCGTGTGTGTAGCCCCGCCACGGCACCCCAACCTATACGGTAACAGAAAACGCCGGCATCCTGTCCACATTCGTGCCACAAGAAAACAAGGCTGCCCATTGCTGCCAGCAGTACGCCCGGACGAATCATACCTGGGCCTCCGTTAGCTCCATGTCACTTCTCTGTTCCAGGAACAACCGAGCCTCCAAGGGAAATTCCGCTTCCGTCCCTCGCTCGAGCAACTTTTCTATGCGCGGCAGAGCGCGGAGTGCGGCCGCGGCCCCAGCCTCAATCGCTTCATCCGCGCGCGCAAAATCGTCCCAGGCCAGAGATTGCACGTCTGGGCGAAGCACCAGATCGGCTTGCCGCTCCCAAAGTTCAAGTTGATGCTTCTGGGCTGCGCCAACTGCCCGGCTCACCACCTGAAAAATGTTTGTAGGTACGCCTCGGTTGCCGTCCTGCAGGCCAACGGAAACTCCAATTACGGTTTGCGCCCCCATGCTGCGCGCGGCTTCGGTTGGCACCGGCGCGACAAGGCCGCCGTCGGCAAGGCACCGGGTGCCAATCTCGACTGGCTCAAATAAGCCAGGGAACGCGCAGCTCGCGCGGATGGCGTCGACCAGATTTCCTTGTGTAAAAACCACAGGTTCGCCCGAAGACAAATCCGTCGCCACCACGGCCAGGGGAATCCGTAGGTCCTCGAACTGGCGTGAACCGAACACTCGCTCAACCAGTTCGCCGAGGCGCTGGTTGCTGGCCAGACCCAAGCGAGACACGCGCCAACGAGCGATGTCGCGAAAGCGCAGCCTCCGACAGGCTTCGATGATCCGTTCGAGCGGCGCTCCGCTGGCATAGGCGGCGCCAAGGATGCTGCCCACACTGCTGCCAGCGATGTGCGAGACGCTTATTTGGTGTTGCCGGAGGACTTTTAATACGCCAAGGTGCGCAAATCCGCGAGCAAAACCCCCACCGAGAGCCAGTCCAATCCCTGTCCGCAGGGACGGTGTCCCTGTACCGGGGGGCAACTTCTCCAGCGCGGAATCCTGGCGCTCCGTCATTCCCAAAAGATGCCAGCGCCAGCCGTTTCGAGCTATGGTCCGGCCGTCCCTCTGGCAACAGTACGAACGTACTTCGCCTTCCATTCTTTGTAGTTCGACGAGCCAGATTGAAACAGTACGAACTTACTAGTCCCGTACCCTCTCTGTACCATTGTGAGCCGCAGTCCTGTGCGAGATTCTCCTTCCGTCACGATGAAGTTCTGCGGGGTCAAAAGAATGGAAAGCGCGTTCAAGGCTTGGATTGGGCACCCGGTTGTTCTTCAAGTGGCATTGGGCGATATCAAAGTGCCGCTGCGAGGAAAGCTGCTGAAAGATGGCAGCGACACGGTGCGCATGCGCATCGGGGAAGGCTGGGACGTAGACATTTACAAGACCATGATCCTGGCAGTGGAGGAAGACGGCATGGTCCTTTTGCCTTCGTGAGGCCCCTACATATGAAAACACAAGAACTCAAATACGTAACTCGGCGGCGCGCGGCAGTGCTCCTGGGTCTTTCGGAGCCGGAACTAAGTCGGCTCTCGAGCGAGTGCGGTTTTGGCCACACCGAGGTCTCCGGCCAAGAAGAAGAGACCTTTTTCACTTACGAAGAGTTGCGCCAAATCTGCCTGTTGGCCGTAAACCACGTTCACTGAGAAAGAGTTTCCTCCGGCCCCCCTCGGCAGTACCCCCCACCCGGGTCGCCCCCCCGCGACCCGGGTTTTCTTTTCTTTCTGCCTTTATCCTATGGCGATTCAATGTGTTAGAGACGCACCTCAGGTAATAGTGGAACTCTTTTGGAGACCAAGCGCCTTGGGATTTCCTTCTTTCTTACATGCCGGATGAACCGATCAAGCACTTTCGAGGCAGGGCGGAAACCGCTATAGTATGCCTCCCCTTGGAAATCGTTTGACACCTCCCTCGAACGCGAAGAAACTTGGCGGCTTGATCCCAAAGGATGGTGTACAGCGATGGCGGAGCGGCGCGACGGAAGCACAAACAAAATGCTGCTGGCAAGTTTCGGCGTCGCGTCGCTTGTCTGTGCATTTGGCGGGGCAAGGTCGCTTTGCGCGCAGGAAGTATCGTATGACGTGGCGATCACAAACGGAAGAGTGATGGATCCTGAATCGGGACTGGATGCGGTGCGCAATGTGGGAATCAGCGGTGGCAAAATTCGAGCTATCAGCAGCGCGGCATTGCAAGGGAGGCAAACGATCGATGCCAAGGGTCTTGTGGTTGCACCCGGCTTCATCGATTTGCACCAACACGGCCAGGATGACGAGAACTACAGGGCGAAGGCCCGCGACGGCGTGACCACGGCGTTGGAATTGGAAGTCGGCGTGGCAGATGTTGACCGTTGGTATGGAGAGCGGGAGGACAAAGCAATTATCAACTATGGCGCCAGCGTGGGTCACATTCCCGTTCGAATGGCGGTGATGCACGATCCCGGAGGACTCCTGCCGAGCGGAGATGCGGCTCACCGCGAAGCAACACCGCAGGAAATGGAACAGATCATGTCCCTTCTCGAGAAGGGACTAAGGAGCGGTGCTCTGGCCGTGGGCATCGGCCCGGCTTATACCGAAGCAGCGACCAATGGGGAGATCACGCGCGTGTTTCGCGTCGCGGCAAAGTATCACGCGTCTTGTCACATTCATATTCGCAGCGGAGCGCCGAGAATCGGGGCCTCTCCGGGAAACTTCAGCGGCTTTGAGGAAGCCGTCGCAGCCGCAGCGATCACTGGTGCGCCGCTGCACATCGTGCACATCCAGAGCACCGGGGGACCCGATGTGGCCTACGAACTGCAAATGATTTCGGAGGCTCGCTCACACGGCATGGACGTGACCACCGAAGCCTATCCCTACACGATGGGCATGACCAGCATTCAATCTGCGATTTTCGATCACAAGGAAAACGAGCCCGACAGCTATTTTGCTTCGCTTCTCTGGCCCGCGACCGCCGAACATCTGACACGCGATTTGTTCCTGCGGTACCGCAAACAGGGTGGGATGATTATTCTTCCCTCGAACACCCAGGAGAACGTCGATGCCGCCATCGAAAGCCCACTCACGATGATTGCCAGCGATGGCCATCTCTTGAACGGCAAAGGGCACCCGCGCACCGCGGGGACTTACGCACGTGTGCTCGGCCATTACGTGCGTGAGGAAAAGGCGCTCGACTTAATGACCGCGCTGAAAAAAATGACGTTGATGCCGGCCGAGCGGCTGCAGAAACGTGCGCCCGCATTCAACGAAAAAGGGAGAATTCGCGTGGGCGCCGACGCGGACATCACGGTCTTTGATCCCGGCACAGTCATTGACAAAGCTACGTACGAAAAGCCGCTGCAATATTCCGAGGGGATTCCGTTTGTGCTGGTAGGCGGAGTGCCCGTGGTTAAGAATGGGAACCTCGTTGAGGGCGTATTCCCGGGACACGGGGTGCGCGCGCCTGCCTCGCAGTGAGGCTTCAACGAAGCCTTTGACGCGATTTCCGGTGCGCCCGTTTCAACACGCCCGTTGCAACACGGGAGCTGGCCGAAAAGGGACCGGGAGAGGGCGTTCACTGCCAACCGGGGCGCAGCATGCCGGCCCCCCACAAGAATGAAGCACCGGGGCTTCCCCCGCGCTAGTGCACATTGCCGAGCGCGCGAGAAGGCGGTAGGGACAGGGCCGGGAAAGTGCTATACAGTACGGCGCACTGTTCTGGCAAGCACTTATAGGGAAAGGATCCCACTTTGACTTTCACTGTTGCCGATTGGGCCGCCATCGTTGGATATCTGCTGGTCACGCTGGTTCTCGGTTTGTATTTCCGGAGCCGCTCGGGGAAAAGCACGGAAGATTACTTCGTCTCGGGCCGCAACGTTTCCTGGTGGTTGGCGGGGACTTCCATGGTGGCGACAACGTTTGCCGCGGACACGCCGCTAGTGGTCACTGGCCTCGTCTACAGAAACGGCATCGCCGGCAACTGGTTCTGGTGGAGCTTTTTGCCTTCGGGCATGATGACCGTGTTTCTCTTTGCGCGGTTGTGGCGCCGCTCTGGGCTCCTGACCGACGTGCAGTTCGCGGAAATGCGCTACTCGGGAAAGCCCGCCGCATTCTTGCGGGGCTTTCGAGCGCTTTATCTCGGCTTGCTGATGAACTGCCTGATCCTCGGATGGGTCACAAAAGCCATGACCGCTATCGTGGCCGCCAGCCTGGGAATCAGCGAAGCAACCTCGCTGTGGGTTTGCGTCTTCTTCCTGATTCCATTCACCGGATTCTACGTGGCGCTAGGCGGCCTCTGGGGGGTGTTGTGGACCGACCTCTTTCAGTTCGTCCTGAAAATGGCCATCGTCATCGGCATCGCGTGGTACGCGATCGACGCGGTTGGCGGGATGCACGCCATGCTTGCGAAGCTCGACGCGATGCGCGCGGCAGCGGGACCTGCTGCCGCCGATCCCACCGCTTTCTTCCCTGATTTTTCCCGCCCCTTCACCTTCCAGGCAATGTGGGCCCTTCCCGTAATCACGTTCACGGTGTATCTCGGCCTGCAGTGGTGGGCGTTTTGGTACCCGGGAGCCGAACCAGGTGGAGGCGGATACATCGCGCAGCGCATTTTCAGCGCACGGGACGAACGTAACGGCCTGCTTTCTGTGTTGTGGTACAACGTCGCGCATTACGCGCTGCGTCCCTGGCCGTGGATTTTGGCCGCGCTGGCAGTGATTGTTTTGTATCCAGGCCTCTCGCAACCGGAGCCTGCGTACATGCGCATCGTTGCGGAACACTTGCCGCACGCGCTGCGAGGCGTGGTGTTTGCCGGGTTCATGGCGGCGTTTATGTCCACAGTCGCCACGCAACTGAATTGGGGCGCGTCCTATCTCGTTGCAGACTTCTATCGCCGCTTCGTGAAGCGCGACGGCACGGAGAAGCATTACGTTTTGATCTCGCGGCTCGCGACCGTGCTTCTCGTGGTGGTTTCGGCCTACGTCTCGGCCCGGCTCGGCTCGATTGTCGCGGGCTGGGAGGTGGTGTTGACCATTGGCGCCGGCACGGGCGGCGTGTACCTCTTGCGCTGGTATTGGTGGCGGATCAATGCCTGGAGCGAAATCGCTGCCATGGCCACGGCCATTGCCGTGACGGCTGCGCTTTCCTTGCTGAAACCGTTTTCCGGATCCCAAGCGGTGCTATTCGCGAAGAACGCTCTCCTTACCACGGTCCTGACGTCCTTCGTGTGGATCGCCGTAACCTTCCTGACCAGGCCGGAAAGGGAAGACGTGTTGGTGAAATTCTACCGGAAGGTTCGGCCCCATGTTGCCGGTTGGGGGCCGGTCGCGCAATTGGTGCAGGACGTCCCGCAAACGCGGGATCTGGGGCGTAACCTATTATCCTGGGCGCTCGGCTGCGGCATGGTGTATCTGGCGTTGTTTGGTTCGGGGAAGATGCTTCTAGGGAAAATAGGATTCGGCTTTGTGCTGCTGGTGCTCGCGGCCATCTGCGCCGTGCTGCTTTCACGTCTGATGCCTCGCGCCCACGAGTGGAGCGCGGATTGAGATGGTGGATTCTGTTGAACCGGTCCGCTCTGGCACTCACAATGCAGTCCTGGCCGGATTCCTCGGCTGGACCTTCGATGCGTTCGACTTCTTTGTTCTGACCTTTGTTTTGGCGCCCATCGCCGCGGAGTTTGGCAAAACGCTCCCGGCCATGACGCTAACTATTGCGGCGAGTCTGGCCACACGCTGGATCGGGGCCATCCTATTCGGCTTGCTTGCGGACCGCTATGGGCGCCGCATTCCGCTGGTCATCAATATCCTGTATTACTCACTCATAGAAGTCTTGTCCGGACTTGCTCCGGACTATCGAACCTTCTTTTTCCTGCGCCTGCTCTACGGCATCGGAATGGGCGGCGAGTGGGGCGTGGGAGCTTCGCTCACCATGGAGTCGATCCCTGCGAGATGGCGGGGGCTCATTTCCGGGCTATTGCAGGAAGGCTATGCGCTGGGATTCTTGGTCGCAGCCGGGGCGTACCGCCTTGTTTATCCGCACTGGGGGTGGCGCCCGCTGTTTTTTGTCGGCGGACTGCCGGCGCTGCTTACGCTTTTTGTCCGCGCAAAAGTGAAAGAGCCCGAAGCCTGGCACCGTTCGCGCACGGATTGGGCGAGTTACCGCCGAGCGATATTCGGAAACTGGCAGCGCTTTGCCTATCTCGTAGTGCTGATGGCCATGGTGAACTTCATCTCTCACGGCACACAAGACATGTACCCCACCTACTTGCAGCACCAGCACGGTTTCAGCCCGCAGCGCACCTCGGACATCACCGCGTTTGCCATGGTTGGCGCGATCTGCGGCGGCCTAGCGTTCGGATATTTTTCCGATTACAGAGGGCGACGCCTCGCGATGGTGACAGCTTTGCTCCTGGGTTGCTTGCTGATTCCGATTTGGGTGTTCGCGCCCAATCTTCCGCTGATTCTGGCGGGAGGATTCCTGATGCAATTTATGGTGCAGGGTGCCTGGGGCGTCATTCCAGCTCACATTAACGAGCTGTCACCTGATACCCTACGGGGTTTTTTCCCTGGCTTCGCTTACCAACTGGGCGTCTTGATTGCTTCCGGCAGCGCGTATTTCGAAGCGCGCATGGCTCACTTCATGAGCTATGGGCGCGCTATGGGCCTGTTCGCACTGATCGTGCTTGTGGCCGGGGCAATTGTCGTTTGTTTCGGTCCGGAAGAACATCGCGTGGTTTTCGGACGAGGCGAGTCAGCAGTGGGCTGACCGAGCCAAGTCAGGCAATCTCGGGGCACTCAGGTCCTTTTTTGCCGTTGAGTTACGTCCGGCAAGCTGAGAAGACGGCGGACAGCAAGCGGGTTTAGGGATCCGGATAGCAGTCCTGGCCGAAAAAACAGCGGCCCACTTTGTCTGATTAAGCACCTAGGCGTTCCGAGACCACGAGCCTAGCATTTTCCCCTATACAATGCGTTCATGCCCGCGGCCTCTTCCTGGACGCAAATCGAGAACGTCATTTCTGACAAGCTCCGCCTTGTCGTGAGACTTCTTGGCCATCGACGAAAAATTCTAGCAATCGCCGTTCTCTTGGTCGTCGTCTCTTTCGTCTTTGTTGCCGTGTACTTGGGTCACCGTGAACCTCAGATGGACCAGGATCAGACCCAATGGTTCTTGGGTACAGAAATCCCTGCGCCTGGACAAGTTCCCGCTTATGTGAAGTACTACAGGGTGGTGCTCGAGTCTATCGATGAAACATACCAGACGGCTCGCTTGCGAGCCGACCTGCGGTACGTATGGGGGAAAGACCCGAGCATGCTAGTTCGAGCGCCACTGTTTACGTTCATAGATGAATCCCCTGAGACCCACGAAATCCGTAAGAACTATTCCGCTCCCGTTCAGGTATTCTTTAGCCCGTTTGAGATTTCTGACGCCACGAACGAATTCTCTCTCGGGGTTTTCGCGCCACGCGGGTGGACCAATAATGTTCCATTAAGGCATCCTCCTGCTTCCTTTTCCGAATCCGTTCCCAAGTCTACTACGGCGGACGTTCCACTCTTGGGAGACCCATGGCTTTATCCATTTGACAAATATGTCCTTGCCGCTCAAATCAAACTCATGATTGTCGCATCACCCGACTGGAAGCAGTATTTCAGGATTCCGGACGACCGTTACACGGTTTTGCCCAAAATACCCAATCTCATGGTCAGAAACATAAAAGCAAACGACCTGGAATACTGGGCCAAGTACTTTCAACAAGACCCCAAGGAATTCGCTCGACTCTACAGGCCTGACTTTTGGAAGGATGGCCGCATTCTCCTGGTATTAGAACGTCCAATGTTTCCAAAGTTTTTCGCCGTGTTCTTCGGTATTCTTGCGGTCGCTTGGATTCTGGTGGTCGCCAAGAGTGCGGACCCAAAACAGCTGACACTGAACGAGTTCGCGTATTTTCTAGCTATATGGGCGATCCGAGCACCGTTGGCGGCAGCTGCACCGAAAGCTCCGCTGCTGATGGACTACATGACAATGGGACTCTACGTCCTTCTCATCGGCGTTGCGGTGGCGAGACTCATCTGGGGATTCCGCAAGCCGTGGCAACTTGAAGAAAAACCTAACCAAAAATGAATGGCTACCCCTTCTTTTCCCTTGTGGAATCACGGTGCAGACCATAACACCTTTTTGTCTTTGCCGAAGAGCAAGCTGCCGGAGTTCTCGCTTCAAGAGACCGGAAGTGTAACGGGCCACGGTTTTTCCCTTCTTCATAAGCAAGATTTCTCAGATTAAATCCAGGATGGAGCGCGGTGATCGCGAGAGTGCACCACGTCCGCAAATCCATCGGCCGTCACGAGATCGGCAGCGCCTTTCGTGGCTCCAGCGCTTTGCATGCGGTGGGGGACAGCTATTTGCTGCTTACGCGGCCTGCTCCGCAACTCGCCACCATCGAGCTTCGTTTCCAGTTCCGCTATGCGGCTTCGCAACCCCCGCGGCTGCTTCAACTCGATCCCCGCACTCTGTGGTTCTCTTCGGCCGAGAAGCCACCCGCCGCAGCGGTGACGCGACGCAAAGTCGAAAAGGCAGACATCACGCAGGCTCTGGCAGATGTGGGCGACAAAGTTCGTTACAACCAACTGCGCGACCAGATCATGAATGCCACCGAGTGCTCCAAACGGACTGCTCAACTGGCCATCAGCGAAGCCTACCAGCAGGGCTGGATCGCGCGGGCCAACGGCCAATACCACCTGCCGCTGCAATTTCCGCATCTCAGGTCTTGACCCTTCCGCAGTCGGGATACTCATCCGTGCCTACACAAGCGAGTATCCTATCCCACTGTCCCCGTGCTCAATCGTTACCGTTGGCCGGTCAGGCCGAAAAGGAATCTGAGAATGCCGCCGGAAAATAATCTGACAACTTCGGGGGAAAAGATCGTGAGCCGTTACACCGGAAGGCCAACCACAAGGTTAAGGACTGAACTACGTATCCCGTAGCAGGGAGTAAGAGCCCGCGCGGGAAGAACTGCCGCTTGCTAACGACGAAGATTTACTGCGCTCCATTCCACGCCACATCAGATGACTCATCGATGTCTCCTTGTGGCTCGACTATCGCTGCTTTCAGGAAGGTCGTGAAAGCGCAGGGCTGGCCCCATGACAACGGAGATGACCCTTCGTTCTATGCCGCGCAAGTTTGGCGGCCCGCTCTCGTGGGGAATCTGCCGGCAAGACGTTCGCAACAGACTTCCGCATGGCGACCTGGTCGTGTTCTTCTCGTTTCGCAAATTCAAGGAGACTGGAGATTACTGCCCTTGCGGACGTGGACAGCCCGATGGCCGCGAAATCCATGCTGCGCCACGCGAACCTCGCGACAACCACCGCGCATTATATCAAGTTCGTCCATGCCGCCGCGATTCGCGAGATGGACAAAATTTCTAGCTTGTTTGATAATGAGAGCAGTTTCGGCCATCCAAACTAAGAGGCTAAGAATGCTGCGTTCCGCCACATTCCAAACAGCGCAAGAAGCGGCAAA
>Ga0307475_10001380_pt1 | contig 14456 bp, 9 predicted proteins | sample atmos_gasesECM1C_FD_203317 | JGI IMG/M metagenome (GOLD analysis project Ga0307475, IMG submission 203317) | Hardwood forest soil microbial communities from Morgan-Monroe State Forest, Indiana, United States - atmos_gasesECM1C_515 | ecosystem: Environmental > Terrestrial > Soil > Temperate... | reverse complement strand
CAATACCGCCCGACAACGCTGAACCGACCGGGACGTCGCTTCGAAGATGGAAAGCAACACTCTTAAGGAAAAGCGCGCGCAGTTGCTCGGCCGCCTGCTGGAACGATAAGTCATCGCGGCACTGCGCTGTAGGTTGCCAATAGCGTACTGGACGAGATTCCCAGTCCCGATCCAGCGCAATCTCAAGGTAATGCGCCGGCGGAAGCTGCCACACATCCGCCAGCAAGGTCTCGGCGCCAAAATCGCACAGCCCGCGACGGAGATAACTGAACAGTCGATTTGCATTGACTTGACGGGAGACGGCCCCGAACTCCAGCAGCGCCTTTAATTCGGACCCGAAGACCATAGAATTAGCTGTGCGCGCATAATAGAGAGGCTTAATGCCGAAGAAGTCGCGCGCCAGAAACACCGTGCGCCGGACCGTGTCCAAAATGGCAAACGCGAACATCCCCACCAGTTTCCGCAGGGCCTCGTTGCCCCACGTGGCGTAAGCGGCCAGAAGCACTTCGGTATCGGAACGCGATTCAAATACGTAGCCACGTTGTTCGAGCTCTTCGCGGAGCTCAACGTAGTTGTAGATCTCTCCATTAAATGTGATGAAGTAGCGGCCGTCCCTTGTTCCCATCGGCTGGGAACCGGCTTCGGACAGGTCGAGGATCGAAAGTCGCCGGTGCAAGAAAATGACTTCCGGCTCTCCACCAGGGTTCGTCCAATCTCGTCCGATCTTCGCGCTTTGATCCGAGTACACTACGTAGCCGCGGTCATCAGGACCTCGGTGCCTGAGCCGGTCAAGGATGGCGGGGACGGGCGGCTGCTGAGCCTTGCCCTTCCGGATGACAAATCCTGCAATGCCACACATGGGAGACGTCGGGAAACGGTATTTGTAACTTATTACTTGTAACTTGCTAGAAGATGCCGCGTTGAAAGATACGATTAAGCGGGATTCCCTTCCGCGGCATAACTGTACCGCGACACGATTCGCATCAGCACAAGATAGTAGACCACGAAGCTAAGTGTCCCTACTGCACTCAGCATCACGACCGCGTGCAGCAATGGCAGATGCTGCCATTTGGAAAATGCGAAAGCGCTAATCATTCCACTCAAAGCCAAGATGTCGTATATCAGCTTCAAACGCTGCCCTTCCAGTACGAACACCAGGCGGCTCAAAGGAGAAACAACGAACTGCGCGAGGAAGTAGGGAGCGACGACTGCTGCCATTCTTCCCGCCACGCTCCATTTGTCTCCAAACAGGGCGCGGAATGCCGGCTCGGCGTAGGACACCATGAGAGCGGTTGGGATTACTCCCAGGCATAGCAGGCCAGCGCTTGTTCTCTGAAATAGCTGCGCGATTCGGTCGGGCGTGTCACGCACGTAAACGGCCAAGCGCGCCTGGAATGCATCCGCGACACTAGCTGAGATCAAGACCAGCGGTACCGCGAGAACCCGCTGTACCAGAGCGTAGTACCCACCCGCGTTCGGCCCGTAATACCAGACCATCAAGGGTATACAGATGTTTGCGGCCACGCTATCCACGAGCGACGAGGGGAGGGAATAAACCGGAAACTGCATGTTTTCGCCCAAGACTTCAGAGAAGTTACTGCGATCCATGGGGAAAACGTGGGCGCTAATCCTTGGCCAGGCCGTGCGAAACATGCGGGACATTCCGGCGGAGCGACCAAGCAATTCGCCGGCAAGCAAACCCCCGAAGCCGCTACCAACGGCGCCGATCGCAGCCTGGGAAACAGAACGAATACCATTTTGCGCCACGGTGGCCTGCGACACGCAGCCGAATTGCTCCTGCCGCACAAACCAGTATCGAAGCACAGAGAACCCGGCCACAAGGACCAGAGCGGCAGCCATAAACAGGGCCGCATAGGACGGCAAAGCGTTGAATCCTAGCAACGAAAAGTGAATGAACAGAAACAGTACGCCCGCACCGAGTAAGCTCGTCGGCAGGCAGAACAGGAAAGCGGCAAACGCCAACCGAGCAGCCTTTTGTTCAGTGTGCGCGGCCACTATTGCGAGCTCATATCGCAGGGACACACCGACCATGGCGACGTTCAGGAAACTCACGAAGAGTGCGTACTGTCCGAAGCTAACCGGGAGATACAACCGTGTGATTACAGGGGCCAGGAGAACGTTGAAGCTTTGCGCCAGGGCGGTGCCCCCGCCCAGAATCGCGACATTCCTGACAAAACTGCACTTGGAGTTCCTGCCATTTCCCAAGAAACCTTCAGCGACTCTGTCCGCTGGTCGCTGCGCAGCGATAACTTGCGTCATTGGAGATATGCTGTTGCCGGAGGAAAAAACGAAATCCAGCTCACGTGTCAGAGTCCAGGCGCTGAGGAAGCACGCCCTAAGCGTGCAAGGGCGAACAAGGTTCCGCACCCGAACCACATGTCTCGGGCTTCCATTTGCCCGGTGACTGCATTGCCCAGCAGGCTCAGCGCAACTACCGGCACAATAAAGACGAACCGGCTTCCTGGTCCCCGCAGAACTTTGGCGCATGCGCCCAGCATGGCTAGCAGCAGCATGGCTAGTGCGGCCAGACCAGCCAAGCCCTGCTCAGCTGCAATCTCAAGAACGAAATTGTGTGGGTACTTGAGGACGCGCTCATCACTGTAGTGCCAAAGTGTGCTCCAGCCGCCCGCGCCCCAGCCGACCAACGGTTTGGAGAGGAATGCCTGCCAGGCGGATTCCGAGAATGAGTATCGTTGTCCGGCGGTTCCGCCTGGGGGATAGATGCCTTGCAATGTCAGGCTTAGCTCGCCGGCTTTGTGCACAAATTTTGAATGAGTGGCTGGCAGGTGCGACAGCAATATGGACGCAATCGAAATAGTGACGACCACGGACGCGGCGACGGTCAGAATTGTTTTCCGTGAGAGCGTCGTCGAGTGGCGGCGCAGGAATATCAAGCTGGTCGTCGCCACCAGCAACAACGAGAAAATCGCGCTGCGGGAAAGTGATGCGGTGGTTCCAAAGGTAAGGACGACACTACAACCGATCAGCCCCACCCGAAAGAGCCGCTTTTCCGGGAACGAGTAGTAGAGAGCCATCAGAGCGGCTGCGCCCATGAGCAAACCTTCCCCGATCTCTGTGGGGTCTTGTTGGCCGAGCAGAAGTTCAGCCGTCGGGTGCAGCACTCGATAGACTGTGCGGCAAGCCAAAACCAGGCTCCCCAGCATGCTCAGGAGCAGGAGTTGTCGCACGTCACGATCACTTCGCAACAGAATCAGGGGGGCCAGAAAAATCGGCAGGTCAAACGCAACGAGCTTCAGCACCTTCTCGCCACCGACATCCGGTGCAGGCGTGTAGGAGTAGCTGATCGCAATTACAAGAATGAGCAGACCAAATGCGGCTACGCCGCCCATCTGCCCGGCAAACAAGTCGCGCAGACTGTGACCCTCAGAGCCCACCGCCAACAACAACACTTGCAATATGACCGCCGCGTACAGGAGGGCAGCGGTCACCAGCGTAGGGTCGGTCAAGCTTACTCCGACTGCCCCGCGAGTCTTGAAAGTACCTACGTATACCATCGCCACCATAAGAAGCACCGGGAACTTTCGCACCAATACTGGCAAGAGAAGTGCGACCGGAACTGCGAGAAGCACCCAGAATGGCTCGATCTCAAAGCTCAGGGTGGTGTACGCTAACAAGAGAAGCAACAAGCCACCGATGAGATAGAGCGCCGTTCCCAAGGGTACGGTACGCGGTTGATACTGAGGTTGAGTCTCGAAAGTCATTTGCAATCCCGCGACTTCAGCGAAGAACAGCCAATAGAGTCTGCAACAAGACCTTAATGTCGGTGAACATGGTTGCGTGGCACGCGTATTCAAGATCAAGCCCAACCTTCTCGGGAAGCAGTGTCTTTACGTAGTAGCTTGTCAGTTCGCTCTCCGGAACACAGCTCAATAGATCCTCCTCGTTCCGAAATATCAGGGTCGCCACACTGGTGATACCTGGCTTAATGGAAGTAAGGACGGATCGAAGGGAGGTGGGGAGCGTGTTCAGGAATTCAGCCGAGTCCGGGCGAGGTCCGACGAGGCTCATGTCGCCTCGCACCACATTAATGAACTGGGGCAACTCGTCGATTTTCCAGCTACGCAGGAAGCACCCGGCTTTGGTGATCCGATCATCGCCTCTGCGCGTGAGCTCCACCCCCAGCTCCTTCCGATGGTGCATGGTGCGGAACTTGAGAACCCGAATTCGTTCACCGTTTTGTCCGACACGGTTGGAGGCAAAAAAAAGCGGGCCCCGTGAGGTCAAAACCGCAAATGACGCTAGCAGCATAAGGGGCAGGGCGGCGACCAGAAGCATCGTCGCGAAGACGATGTCGAAGATACGTTTGCTGAGCGACGTACACCACTTACTCGGGAAAAAGTATTCGCGTCCGCTCCCGATTGCACCGATGCTGTGAACGACAGTCCTGGTCGTCATTTCGCCGACGGCTATCATTTGCGCCCTTATTCTTTTAATGCTCGAATGACGAGCACGAGCAATCAGGCCCACTCATTGGTCAAGGAGGATTGCCAGTCGAACCGGTCGCTCCGGATTAGCATGTCCAAAATCTGTTCATACTCTCGAACAAAGGAGGCATCCCGTAGGGTTGTATTGTGACAAAGGAAAGTGAAGACCCCGCCCACCACACGGCATCTGTGGATGAGCCGGCTGACCGCGTTTAGCAATTCATCACCTCGTAACCGCATGGATTCCAGAAGACAGGCATCCATGACCAGCAGTGGTATCTCGAGCAATCGCGCTTCCCGGTCCAACGATAACAGCCAGGGGTGATACGGAACGCAAGTGCCGGCCCGAAAGCCCACTTGGTCGGCATATGCGACCGTACTGTCGTAGGCCAGCCCGCAGTTCTCCCAATCAATCCAGGTTTCCGGGCACCACCGCAGGTAATGCTGTCGCCCCCCAAGCGGCTCCCTTCCGAGTACGGATCGCAGGATTTGCAACTCTGCCCGAAGTTCCTGGGGACAACCAAAGGTCCCGTATCCGGGGTGGACGCCGTTCTCGATACTGTGCTCGCCCAACCACTGAATCATTTTGTGAATTCTGTCGTGACGTGGATCGTACCCGCTGTCGAACGGTCCTAGACGACTGGCCTTCCAGTACACAGCGGAATCCAAGCCTTTCTCCTGGGCGGCACGGACGACCGTCCGCACCAACTCAAGGCAACTCGGCTGGCCGGGTGCAACCGTCCGCAAAAGTTGCTTGGCACCTCGGAGCGGGTTGCGATGTTCGAGGCTGAGCTTGATCGCATGGCGAAGGTCAAAGGGCAGGATCATCCATCCGGTGCGCGCTAGCGGCGACCCGTTGCCGTTTCGCTGGATTTGCCAAAGCCCAGCCGGTAATCCCACTTCGTCGATATCGTGGCTTATCTTTGCGCACAAGCGGCGTGGTTTGGGACGCCATCCAGGCACAAGCGCCTCGATTGCCTGCGCGAAAGCCAACCCCCATTCGTCAACGACAGGATGATCGAGAAAGCCGTCGCGGCAGGCGACGCTCATGCTGGCGCTGAACCGTGAGTGAACATCCAAATGGCGAGCTTGTGTTTCTTCGACCCGGCACAAGGTAAATAAGGTAGACGCCGGCAAGTCCGCAAAGCACTCAATCCGATCTGCAGTAGCCTGCCAGAATAGGGGATGCCGTTCATTCTCCGCTCGCTCGCAGAACGGAACAATCAAATCAGGAATGGCTGATTTAATCGGCTCTTCCGGATCGGACATCCATCGTGCCCGCACGGTCCGGAAGGCTGAGCTGGCCAGGTCATCTCCATTCTTGTCGTCTGACAGGTTTTTGAAGACAATCTGCTTAGTAGTTCCAGGCTGCAGGTGGATGATTGTGGCGCCCGGCGATATTTCGACGGTCCATGACTTGAAGAAATCATGGCTCACACCGGCCCTGCGAGCCAGTTCTTTGAAGGCCCAGTAACGTGCCGCTTTGGAAATTGTGACCATACTCAGGATAGAACGGGACTGCCAGACTGGTCACGCCGCCCTCGGTTGTCCGCGGTCCGGCCCCTTGGGCCGGCAACATGGCGAATTGTAGAGAGCGAGCAGTTGCTGCTCTTCGGTCTTCCAGTTGTAACTACGTTCAATGGCTTCGCGGCCGCGCGCTCCCATCTGCTGCGCCTCCTCGGGATGGGTTAACAAATGTTCAATGGCGCACGCCATGCCGTGGCTGTCCTGCGGATCGACCAGCAGCCCACAACTAGCGTCTTCGACAATCTGGCGCCAGAGGGGAAAGTCCGATGCGACGACAGGTACGCCGGCGCTCATATATTCGAATAATTTCACAGGAAGCGCGTTGACAAAGTTCGGCATGCGATGCAGAGGCACCAAACCCACACGCGCGCGACCGAGCAGCGATATCACTTCGCCGCGATCGAGTAGACCAAGCAAGTCGGTACGATCGGAGCCGGCCAAGCGACTCATTTGCTCGCGCAACTGCGGTGTGAGTGGCCCGGCGAAGACGAGCCGAGCATTTAGATCTAGTGGCAACAACGATATGGCTGCCATGGCCTCTCGGAAACCGCGTTCCGGCGCCATGCTGCCCACATAAACCACAAGAGGGGGCCGCTCGTTCCAGGGCAGGTTCGACCCGTGCGCCAACTCCGCAAGCGAGGGGAAGTTCCGAACTACAACCGTGTTGGTGTTGTACTTGGAAAACCTCTTCGCGATGGTCGGAGTCGCAGCGACCACCGCTGCGAAGCGCTGCACCGCGAGATCTTCGATTCGCCCCGCCAGCCACCCCAGTGTTTCGCGTGCAAATGCGGGGATGTAGTACTTGTAGGCGAACGTGTTTGGCAGGTCTTCGTGGGCGTCGTAGATAACTCGCTTGCCCCGCAGGCTCAGCCACATGCCGACTGGAATAAGTTCGGGATCGTGGAAGTGATACAAATCAGCATGCAGGCGTGCCACATCGCGATACAGGCGCCATAACGCAGCCGTCCAGCGCTTCCACCTGGACTCGGGGTTACGCAGCGCTTTGATTTTTACCCCCCTTACGATCGTATTTTTCTCGTGCTGCGCCACCAACGTGACATCGTGCCCGGCCTTCACCAGAGACTCGCATTCCCGGTGCAGGATGCGCGTGTCCGCCGCGAAGTGAGCGGATGACAAGTGCACGACTTTGAGGCTCGCCGGAGTGCCCATCGACTTAAATCACTGAGTTGCGTCCAAGCAGGGCGGCGCCAGCGTGATACAAGCCGGTAACAAATTTCATTGGCCGGCTGAGTTTCGAGAGAGAGAAATAGGCCACTGGTTTCCCTCCGAAGGCACGAAAAAAACGCTCGACAGGTTCAATCATTGAGCCTTCAAAGTCAAACTGCCGGCTGACGGTCGACGCAAATGCGATAGCCTCCCATAATACGAGGCTCCCTGCGCCACTATTTCGCAGGTTTGGATCGCCACCACCCATCAGATAATAGGCACAGTCTGCGTTCCAGACGAGATAGGCGGCGGCATGGATATTCCCCTGGGCATCCTCGGCAAAGAAAATCCTGCGACAGTTGCGCTTTTCGCAAGCGCAATCGAGACGCTGGAGCAGCTCTCGGCTAACCGGCAATCGCGCTTCCTGTCGCGCGAACGTCAAAGCCCACACGCGGGTGAAACAGTCGATGTCGAGGTCGCTCCGGACCGCAACGATGTTCTTCGCTTTGCGGACCTCTCGCCGGATGTTCTCTCGAACGCCCGCCCAGAGGCCCGCCAAGTCGGTCAAATCGGAAAGCCGGTACGTGTAGCGCGTGGTCTGGCTGAAGCCTCGCCAATAAAATGGCAGCCAGTACGTCACTTCCGGGGCGAAGCTTTGCCGGAAGAGATCAAACTGGGGAAGCGCATCGATCAGTGCTTGCATCAATTCTTTTTCTTCACCAATCCGGTTCGTCAACTTCGCGTTCGAAGCCCGCAGCCATGGTCCCAGGGACGGCGTAAGCTTTGGTTGTAAAAGCCAGGTCCTGCCGAGTTTCTTCCGGTGTACGAACGGCAGGCGGGCCGCAACTTCCCGCCCACGCTTTACGACCACCTCGTCCCATTCGCCTGGGGCCACCGCGTCTAGCCACCACGGCTCCTGGAACAGGTTGTAGGAGGTTGCGGAAGCGGCGGGAATGGCACTCCTCTTCTCCGCTACACGCGTATTGGGATCAATCAACGTATCTTGCATGTTGCAAAAGCCGGGGGGGCGGAATCTGGGAATCTAGGGCTGCGCCAACGATGGGCGGCACGTTATGTCCAGCGTCCCACAGGGTGAGGTCACGCCACTGCCACCACCGTGCGCCTGTAAATCAAGGCCACCTTCTCGACAGTCCTGATGATGCGTTCCACCTCGTCGTCGGTCAGTGACGGATAAATTGGCAGAGAAAGGCAGCGTGAGAAGGCATCCTCTGCGTTAGGAAAATCACCCGGCCTGTAGCCGTATGTTTGCGCGTAGTAGGGGTGCAGATGTAAAGGAATAAAGTGAACCGAGGCGCCGACGCCGAGCTGCTTCAGCTCTTCAATGAATTCATTCCGCCCGATTCTAAGCGTTGCGGGGCGGAGGCGCAGGAGAAACAGGTGCCAGGAGTGCTCGCACCCACGACCGACACTCGGCGGAAGCTCGAATTGTCCTGCCTTGGCGAACCGCTCGCAGTAACGCTGTGCGATCTCGCACCGTCGCCGCAAGAACTGATCCGCCTTTCTCAATTGCGCCGATCCTAACGCGCTGAGGAGGTCCGGCAGGTTCAACTTGAATCCGGCATGCAACACTTCGTAGGTCCAGGTACCCTCGCGCGAATACCGCTTCCACGCCCCGTTGCTAATGCCATGCACCCGCATACAGCGGGCCTTTTCGGCGTAAGCCTCGTTGTCGGTGACCAGCATTCCGCCTTCGCCGGTTGTAATGTTCTTGGTTGCGTAGAAGCTGAAGGCGGTAAGCGCAGAACACGTGCCGATCCGCCTACCGCGGAAGCTCGTGGGCAGGGCATGCGCCGCATCTTCAATCACGTGCAGGCCATGCTCCGAGGCCATGGTATGGATCGCATCCAGGTCACAGGGCTCGCCTGCAACGTGGACAGGAATGATGGCCTTAGTTTTGGATGTGACGCGACATTCCGCATCCGCGACATCGATATTAAAGCCGCCGGCAACGCTGTCGCAGAGAACAGGGCGCGCGCCGAAGTACGTCGTGACTTCGGCGGTCGCGGTGAAAGTGTAGGATGGCACCAGCACTTCGTCTCCGGGCTGAAGTCCGATGACATTAACGGCCAACTGCAACGCTGCCGTCCCGGAGTTGACGGCCAGGGCACGCTTCGCACCAAGGTATTGGGCAAATTCACTTTCAAACTTGAGGGTCGCCGGACCCGTGGTGAGCCACTTCGACTCTAGCACCTCCCGCAAAGCCGCAAGTTCTTCATCTCCGATGGAAGGCCGATGAAACGGAATAAAGGTAGTATCCATATTCATGTCGAGTGCGCTCACGCCACCAGTTTCCCTTCCTCCGATCGCTCTTTCGGCGGCACAGCGATCGGGCCAGATACCTCGCTGCACCCGCCGTCGTTGATCAGGTATTGGCGGCCACAGGCAACGCACTGACCCTCCCCAGCCGCGTGCCGCAGGCGGACCCCGCAGTAGCACATCCAGCCGATCTGCGCCGCAGGAACTCCAACCATCAGCGCATAGTCGGGTACATCGCGGGTAACGACTGCGCCGGCCCCAATAAAGCTGTATTTCCCCAGGGTTATGCCGCATACCACAGTGGCATTGGCGCCAATGGAAGCACCCCGTCTGACTAACGTTCGCCGGTACTCGGACTTGCGCACAACGTGGCTGCGCGGGTTCAAGACATTTGTGAATACCATCGACGGTCCGCAGAACACGTCATCTTCAAGCTCTACACCGGTGTACACCGACACGTTGTTTTGAATTTTGACATTGTTGCCGATCTTCACCTCTGGGCTGACGACCACGTTCTGCCCGAGGTTACAGTTCGTGCCTATCTTGGAATCGGGCATGATGTGCGAGAAGTGCCAAATCCTGGAACCCTGGCCGATCTGAGCTCCCTTGTCGATCACCGCAGTGGGATGGGCGTGGTAGCTCGGCGGTACTACACCCATCGGAACCGTTGCGCCTTCAGCGCGCAGCGATTGTTCACAAGCCTCGAGGAGCTGCAGAACGCGCAGTGCGCTCGCTCCGCTGGTTCGCGGAACCCCCCGAGTGCGAATGCAGTGGAGGAAGTGTTCGCATTCCACTCGCAGCGGTTCGCATGGGGGCAGCTCCACCACTTCGCCATCAGCCTTGTGCGCAACCGGGGTGCGGTCGAGCCAGTCTATCCGGTGCGAGTACAGAACGAGCTTATGCTCACGCTGAACATCGTCGAAAACTGCCATTTTCTTGGAACCGACGACCGCCAGCTTCTGCTCTTTGAAAGGATGCAGCCAGCTGACGAAGATATGCGCCTGAACACCACTGGCAAACTCACACGTCGTCAGCGTCGTATCCACCGTCCTCGGATCCACATAACTGCCGCCGTGTGCGCTCACACGAATGGGCGTTTCTTCGAGTAGAAACAGGATTGCAGAGATGTCATGGGGAGCAAAGCTCCACAAGATGTTTTCCTCCGTGCGCAACTTGCCCAAGTTGAGGCGTGAGGAATAGATGTACTGGAGTCGTCCAAGTTCACCATTACGGACGAGTCTGCGCAGTTCCAAAATCGCGGGATGGTACTCCAGGATGTGGCCCACCATCAGGACCCGGTTGCGTTCCGATGCTAACTGTACGAGCTGGCGACCTTCCTCGACGTGGAGCGCAAGCGGTTTTTCAACATACACATCTTTGTCGTGTAACAAGCATTTTGCCGCGAGTTGGAAATGCAGGGCTGCCGGCGCGGCAATGACCACGCCATCAATTTCTTCATCGTTGAGCACGGAATCAACGTCCGAGGTCGTTCGGACCCCATACTGTGCGCGTGCTTCCTGGACGGGCTCTTCGCGAGTATCGCAAACCACCCGAAGCGCGCCCAGTTGCTGGAAATTTCGGACCAGATTCCTGCCCCAGTATCCGGAGCCTACCACTGCAATTCTGGGTATGAGCAACGCCATTACTCCTCCAATCGGCTATTGGTTCGCTTTGGTAGCGGTTTGCACAAAAAGAAGTCGGAAATGGAAGCGACTACAGACTGTTGTTGGGCCTCCGTCAACTCGGGAAAAATCGGCAGGGCCAACACCGAGAGGCTGGCCGATTCAGCATTGGGAAAATCGCCAGATTGATATCCGAGATAACAAAAGGCCGGCTGCAGGTGCAGCGGCATGGGATAGTAGATTTCTGTCGGAATCCCCGCACGGTGCAAGTGGTCCCGCAGTGGATCACGCTCCTGTGTTCGAATGACAAACTGGTTGTACACGTGACAAGTCCCCGGCGGTTCGGCTGGTAACTTTATCGATGCTTCTAGTTCGGCTTGAGCGAACAAGCTTCGATAGCGATTCGCATTTCGCCGTCGGGCCATGGTCCACTCGTGGAGGTGACGTAATTTGACGCGCAGGACAGCAGCCTGCAGGGTATCGAGGCGGCTGTTCAAGCCCAGGATTTCGTAGTGATACTTTGAGCGGCTGCCGTGAAGCCGCAGTAGTTTGAGACGATCTGCCAGCTTGGGGTCGTTCGTGGTCACCATGCCGCCGTCACCGGCTCCTCCCAGGTTCTTTGACGGAAAGAAACTGAAACATCCGAGGTCGCCGATGTTGCCGGCGAAACTGGCGTGGTAGCTGGCACCGATTGCCTGTGCCGCGTCCTCAATCACGGCCAGACCTTTGGACTGTGCAATGGCATTGATCTCCTCCATGGGAGCGACCAGGCCGAACAAGTGAACCGGCAGGATGGCCTTGGTTCGCGCAGTAATCGCGGGCTCAATTTGCTTTGGGTTCAGGTTGTAGGTGTCCGGGTCGATGTCGACGAAGACCGGTCGCGCCCCCAGTCGCGAAATTGAACCTGCGGTGGCGACGAACGTGAATGGCGTCGTAATCACCTCATCCCCCGCGCCGATTCCCAACGCCATGAGTGCAAGCACCAGAGCGTCAGAGCCGGAGGCACATCCGAAGGCGTGTCGGCACCCGAGCAGTTCGGCCATGTCCTCTTCGAGTTTCTGTACATCAGGGCCGAGGATGAACTGCTGGGTCTCGAATACCTGCTCCACAGCCAACGTCACCTCGCTGCGGATGGCCGAAAACTGCGCCTGCAGATCGAGGAAGGGGAACAATGTTGATTTAGAGGCAGACGGCTCGGTCGGCGCTTGAACCACGGGATTCACTTGCTCTCCTTATGATTTGTATGATTTGTATCCGTATCGGTAGTACTGGTAGTCGGCGGCATCTGACTCCGCTGCGTTGAGCACCACTTCCAGAATTGGCGCGGAGTGCACCTGGGAGAGCAACTCCAGGCTGCGCTTCATGGCTTCGCGTGTGGTCAGATGAGGACGGCCAACGAAAACAACACCGTCCACAATCGTGGATAGCACTCGGCCATCTGCATAAGGCAGGATGGGAGGGGAATCGACAATGATGAATGTAAAGCGCTGCCTCAGTGCGGCCAGCGTCTCTTTCATCGCCTCACGGCCGACGAGGTCGTACGCACCATCGGCGGCGCGTCCGCACGGCAGGACGCATAGCCCGGGAACGTGGGTGTCGAAAACCACCTCGGGCAACGCAAGCGTTCCGGCCAATACCTCGCCAAGTCCAGGGCCTGAGCGTCGTTTGAATATCGAGCTGATGACGGAGTTGCGCCGGTCGCAATCCACCACACAGGTCGGCGCCTGTTGCGCCAACGCCACCGCCAGATTCACCGCGACTGTGGTCTTACCCTCTCCCGGCAAAGAAGAGGCAATCAGAAGCACCTGGGGAGACTGATTCAACCGCGACAACATCAGCGAGGTTCGCAAACCACGGACGGCCTCCGCTTCGGGCGACTCGGGCCGCGAGAGCAGCAGGGGTTGGTAGCCCTCGGTGAGCCGGTAGCCGTTCACCGGGTTGGGGAGGCTACGCAAGCCGTTATTCCCGGTGACTTCGATCACGGGCACAACGGACACGGGCAGCTTAGCGTCGCACTCGTGGATGTCTTCGGGTGTACGGACGCTGCTGTCGAGCCCTTCGAAAACGAACGCCGTCACGATGCCAAGTACCAGGCCAGCCACTAAGCCCAGAAAGAGATTCAACAGGCGGCGCGGCCGGGTTGGCCGGTCCAGCACCCGGGCCGGGTCCACGATCCGGATATTGCTCGACTTCGAGGCCGCCGAGATCGCCGCTTCTTGTACCTTTGAATATAGGGCGTTGTATAGGTCCGTGTTCGCACGGGCTTCGCGCTTCAGGGCATTGTACTGCGCCACGAGACTCAACTGCCGGGTGGTGTCGGTCACTTCGTGAGACATCAGTTGCTCCCGTGCCCGCGCGGCAGCGTATGCGGTCCTCAACTGGTCGAGAATGCCCTGTTTCTGCTTATTCAGTTGCGCCTGAAGTTCCTCTCTCTGATTCTCAAGTCGTTTGACATTGGGGTGATTGGGACCGTATATCGCACGCGACTGGGCCAGGTCTGCTCTTACCTCGGCGAGCTTCTGCGTCAACTGCTGGATGAGGGAACTCTCGTGTACCTGCGGCAGCGCGTCGGGGTCTCTGTCGTGCACTTTATTAAGCAGGGCTTCCAGCTGGATGCGATCCGCCGCCGTCTGCGTCCGTTGTTTGTTCAGGTCCGCCAACAATTCGCCGAACGTGCTCTTGCCCTCGTCTACATCAGCGATGGCGTTCACCCTCTGGAAGTTAACCAATGCACGATTGGAGTCGTCCATCTGCTTGCGGATGTCTTTCAGTTGTCCAGATAGCCACTGCACAGATTGCACGATCGCCTCGTGCCTCCCATTCGCCATGCGGTCCACGAACAAAAGAGCCAGTGCGTTGGTGATTCTTGCTGCCCGGACGGGATCATGGTCACCGACCGCGACACTGATTACCCGGCTGCCGGGATCATGCTCCACCTTCAACCGGCTCTGAAACTCACGAAGTGCGGCACTCTCGCCCGGAGTGAGCCGCTCTACATCCTCCCCCAAAACATTCTGACCAGGCTGCGCAGACCCGTTGACCGAATCGGGCGCAAGCCGCAGTTTGCGGATCACAGCCACAGCAAGCGCCGCACTCTGCAGATTTTGCACTTGCGTTTGCAGGTATTCGGTGTCGCTGGAGACCGCTTGCGGCTCGAGGGAGAACTGTTCGTATCCCGGTGGATCTACGTCGAGGCGTGCCTCCGGTTCATACACCGGCTTCATCAGCAAGCTGGCGAAAAGCGCGAGAACAGCTGCCCCCACAGTGCACACTGTCACCACGCGAAACTGTCGTTGCAGAATGCCGGCAAGGACGGTTATGTCTGTGCCACCGGATGCAGTTCCACGGCGGCCGAGGACTACGCGGGGAACCATCTTGCGGGTTTCCGCTCCCAGCA
>Ga0307475_10001377_pt1 | contig 14475 bp, 7 predicted proteins | sample atmos_gasesECM1C_FD_203317 | JGI IMG/M metagenome (GOLD analysis project Ga0307475, IMG submission 203317) | Hardwood forest soil microbial communities from Morgan-Monroe State Forest, Indiana, United States - atmos_gasesECM1C_515 | ecosystem: Environmental > Terrestrial > Soil > Temperate... | reverse complement strand
TGCCAGCAGCCACGGTGCTCGTCGTATTGCTCGCCCCGTCGATCACCGTCACGTTGGTGCTACCGGAGTTCGTCACGTAAATCTTGTTAGTAACCGGATTCAAAGCCACGGCAGAGGGGAAGGGTCCAACGGCTATGGTGGTAGTCGAGTTCGTCGCTCCGTCGATCACAGTCAAGGTGTTGCTCGATGCGTTGGCCACGTAGATGGTGTTCGTATGGGGATTGACGACCAGGGCATTGGGCGTGATTCCTACGGTGACCGTGGAGGTCGAATTCGTCGCCCCGTCGATCACCGTAATGCTGTTGCTACTACCGAGGTTACTGCCCACGTACACTTTGTTGGTCACCGGGTTGACGGCCACGGCAGAGGGGGAGGGGCCGGCAGCGATTGTAGTGGTCGAGTTCGTCACCCCGTCGATGACCGTAACGTTGTTGCTGGAGGCGTTGGCCACGTAGATTTTGTTGGTGACGGGGTTAACCGCGACGCCGATGGGACCGCCTCCAACAGCGACAGTGGAGGTCAGGTTTGTCGCCCCGTCAATCACAGTAACAGTGTTGCTCAGATTATTGGAGACGTAGACTTTGTTAGTGACGGGGTTGACGTCGACAGCCCCGGGCTGGCTTCCGGCGGTGACTGTAGTGGTCGAGTTCGTCGCCCCGTCGATCACCGTAATGTTGTTGCTGAAGGCGTTGGCCACGTAGATTTTGTTGGTGAGCAAGTTGACGGCTAGGGCAGACGGCAACGCTCCCACTGTGACGGTGGTAGTCGAGTTCCTCGCCCCATCGATCACTGTTAGGGTGCTGTTGGAAAAAGGATCGTTCGCGTTGGCTACGTAGATGCTGTTCGTCACCGAATTGAGTCCCACAGCGAGGGGATGGGTTCCGGCAGTTACCGTGAGAGTCGAGTTCGTGGCACCGTCGATTACGGTCACATTGTTACCGCTCTCGTTCGCCACATAGATCTTGTTGCTGACGGGATTCACAGCCAAGTGCTTGGGCGCGCTGCCAGCCGCGACGGAGGTAGTGGCATTGGTGGCACCATCAATCATCGTTACGTTCGAGCTATTCTGATTGGCCACGTAAATCTGATTGGTTAGGGAATTCACCGCGACCGCAAAAGGCACCGTCCCGACAGTGACGGTCGCAGCGACAATCGCGGCAGTGGTAGCAGTGGCTCCGTCGATCACCGTAACAGTGCTTGGGTTGACGCCATCCCCGGTATTGGTGACGTAGATCTTGTTGGTTACGGGATTCACCGCGACAGCGGACGGGATACTGCCGGCGGTGAGCGTGGTCGCGGTGTTGGCGACTCCGTCGATAACCGTAACGGTGCCGCCCTGGCTCGCTACATAAATCTTGTTGGTCACCGGATTCACCGCCACAGCGTTGGGAGTAGTGCCAGCGGCGACGGTCGTGGTCGCATTCGTGATCCCGTCGATCACCGTGACGGTGCCGCCCTCGTTCGCCACATAAATCTTGTTGGTCACGGGATTTACGGCCAGGGCGACCGGAAAAGTACCGACCGCCAAGGTCGAAATCGCCGCGTCAGTCGCACCGTCGATTACAGTTACATCGTTAGTGTTGAAGTTGGCAACGTAGATCTTGTTGGTCACTGGATTGATCGCCACAGCCTGCGGGTTGCCGGCGAGATCCACGACGATCGACTTCGTGGCGTTGGTAGCTCCGTCGATCACCGTCACGCTGTAGCTGGCCGCGTCCACTACGTAAATCTTGTTGGTTACGGGATTCACGGCCAGGGCCACAGGCTCAACCCCGCTGGCGTCGACGGTCGTGGTGGTATTCGTGGCACCATCGATCACCGTCACGTTGTTGGTGCTGAAGTTCGCCACGTAGATCTTGTTAGTTACCGGATTCGCCGCGACGGCCAGCGGCGCAGTGCCCACGGTGACGGTCGCCGTAACGGTCTGCGCGTGCCCGGCCAGCGGCCAAAGCGCCAGCACAGCAATCGCGCAGGCAATCCGTAGCGCCCAAGACGCTAACCCCAACCGTAAGCAGATGGGGTCTACGATAGGTTGAGAGGGTCGTGTTTCAATGTTCATCGCTCCACCTCTACTGGCCGGAGGGACTCGCACCCCAGGGTCGTTAGTTCAAGGTCCGAGAGGGACTCGGGCGATCCCGCAGGTCAACTCTCAGAGGCTTCGCGGGTCGATCACCTGGTTGAACCACCTGGAATGACTGCGGATTGTAGGAGGCCGTCCCGTATCGAGCAAGCGACAAGTGACGCCATTATCCCGGTGACGCTCTTTGTCGCAGTCCCCGGGCTCTGAGTTAGTGACGCAGCGCGCATGCATCGGGCTGGCATGCCGTGTCCCTACAAGGGTGGCGCGATCTTCTGAGGACTAGTTGGGGGCGGGGTCGGTGCGCTTTTTCAGGACGGGGCGGTCGTTGGTTGGGGGAGCTTGCGGAGAGACGGCGCTTGCGCCTGGAGGTGCGCCTGAGGCTGGAGCGGCGGCGGAAATGCCGCCTTCGGAGTAAGCCTTCTTCAAAAATGCCTCGGCTACTTGCTGTGCGCCGCCGGTGTCGTCATTGGTCTGCTTGGCTTTGCTGTATTCGTTGACGGCGCGGGCGCGCTGGCCGAGCAGGTCAAAGATTTTGCCGAGATAGATGTGGCTCCAGACTTCGGTCCACTTCTCGGCAGCTTCCGGAACGGTTTGCAGGGCGTCGCGGAAAGCGTTTGCGGCGGCCTGATAATTCTTTTGGTAGAAGAAGGCTTCGCCCATGCGGAAATTGGCGAGCGGACGAGCGGGCTGGATCGAGAGCGCGCGCTGATACTGGCCGATGGCGTCGTAGTAGCGGCCCTGCTCGGCAAGCTCCTCTCCGCGGGCGATGGCGGCGCGGGCGCGCAGAGTGGAGCTGCCCTTCAAGATAACGTTACTGGGATCGGTCTTGATGCCGCCGGGTTTGGGACGGCCGAAGGTTTCGACGGTGAACTCGGATTCGGTGCCGATGACATCGATCGTCTTGGTTTCGGGATTGCCTTCGGTGTCGATGCGCAGGTCGACCGGCATGTGGAAGGTGTCGAGAGGCTGCTTGATTTTACCGACCACGCGGAAACCCTGATGCGTGCGGTAGACGACGTATTCGATGGTGAAGTCCGGGACGCCCGTGGAATTGAGCCATTGCGCGAAGAAGCTGCGGAGATCCGGCGGTGGCTGTCCGGCTTTGGCGGAAGCCTGCGCGTGGTGCTCGGCGAGGGCTTCAAAGTTTTCGATGGTGGCGCTGCCTTCGGCGTACTTGAAGTAGAAATCGTGCAGCAGGGATTTGAAGGCGACGTCGCCCATCTGCGCGCGGACCATGTGGAAGATCATGGCGCCTTTGTTCATCACGACGGAGCGATAGTCGGCGGAATAGGGAGCCAGGCGGGCGGCTTGGGCGATGGGCGCAGCTTCTTCGTACATTAAGGAACCGACGGCGAATTCGTCGACCGCTTTCAGGCCGGCTTCCTTGCCGGCGTTTTGCTCGGCGTAAAGGGCTTCGGAGTAGCGGGCGAGGCCATCGCTGATCCACACATCGCCGCGCGTGGCGGGGAGCACGGCGTTGCCCCACCATTGCGAAGCAACCAGGCGCGCGATGGTGCGGTCCGAGCCTCGGGGATCCCAGATGCGTTTGCTGAGGAGGAGCAGACCCGGTCCCGCGAAATCGCGCAGGGTGCCGTCGGGGAGCTGGGCGACGGTGAACTCCGGGCGTGGCAAGGGCCCGAACATATCGGAGAAGGCCACGGTAGAACGCGCCACGTCGTCGGCGAATTTTTGCGCATCGCCGCTCATTTCGCGCGGCGCGTATACGTTGACCTTGATGCCTTCGGCTTGCTTGGGATTGAGTTGCAGATTGCCGGCGACGAAGGTGCCATGCGGGGCGGGCGTATCGCACTGGAAGGTGTAGACAAGGCGATTGCCCTCGACACTGTTTCTGCCGGGAGTCGGGGTGGGAGCGGCGGCTTTGCCGGTGCCGGCTACGGCGAAGGCTTCGGGAACGTTGAGGCGAAAGGTGGCGGTGTAGCGGTTGGAGGGATAGTTGGTGAGCGGGAACCAGCGCGCGGGAAGAAGCAGGAAGGCCCCGTCGCGAGTGATAGCCGCGGCGCGGACGCCGGGGACGGGACTGTTTTCTTCATTGGCGAGCGGACCGGCGTAGGTGAAAGTGAGAGTCACTTTGGCGCCCGGCGCGACGGGTGTAAGAAGATTGACGATGAGATTGAGCGGATTTTGGTTATCGCGCTCAAAGCCGAGCGACTTGCCTTCGGCGGACTTCACTTCAGTCACGTTGAGATTGGGATGCAGCTCGACGCGGACGGCGCTGGAGACTTCCTGGGCTTTGAACTCGACTTTGGCCACGGCGGAAAGAGACTGCGTGATGGGATCGAGCGTGGCGGAGACGTCGTAATGATGGGCGAGGAAGGAGGACGGACGAGGGGTTTGGGCGCGCAAGGGCGCGACGGCGAGGAGCAGCAGAAGAGCTGCTAGTTGGGAAACGAATCTCATTTTCTTGCAGCGGGTCATCGGACCCCTTTCATTTTGACGCAATGGCCGCAGCCGCGATTCAGCATTCTTCGCGGGCCATCGATTGGAAGACACGCGCTTTGGCTCTGTCGCGCCCGAATTCAAACTTGGTCGTGAAGTGGCAACCGAAAAAGCGGCGGCAAGACCGCCGCACTGCAAAAAATGACGCCAACCGAGCTCTCAGCGTCAGGTTTCCTCCCTCTATAGGATAGCAGAGACCTCACTTCGCGTTGCCATGTAGGGGAGTAGTTTGCGCTTGCGCTGCGGCAATTAGTTGGAGGATGGCGTCGGCGGCGCGGTCGACGGCGCCGGGGGGGCCGAGGCGTCGGCGGACTTCGGCGAGTTCGCGGCGGAGAGATTCGCGGGCAATTTGGTCGGTCAGCAGATGAAGGACCTCGGCGGAGACGCGATCGGGAGTGAAATCGTTTTGAATTAGCTCGGGAACGGCGGGCTTGCCGGCGATCAGGTTGACCATGCTGAAGAAAGGTGTGCGTACGAGAGGGTTAGCCAGGAGCGCGGTGAGCGGCGTGACGCGGTAGACGACAACCATGGGGACGTCGAGGAGGGCGGCTTCGATGGTGGCGGTGCCGCTGGAGACGATGGCGGCATCGGCGGCGGCCAGGGCGTTGTAAGTTTGGCCGAGCACGATCTTTGTGGGGAGTTCTTGGGGCCAGGCTTCACGCAAGGACGCGAGGTTGGCTCCGGGAGCGGCGGCCAGGACAAACTGCGTTGGCGATTCGCGATGGATGCGCTGGCAGGCCTCGCGCAGAATCGGGAGATGCTGGCGAAGCTCGGCGGCGCGGCTGCCGGGCAGGATGGTGACGAGTTTTTTCTGGGGATCGAGGTTTTGCTCGCGGAAAAAGGCTTGGCGATCGAGCGAGGCGTGCACGGCGCCTACCAGCGGGTGGCCGATGAATTTCACGGGGACGCCGGCGTCGCCGTAGAATTTTTCTTCGAACGGGAAGATGCAGAGGGCTTGCGCGAAGCGGCGGCGCACTATGCGCACGCGCCAGGGGCGCCAGGCCCAGAATTGCGGGCAGATGTAGTAGATGTTTTTCGTGCCGTGCCGTTTGAGTTTGCGGGCCAGGCGGAGATGGAAGCCGGGAAAATCGGTGAGGATGGCGAAGGCGGGTTTGCGGCGTTCGGCTTCAGCGATGAGGTGGCGCATGGCGCGAATGAGTGAGGGAAGGTGGCTTAGGATTTCCGTGATACCTACGACGGAGACTTCGGAGTAGTCGGTGACGATGTCGACGCCGGCGGCGCGCATTTGCGGGCCGCCCATGCCGAAGAGTTCGAGGTCGGCGCGTTGCCTTAGCGCTGTGGCCAAGCGCGCGGCGTACATGTCTCCGCTGGCTTCACCGGCGGAGAGCAGCAGAGAAATGGGCGGCATGCGGCGGGGAAGCGCTCAGTCGCTGGCGGGGAGGGGTAAGGGCAGCGGCGAGCCGGGCTGCGGACGGGCGGCGCCGGAATCGTCGGGCAGGGGCAGCTCTTGCTCTTTGTATTGGAGCTGGTAGAGGCGGTAGTAGATGCCGCGCTGGGCGAGGAGTTCCTGGTGGGCGCCCTGCTCGCGGAGGCGCCCTTTGTGGAAGACCAGTATGCGGTCGGCATGCTGAATGGTGCTGAGGCGATGGGCGATGACGAGCGCGGTACGGCCGCTGAGGAGGCGGTCGAGGGCGTCGCGGATTTGCAGCTCAGTTTTGGTGTCCACGCTGGAGGTGGCTTCATCGAGGATGAGGAAGCGCGGATTGTGCGCGAGGGCGCGGGCGAAATTGATGAGCTGCCGCTGGCCGACGGAGAGCGTGGAGCCGCGCTCATTGACGCTGGCACCGACGCCTTCGGGAAGCGACTCGATGAAATCGGCGAGGCCGATTTCGCAGATGGCGGTTTCGACGGTGTCGCGGTCGATGCCGGCAGTGCCGAGGCGAACGTTGGATTCGATGGTGCCGGTGAACAGGAAGGGGTCCTGAAGGACGATGCCGAACAAGCGGCGGAGATCCTGAATATTGATTTTGCGGATGTCGACGCCGTCGAGCAGGATTTGGCCGCGCTGAATGTCGTAGAAGCGGAGAAGTAGGGAGATGAGCGTGGTCTTGCCGGCGCCGGTGTGGCCGACGATGGCGAGAGTTTGGCCGGGCTCGACGCGGAAGGAGACATCGCGGAGGACCCAGTCCTCTTCGCGAGGATTCGGAATGGGGCGATAACTGAACCAGACGTTGCGGAACTCGATTTCGCCGCGCGGATTCTTGAGGCGAATGGCGTCGGGCGGCGACGAAACGTTGGCAGGCTCGTCTAGGAGCTTGAAAATGCGCTCGGAGGCGGCCATGGCGGATTGCAGGATGTTGAACTTCTCGCTGAGGTCCTGGATGGGTCGGAAGAAACGCGTGGCGAACATCGTGAATTCCGTCAAAACGCCCAAACTGAGGGCGCCGGAGAGTACGCGATTGCCGCCGGACCAATAGATGAGCGCAATGGCCGCGACGCTGAGAATTTCGACGGCTGGATAAAAGAGGGCGTAGGAGAGGATGGCGTCGCGCCAGGCGAGCATGTTCTCTTGATTACGCTTGGCGAATTCGGCGCGCGCTTTTTGCTCGCGATTGAAGATCTGCACGATGCTCATCCCGGAGATGTATTCCTGCAGGAAGGAGTTGATTCGCGCGATGGCCGTGCGAATGTGGCGGTTGGCGTCACGCACGTAATGGCGGAAGACAAAGGTGACGATCAGGATGCAGGGGAGAACGGCAAGAGTATCCAGCGCGAGGCGCCAATCGATTTTGAAAAGGACGGCGGCCATGACCGCGAGGAGGAAGAAATCGTTGATCATGGTGACGACGCCCGCGGCGAAGAGGTCGTTGAGGGCGTCGACGTCCGTGGTGACGCGAGTGATTAGCCGGCCGACGGGGTTGCGGTCGTAGTAGGTCATCGGCAAGCGCTGCAGGTGCGCGAAAATTCCGGTCCGCATGTCATACATGGTTTGCTGGCCGACGCGCTGCATGATGCGAATCTGGATGTATTGGGCGAGAAAGTCGAAAATCAAAACCAGCAAGTAGACGACGCTAATGATTCCTATACCGCGCCATGCTCCGCTTTCCGGCAAGATGCCTTTGAGAGCTGGCGAAAAGTAGTGATCAATGGCCCAGCCGAAGATTATCGGCGGGCTCAATTCCAGCGGTGTGACGATGGCTACCAAGGACAGGGCCAGGACGACGCGCCATTTGTAGGGCCGCATGTACTCCATCAGGCGGCGCATCAGGCGCGAATCGTAGGCTTTGCCGAGTGCTTCTTCTTCGTGCGGGTTGCTCATGCGCGTTCCAGCTCTTCTTCCAGCAACTGCTTCTGGTACAAATCGGCGTAATAGCCGCCACGAGCGAGCAGTTCGTCGTGCGTGCCGCGCTCGATGATACGGCCATCGCGCAGGACGACGATCTGGTCGGCGTCCTGCACCGTGGAGGTGCGGTGCGAAATCAAAATGGTGGTGCGGCCGTGCATGATCCCGCGCAGGCGGGTGAGGATGCGCTCTTCGGTTTGCGTGTCGACGCTGGAGAGGGAATCGTCGAGGATGAGGATGCGGGGGTCGCGAATGACGGCGCGGGCAATGGCAGTGCGCTGCTTTTGTCCGCCGGAGAGAGTGATACCACGTTCGCCGACCACCGTTTCGTATTTGTTGGTGAAACCTTCGACATCGGAATCGAGGCTGGCGATTTCGGCGGCCTGGCGAACCTGGTTGAGATCGTAGTCGGGAAGACCGAAGGCGATGTTGCCGCCGACGGTTTCGCCGAAAAGGTAAGTGTCTTGCGGGACGTAGCCGATGGAGCGGCGCAAGGTGCCGAGCGGCCACTCGCGGATGGGACGGCCATCGATGAGGACTTCGCCTTCGGGAGCTTCCCAGAGGCGCGCGACGAGCGCGGCGAGCGTGGTCTTGCCGCTGCCGGTAGGGCCGACGATGGCGAGCGTGGAGCCGGCGGGAATTTTCAAGTTGATGTCGCGAAGGACGGGATGCGCGCCACCGCCGTTGGTGCCGTTGCCTTGGGCGGCGCCGTTGCCGGAGATGTTTGTGGGGAACGTGAACGTGAGGTTGCGAAATTCGACTTCGCCGGCGATGGGAGCGTTGTGAGCGACAGCGGTGTGGCGATCGTCAATTTGTGGCTGCGCGTGCAGGATGTAATTGAGGCGGCCCATGGAGGCGGCACCGCGCTGGAAAATGTTGGTGACCCAGCCGAGTGCGATCATGGGCCAGACGAGGAGATTGAGATAGGCGTAGAAAGCTAGCAGCGCACCGAGGGAGATTTGGCCGCGCAGGAGTTGATGGCCGCCTTGCCAGAGGACGATGAGAAAGGAAGTGCCGATGAGTGCCTGAAGCGAAGGCATAAACATGCTCCAGGTGCGGATGAGCTTGATGTTGCGAGCGACGTATTCGCGGTTGGGCTCGTCGAAGCCGCGGATTTCGGCCTCTTCCTGCGCGTAAGCGCGGATGACACGGACGCCGGAAAGATTTTCCTGAACCTTCGCGGAAAGAGTGGCGAGAGCGGCTTGAATCGTTTCGTAGAGATCGTGGATGACTTTGCCGAAATGGCGAACAGCAACGGCCACGACGGGCACGGGCAAAAGCACCCAAAGCGTCAGGGAGGGAGAAAGACGGGCCATAATGATGACGGCAAGGATCATGGTCACAAGGGTTTGGCCGGTGTACATGATGCCGGGGCCGAGGACCATGCGGACGTTGTTGAGGTCGTTGGTGGCGCGGGACATTAATTCGCCGGTGCGATTGCGGACGTAGAACTCCGGCTCCATGAGGAGAAGGCGATCGAGCAGGCCCGCGCGGAGATCGAATTCAATGTCGCGGGAGACGCCGATGAGCACCCAGCGCGTGGTGAAGGACAGGGCGCCCTTGAGCAGCACGCAGACAATAAGGATGAGGCAGTAGATGCCGAGAGCGTGACGGCTGTGCGGGGCGTAGAAGGGAATGTCGCGGTTGAACCAGTCACCGGCAAGCGCTTTTGCGTGCGTGTTGCTTTCGAACGGGCGATTGCTGCCGGCGAGAATGTCGGTCATGACGCCGGTGGCGAGCGGGATGATGTTGCCGACAATGCTGGTCAAAGCGAGAACGAGCAGGCCGAGCGCGATGGCCGGGCGGTAGCGCGCGAGAGAGGGCACCAAGCCGAGCAGGTTCTTCCAGGCGGAAGAATGCGCCGGCGGTTGCTGCGATTTTTTCGCGGCGGCGGGCTGTCCGGTTTTGGCGGTGTTGGTCATCGCAAACTGGATCGCGCGGTGCTCAGGGACGGAGCCTCGATCAGAAAATGCTCGTACGAGCGGTCGAGAGACTGGTAGCGCCGGGTATCAGGATTCCAGCGCACGCCGATGGGGAGGGTGTGCGTGTCCACCGCGCCCTTGAGCGGCGTGAAGTACAATGCCAGACCTTTTTCGGGATCCTGCTCGTAAGCCAGGCGCCAGCCGGTCACGCCTCCGATGGGTGTGCCGGGCAGGAAGCCTTTGGCATTCTTCAGGTGTTCATCGCAGCGCAAGATTTCCATCCACTGGCCGTTATCGTTTTCCGCGAGCACCGCGCGAGTGACAATTGTGCCGGGCAGATTATTTTTTGACGATTTGGGGACAACGTTGGCCGCGAGAAACTCCTGCTTGCCGTCCTTCGTCAGTTCGCCGAAGAGCAGCACGGTGGTCTCTTTGCCGAGCAGCGAATCCGCCGCGGATTGAATGTCCTCGGGAACGGCCGGCGCTGCCGGCTTGGCTTCCGCCGCGGGCTTCTCCGCAGGCGCGTCACTACAGCCGGCCAGAAGGCACGCAACCAGAATGCCCAGTGCTGCATTTCGCCAAGTGGGGCGAGGGGCGACCCGATACTTGGTGATTTTACTCCCCGTCCCTGAAGGTAAGGACGGCATGGCCGCGGGGTGGTTAGCAGGCGTGAGGAAACAGTCGCTTTCCGTGAGATTTTGCATTGTAGAAGCGTTGCTACTCCTTTTTGTCCGGCAACCGGCAAGGGGAATGGCGTACTGCCACAATTTTAGCGGTTGCGTGTCCTTCACGGAAGAAATCATAGGCTCAAGTTGCTGTTCTGATGAGGTGACGTTCCGGCGCCCGCCGAGGCCCAAGATTAACGCCGGGCGAGGATGGCGTCCAGCCGAGCCTCGAAATTTTCTTCCCCCTCGGAGGAGAGTTCACTGCGCTCGACCGGCAGCGCCGCCTCGATGGCCTCCACCCAGTTGAACAATTGTTGGATGTTCTCACGGGTCTTGGCGTGATATTCCTGCAGGTTGCCGCCGGCGGACATCCACTGGCGGAAGGTGTGCTCCAGGGGATGGCCCGAGGAGCCGAAGGGATTGGACGCGGCGCCGGGGGCGAGTAGGCCGCCGTGGCCGGTGAAGTAATGCTCGAATCCCAGATCGGCGGCGAAATGGCCGGCGGTGGCGGCGATGCCGTCGTCGTAGAGCGGGCCGTGGCAGATGAGGGTGAGGGGCTGCGGTTCGCGGCGCCACTTCAGAGTTTCCATATCGAATACCCAGAGGTCCCAGTTGGCGCCAACGAAGTAGGCGGTGTCCGGGTTAAAGTGCTGTGCCGCGAGTGCGGCGACTTCCGGGGGGCCGTAGCCTTGATCGCGGAGGTCCCACTCGGCTACCGGCGTTTCCGTGGAATCGATGGGCTGGACGCGCATTTCGGTGAAAGCGCTTTTCGACGTGGAGAGCGGCGCGGTAGTGAGGAAGCGGGCAAACTCCGGGATCATCGTCGCTTCGGAAAAGTCACGCGTCCAAATGCGCAGATAAGCTCGATTGGCCATTTCGCGTATTCAATTATACCGGTGCGGTGAAGAAGAGGCGAATTGCGCGGCGGCCCGGAATTATTTGGAGTGCGGCGGTCTTGCCGCCGCTTTTTGGCGTGCTGATGTGGCAAGCCTTTACTCGAGGAGCCTCTGCCGAACGGAGCGAAATGGAAACGTGGCTCAGATCGTAAAAGCGGGAGCAAGCTCCCGCACTCCAAAAGTTCAGTGGGGGAGCGGGGGCAGGGTGCCCAGGTTGGTGGCGATTTGGGTCAGGCGCTCGCGCAGGGAGTCGACCATCTCGGAGAAAACCCGGGTGGAGGTGTCGCGCAGCTTTTCCTCGGCAGTAGCGGCGATGCCGCAGACAACTTCGCGGGACTGGTGGTCGAGCGAAGCGACGGTGGCGAGCATCCATTGATTGGAGACATTTTCGAGGCGGCCGCGGAAGTTTTCGGCGGCTTGCTCGCCGACCCGAGCGTACAAGCCGCGTATCTCCGATTGCTGGGCCTCAGTCATCGATTTCCAGGCCTCGAGCAGGGGGCCGAAACCGGCCTGCACTTTCTCGGTGGCTTCCGCTACGCCGGCTTGCAAGGTGCCGCTCATGGCGGTTTGAAAGCGGCGGAGAAAGCTTTCCTGCTCGGCGCTGACTTTTTGAGTCAAATCCGCGTGCGCGGCTTCCATGCTTGCTTTGGATTCGGTGACGGATTTTTGCGCTTCGGCTTCAAAACCGCTGAGTTCCTGGCGCGCCTGGCGCTGAATTTCGTCGATGAAAGCCGCGGAGGTGGTTTCCGCGGCTTCAGTGAACAGCGCGCGGGCGCGCTCGAAGGCGTCGCGAACTACCTCTTCCATCTGGTTCTGCGTGTGGCCGACGAAATTTCGGCTGGCATTATCGAGCTCGCCGGCAAACATGGCGGAGATTTCGCCGGCGCGTTCCCGCAAGCGCGCTTCGGCCTGCTCTCCAGCACGTTCCGCGAAATGCTGAATCTGCGTTTGCGCTTTCTTCTCGTACCACTCCGCGGATTTCAGCAAATCATCGACGACCTGATGCTTGGTGGTCTCGGCTTTGCCTTCGAGATCGGCGAGGCTGCGTGCCGTCACGGAGTCCGCGGATTCGCGGAGTAGCTGCTCGACTCCTCCCAAATTGCCACGGAAACTCGCCAACGCTTCGGCGAAAGCTTCGTCCGCCGTCGCGCGAATTCGCTCTTGCTGCAGGGACGTGGCGGCTTCAAGCATCGAACGCCCTCCGGAGAGGCGGAGGATGCCTTGTTCCACCTGTAAGAGCTGCGGCTGCACGAGCGTTTCGACTTGCTGACTGAATTGCGCGGCCGCCTGGCGGCTGGATTCCGCAAAGTTAGCGTGAATGCGCGCGCTGATTTCCTCGAAGAGCGATTCGGAGCGGCGATGCAGCTCGTTGCGGTGCAGGCTCAAGACATCGTCCAATTGCGACTGAAAGCCAGCGAGGGCGTGCTGCTGTGTGGTTTCCACGCGCTCAGGGAATACTTCGAGCCGGCCCAAGACGTCGCTGGCGCGTACCAGCGATGCTTCGATGCGGCCGGCGTGAGCTTGCGTCAGATCCTTTAGCGCCGCGAGCCGCAAATCTGATTCGGAAGCGACGAGCGCAGCGGATTCCCGGAACCCGGCTTGCAAGCGTTCTGCTTCTTGCTGAAATTGTTGCAGAACGGCGTTCGCGTGGTTGTTCAGCGATTCCGCGGCTTGGACTTGCGCGGCCACGACGGCGTTATCGACGGCGATTTGCACGCGGCCCTCAGCGGCTTCGATCTCGCCGGCAAGATGGTTCTGCCAGTCTTGCTGGGCTGAGGACAACAAGGCGGAAACTCGCTCTTGAATCTCGTTTGCACTGGCGCGCAAGGATTCCGCCAATGCAGTGGCGCTGGATTCGTGCCGGCGTGCGCGCTCTTCGGCTGCGTGCGCGACTGATTCCGCAGCGCTTGCGATGTGTGCCTCCGCAGTTCCGGCCTGCTCACGCAGCCGCTCCAATAAAGGTTCCACCTGTTCGCAAACGGAACGCAGCGTTTGCAGCGCCGCGCTGGTTTGGTCGGCATATGCTCGGCGTTGGGCTGACGCCTCCCGCGAGATCTGAACCGTCAAGTCGCGGGCGAGCTCTTCAAGTTGAGGCGCCAGCTTTTGAGGCAAATCGCGCTGCAAGGCTTCGGCCGCGGTATTCTGCGCCGAGCTATGGAGGCTGGCCGATTCCTCGCGAAATTTTTCTAGCGCCGCGGCCATTCCGTGCGAAAGTGTCTCGCGGTCGGCCGCTGTCTTCTGGTCCCACTGTTCGGAGGAAAGTCGATGCTCTGCGGAAACGGCTTGCACGGCAGCTTCGCGCGCGGCGGCATGAATTTGTTGCCGCGCATCGGCGAGCAGGCGCGTGACTTGGCGAGCAAGCTGGAGCGAGGCGTCGGTCGTGCTCGCGAGGGCCGGGAGGGCGCGCAGGCGTTCGACGTCAGGAACGGAAGCGGCGTCGGGATCGGGCAGCGGCAGTTCGAAATCCCCTTCGGCTGCAGGAGGAAGAGATTCGTGCGGCTGTTCGGCGGCTTCCGTGGAGTGTTGCGAATTCTCCGGCAAGTGAGCGACATGGGATGGGTCGGCTGCGGGGCGCGCGGCGTCCGGAAAGGCGAACCAGTCCTCGGGCGGAAAGGCGATGCCCCACGCGTTGCCGGGAAACTCCAGCTCGAGGGCAACCTGAAAGAGCTGCCGCACGGTGCGGGGCCGCTGAATCCAGGCGACGCGTCCGCGGACGGTGCGCGGCGGCTGTCCGGTCTCCGGGTGCGGCACCTCGAGGGTGACCCACATATTTTTCAAGACGTAGTGCTTTGACTGATAGCGACAGCCGTGGCAATTGATGATCAGAGTGGAAGTATGCTCGGCGAATTGGCGGCCGAGTGCGTCGATGCCGGCAACTGTCAAGGGAACCGCTTGCACAATGCGCGTGCTGCGGCGCTTACGCAACTCCGCGGTTACGCTGGCTACTCCAGACACAGTTTCTCCCACATTCTCGGCAAATTCCCGGCCAAGCTCGTCCATGAATGCAGACCGCCCATAAGTTGTAAAAACGTTGAAACGAAAACCTGCGCTTACTTCGCCTGGGTATCTCCCGACGCCGAGGCGCGATGCTCTCCAGTCAAGAACATCCACGCTTCTTTGGCTACCCAGATGGGTCCCACCAACAAATACA
>Ga0307475_10001376_pt1 | contig 14478 bp, 12 predicted proteins | sample atmos_gasesECM1C_FD_203317 | JGI IMG/M metagenome (GOLD analysis project Ga0307475, IMG submission 203317) | Hardwood forest soil microbial communities from Morgan-Monroe State Forest, Indiana, United States - atmos_gasesECM1C_515 | ecosystem: Environmental > Terrestrial > Soil > Temperate... | reverse complement strand
GCGTCACTTGCGCCGCATTTCTCGAACGCATGAAAAAGGAAGGCCTCGGCAAGTTCGATGACGTTGCCGGTGCCACCAAGACCGGAATCTTCCACGGCGAGAAGCTCGTCGGCGCCACGCTGAATCCCACGCTCGACCTGCTATCAGAAGCGGAACGACTCGTCCTCGACTATGCCGCGCTACTGCCTGCGGATTCGATACCGCTGCCGTGGCTGCGCGCTTTGGCGGCGAAAGATTTTCCCGAGCTTGGCCGAGACGCCGAACCCGGCTACGATGACCCCTGGCCCAACCTGGTCAACCGCATACTTGGTCTTCGCCTGCTTCAGACCATCGACTTCACCGAAGATGGCCGCACGCCGCGCCTCCTTCGGATGCACCGGCTGGTGGGGGAATTGGTGCGCAGCGCCGACAAGGAAATCGCGCACCACCGAGACTCTCTGTCTGCCCACGCTCGCAATCGGTGCGTCTTTCTACAAGAAGGTTGGTTGGAGTGGGGCAATCGCTGGGAGATCGGTCCCTTGGCTTCGCTAGCCCACCTGCGGTTGGACAACAAAGATTGGGATCATGGTCCCTGGTTAGCCACAGAAGTCGCCCATCGATTGTCGGATCTTGGCATGTACTCCCCTGCGGAACCGCTCCTCTGCCGGGCATTGCAGGGCCGTGAGCGGGTCTTGGGTCCGGAGCACCCCGACACGCTGTCCAGCATGAACAACTTGGCCGCACTGCTGGACAGCAAAGGTGACTACGTCGGCGCGGAGCCGCTCTACCGCCGGGCGTTGGATGTTCGCCAGCGGGTCTTGGGGCCGGAGCATCGCCACACCCTGATCAGCGTGAACAACCTTGCCTTTTTGCTGTCAAGCAAAGGTGACTATGCGGGAGCGGAGTCGCTCTACCGCCGGGCGTTGCAGGGCCGCGAGCGGGCCTTGGGGCCGGAGCACCCCGACACGCTGTCCAGCATGAACAACTTGGCCGCACTGCTGGACAGCAAAGGTGACTACGTCGGCGCGGAGTCGCTCTACCGCCGGGCGTTGCAGGGCCGCGAGCAGGTCTTGGGGCCGGAGCATCCCCACACCTTGATCAGCGTGAACAACCTTGGCGTATTGCTGTTTCACAAAGGTGAGTACGTGGGAGCGGAGCCGCTCTACTGCCGGGCGCTCCGGGCAAACGAGCGGGTCTTGGGGCCGGAGCATCCCGACACGCTGTCCAGCGTAAACAACCTGGCCACGTTGCTGTTGCAGAAAGGTGACTACGTGGGAGCGGAGCCGCTCTACCGCCGGGCGTTGCAGGGCCGCGAGCAGGCGTTGGGGCCGGAGCATCCTGACACTCTCGCCAGTGTGAACAACCTGGCCGAGTTGCTGTCCCGCAAAAGGGACTACGCGGGCGCGGAGCCACTCCACCGCCGGGCATTGCAGGGCCGCGAGCGGGCGTTGGGGCCGGAGCATCCCGACACGCTGACCACCGCAGACAACCTTGCCGTATTGCTGTTTCACAAAGGGGACTACGCGGGCGCGGAGCTGCTCTTGCGCCGGACGTCGGAGGTTCGTGAGCGGATCTTGGGGCCGGAGCATTCCTCCACGCTGGCCAGCGTGAACAACCTAGCCTTTTTATTGAACAGCGAAGGGAATAGATCCGAATAACAAAGCCTACTAGTCACTGCGGAAATCAAAAAGGCGAAATACACCTATTACCGTTGCACGGGTTCTCACGGGAAGTGCGAGTTGCCGTATTTCCGCGAAGAGGATCTGGGCAATCGGCTCGGCCAAATCCTGAAGGATATTTACATACCAGATCACGTTCTATCGCAACTCGAAAAATCTCCGCTAACGGACAGGGGCCGCGAGGCGACACTCGAGCAGGAACAAGAGCAGCGATTGCAACAACGCCTGGCTTCCGTCCGTAACCGCATTGATCACGGTTACCTCGACAAATTGGATGGCAAGATCACCGAGGAAATGTGGAATCGAAAAAGCCCCGAGTGGCAAGCGGAAGAGCAACAGATTCAAATGGCAATTTGCGCTCTGGCCGACATCAAACCCGAAAGAATGCTCGACGCGGTTAGAATCTTAGAACTCGCGATAAGGCTTATTTTCTGTACGTTAAGCAGTCCCCAGCCGAAAAGGCGAAACTGCTCAATTTGGTGCTTTCGAACTGCGCGATTGATGTCGCAAGTATTTATCCCACATACCGAAAGCCCTTCGATGTGATCTTTGCCAGAACGAAAAATGAGGAGTGGCGCGCCCGGAGAGATTCGAACTCCCGACCCTCTGCTTCGAAGGCAGATGCTCTATCCAGCTGAGCTACGGGCGCACCGCTTAGTTCTACAATCTTATCACTGAGTTAGCTGCCTGGGAGTCTGATTCTCCGCAATCGCAGCTACTGGCTACGTTCTATGGCGAGTTGGGCATGAAGGAACGCGCCTTCACATGGCTCCAGGAGGGATTCGAGCAGCGTTCCCCCAGCATGATCTATCTCGCATTTGACATGAACTTCCTGCCAACATGCACTCTGACCCACGCATCCGGGACATGCTCCGCCGCACGAACTGAACACCCTGCGCGCGTCCCTGAGCGGATCCAGAGGAGAGCGGCAGTCTGGTTTCCATTCATTTGTGCTAGGCTTCAAGAGCCGTGAGCCGCAAGAAGCCCGCCCCGTTTCAGCAACAAACACTAAATCTGCTGGATGCTCCGCAAGACGTCGCGGCTGCCGCTGTGGAATTTGAGCCTCTGAAATTCGTACTTGGCCTCCGGCTCGGCACTTCCTCCTTTACCGCCAACGGCTGGCTCGGCTCTTTTTACCCGGCCAATCTATCAACGCGCGACTACCTCACTTACTACGCTACGAAGTTCAACACGGTAGAGGTCGACAGCACATTCTACCGAACACCTTTGGTTTCCACGGTGAAGAGCTGGTACGAGAAGACGCCTGCCGGCTTCCTCTTCGCAGCCAAGGTTCCCCGCGTCGTCACGCACGAGAAGGTGCTCGTCGACTGCGAGCAGGAATTCGACGAGTTCGTTGATCACATGACCCTGCTCGGCGAAAAGCTTGGGCCACTGCTGCTGCAATTTCCGTATTTCAACGAAATCGCATTCGAGAATGCCAATGAATTTGTCGCGCGGCTGCGCACTTTTCTACGGAGACTGGAAGGCAAGACCGTACGCTGTGCTGTCGAGATCCGCAACAAGACCTGGCTCGACGCGACCTTCTTGGATCTCCTGCGCGAGTACAAAGTGGCTCTGGCACTGACGGACCAGGCGTGGATGCCGCGGCCGCATGAGCTCTTCGAGAGGTTCGATCCGATTACGTCAGACTTTACGTATGTCCGCTGGCTCGGCGATCGCAAGGAAATCGAGCGGCAGACAAAAACCTGGGATAGGGTCATCGTGGACAGAACCGCCGAGCTACAGGAGTGGGTCAAGTACTGCCATCAGATCGTGCAGCGCGGGGTCACGGTCTACGCATTCGCGAACAATCACTACGCCGGTCACGCGCCGGCAACCGTGCAACTCTTCCGCGAACTTTGGCAATCCTGACAGCCCTTTCGCAGACGAAGATAAGGCGAAGATGACATGATGCCCCGATGGATGAGCCACGAGGGTTCGGCCACGTTACCCCGATGCAAGGAACAGACCGAACTAGTTTCGGGACGCCACTCTCACTCTCTCTCCGATGAGATCCATGTTTGTGAACCGCCAAGCCTTTCTCTGCGGTACGTGGTTTTAGGCGAACCATAGTTGCGCGCGGTCCCTCGCTCGGCCAAGCCCAGATTCCCGTGCGGCCAGATTTGGCACAACGGGCTTTTCAAACAAACTCGCGGATTCCGAGGCTCGTTTGGCAACTCGACCTGCTTCTTTTTCGTGATCGGCTTTCCGGCAGCCTTGGCTCGTTTCACGTGGCGATCGAGGGTCGTTGCCGCGGGTAATCCGGGTGAGTTTAAAAAAGGGTGCCGAGGTCGAAGTTACGATCGAGGCAGAACCTAAAGCAAGGACGCCTAAGAGACACAGAGAAGCGAAGTAGATCGCTCAATCACCCGGCATTTCATCGTCCCGCTCTTGTCTTCGCGGCCCCTCAGGCGGTTGCCGTCTTATTGTGCGGTGAGTCCAGGCCCAGAATATCGTCGACAGCTTTGCCCAGCTTTGTCAATCCATCTTGTTTGCAAAGCACGGTGTCAACACCAACCGCAGACGTTAGGTATCTCCCGATGTTTTCGCCATACATCGTGAACAGAATAATGGGAACTTCCGGCAAAGCCTTTTTCATCACGAATGCAGCTTCCGCGCCGTTCATCTCGGGCATCGCCAGGTCGAGCAGGACTAGGTCCGGTTTCAGCGTTTTCGCTTTCTCTACAGCCTCCAGGCCATTGACGGCCTCGCCGCAAACGGCCAGGTCTTCACGCAACGTGAGGAACGATTTGATGATGTGCCGGACGACGCTGTTATCGTCGGCGATGAGCACCTGCCTTGACACTTGGTGAGTCCTTTGAGCAGCCGGCTCAAAAATGAAGCGGCTAAGAGAGCGGCCTACGTGGTGCGCGGGTTCAGGGTGGGCTGAACTGTCGCCTATCGACCTAAGATCGTCGTGCAGACCACCAACTCCGCGACCCGGGAAACCAACTCTGACCTGTCAGAGCTGAGGCTATTGCGGGCACAAGGTCTGTGACGAGACTGTTCTTCGGTATAAAACCCTTCACACCAATGGTTTGAAGTCTTGGGAAGAGGGGCTCGGCGTCGTACATGCTAGTCGTTAGCACAACTGTGGCGGGGCATCTGGCGCGAATCTCTTCCGCGGCGTCTACACCGTTCAATCCGCCCATGGCTATGTCCAACACAGCAACATCGGGACTGAGGGACTTGGCTTTTTCAACGGCGTCGACACCGTTTTCTGCTTCCCCGCACACCTGCCAATCCAGGCGCTGAGTGATCAGGCTTCGCAGGGAGCGGCGTACGCTGCTGTGGTCGTCTGCCACCAAGATGCGTATCATCATGACCCCCGATCATTATTGTGTACTGCTCTTCGGGCCCCCGTGAATAGGGTGAAAATGGTATTTCCAGGCGAATGAATCGGAAATCCCGCATCTGGTGCTGCTGCGTGGTGGTGGGAATCTCCGGACCCAATTCGTCCTGCGTTTTTTGACGATACCATGAGTACTGAACGGCACTGAATAGCGCCGCGTACCAGATCAACCCGATTGAACAATGGCCCAGAATCCTTATCATGCGAGCCAATGTCTGTTCCACGGGGTTGATGTGATCGGGTCCCAGCCCACCAGTGACATGTCTCGCTCGATGTTCGCAGCGGGCTTGTTTGTGTTATTCCTAACGGTCGCTTCGATCCCGACTCGGGCCGATGGGTTCATTTCTTCTGAGCTGCCGAAAAGCGCACCGATCAACACGCAATTCTCCGAATCCCACACCCAGGGCTTTGACACCGGTGAGTTCGGTGTGCATACAGTCACATCATCATTCACGAACGAACAGTGGTGCGACGGTTGCAGCTTGCGCGAGGGCCTTTTCCTGGACCGAATCGATTTGGACAGCGACTCTGATTCTCGCAAACCCCGCAAACATGAAGATCGCGGTCCGATCGTGGCACCGGAACAAGCATCTCTAACGCTGCTTGGCACGGTCTTTTTGGGTATGGCTTGGATTCGGCGCAGCCGGAACTCTTCCTTACGTTGTGGTCAGCAACTATGAGCACTGCTTGCGAAGATAGAGGGGAATCAAGTCGGCCTCCTGGCCCAATTCATAGTCCTTGGTTGCGGCAAGGAGTTGAACCGCTTGCGCGGGGTCCTCCGCACACATGCGAATGGCTGTCAGCATGAGCGGAACTCGAATGCCGGCGACGAGCGTGCTCTGAGGGAATCGCTTGTTGACATCTTCGACATAGGAGATACCAGTGGTACGCCGCCGTACATATTACGATCGTCAGAAATGGTACACCTGTCCGCAACTCCTTAATCGCGAGGCCAATCGATGTCAATAACCGTACTGGTGGTAGATGACACGGAGGTGATTCGCAAGGCGATTCGAAACCTGCTCAAACAAGACCCTCAAATCCGAGTAGTTGGAGAAACCGTCAACTACACCGACACGATGCGAATCGCGGGCGAGTTGAAACCGCAAGTCATCGTTATGGACATGCACATGCCCGACGGAACAACCGTGACACCGCAGCAAATCAAATCGCTACTTTCCGCGTCGGGCTCCCGATTGGTGGCCACCTCCGTTTGGAATGACCAGGATACGAAAGTTCTTGCAGATAGTTTTGGTGCGGTCCGATTGCTGGGCAAACTGTCGCTCTGCGCCGAGCTGATTCCAGCCATAAAACAATGCGCCAACGGATATCAGGGAAAAGATTCACGCCACGGAGATGTTTTGAAAGCGAATTGACAGCGCATCGAATGCGCCCAGGTTCGGAATCAATGTCACGGTGTTTTCCTCGATGCCTTTTAAAGCCAACGACATTCGGAGATTAAAGTTATTGAGCTCTTACCGTCCTACGTTCAGCTCTGCTTGGTAGATCGCCGCTCCAGGTGGCTGGCGGGATAGTTAGACATCCAATCCCTGGTGCGTTTGCTGTGCTCGCGAAGGGCTTTTTGCAGCTGTCGAAGAATTTCATCCAGTTCGGGAGATTCGCGGGTTGCGACCGCCTTGGCGCAAAGGTCTTTAATCCGATCATCCAATCGTCGAAGCATTGCCATAAGAGAAGGGCAAAACTCTCCCATGGCGCTCTGGGGCTGCTCAATACAGTAAATTCCGTATTTTACTGACGCGGCAGCACGCAAGTGTTTCGGAGCTAGCCGCGTCAGATACTGGCGCGAACAAACCAGGACCGAGCGTGGCTAAGAATATTGTCGTTTGCTGTGATAGCAGCGGCAATGAGTTTGGCCGAAGGGCGCTTTACACCACCGCTTGTGTTCGATCGGATCCGAGCGCAAAGGAGATTGGAGGAGTGTTTCGTGGAACCTCAAAACATCGACTAGTTTGGCGCGGTTTTGACAGAGCCAAATCCCACTATCAGAGTGGCTACGCCCCTCAGGAGAAGGTGAGTAATTGCAACGCGGACCACCCAGGGATGCAGCCGTGACATGCGCCGCAACTCCAACATGGACCGCCTTCGCCGAATCATCTTGGGGCCGGTGGCTTGTGCACGGCAATCGGGATTCGAGCAGAGGGAATTAACCCGAGCCGCCAGGGTGAACGACGGATGGAAATTCCGCAACCGTTGTGGGACGATACCGCCGCTCATGCCGGAACAACCGCAGCCACCAAAAACCAGCGCCGCACCCGTTTTCGCGCACTCCATGCTGCGCGAAATTTACGAACAGCCTCATGCGATTCGCGAGACCATCTCGCGAAACACGGCTGACGGCGCCATTTTCCCCGCAGCTCTCCAGCCCATTGAGGGGGCGCTTTCGGCGTTCAAGAAAATAATAATCGTGGCCAGCGGCTCGAGCCGTCATGCCGGCCTCGCCGGCGAAATCATGCTGGAAGATCTCGCGAACGTCTCGGTAGACGTCGAGTACTCGAGCGAATATTGCTACCGTTCAACTCATGCGGACCACAACCCCATCGTCGTCGTAATCACGCAGTCCGGCGAAACCGCCGACACCATCGCGGCACAGCGGGAAGCTTTGCGCCGCGGCGCAAAAACAGTGGCCATTTCAAATGTCGCGGATGCGACCATCGTGCGCGAAGCCAGCGCCGCTTTGCTCACTTATGCAGGTATCGAGCGGGCCGTGCCGGCGACGAAGAGCTTCACGGCGCAATTGACTCTCCTCTACCTTCTCGCGCTGTTTTTGGCGCGCAAACGTAGCGGAATGGCGCCCGAAGTTGCGGCCAGGCATCTGCGCTCGCTTCTCGAACTGCCCGCCGGGATTGAGGCTTCCGTTGATGTCTGGAATACTCAGGCCGAGCAATGCGCCCGTCGATACCAGCGTGCAAAAACGCTGATGTTTCTCGGGCGCGGCGTTCACTACGCCATCGCGCGCGAAGGCGCTCTGAAGCTGAAGGAAATTTCCTACGTGCAGGCCGAGGGATTGCCCGCCGGCGAGCTTCGGCACGGCCCAAACGCGCTGGTCGACGACAAGCTTCCCATCTTCGTTCTGGCCACGCGCGATCCCTCCGATCCCGGCTCGATGCTCCGCTATCAGAAAACTCTGGCGATCCTCGAGTACCTGAAGGGCCGCGGCGGAAAGGCAATCGCGATCGCCGTAGCAGCTGATGGGGAAGAAGTCGCGTCGCTCGCCGATCGCGTGATTACCGTTCCGGCAGCCAGCGAGCTTCTGCTTCCCATCCTCGAAGTGGTCCCGCTGCAGCTCTTCGCCTATCATTTCGCGGTCTTGAACGGCGCGAACGTGGATAATCCGCGCAATCTCGTAAAGGCGGTGATCTCGGAATAGCCCCATGCCAACCTGGAGTCCCAATCAATATCTCAAATTTGCCGAAGAGCGCACGCGGCCCTGCCGCGAGCTTGCCGCGCGCATCGAGGTTCCCTTTGTTCGCCGCATCATCGACCTTGGCTGCGGTCCAGGCAATAGCACCGAAGTACTCGCCGCTCGCTGGCCGGACGCGGAAATCACCGGACTCGACAACTCAGTTGAAATGATTGCCACGGCGCGCAAGGCACAGCCCGCGCGCAGCTGGATGATTGGTGAAATCGCGAACTGGGCGTCGTCGACGAAAGGAACGGGGGACGGCGGAAAATTCGACTTGGTCTTCTCGAACGCGGCGCTGCAATGGCTGCCTGATCACGCGGCCCTGTATCCAAAGCTGCTTGAGCGCGTCTCGCCTGGTGGCGCTTTCGCCGCGCAAATTCCCGGAAATTTTGATGCGCCGGCGCATGTTATCATGCGCGATATCGCTAAGTTACCCGCCTGGCGCGATCGCTTCCCGGTCGGCCGCTTACGCGAGTGGCAAGCGCACCATCCCGCTTTCTATTATGACGTTCTCGCTCCGCATGCGGCTCGCGTCGACCTCTGGGAAACGGAATATCTTCACGTCATGCCGGACGCGCAGGCATTGGTCGAATTCTACAAAGGCAGCGGCATGCGACCATTCCTCGATTTGCTGCCTAACGACACCGGGCGCGAGCAATTCACCAAGGAATATTTGGAGCGCATTCGGGTGGCTTATCCACAGCGCCCCGACGGCCGCGTATTGTTTCCATTCCGGCGACTTTTCTTTGTTGCCTATCCCGGCCCAAAATGAGATTCACATTCTTCGACTGGGCCGCGATACTCGGCTACCTCGCGATCACGCTGCTTCAGGGGCTTTATTTTCGCCGCCGCTCGGAGCAAAGCACGGAAGACTACTTCGTCTCGGGACGCAAGGTCTCCTGGTGGCTCGCCGGAACTTCGATGGTCGCGACGACTTTCTCCGCCGATACCCCGCTTCTTGTCGCAGGCCTTGTCTACACGCAGGGCATTGCCGGCAACTGGCTGTGGTGGACGTTTCTGCTCTCGGGAATGATGACGGTGTTTCTGTTCGCGCGTCTCTGGCGCCGCTCCGGTTTGATGACCGACGTTCAATTCGCCGAAATGCGATACGCGGGCAAGCCTGCCGCCTTTCTTCGCGCCTTTCGCGCAATCTATCTCGGCCTGATGATGAACTGCTTGATTCTCGGATGGGTGACGAAGGCGATGATCGGGATCGTTGGCACGACATTTGGTCCCACGATGCAAAGTTCTCGGCTGTTCGCAAGTTTCGTCGATTTCTTGCAACGTGTGTTCGGCGCGGCGTTCTCCGGCGTGGACGGACTAGCTCTCGCAGTTTGCATATTCTTTCTGATTCCCTTCACCGGCCTCTATGTTTCGCTCGGAGGATTGTGGGGCGTGCTGTGGACGGACCTGTTTCAGTTCGTCTTGAAGATGTCGATTGTGATCGTGATTGCCTTCTATTCCGTTCGCGCCGCCGGCGGCATGACTTCTATGATCGCCAAGCTTGGCGCTCTGCGCGCGGCGAATGGAGCGTCTGATCCGCTCGCTTTTTTTCCGGATTTTTCGCGACCGTTCTCGATGGATACGCTGTGGACGGTCCCAGTGATTACCTTCGCTGTGTATCTCGGAGTTCAGTGGTGGGCGTTCTGGTATCCGGGCGCCGAGCCTGGCGGCGGTGGATACGTGGCGCAACGCATTTTTAGCGCGCGCGATGAGCGCGAAGGATTGTTCGCCGTATTGTGGTTCAACATCGCATACTACGGAGTTCGTCCGTGGCCGTGGATCCTTGTGGGCCTGGCCGCCATGGTCCTCTACCCGGGATTGCAGCACCCGGAATCCAGTTACATGCTCATGGTGATTGATCACGTACCGCACGCGCTGCTGGGCATAATTCTTGCCGGGTTTTTGGCGGCCTTCATGTCTACGATCGCGACGCAGCTCAACTGGGGCACGTCGTACCTTGTCGAGGATTTCTACCGGCGGTTCGTCATGCGCCACGCGAGCGAGCGCCATTACGTGCATGCTTCGCAGGTTGTGACGCTGTTGCTGGCGGTTGCGGCGGGTTGGGTGGCGGTGCAATTGACGTCGATTCGGTCGGGATGGCAGGTGGTGCTGCAACTGGGCGCCGGTACCGGTGGCGTCTATCTGCTGCGGTGGTATTGGTGGCGCATCAATGCTTGGAGCGAGATCTCCGCAATGGCAACGTCCATCTTCCTGACGCTGGCGCTCGGTGTGGAGCAAGTATCGTCTCGGCTGTTCGGACGGGGGGAGATATTCTCCGGCTCCGGAACCGTAGTATTCGCAAAGACCATTTTGACGACAACCGCGGCGTCAACGCTCGTGTGGATCGCCGTCACGCTGCTCACCAAACCCGAGTCAAACAAAGTGCTGTTGGATTTCTATCGCCAGGTGCGGCCTCAGATCACCGGATGGCGCCCGATTGCCGCGCAAGCGCCTGAAATTCCGCAGACCGAAGACCTCGGACGAAATCTCAAGTGCTGGGCGCTGGGCACGGTAATGACGTACTGCGCATTGTTCGGGATAGGTAAACTGCTTTTCCAGCATTCCTTATCAGGGACCCTGCTGGTGCTCGTCGGCGGCGTTTCTGCGTGGAAGCTTTCGCGCGAACTTAGCCGCTCCGCGGATTCATTCGTCGCGACTTCGGAGCCACGCGCAACAGTATGAAAAAGAATTTGAAGTCCACCGAGGTCCTCCTGGGCGTCGACATCGGAGGCACAAAGGTCGCGGCAGCGCTAGTGAGTGCTGCAGGAGAAGTGTTGCAGTCTACTCGCACTCAGATGGTAACGCGCAAGGCGGCCGAGGACGGATTGAAACCGGTTTTTGAGGCCATCGACGCCGTCCTTGGAGATCGGCGCGCGAAAGACGTTCGAGCCATCGGCGTTAGCGTGCCGGGCTGGGTCGACTCTACTAGGGGCGTCCTGGTCGGCGCTCCGAACATTCCCTGCTGGCGAAATTTCCCGCTTCCTCGTGAAATCGAAAGGCGCTACGGCCTGCCGGTACAAATAGCGAACGATGCAAACGCCGGCACTCTTGCCGAATCCACCTGGGGTGCGGGCTCCGGGTACGCCAACGTATTCTATGTCACGCTCGGTACCGGCGTTGGCACTGGCATGGTATTGCAGCACCGCTTATATACCGGGCGCACTGGCGCGGCGGGCGAAGGCGGCCATGCTACGATCGATTTTCGCGGCCCGCGATGCGGCTGCGGGAAGCGCGGCTGCATCGAGATGTATATTTCGGGCACCGCCATTGCAAGGCGAGCGCGCGAGGGGCTTGCTCAGCGCCATGGCCGGCGTTCATGGATGTTCAAGCTGGCCGGTGGAAAACTTGCCGCGGTCAAATCCGAAACAGTTGCAGAGGCCGCAAGAGCTGGTGATCCGCTCGCAAGAAAAATGCTCGACCAGGCGGCGGGGCATTTTGCTATCTGGCTGGGCAGCATGATCGACTTGCTAGATCCCGACATCATCATCGTGGGAGGAGGCGTTGCAAAATTGATGCTGCGGCGGTTAAGCCGCATCCGCGCGAACCTTAAGGCCTGGTCCGTAAACCCACGCCAGCATGAAATTCCCATCGTACGGGCGCGTTATGGCTCCGAATCGGGAGTCGTGGGCGCGGCGGCACTCTGCCTTCCCCCCGAGCCGTTTCGCAGATCGTCCGGAAAAGGAATACGGCGATGACCTCCCGCCTCGGGAAAATCTTCGGCGCCATTGGCAAGAACAGCCGCGGTATCGGCGCACAGGAAGAACGCCTGCGCCAAGCCGCGCTTGTCGCACAATTGCAGGATCATCGGCGTATCCTGCTCGATTTGCCGCGCCATGCGGACGACAGGCGGCTCGTAAAACACGGATATCGCGTGTACTCGCAGAGCGATGAGGATGGGATCATCCACGAGATTTTTCGCCGCATAGGGGAGGGCGGCCGGAAGTTCATGGAGATCGGCGCGAGCGATGGGCTCGAAAACAACACGCTACTCCTGCTGATTCAGGGTTGGAGCGGGTTGTGGATTGAAGGCTCCGCGCGGAAGGCTGCCAACGCCAGGAAACATCATAAAGCAGCGATGGCAGAGGGGCGATTGCGCGTGGCGCAGCAGTACGCGACTGCGGCAAACATCGACGAAACAATCCATCGTTTTGCGCCCGGCGAGCTCGACCTGCTCTCGATGGATATCGACGGAAACGACTATTACGTGCTGGGTGCGATCCGCTCCGTTGCACCACGCGTGATCGTCGCGGAGTACAACGCGAAGTTTCCTCCTGACGTGCGCTGGGTGATGGAACACAACGAAGCGCATCGTTGGGACTCAACCGATTATTTCGGAGCTTCGCTCAAGGCGCTGGAGATTCTGCTCCTAGAACGCGGGTACTCACTTGTAGGCTGCAATCTGCTGGGCACGAATGCATTTTTTGTTCGCACGGATCTTGTGCGGGATCCGCCGTTCTGCGCGCCGTTTACCGCTGAAAATCACTACGAGCCAGCGCGGTATTTTCTGCTGCAGGCGTTTCACTCCGGTTTTCCCACCAAGTTCGGACCTTACAGGATTCCGGATTCCGCGGGAAAAATGGGTTAAGCCTCGGCGGCTTGTGGCCTTTTGCCGTTCCTTGAAGCAGCAGAGAACCAACTCGACGCGGCTGGACACGCACAATTTATGGAAGACCCCGTAGAGGCGGTTCCGGAAGATTCCAGAAGCACAATTCTCGGGTTATGGCGCAGCTATCTAGGGCTCGACTTCTGGCGCTCTCACGGTACAACCGGCTCCCCAGTAGCATTCCCCGTGCTCATGGCCGTTCTTCCGTTGCTCGACGCGTTTCTTGTGCTGCCTGCGCATGGGGCACGACCGAGAATCGCTCTCGATTGCAAGGAGTAAGAATCTAAGCCGCGAGGATTACGTCGGGTTTGAAAGAATCGTCCGGGTTCCCCGGCGATTGCGCTCTTGGGGTGAGGATTGCTTCTGCGCGTTCCCGAGTTGCACGAGCAACTTCCGGAGCTTGGCGCGCTCTTCGAGGTCCATGTCCACGACTTCGAACGCTCGCGCCTGAGTATTTGCGTCGCGCACGATGGCTTGGGCCTTGACCGGCTTGGAAGCCGGATTCATCTTCAAGTTCACCACGCTACCCGGATACAAGCTTTGCTCGCAAATCGCAACACCGCCGCCCAGTGTCATTTCCGGAATTTGTAGAATGCAATTTTCCTTCAGGTTCGTTGTCGTCGCCGCCACCGGGTGTTCCAACCGCAGCCGCGGATATCGACGCTGCCGAATGGCCGAAGAGCTCGGATCCGCATCCAGCGCTTCGATCGAGAACTCCGCGATGCTCAGGCCGCTCTTGGGAATGAAATTGCGCACCCATTCAGGATCGATCTTTTCCATTGCCTGCGCCGCTACCACCCGAAGTTCGCTCGGATTCGCCCACCGCCAAGCGCGTCGAACCTCCGCGATTTTTCGTAGCACCGATTCGGCGCCAGGCGTGCGCAACCTGCCCAGGGCCTCTATTGCTTTTAATCGCAGGTAGTCCGTACCACCCTCGGGCAGATCGCCTTCCGCCAAGCGCAACAATCGCATGTCGGCTGTTTTCCCGCCCGCAAAGCCAATTTCATCCACGGCCAGTGGGCGGACCAGCGCGTCGAGATAATCGAACAGGTCGAGCAGCAGCCGGCCGCGATCGGCGGCGCCGCTTCCCGCTATTTGCCGAACCACCCGGTCCTGTGCCGTGCGCTTCCATTCCTTCATGCGCGCGGGCAATATCTTCTCGACCGTGTCCAGCTCCATTCGCGAGAGGATTCCCACGGTGTCGATGGCTTCGTTCGAAGTGCCGGCTTGCAGTTGTGCTCGAAGATGTTCGAGGGCCTCCGGGCCGAGCCCTTCCATCATCGAAACCAGAAGCTCGCAATCCTCGCGGAACCCGGCGCGGCTAAAGCGCGTCGCCAGATGTTCCGACGCGGGCACTGGCATTCGCCGCAGTAGGTCAGACAAACCGCTCGCCACGCTTCCGGCCTTCAATGCTTCTTCGATGAATTCCGGCAATCGG
>Ga0307475_10001373_pt1 | contig 14495 bp, 11 predicted proteins | sample atmos_gasesECM1C_FD_203317 | JGI IMG/M metagenome (GOLD analysis project Ga0307475, IMG submission 203317) | Hardwood forest soil microbial communities from Morgan-Monroe State Forest, Indiana, United States - atmos_gasesECM1C_515 | ecosystem: Environmental > Terrestrial > Soil > Temperate... | reverse complement strand
TGTTTCTAGGCACGTACGCGCGCGGAAGTAACAAGGCTACGCCGGTGGAATCCCTGAATCTGCAGCCCGGAGAATTGGTCGAAGTTAGACCGATGGAGAACATCGTCGAGACCTTGAATGAGACTGCTCATAACCGCGGGCTGTGGTTTTCGCCGGACATGCGTCTGCTGTGCGGAAAACAGCAGCGAGTGGCAAGAAGGATCGACAAGTTAATTGTGGATGGGACGGGAGAGATGCGGCAGCTCCGAAACACCGTTTACCTCGAAGGCTCACTCTGCGGATGCGCCCACGTGGCATTCGGCGGCTGTTCGCGCTGCGAATTCGTCTATTGGCGGGAGATTTGGCTTCGCCGGCCTGCTGGCCCAACTTGATCTAGGGTTCCAGTAGACTCTTCAGACTGGGCGGGTTTGTTCAGTTGGGGTGGCCGACCAGATAGCGGTTGCGAACAAGCCTCAAGTTTCCGTGATTGCTGGTCGCATGTTATAGCTAGGCATTTGACAGTTATCGTGCATGTAAAGGAGACACTCATGCCGCCATTGCCACAGATAGGCATCGTCACAGTGAAATGTGGGCTCGTTTATCTAAACTGATCGCGTAGAACCAAATAATTCAAGGTTTTGGGATGTACCGACCGGCACGGCACTTGTAATCACCGATTTGGTAGCGCAGAACCGTGGACCCGGAGATATAACCGGTAGATTCAACAAAATTTACAAGGTTTTCTATTACAGCACCGAACGCGGTTCGGACGTATTTTTTCACATAGTGGGAAATGACACGCTGAGTTTACACTTTATGACCGGCATACCTGTCTCGGGCAGCTTTCGATTCTATAACGTAGTCAATAGCAACGCTCCGTTCGTGGAATTCCATATTACCGGTCGTCTCCAGGCTGCTGATTAACTCGGCTTGGACGGTGCCCGGCAATGCGTGTGGGTGGGACATAGAAACCCGTTCTTTGCATGAACTCATCATGTACACGGGTATCGTCTGCGTACGGAATCCCCCTGCTTAATTTAGATAATAAGCCGACAAGTGATTTCCGATGTATTAGACTGTCTACTCCTCCTAGGTCTGCAATACAGCCATGCCTGCACTGCTCTTCACAATCTGGCCGCCCTTCGAGTATTCAAGTCTGTGCTCACGCAGACTTTCGTAAGCTTATCCATTTCACTAATCAGATCAGTTTCGCAGGCATTCCATAAACTCCGTTATCACCCTACCCAGCACAACCAGTGGGTCAGCCCTTGAACTCCGCACTCCGGGTAGCGATCGACGATCTTGTGGCCTGTCTTGCGGGAAATCCCAAACCCTTTGCAGAGTATGACTTGGAAGAAGCCCTTTCGAACATAATTCTGCCCTGAATGTGCAACAGATTGCACAAATTCGATGGATCAAATTGCTGCTACGTCCTTTGCTATCAGCGAAATGGGGCTGGCAAAGGAATTGCTTAGTTCTTGTTGAGGGAAAGAGGCTTACCTACGATATCGTTGGGGTACTTACCGGCCCTGAGGTTCGTCTCGCAAAGAGGATGAGATGGGAATCAGGCTTAGGGTGACAGGAATCGCCACCGGCATATTGTTAGTGTTGTTGATACAGCCGACCGCGAAGGCGGATAGCTTTCAGGTCACAGGCAGCACTGATCTCGCGACCTGTGCGATGGTTTCCTTTTGCTCCAACATTTCCTATACGCTCAATCTGACGACAACTCCACCCGTTGACGACAACCGCCCTGGAGTCATTCCGAGGACATTGCTTTACATCGATTCTGTGTCTGGACAGGTCAACGGTCTGTCACTGTCCTGCACGCCACCGTTGTGCGCGGACCTGCTTGCGTCGAGCGTGTACTATTCCGGTCCACCAATTCCTGATGATTACATCGGTATGTTTGGGGATGGGAGCGTTCCAATTAGCTTCTCTCTAGGTGCTTTGTCCTCATTGACGAACCATATTTTCTTGCTGGATGTCGGTAACGATACAGGCGCGTATGTGACTTGGAACATCGTCAGCACGCCGGAGCCATCTGCGTTGTTGTTCCTCAGCATCGGTCTGCTGGGTTTAATGGGATTGACACTGTTCAAAAATCGACTCAGCTAAAATCTCCTTCGTACGCTCACGATTCCTGTCTTACAGCACTCGTGGATTCATCGTCAACTGGCGTTTCGGAGGCAGCTAGCGACAGCTTCGGGAACTTTGGCCCGGATTGCAAGGCATGACATTTCATAACAAAGTCGGCTCCTCAGACCCGAGTAGGTTGTTAGTTAGGGCCTCCGGCCGCGAAACCTCATGAAAATCGCTCGGCGTCAGGCCAGGCAGAGCTCATGGCGTTAAGCGAGTCCGCAAGCGGAAGACCGAAAGACTTGCCTCAGTAGGAGAAAGCAAGGATAAAAGAGCCAAGCTCCGGGCTACATCCGTTGGCAGGCTTTGACCAGAGCCTCGTTGACCGCTTTCGGAATGCCTCCCAGCTGCGAAGGGCAACCTCTTGAGGGAAAGATCTGACTACGAACAAGTGAGCGACCAAATCCTTCAAAAAATGGATAAGGTTCTAGGTCCAATTTGCCTGTTGGTCGTTCTTAGCTTGCTCACCGCTGGACTCTGGCCCTTCAATCCGTTCCCCAAAAATCACGTAAGTTGGTTGACAGATAAGAACGGCCTTCGGTTTGGTGAGAAGGCTATAATATTCAGTTCTGGCACATTCGAGGTTACAGGGTCGAATAAGCAGCCATTCTGCAGCCTGGAGATTTGGCTGCAACCTGCCCTCGCAGACGTGCGCGAGTCTGTCATGATTCTCGCGTTCCACACTCCCGACAACCCATTGCAATTCGGACTTAAGCAGTACCGCGATGGGCTAGTTGTGAGGGACTATCGTGATGAGCAAAGACGTTTGCCAACCTCTCGCATCGGATTTGAGCACGCTTTCCGTCAGGCCGAGCCGATCCTTTTGACGATCACATTGGGTCCAAATGGCAATGCGGCTTTTCTCAACGGCGTATGGGCGAAAGCTTTTTCGCAACATAGCCTATCTTGCGAGGATTTCTCGGGGCAACTTGTCATAGGAAATTCGCCAATGAGTGACAACGCGTGGCAAGGGAAGCTGTTTGGTATGGCCATTTACAATCAGGAACTCACACCTGAAGTGGTCTCGCGGCACTATACGATGTGGACTCAAGAACGAGTACCGGAAGGCGTTGCAAAGGATGGTGTGCGTGCGCTCTATTCTTTCGGGGAGCGATCCGGCCGGATTATCCATAACAGCATCGGTCCGGGGCCTGATCTCTGCATTCCCAAGACATTTCGGATCTTACACAAGAGGATACTGGCGCCTCCTTGGGAAGAGTTTGCCCCGAGACTCAGTTATGTTAGAGATATATTGATTAATATTGCTGGCTTCATTCCATTCGGCTTCTTCTTCTGTGCCTATCTTGTTTGCAATCGGCAATGGAATCGAGCGGCAGTTGTGACTGTGGTAGTGGGTGGAATCATCAGTATCACTATCGAGGTGCTGCAAGCATTCATTCCTTCGAGAATGTCGGGGGTCACGGATATCATTACGAATACGCTTGGCACGAGTCTTGGTGTGATTTTGTGGAGAGCGAGCGCTAGGCGCAAGGGAGTGATTTCCAGCAGCAATGAAAGAGGGCATGCGTGGACTTAGCGGCACGCGTTATGCTGAAGGGTCCGTGGTATGCAGTGGAGCAGTGTAGAAATCTCTTGAGGGACACTGAGATTCTGGATCAGGCGAAAGCTTATGCAAGTAAGTGTGACAGGCGAGAATGCCGCGGAGAGCAGGTCCTGAATTCAGGGAAACCACCATCCGACCATACTATTTGCCCTTCGGCTCGTAACCAAAAACGGCTTTAAGTTCCAGGAATTCTTCGAGTCCGGCCTCACCCCATTCCCTTCCGTTGCCAGACTGCTTGTAACCGCCAAAGCAGCCAGCGAAATCTAACCGCGCGCCGTTGATATGCACGTTGCCTGATCGAATTCGTTTCGCAACCCGGCGTGCGTGCTCGATGTCTCCAGATGTAATGTATCCCGACAAACCGTACGGAGTGTCGTTGGCAATTCGGACAGCGTCCTCTTCATCATCGTAAGGAAGGATCGAAAGAACCGGCCCGAAGATCTCCTCGCGTGCGATGCTCATGTCGTTTTGAACATCCGCGAATACGGTTGGCTTTACGTAGTAGCCCTTCATCGCACCCTCCGGTCGTCCAGGGCCGCCTGCGACCAACACCGCGCCCTCTTCAATGCCTTTCCTGATCAAGGCCTGCACCTTCTCAAATTGGGCCTTGCTCGCGAGCGGACCGATGCTGGTGCCATCCGTGAACGGATCACCGCTTTTGGTCGCTTCGGCCGCCCGCTTCGCTATCGACGACACTTCGGCCATCCTGGACCGTGGGACAAGCATGCGAGTAGGTGCGTTACAGGACTGGCCGGTGTTGCGAAAGCATGATTGCACTCCCTCCTTGACGGCACTGTCAAAATCGGCATCATCCAGGATGATGTTGGCGGATTTGCCGCCAAGTTCCTGCGTGACCCTCTTGACAGTGGGCGCGGCTGCACAAGCCACAGCGATACCGGCTCGGGTGGATCCGGTGAAGGAAACCATAGCCACGTCAGGATGGGAAGAAATCGCGGAGCCCACAGTGGCCCCGTCGCCATTCACCATGTTGAAAACGCCAGGCGGAAGGCCCGCTTCATCGAGAATCTGCGTAAATAGATAGGCTGAGAGCGGGGCAACTTCACTCGGCTTGAGGATCATGGTGCACCCAGCCGCAAGGGCAGGCGCCACTTTGCAGACAATCTGGTTCATGGGCCAGTTCCAAGGAGTGATGAGTCCGCACACTCCGATGGGCTCTTTTCGCATGAGCGTCGAACCCTTGAGTTCTTCGAACTTGAACTGCCCCAGCACCTTCACAATCTCTAGCAAATGCGACAGCCCAACGGGAGCCTGCGCTGCTCTTGACAGGGTGATGGGAGCCCCCATTTCCTGAGAAATAGTCTCGGCCATCTCGTCGAGCTTTGATCGATAAACCTCAATGATCCGTTGGAGATATGCCAAACGCTCATCGGTAGTTGTCTCCGAGCACGATGTAAAGGCTCTTTTGGCTGCAGCGACCGCTCTGTGCACGTCGGCCGCGCTACCCATGGAGATCGTTCCGATAGGCTCTTCCGTCGCGGGATTGATGACGGGGAAGTCATGGGTCTTGGTGGGGTTGACCCATTTCCCGTCAATGTAGAACTGGCGGCAGTCCTTCATGCGTTCTCTCCCGCTAGTAACTTGATGAGCGCGTTTCGCCCAGCTTCTGGCGCCGCAATCATGATAGATGTAGGAGCAACAACCGTCTGTCTCAATGGAGGTCTGCTTCGGTCAGCGCAAGCGCGGCATAGGCGGTCGCCGCGTCGCTCATGAAGTGCCCGGTAATCGAAGATGGGTCGCGTCGCCGGTTGAGAGAGTAAGCAGGCCAAAGGCCTTCCGTCCTATCCTGGTTCAGCAAGAGCCAGGACAGCCCTCGTTTCAACTGCGCATTTTCACGCGGCACGCCAGCCTCGAGAAGCGCTAGGGTGATGAGACCCGTAGCATAGCCGTCGCTTTTCTTCTCCTCGGGGGCTTTCGTCCTCCATTCCCGAAGGAGGGCAAACGGGCTCCAGTCTAGCCAGGTCCGGGCAAGTGAATACGCACACCAACCGCCGTCTGCCTGCTGTTTGGCCAGGACTTCGTCGATGATGGACTTTTGCTGCGCTGGCAGAAGTAGTCCGGGCCATTTCGTTGAAACCCACAGCAGTACAACGCGATTGATCGAAGACTGCGTCGCATAACCGCGCACCAGGTATTCGCATAGCATCTTGAGGTTATTTTGGATTTCCGGGGTCGAGCGATAATTTTCTGGGGCCGTCTGGACGGCAATCGCCGCAAGGGCGGCCCCATAATAGGGCGAGTCGCTTGCTTCCCATGGCTTCAAATTGAACTGCAGCCAGAGCCACGCACCTTTGCTGTCTCCGCTCGTCTGCTTGAGCGCCCACATGTTCGTAAACGCCGCCCGCGTGTCTGCACTGAGTTTTCCATTCTGAGCATCATAGCTAGCGAGGATCAGCGCGTTGAGAACGGCTTCGGTCGCGCGAGACTCGGCACCTTTTTGATCACCATAATCGTTGCCATAGAATGGCGCGACCTCTTTCCAAAGCCGCACGCGCTTCGTTACATTGTCGAGGAGTAACCGTTCGCTCGTAGAAAGGGTCTGTTCACCAAGCACCTTACGAAGCACAGGTCGCGAGAGCGCATAGGGCACAGCCGTGTGGCAAGAGATGCAAAAAGTCTGGTGATCGCGCGCTGCGTCCGACCATCCTCTCCACACGGCTTCTCTTTGATCGAGGTATGCTGCGGCAGCCCTTGCATTCCAGGAAGCACCGATTTGGCTATCCGCGGTGTGGAGAGAAGCAGCGGGCTTTCGGTCCTCGGCGATGGCAGCTTGAGTATCAGCGTGTGAACAGCCTGCTATCAGCCATGCTACGAGAAACGTTGTTGCGGCCCATTTTCCGCTGCTGGCCGTTTTCATTGCTATTGCTTCGCTTTCCACGCTGGCTGGATGATCTTGATCACCTGTGAAGAAGAGGAAATCTAAGTCAGCGTACCTGATGTTATCACGACCGAGGAGTCATCCAAAAATTAAGCGAGACAGCGAGGCGCGAAGGACTAGGGCCGGAGCTGGAATATGCTGACCAGAAACGCCTTCACAGCTTTTGTGGCTTCGGCCGTGGCCAGAGAGTCATAGCCGACGGTCGCTCCGCGCGTGACACAGGCATCGTTCCAAGTGAACCGTTGACCTGTTTCAAGGTTGACAATTATCCCACCGGGGCGTTCCTCGCGGGGACATTGATTTGTTGTCACCGCATCAGGCAGGTAAAGAGGCTTGCTATAGAGAAGGTTGTCGAAGGCATGGTGCGCCCCGGCGTACTCTGTGAGCTGCACGTCCTTCCCCGCACGACGCAAACGCTCGACGTAGTTGCGACACGGCTCTATGGAAACGTAGTCATCCGCCGTCCCGTGAAAGATCCGAATCGGTCGATCACTCACCTGCTCGTCATCAATGTAGGTCGTGTAGCAAGAGGGGTAAAAGGGGATGTAAGCAGAAAACTGGACGCCAGCAGGCCCATACATCTGCCGGAAGCGGCTTAGGCTGGCATAGAGCGCGGCAAAGCCTCCTTTGGAGAAGCCCATGACTGCGACCTGTGAGGAGTCGATGCGCGCGTGCTTCGAAAGGAGATCGAGCGCTCGGTAGGCATCCACGATCATGGCCAGGCTCGCGAGCTGAGATTGGTCCGTTATCGTCTGAACGATGCCACGACCCGTAAAGCAATCCAGCAGGAAGGCAGCTACACCGATGTCGTTCAACTCCTGCGCCCAACGATCAACGTTCGCTCCCACGCCTCCGGACCCGTGAATGAGGATGACGGCAGGGACTCGCGAGAGATCTCGAGGAAGCCGCAACTCGCCGCCGATGCGCACTGGGATCCCATTCTTGGCTCCGGTCAGAAATTGTTTGTCAGTAAGCGTCACCGTCTCCATGGAATGGATTTCAATTCGTGCGGTTTTCACTGTAGCCGGCCTTGCCTATGTTGCATTCGCGGAGTCTGAGTCTGCTGGCATCAAGGAGAAGCCTGGAACAAGAGAATGACTGGCTTCACGCGTTCTCCATCAAGGCGACAGCATCCGCCAATGATGAGAGCCAGGAAATTCTCGTCAGGAAGATACGCTCTCGCGATTGAAAGCTCAAGACTCCCATAGACTCCCATAGACCTCGGCAGGCGATAGCCGTCTTCTTATTGAGCTAAGGCCATTCGTGGAGAGAAGTCTCGTAGCGGTCGCGGAATCGTTCGCTTAGCAACAGGGTAGCTGCCGATAAAGTCTGCGAGGCAATAGCTCACACCATCTCCTTTGGGTACAGAAGAGGTTGCTGAGTTGCAGCTCGACTGCGGCAAGACTGTTGGTGTTTGCCTCAGCCAAATTCGTGCCGTAAAGCGAGAGGGTTGAATGGCAGCTCTCGCCTGCGAGGAGTGACTGCTTTTCACTATTTCTTGATGACCAGAGCTTTCCAGGTTGTGGGGTCCCGGGCCTTTGGGAGAAGCATGAGTCTCCTCAAGAGTGCTCGAGGGATGGTAAGGTGATGAGTGGAGTCCCCCAAAGCGAGCACGGCATGCCCGAGCAAATAGACTTTCCGTTACCCCCGAACTTACCGCGGCCGATTGATGACGGTGCGGCCGACCATCTCGTGGGCATGCGATTGCCTCAAATCTTCCTTCGCTCTACGGCGGGAAGAATGGCCGACTTTTCTAGCCTCGGCGCGTCCAGAACGGTAGTCTACTGCTATCCCATGACCGGAATTCCCGGTCAGCAGCTGCCCCAAGGATGGGATGAGATCCCGGGCGCCCGAGGCTGCACTCCCGAAACATGTGGCTTCCGGGATCACCATGAGGAATTATGGCATCTCAAAGCTACGGTGTTTGGGCTGAGCACCCAAACGACCGAGTATCAACGCGAGATGGCTGGCCGTCTCCGGCTTCCTTTCGCGATCCTGAGCGACTCTGAATTCAAACTATGTGATGCCTTGCGCCTGCCGACCTTCGACGTGAACGGAATGCGGCTCCTCAAACGCCTCACTTTGATTACTCGAAGTGGCCAAATCGAGCACGTTTTCTATCCCGTTTTTCCGCCAGACAAAAACGCCGATCAGGTTCTGCGCTGGCTCAGGGATCACCGCGTTCCGGACTGAGCAACCGCACTGTGTTTTTCCCCTGCTGTCCGGAGGACTTCTCCACCTTGCCTCAGATCCCATCATCGAATTTCGTCCCCCGAAAGTGAGTGAAGAAAGGCGATGTTTCTGGTCTCAGCACTACCGGTGCGATTTCGCCGAATTCATATCGCTTCGAGAAAGGACAGAAGATTCGAACGAGGTCACGGAGATGAGATTTCTCTGCCAAGGAAACTGGAACAAAGTAAACTAAGGGCATTCCGGGGGGACAATGTTACGAGTCGGTTTTGTCGGGTGGAGAGGGATGGTGGGCAGCGTTCTCATGCAAAGGATGCAGGAGGAGAACGACTTCGCTGGCATCGAGTCGATCTTTTTCTCCACATCGAACATCGGAGGGATTGCTCCCAGGGAGGCGAGTGATGGTGCGGTGCTCAAGGACGCGAGAGATCTGAGTGAACTTCGACGGTGCGAGGTCCTGATCAGTTGCCAAGGCGGTGAGTACACAACCGACATTTACGGTCCCCTGCGCAAGAGCGGGTGGAAAGGCTTTTGGATCGATGCTGCATCGACGCTCCGCATGAGCGATGACGCAGTGATCATTCTTGATCCGGTTAATGCGGATGTGATTCGAGACGGCCTGGCGCGGGGCCTGCGTACATTCGCAGGCGGCAATTGCACGGTGAGCTTGATGTTGATGGCCGTGAGCGGCCTGTTTAAGGCACAGCTCGTGGAATGGATGACGACGATGACCTATCAAGCGGCCTCCGGCGCCGGAGCCGCCAAGATGCTGGAACTGGTCAAGCAAATGCAATGCCTCACAGACCTGACCAGGGCGACTCCATCTGAGAATGCCTTGGAAGTCGATCGGATGACCATTCAAGCGCAGCGAGCTTTAACCCTGCCCACACAGGAGATCGGCGCGCCTCTGGCGGGCAGCCTAATTCCTTGGGTCGATCGCGACATGCCAGGCGGTCAAACCCGTGAAGAATGGAAGGGCATGGCCGAAACAAACAAAATCATGGGCCTGACACCGCGCGTGCCCGTGGATGGCATTTGTGTCCGTGTTGGAACAATGCGATGCCACAGTCAGGGGCTCTGCATCAAGCTCACCCGGGACATCCCCCTCCGTGACATTGAGCAGATACTCGCGAATAGCAACCCTTGGGTGAAGTTGATCCCCAACGACAAGGAATCGACGGTGCGCTGCCTCACCCCCACGGCCGTTTCCGGTACTTTGAATGTGCCGATCGGCCGCCTCCACAAGCTGAACATGGGTCCGGAGTTTCTCGGCGCCTTTACCGTTGGTGATCAGTTGCTCTGGGGCGCAGCGGAACCGCTGCGACGTATGCTGGGCATACTTCAGGAACACTGCGCGAATTCACACGCAAAGTGAGAGGCTAACTACTAGCGGCGGGTTCGAGGCCGGCACCGGGCCAGAGTGTTTCAACCGAGAGCTGCCATGAGTCGGGGAGACGCCGTCCGCAGGCACCTAGGCAATTCCACTCGGAGCCCCCGGCCGCGAGCCACATTCGCACCCACTTGATAGCTTCATGTTCCGCAAAACGGAGCGGATGGATGGACTTTTTTGGCGTAAATCAACGGCCGATCAGCAAATCTCCACAGCTGGAACACTCGGTAGTGGGACTCTTTCCCGAGATGGCAAATCTTCCTAGTCCATGCCCTGCGCTAGCTCCGCCGCTGTGCTTCGGCGGTGCGGGGGCGATGCCTCGTGTTGGTCGGCCGTTGAATGTGTGCTGCGCAACGGATGCGCTTTGGTATTGGCGGCACCGAGTTGAAATTCCTGGTGGACAGCAAAAAGCGCCGCCTTCACGTCTTTCTGCGCTACCAAGAAGGAGACGCTGCACTCCGAAGATCCTTGTGCGATCGCGATGATATTCACGTTTTCGCGGTCTAGGGCGCCAAACATGCGCCCGACGATTCCGGATATGCCGCGTAACTTCTCTCCTACCACAGCGACGATCGTAACAGCCGGATCGAAAGCGATGTGCTCCACTGTTTGAGGTGCCAGGTCCGGGGCAAACTCGTGGCGCAGCGCTTCGACTGCGCGCCCAGCTATGGGGGATGAAACGACCAAGCAAATGCCGTTTTGCGAGGACGATCGAGAGATGAGCAGCACATCGGCACGAACGGCCGAGGTCGTTTTGAATATCCGGCCCAAAACGTCTGGGACGCCGACGAGACCCGGTCCTCCGACGGTAATCAGTGTAACGTCACTAATAGCACTAAGTGCCTTCACTCCTCCGCCGTTCGGGTGCCCATCCGGCGTGATTTTCGTGCCTCGTCCTTCAGGTGCAAACGTATTGCGAATCCAAATGGGAGTGCCGGATTGCATCACTGGGCGAAGAGTTTTTGGATGCAGGACCTTGGCGCCGAAGTATGCGAGTTCGGCTGCTTCGCGATATGAAATCTCGGGAATTGTACTTACGCCGGGCACGAGGCGCGGATCGACTGTCAGTACGCCGTTCACATCCGACCAGATGACGACCTCATCCGCGTTCAAAGCTGCGCCAAGAATCGTCGCGGAATAATCCGAGCCGTTGCGGCCGAGAGTTGTGACAACGCCTTCCGCGGTGGCTCCGATGAAGCCGGTCACGACGGGAACAATTCCCTGCTTTAAGAGGGGGCGCACGCGCGCTTCGCAACGTTTGCGCGTCAGATCCATCGACGGCTCAGCGGCGCCGTGAGACGAATCGGTCACGACGAGTTCCGTGGCATCAATCGCTTTGCTCGCGACTCGGCGCTCCGCAAGCGCAGCCGCAACGAGAGGAGCAGAAAGGCGCTCGCCAAGACTTGAAATCGAATCAAGCGTCCGCGGCGTCAACTCGCGCAAGAGGATCGTGCCCTTGCACAAGCCGTCGGCCTCTCGGACAATATCCTTTATCGTACGAGCGATGCGTTTTCGCTCCGCAGCCGAATGAATCAAAGTGCTGGCGACCGACTCGTGCTGCGTACGTAGCTCCTCAAGAATCTTTGCGACCGACTTGCGATCTCCAGACTCGGAGGCTTTGGCTGCTGCGACCAATTTGTTGGTCACACCGCTCATTGCGGAGACGACCACCACAAGGTTACTCTCTTGCGAACCCTCCCAAATGATATCGACCACCTTCGCGATGCAGGACGCGTCGCCCACAGACGTCCCGCCAAATTTCATTACGCGAAGTGGTTTCTTCTTAGACCGCTCGTTTCGTCGGCGGTCCAGCGCGCTGAGAAGCGATGCTTCTTGGTAGATCCCCGTCCGCTGGGCAACGGCAGAACCTAGATCAAACGGACGGTCGTCGCCCTTAGGACTGTTTATGGTTTCCTCTCCGGAACCCGGGATCCCAAACTGACCATTTCCCATGTGTTTTTTGACCCCTCACGCACTTCTCCCGCTGGAGTTCGGGCCTAAATCACAGATCTCCTCTGGCTATTCGCAATCTACCTGCCAGATCATGGGCCATCAATCGCAACTCAGGTGATCGGTTTTGCTCTCTAACCTAGTGAAATATAAGGTCTTGCATATTAGGTCGCACAGGAATTGGAGCGTGGGGATTGTCATACGGGGAGAGAAACAGGCGAAAGGCTGAAAATCGTTACCATCATTTGCCCTTGGGTTTCCGAACTATCTAATGGGTCATATAGAACCAGGATCGGCAAACTACGCATTTCCATAGAGTTACCAAGTTAAGCCATCATTTTGTACACCTGCTCCGCCGTATCGCCGTTCTCGAGGATATGGATTTCACGCGAGGAGGCTTCAGTGTTGCTGAACAGACACACGCCTGTCCAGGGATAATTACCCGGCGCGCCCTTGGGCTCAGGCAATAGAGAGAGCAGTTCGACCGGTGGTCGCTTGAACTGCGCCGCGGTCTTTAGCAATCCCTGAACCTCGACCGGTTGCCACCCGTAGGGAACGAAGAAATTCGGACCTTCAGGTGGTCCGAACTTAAACGCTGCGCCGGCCGCACTGAGCTGTTTGCCCATTGTGCGCTGCATGAGCTTGAGTTGGCCCGGCGAGGCAAGATCAACAGCCCAGCTCTCGAAGTGCTCCTCAACGGAAAGGTCCATGGCCAGGGAACCGACCTCCTCGGAGGTTAGGTAGATGAGAAGACCTTCGGACAGAACGACGGTCTTCATCGCCCGGCGATTTAGCTCTCCAAACAGTGAGCGGCGCGCCACCCGGTCTGACAGATCCAGAGAGATTCGCTCCAGATGGCATCTGGGTTTGTCATTCGCAAGAACGTCTTCCTTGTAGCAGATGATGTCCGGCAGATCCACCTCGAACCACTGAAGCGTGCTGGGCAACGGCAATCGGTAGGGTCGGGCATCAAGTCCCGCAGCGAGGTTTAGCACAAGATCCGCTCCCTTTTGGATCTCTCGCAAGAGAAACGTGTCAAAGAGGTAGGTGCGCGCCACCCACGCCCACTCATGCTTGTTTCCCTCGGCCAGAGTGTTCGCGATGTGAAATCCACGCTCGCCAGCTAAACGCTCGGCATAAGGGTCGTGGAACAACGCGTCGGGCCGTTCGGATTCGCGCGCACGAAAATAAGCTACCCAACGAGCGGTATCGGAAATCCCGTCAATAGGAAGATTTGGCTCACTCATATTCGTCACCCTGAATCGCAAGAAGAAACCCCGTAACGCAAATGTGCTCACTACGCGACAGTTGAATTGCCGTAGCCATAGCCGTAGTACTGTGAGCCATGCATTTCATTTTCATCCGCGCCGTTTAGCACTACGCCGATGACATTTTTTCTCTTCAAGTGTTGACAAACCTTCTGTACCACGTCAGCGGGAGTAGACCCAGCGCGCACAACCAGCAAGACACCGTTCGAAAGATCGGCCAGCATGCTGGCGTCTGCGACCGGAAGGCAAGGCGAGGAATCGAGAATGACCCAATCAAAGACAGGGGTGAGGCGGTCGAGCAGAATCTTGAAACGTCCATTGGAAAGCAATTCACTGGGATTTCCCGACTGGTTCCCACCAGAGATAATGCAAAAATTCTCATCGTTGCCGTGTTGGATTGCGGCCAATTCATCGACCTCGCCGCACAGATAATCGGTCAAGCCCGGCGCGAGAGGTGCTCCGAGGGCGAGGTGAAGCTGTGGGTAGCGTAGGTCCGCGTCGATGATTAGTACCCGCTGGTGCGCCTTCTGGACGATCGCTTGCGCCAGATTGCTGGTCACGAACGTCTTTCCCTCGTTCGGAAGCGAACTTGTCACCAAAAGCGCGTAAGTGCGCTGATTCCCGCGGATCTGGTAAAGTCGCGAACGCAACGTACGGAACTGCTCAGCACCACTTGCGTTTGCCATCGGATTCGAGAATACGTTCGTATTTGGCTCCGGGCGCCACTCCCGACGTGCGCAACGCGCGACAAGAGAATCGAAGCGCAAGTGCGGACTTTGTAGAGGATGGGGGGCAACCGTGGCGGTTCGTGGCAAGGTTCCGGCCGCCTTGACAGACGCGCCATTCTCTGCGAATCCTTCAACGCGCGGCGCCTCCAGAGCCAACGTTATCGTCTGCGCTGCTTGGCTGGTATCGCGTTCCTCTGCGGCCCTTTTCAAGGCTTCGTGAATGCGGCTCATACGTTGTCTCGTTGGACGGGCAAGTCGCCTGAGCTGCCCGGCAAGTCACGCAACCGCGGTTGGCGATCTACTAGGACATAGGTCCTCACGCGGAAGCATTTAAGGAGCCCTGGGGACCGTTTTGACCCTAGACCAGACCGTTTGGCCTGGCAATCGGGTA
>Ga0307475_10001371_pt1 | contig 14501 bp, 14 predicted proteins | sample atmos_gasesECM1C_FD_203317 | JGI IMG/M metagenome (GOLD analysis project Ga0307475, IMG submission 203317) | Hardwood forest soil microbial communities from Morgan-Monroe State Forest, Indiana, United States - atmos_gasesECM1C_515 | ecosystem: Environmental > Terrestrial > Soil > Temperate... | reverse complement strand
CGGGCGGGCTGCGCGTTTTTCAGTTCTTCTCTCCTGGAGAGGTTGGTTAGAATAGAGGACTGCCTTGGCTGAGTCAGGAGAAGTGGATTGATGAACGCCGGTTCCCCGAAGTTGCCGATGCCAAGTCTTTTACCGAATCCCTACTATCGTTGCGCGGGCCCGAATTGCGGGACGCTCAAGGGGTCGAGCGATCGCTGGTGGCTGATGTGGACTTCCTTCGCCGAAATGAGCATTCCTGTGCTGTATCTGTGTCCGTGGGATGAGATAACAGCGCAGAAGGAGGGAACGCTGCACGTGTGCGGCGAACTGTGCGCGCAGAAGCTGCAGTCGCAGTTTATGGGGAACGTGCGAGAGAACTCGCTTCGACGTGGAGGATAGAAGCAACAACGCCCCCGGGCCACCAGCTGTTGGGCTTATTTCTTTGACGGTACCGCCGGGTTGACCTCGTCCGCTGCTTTCAGCAAATCATCGACTGCGCCCGGCTCTAACTCGTATTGAGCCGGTTCATTCTCTCGTCGTGCAATCGCCCGGTTGCCCGATTTCGAAATCAGAACTCTTTCAACCCGTTTGCCGTCCTCGGAGGTCACAGCAAGCTCGACCGAAGGACCGGCAAATCCGGAGTCCACAAACTTGCTGGCTGCAAGAGCGCGTAACTTCGAGACCAGCGATTGAACGGTGTCAGAGTCGGGCTTCGCATTGTTGGATTGCCAGTCTTCTCCCTTGCGAGTGAAAACATAGTTCTTCGCTCCGCTGCGGATCTCGATGCGGGCGGGGTCGGCGAACCCGAAGTCGAACAGCTTTTTGTTGCGGAAGTCGTCGAGGCGCTCTTCGACGGCGTGTCCGAGGTCCGCGCCGACCTTGTAGACTCCATCCACAACGCTGGACTTGGCGTAGTAGTCGTCCTTGTTTTTCCGGACCTCGATCTGCTGAGCTCCCGAAGGAGCGGTGATTTTGGCGGTGGCGACCGGGGAGGCATGAGCAAACGTGGCTGCGTTTTTCGCCGGGTCAGCGGAGGTTGAGCCGAGATCCATGCGGGCGTCGGCGAGTTTGGCGGCCAGTTCGGTGACCTGAACGTTGTCGGCGCGCAGGGGGCGGGGCTTCAGGATCTGCCATACGTCCTGGTTGCGTCCGAATTCCACGTCCTGGCTCTTCCGGATGAGCTCGATCCGGCTCATTTTGTCGGCCGGGATCGTCAATAGGCGCTTGTCGCGCAGGTCGTCGAGGGTCTTGTCGAGACTGGATTTGTTGTAGCTCGCCATGGTGAAGACGCGGGGCTGGCCGGCAAGCATTGCGTAGACGGCGCTGCCCGTCGGAGTGTCGTCGCCAATGAGCAGGCTTTGCGTCTTGTTGTCCTTGCCTGTGAGGTTCACCTGCAGGGCAGGCGAGTCCAGGCCATAGCGCTTCAGGTCGGCGGCCTTTTCTTCGACGAGGCGTTCCGAGTTCAAGGACGACAGTGTGGAGAGCGTGCTGGAGACCGTGCTCTGGTCAGCGCCCCAAGGCTTGGGCTGGGTGATCTGCCAGCTTCCCGAGGCAGGCTTCACCAGGACGATCGGGGGCGCAGCCTTCTTTTTGATCTCGAGCTGAGTGATGGCGGCTTCGTCAAGGTGGAGGATGGGTGGAGGCGAGTCGGCAGAAGCCTCCACGGATGTGGACGGTTTGTGATGGTCGGACCAGTAGAGCGTCCCGGCGAGTACGGCGAAGACGGCAGCTGCGATGAGAAGTCCGCGGATTTTCATGGTGGGTTCGAGATGCGACTCGCTTGAGTTGCGGAGGTCCCCCCTTACCTCCGTTTCCACCAAACAGAAATCCCGGTAACCACCACCACCAGAGGCAGGAGGAACTGGCTGGTGACGCGCACCCAGCTCAGCTGTGCTTTCGTCATGGTGATGCGCCGGTCTTCGGGCTGCTTGGGGCGGATCGAGATGAGATCCTCGTCGGAAGCCAGCCAGTTGATGGTGTTCATGGCGAGATCTTCGTTGCCGTTGAACGCGATGAACCCGTTGATGAGCCAGGAGGCACTGCCTACCACGACAAAGCGGCCCTGCGAGTTTTCCTTGCCAGTGCTATAGGTTCCGGCGGTGGCGAGGGTGAGGGGGCCCTTCTTGTTTTTGGGGTCGTTGACGCTGACGGCCGCTGAGCTGAGGTTGGCGGTGGCGAAACTGCTGGCCGAAGAATCGAAGAGCTTCTGCACACTCGTTCTGTCGGCGTTCTTGAACTCAAGGGACCGGGCCAGGGGAAAGCCGGTAGCGGTGCCCTTCATCTCGTTGACGATCGGCTGCGAACCGTACCGGGTCACGAGCGCCACCTCCTGACTCAGGCCGGCGAGTTGTCCGATGGGGTTCAGGTCAAGGATAAGGTCTTTGTCGAGGGTGACGCCCCAACCGGCGACTACGGCTGTGAGAGCGTCGTTGTCGGCGATCTGGGAGCGCCCCAGCTTGAGCGGCGGATCGAGTGCCAGCAGGGCGCGGCCGCCGTCTTCCACATACTTCTTGATGGCGTTGACCTGGGGCTGCTGGTAGTCCTTGGTCGGGCCGGCAACGACGAGTGTGGTGCAGTCGGCGGGGACCTCGGCCTTCTGCAGAAGGTCGATCGAGTGGGCTTCGTAGTTGTCGCGGGCGAGCATGTCTTTGAATCGGGAGAGGCCGTCGCGGTCGCTCACGTCGAGCTGGTGCTCGCCGTTGCCGGCGACGAAGCAGACCGTGCGCGTGGTGCTCTTGAGATCGCGAATGAAGGCACCGGTGATGCCTTCTTCGGTCATGCTCTTGGCTTCTTCTTTCTTGGCGCCCACCTGGACGATAGCGGTACCGAGGGAGCGGATTCCGGCCTCACGAGCGCGCTGGGGGTCCTTGTCAGGATCGACGTACTCGACGTGGACTCGCGGAGAGAGGTTGGAGTATTGGTCAAGCAGGTCCCGGCCATCGCGGAAGCGGGTCCCCTGGTTGAAGTAGGTGATGGTGGCGTCCTGCTTGAGGCCGCGAACCACCTTGGCGGTCTGATCGGAGAGGCTGTAGCGCTTGTTCGAGGTGGCGTCGTAGGACTTGTTGTACCGGTCGGCGAGCACGTTGGCGGCGACCACAGCTGCAACAACCACCAGGATGTAGGTGGTGGCATAGGCCGCGTATTTAGTCTGTCTTGCTTTCAACCACTGGCTTGCCATCTAGGACCTCCAGCGCAGGGACTCCAGGGAACGCGCAGTGAAAAACAGTCCCAAGAGGATCACGGTGATGTAGAAGACGGCGTCCTTGGAATCGAAGGTGCCGCGCGCGAACGATTCGAAGTGCGTGATGATCGACATGTAGGCGAGCACTTTCGACCAAGTGGTGGTTTCGTAAGCGCTGACCCATTCGAGCACCCAGAGCAGGAGGCAGACACCGAAGGTGGCGGCTCCTGCAATGATCTGGTTTTTCGTGAGGGTGGAAATGAAGGTGCCGATGGCCAGCAGTGCGCCGGCCTGCAGCAGCAATCCGAGGTAGCCTGCGGCCAGCGGCTTCCAGTCGGGGTTGCCGTAGCGGAAGAGAAACGCGAAGTTCAGCGCGGTGAAAAGGAGCAGGCAGCAGTAGAGGCCGACGGCGGCCAGCCACTTGCCGAGGATGATTTCCAGGTCACGTACCGGAGAGGTGGCGAGCAGTTCGATCGTGCCAGTCCGTTTCTCTTCAGCAAACAAGCGCATGGTGATCATGGGGATGAAGAACAGACCGACGACGCTGACGTTGGAGAGGAGCGGCCGAATGATCTGTTCGTTGAGATTCATCGGGAATTGCTGGCCGCGCATCTGCATCTCCATGCCTTCGAAAACAAAGAAGCCGAGGGCATTCCAGAAAAAGAAGCCGAAGATGAGCGCAAACATCGTGAGCAGCAGGTAAGCCACGGGCGATGTGAAATAGCTGCTCATTTCCTTGCGGCAGATGATCCAGGCGTTTCTCATGAGTGTGCCTCCACAGCCGCAACGCGTTCGGCTTCCATCGAAGGCTCGGTTCCGGTGAGCTGCAGGAAGATTTCCTCCAGGCTCATGGCAGCCGGCCGAAGCTCGTTGAGGTCCCAGCCGCATTCGACCACGGCGCGAGCCAGGTCGCCGCGAACCAGTCTGCCTCTCTCACTTTCCACTTCGAACAGAGCACGGCTGTCGACTTGCTCCCTGCAGAGCACGCGGCTGACGCCGGGCACTTGTTCCAGCTTGTGCTGGACGATAGGAGCTTCCAAGGTTCCATTCCGGCCAGCGACTTCAAGCAGAACGGATTCAGCGCCCCGGGCACGGGCCCGCAAGTTGCTCACCGAGTCGGTCGCGACCAGCTTGCCTCCGTTGATGATGATGACCTGCTCGCAGGTTTGTTCCACCTCGGGGAGGATGTGGGTGCTGAGCACGATGGTGTGATCGCCGGCGAGGCCCTTGATCAGGTCCCGGGTCTCGTTGATCTGCTTGGGGTCGAGTCCAGCGGTGGGTTCGTCGAGAATCAGCACGTCAGGGTTGTGAATGATGGCCTGCGCCAGTCCCACCCGCTGGCGGTAGCCCTTCGAAAGCTTGCCCAGGAGTTTGTTCCGCACATCGCCTATCGCGCAGCGCTCGCAAACGTAGTCGGTGCGGCGGCGCAGGTCGGCGCCGGCAAGGCCTTTGAGTTTGCCGACAAAGCTGAGGTACTCGGCGGTCTCCATCTCCGGGTAGATGGGCGGAGTTTCGGGGAGGTAGCCGATGCGCTTCTTGACCTCGAGGGGTTGCTCGACGACGTCGAGGCCGGCCACGGTGGCAGTGCCTTCCGAAGGCGGCAGGAAGCAGGTCAGCATACGCATGGTCGTGGTCTTGCCAGCGCCGTTGGGGCCGAGAAAGCCCACAATCCGTCCCTTGGCGACTTCGAAGGAGATATGGTCAACGGCAGTGGTGCGGGCGTACCGCTTGGTAAGGTTTTTGACTTGGATCATATTCGTTGTTTAGCGACACCGACGCAGCTGTCGATGCAGGTCCACACCGGAACAATATAGGGCGGAAATATCTTAAAAAGTATGTCCCGGGCATGTCAATCTCAGCCACACAAGAAGCCCGAACTCCTTGGCTTGTCGGATTACGATGCATTCGATGACGGGGGCGGAGGCCGGAGCTGCGACACCCCATCTTACTGAGATGCCGGTCCAGGCTCAGAGCGTTTTCTGGTTTGAAAACCTTGCGAGTCAACTCCAAACACCTTGCGTGCATCCTAAGCAACCAGCTCGGGCGTGTTCTTTCGCCGGAGCGCGCCTTATACTTGGGGCGGGGGTTTGGGCCTGTTCTCGAGACATTCGCTCGGGAGAGATTCTATGCGCAGGATAGCGGGTTGCGTTTTGACGTTGGCGATGGCCGTGGGGTGGGTGGCTTCGTATGCGCAGGACAAAGCTGCGGAGACCAAGCCGGCCGGACCGGTGATTCCGGCGGGGACGAAGGTGGCTCTGGTGCTAAAGCAGGCGATTTCGACAAAAACAGCGAGAGAAGGCGACGCCGTGTACGCGATGACGAATTTCCCCGTGGCGCTGGATAACCAGATTCTGATCCCGAGCGGTACGTACGTGCAGGGGAAGATCAGTCACATTCAGCGCGGGGGGCACGTGAAAGGCCGCGCGGAGCTGATGATCCACTTCACGTCGATGATCTACCCGAGCGGTTATACGGTCATGCTACCGGGCGCGCTTGAGAACGTGCCGGGAGCCGAGCATGCGATGACCAAAGGCACCGAGGGCACGCTGCAGCAGGATAGCGATGCCGGCAAGAAGGCAGGCACGGTCGCGAAAACAGCCGGAACCGGGGCGGCGATCGGCGGGCTGGGTACGGGCACCTGGAAGGGCGCGGGCATCGGCGGAGGAATCGGGGCAGGGGTCGGCGCAGCCATCGGGCTGCTTTCGCGCGGGTCCGACGTGCGCCTGGAGCCGGGAACGTCGGTAGAGATGGTAATCCAGCGGGAGGTGCCGTTGGACCCAAACCGCATACCAAGGTCGGGGGACTAGTCCGCAAGTTGGACGGTGTTCGTCGTTCCTGAGAAAGGCGTGGCGCCAGCGACGCCGAGCGATGTGCCAAGAATGTCCCAGCCGGGACGGGCCCCAGAATTGCGAACCTAAGAGAGCCGCCATGAGAAAGTGCGATTGCGTTCTCGCCAGCGTCATTATGAGTGCGGTCCTTGGATTGAGCATGCCCTGTGCGGCTCAGTTGAACGGAGTGGTGTCCTCCTCCGGGACGGCTCCGGTGGGGGCGGGGGTTGCGACCACCAGTAGCATCACCATGGCACCCGGGATGTTTCGCATGATGTCACCGGTCACGGGGCAGCCGTACTCCGGGGAAATGGAAACGGAACACACCCAGACCCTGAGCAACGGGACGCACATCAACCAGAAGAGGGAAGTGTCACGTATGTACCGGGATTCGCAAGGGCGCACGCGCACGGAACGTTGGCTGTCTCCGCCACTGCTGCAACTGGATGCTGCCAAGGAACAAGCGCCCCGCCTGATCCAGATTTACGATCCGGTGGAGGGCTTCAGCTACACCCTGGATCGGCGGAAACACATCGCGCGCCGGGTGGCCGTGCAAACACTCGCGGAGGCGCCGACGAAGAAGGCCCAGACATCCGCGGACGTGGCGAACGGGCAGCTCACTCTGCCGTCACTGGGGCGGTTGGGAGCGGGCGCGAGCAACCCGCGCCGGCCCGACATGAAGCGGGAGCCGCTGGGAACAGAGATGATCGATGGAATCGAGGCCGAAGGCTGGCGTACGACGATCACGACTGCAGCTGGAGCGATTGGAAATGACAAACCGATCGCTCATGTGTGCGAGATCTGGCATGCGACGGACCTGCAAATCCTGGGTGCTCTCCAAGTGCACCGATCCGCGTTCAGGGCATTCCACGATGCGCCTGAAGATCTTGGACCGCTCGGAGCCGGATCCGACAGTGTTCATGGTGCCGTCGGAGTACACCATCGTGGACGATAAGGACCGGTTCACGATGAACTTCAGCGAGCGCTGAAGCTTTAAGTCCTGGTTAGCGTTCAAGTAATGGGCACGAAACTTTGGGCACCGGGCCGTGTCTCCTCGGACCCTTCTATCCCCGCGGGTTCCCCTACTTCAAGGTGAACAGCGCATTCACGTGAGCGGTAACGTTGACCGTTTGCGGGGTGAATTCCTCCGTTGGGGCGGGGGCGGCCTGGGCCTGCATGGCCATGGCGCGGGCTACGATCGGCACCGGGCGCACGTTCTCGAAGGTGTCGACGGAAGCGTACGACAATTCGCTGACGCTGCGGCCGGCAGCGCGCGCCAGAGAATCGGCGGCGGCGCGGGCACGGTGATACGCGTCCTCGACGGCCTTGCTCTTGGCGTCTTCCATATTGTCGAGGGTGTAATTGATGGATTGGCTCTCGCTCACGGCGTTGTCAGCAAGCTGCTGCGTAATCGGTCCGATCTTGGCAAAGTCCTTCACCTTGAGGGTGACGTTGGTGGCCACCTGGTAGCCAATCAGTTTGCGTTTGGCTGTTTTCCAGTCGTACATCGGCTGGATGGAGTAGGAACCGATCTGCGCGGTCTTGGGATCGATGCCGTTGTTGCGCATGATTTGCCGCGTCTGTTCCGCTTGTTTCGAAGCCAGGTCGTAAGCGTCCTTGGCGGTGTCGGCATGCGCAGAGATGTTGAATTGCACGAGCGCGGTGTCGGGCGCGGCCTCGTATCTGCCGTCAGCGCCCGCGAATACGGTATTAGCCGCAGCGGTCACGGTGGGCGCCTGCGCGAACATTGAAGCCGAACTTAGAAGCAGGGCAGTGGTAAGAAGTCCAAGAGCTTTCATGACGGTGCCTCCAGAGTCGCAGTTGAATCGACAGAAAGTTTACATGTTCGGGACTGTCTCTGGATTTAGAACGGGGGGGAGTCGCGGCTGGCTTGCCTGCAAAAGGATGAGCGAGCCCGCGGCGTCGAGTCTGTCCGAGGGCAGAGAAGATGACTTCGACCAGCAAAGGCTCTACCACGAAGGTCACGAGGGGACGCAGGAAGGAAGAGACTTAAACCGGAGAGAGCGCAGAGAACGGCCGCGGAGGACGCAGAGTCAAGGAGAGGATTGCCTCTGGGTAAGACGGCTGGTTGAGTTGGCTTGCGATTTACGTTCCGCCCTTGGCGCCGGCAGCGTAGGCGGGGAAGTGGTGGATCTGCGCGTCGATTTCCTTGCGCAGGTCCTCCCAGATGTTGTCGGGCATGGAGAGAAAGACTTTCACAATTTCGGGATCGAACTGGCGCCCCGCCCAGCGTTGGATCTCCTCCCGAGCCGCGGTCAGCGTCTGTGCCGGACGGTAGGGCCGATCAGATCGGATGGCGTCCAGCGTGTCGGCGATCGCGAAGATTCTGGCTCCCAGCGGAATCTCTTCACCCTTTAATTTGCGGGGGTAGCCGGTGCCATCGTAACGCTCCTGGTGCGCATAGACGATCTCAGCGGCCTCCTGCAGGAAGGGAATGCGCTGCAGCACCTTGTAACCGAGGAAGGAGTGTTCCTTCATCACGGTGATTTCGTCGGGCGTGAGCGCTCCGGGCTTGCGCAAAATGGCGTCTGGAATGGCCATCTTGCCAATGTCGTGCAGGAAAGCTCCGCGGGCAATGACTGCGATCTGTTCCTTGGGAACTCCCATGGCCCGGGCGATGGCTATTGTGTATGCGGTGACGCGCTTGGAGTGGCCCTCAGTCTCGGCGTCTTTCAGGTCAAGGGCGCCGCCGAGGGCTTCAAGCGTGATGTCGTAAGAGCGTTCCAGGTTGTTGAGTGCCGTGCGTAGTTGTTCGGTGCGCTGCGCGACCAACGATTCCAGGTTGGTTTGGTAGGCGCGATTTTCGAGTTTGAGGCGGCGATTCTCCAGGGCGCGCCGAACCGTCGCGAGCAGTTGCTCCCGCTCAAAAGGCTTCAGCAAGTAGTCGTAGGCGCCGTTGCGGATGGCGGTAAGCGCGACCGAAATATCGTGCACGGCGGTAACCATCACGACCGGCATATCGGGGAATCGTTCTTTGGTCCGCTCGAGCAAGCCGATGCCGTCGAGGTCGGCCATCATCAGGTCGGAGAGCATGAGTTCGAACTGTTCGCCGGAGTCGAGCAGGGCGAGAGCTTCGAGGCCGGAAGCTGCTTGACGGCACTGGTAATTAGCAAAGCTGAGCATCGCCGAAACAATCTCGCGGATTGGTTCTTCATCGTCGACGACGAGTATGCGTTCCGGAGCCATGTTTCCGTGTGAAGTCTACTGCATAATACCGCAGTTACGAGGTTCCGAAAGTAACCAAAGGGAGGCGGAAAACCCACCAGTAACCGGGGAGCGCGTGGTATTAAAAAAGCGAACGCTGCACGCAGCGAATCGCAATGAATCTTCCTGTTTGGTGCACCTGGTACGCGGCCGGCAACCTGGCCGGCCCTCCCTTGACCGCAGCGGAGTCGGTAGCGCTGGTCCTGCTGGCCATCAGCATCCTGGTGTTCCGAACTTTCCGCGAAAAGCACCTGCTGGTCTGGATCCTGGGATGGGCGGCATTCGCCACTTCGGGGTGGTTTAGCAGGGAAGCGGCAGTGGAGTTACAAGCCGTCTCACAGGCAGCCTTCGTGGTGGCCGTGTGCCTGTTTGCGGTCTCTATCCTCATCTACACCCAGGCGCAAAAACATGTTCTGACGCTTTTCATTGTCAGCGGAACGCTGACCGCCTACGCTGTGGCGCGCATCTTCTACTGGCCCGATGAAATGTTGGCGCGGGTGCCCTTCGAAATGGCGTACCGAGTCGTAGCGATCGGCGCCGCGGTGCAATTGCTGCGCTACCGTTGGGGACGTCTGGAGATCGGTCCGTGGCTAGTGGCAGCCAGCCTGCTGTTTTTGCACGTCAACTGGCCGGGCTTCACGACCGAGGTGCCGGAGGAGATTTTCCTGGGCGCGGAGTTGATGCTGGGCGTCGGCATGCTGTGCATCGTGTTTGACGATTCGCGCGGACAAACCCGCCGGTTGAGCGTGCTCGATTCGCTGACTTCCGCGATCGGCAAGACTCAGCAGCACGGTCCCATGATGCAGGCGGCGTTGGAAGAGCTGAAAAAGCTGAGCAAAGCCAAGGCGGCATGGTTTGCGTCGCGGGACGGCGAACAGACCTCGATTACGAATCACGTAGGGGTTTCGCAGGAATTTCTGAAAGGCGCGGCGCTGATCCACCTGGACGAGTCAGTGAACAAAGCGCTGGCGCAGTCGAAACCGGCGGTGGTGAAGGCAAGCGAGATGATGTCGTCGGTGCAGGCCTACCTGGAAGACGAGGGGCTACATCACCTGCTGCTGGTACCGGTGCAGGGTAAAAAGTCGCCTCTGGGAACGCTGGCACTGGGCAAGGCGCGTGCCTGCGGGTATTCCCCGGAAGAGCTCGAATTCCTCCATACGAGCGCCAGCCAGCTCGGAATTGCGGTCGAAAATCTGCGGCTGCTGGAGCAGGTATTGCGCTCGCAGCGGCAGTGGATGAACACCTTCGACTCGATCCAGGACGCGATCCTGGCACACGACGCGGAGTTCGTGATCACCAAGGCGAACGAGGCCCTGTTGCAGCACCTGGAACAGGCCCCGGCGGACGTGGTGGGCAATTCCTGTGAAGAAATCCTGCCGAAACAGTTTTCGAAGTGGACGGGATGCCCGTACTGCGCGCGCGGCGACGTGGATTTTGTCGAGGGCCCGGACCCGTGCTTTGGCGGGTTTTCGATGGTCTCGACATCCACCTACTCCGAGCAGGGCGGGCGGCAGAAGGGAACGATTCACGTCATTCGCGACACCACCGACCGGCGCAGCGCCGAGGAGCGCTACCGTTTGCTGTTCGAGCAGGTGCAGCAGGGAGTGTTCGTGGCGACCCCTGAAGGCAAGCTGCTCGATTGCAACGATGCCTTCGTCCAGATGCTGGGCTACGAGACTCGCGAAGAGCTGATGGCCCTGAACATCAACGACGAAGTGTATGTCTCGCGGGAGCAGCGAGCGGCATTCCGTGCCGAAATCGATCTGCACAATTTCGTCCGCAATTTTGAAGTGACCCTGCGCCGCAAGGATGGAGCGCAGCTTACGGCGTCGGAAAGCAGCTTTGCCACCCGCGATAGCTCGGGGAAGGTGGAACGGTACCAGGGATTCCTGCTCGACATGACGGAGAAGAAGCGCGTCGAGGACGAGATGCGCCGGCGCAACCGCGAACTGAACGCGCTGAACGCCATGGCCGTCATCGCCACACAGTCCTTCGACCTGGACGAAATTCTCAACTTGACGCTGCGGCAGGTGATCTCGCTTTTCGGGGCGGAGACCGGCTCCATATATCTGTCCGACACCGACGAGACCACTTTCCGGCGGCGGGCAGGCTGGGGGCAGCGCAGCGAGCAGCGGGCGAAGTTCAACGCAGTGGAGTTTCCCGAGGGCTTCGGAGATCTGGTGATGCGGTCGCGAACCGAAGTGCTGACACCGGAATTCCTGCCGCACGTGCCGCCCCTGGTGGCCGAGTTCGTGAAAGCCGACGGTCCGGGATCTTGGTTATGGGTTTTGCTGTGGAGCAAGGACAACCCCATCGGCATTATGGGAATCAGCACGCGCGAGGCGCGTGAATATAACAGCAACGACGAGAACATGATGGTGGCCGTGGGCCGGCAGCTCGCGACTACGATCGAGAAGGTCCGCCTATACGAGGAGACCTGTCGGGCGTATGAAGACTTGCGGCGCACCCAGGAGCAGCTGCTGCAGAGCGAGAAGATGTCGGCGGTGGGGCAGTTGATTGCGGGCGTGGCGCACGAACTGAACAACCCGCTAACCGCAATCCTGGGATATGCGCAATTGCTGGAGAGCGAGGGCCTGGACGACCGGGCGGCCGACTTCGTCCGCAAGCTGTTCAAGCAGGCGCAACGCACGCATCGGGTGGTGCAGAACCTGCTGTCGTTTGCGCGGCAGCGGACGCCGCAGAAACAGGAAGTGGACATCCGCAAGATCATCGACGAGACGCTGGCGCTGCGCGACTACGACTTCAAGGTCAACAACATCCTGCTCGAGCGCGACACGCCGCACGAGGTGCCGTCGGTCACCGCGGATCCGCACCAGCTGGAGCAGGTCTTCCTGAACATCATCAACAACGCTGTTGACGCGATCCTCGAAGGCGGGAAGGGCGGTCGGCTGAAGGTCCGGATTCACACCTCGGATGGACAGTTACGGGTGGAGTTCCTGGATTCGGGCGTGGGGATCAAGGATCCCAATCGCATTTTCGATCCGTTCTACACGACCAAGACGGTGGGCAAGGGGACCGGGCTGGGCCTGAGCATCTGTTACGGGATCATCAAGGAGCACGGCGGCGACATCACGGCGCACAACCGCCCGGAAGGCGGGGCGGTGGTGGAAGTCCGGCTGCCGGCCACGGGGCGTGCGGTGGAACAGGAGCCGACGGGCGCGTCGTCATCGAAACGCGAGCAAGCGATCGAAGGACGCGTGCTGCTGGTCGAAGACGAAGAAGCAGTGCTCGAGTTTGAGCGCGATGTTTTGACCGGGGCAGGCGCGCAGGTCGTCGCGTTGATGCATCTGGAGGAAGTGAAGACTCGGCTGCGGGCGGAAACCTTCGATGCGCTGATCTTGAACGGCCGGATGCCCGGCGGATGGTCGCCCCAGGATGCGCATCGCTGGATCGGAGCGGCTTGCCCTGGCCTTGAGAAGCGGCTGATGTTCACATTCTCGAGCATTGCCGAGGCGGACGTTCGCAATTATCTGCAGGCCAATGGAATTCCCTCGCTGGTAAAGCCGTTCGAGGTCGCAGACCTGATCGCGCAGGCACGGCGCCTGCTGCAGAAGTCGCAGGTGGCAGTGGCGAAGTAGAGGAATCGAGTTTTGCAGGCTGAACCCACGGCCTCGGCTGCTGTTTTTTCCCTGTAGGGTTTTGGATCCATGGCCCTCGACCGAATCTCTCGAATCCTGTTTGCGACTCTCGGAGTGATCGCGTTGGGATGCATGTGGATCGAATATGTCCCCAAGCATTCGTGGAAGCGAATTACCTTTGCAAATGTGCAGGTGGACGGTCGGCCGGTGAAGGCCGACCGATACAGGGGACATCCAACACAGAATGAAGCCGGAGCCTTCGCGCTTGTACATATACCCGGGGTGGGGGATTGCCGGCTCAATTTCGACGATGCGTTAGTCCGAGAGGCTTCGAAACGCGAGTTTATCCGCTTGGGTAACGGTGGGTGGACTCTTAGGGCTTTGGGTGAGGGAAACTACAGTGCGCCCTTGCCATTCAAGAACTTTAACGAGTTCCGAATTGTCTCCCCCAACCAGCATGTCATAACGATAGCCTTCTGATTGCTGCACAGACCGCCCCCCTGACGACCTAGAGAGTTTCCCGAAGCGTCTTCGCGAATTCCTTGATTGCACCTTCGTCCCGCCGGTACCAGCGCCAGTGGCCCTGTTTCTGGGTCTCCACCAGGCCCGCCTTGTGCAAGATCGCCATGTGATGCGAGATAGTCGGTTGGGAGACGTGCACGCGCTCTTCAATGTCGCAGGCGCAGAGGCCGGTTTCTTTTCCCAGCGAGTTCGCGCCCTTGGCTTTCAGGGCCTGCAGGATCTTGCGGCGCGTGGGATCGGCGATGGCGTGGAGCAGCCGAGAGAAAGAGGCCTCCTGGGATCTCATGTGTGTAGTTTGGCGGACGGTATCGACGGATGTCAATGTGTGAGGGTTCGGGTTGTAGGAAAGACAATTGGCTGTTTCCGATGGCCGAATGGGTAGCACGATGTTTGCAACCTCGGGGAAGATCGGGCACACTTGCGGCTCCCGCGAGCCAGGGAGGCGCCATGCTCTTCGAAGGCAATGAACGCAAGCAGCTCGAACTGAAGATGAAAGAGGCGGGACGATTGCCGCCCGGGCAATCGCTGACGCTGAAATGGCCGGTGCTGCATTACGGGTCGGTGCCGGGTTTTGATCCGGAGCGGTGGGATTTTCGCGTGTATGGGCGGGTCGAGGCTCCCGTGCGCTGGACCTGGAGCGAGTTCAACGCGTTGCCGCGAACCAGGCACACCAGTGATTTTCATTGCGTGACGCGCTGGAGCCGGTTCGACAATACCTGGGAGGGCGTGGCGTTTCGCGAAATCCTTCGGCGAGTGAAGCTCAAACCGGGGGCGAGCCACGTGCTGACGCATGCCGAGCAGGGTTTCACGGCCAATGTTCCGCTTGTTGATCTGGATCGCGAAGAAGTGTTGCTCGCCACCCATCACGACGGGCAGCCGCTCAGCGGCGATCATGGGTACCCACTGCGGCTGATCGTGCCCCATCTATATGCGTGGAAGTCGGTGAAGTGGGTGCGGGGCCTGGAATTTCTCGACCACGACACGGCTGGTTTCTGGGAACAGAACGGCTATCACATGTATGGGGATCCGTGGAAAGAACAGAGGTTTGATAGCGATTGACGATTGTCGATTTGCGATTGACGATTTGAAAATCAAGGGGAAGTGGCGAATCCCTATTTCTTCAAAATCGGGTTGTAGCCATCGCTGATGAGCTTGGCGCGGGTCGCC
>Ga0307475_10001369_pt1 | contig 14510 bp, 13 predicted proteins | sample atmos_gasesECM1C_FD_203317 | JGI IMG/M metagenome (GOLD analysis project Ga0307475, IMG submission 203317) | Hardwood forest soil microbial communities from Morgan-Monroe State Forest, Indiana, United States - atmos_gasesECM1C_515 | ecosystem: Environmental > Terrestrial > Soil > Temperate... | reverse complement strand
CGAATTCTTCGTCCGTCAACTTACCGGGCTTTTTCAAAACGCGATCGTCGACGCCGATCTTGCCCACGTCGTGGAGGAGTGCGGAGATGCGGAGGAGGTCGAGATCCTCGGCGTTAAGTCCAAGCTGCTCGGCGATAATCATGGAATACTTGGCCACCCGGCCGGAGTGACCGCGGGTGTAAGGGTCCTTTTCGTCGATGGCGGCGGCGAGCATGCGGATCGAGCCCAAGAAGAGATCGCGGTTTTCCTGGGCCGCCTTCTTGAGCCGGTCGACATAGTCCTCAATGTCGCCGGCCATGTGATTAAAAGTTTCCGCCAGCTCGCTGATCTCGGCGGCTCCGCTAACTTCTACGCGTTCGTGGAATTCAGCGCGGCTAATCGCGCGAACCGAAAATACCAAGCTGCGAATCGGCCGCGTAATGCCCAGCGCAAATACGTAACCGAGAACGAGGGCGAAAAGCGTAACGCCGACAACGAAGCTCAGGGCCTGTGCGGTGAGCTCCTTGACGCCAGCGTCAGCGCGGGCCTCGTCGAGGCTGCGCTGGGCAATCACCGCCCAGCGAAGTTCTGGAATTGTGCTGTAGGTTCCGATCATTTCTACGTTACGGTTTTCGCTTCGGCTGAACAGCTGGAAATGCATCGTTTCAGTGGCGCGCAGTTCCTGCGGCAGCTCTTTGAAATTCTTCACCACCAGCGACGTCGAACTCACATCACGTCCCGGGACCATGTCCAGGGTGTTCGGGTGGTTGACAATGTGGCCGTGCACGTCGACGATGAAGACGGTACGGTCGCGGACGCTCGCATCGCGCAAGCGCGCCTGCAGTTGGTCGAGCGACACAACCGATGCAAGCATTCCCGTGAATTGGCCATCGGAGAACAGCGGTACCGACAGCACCAGGGCGGGGCGATTGTTCTTGCCCAACGCAAACGGTTCACTGACGAAATTAAGTCCCTGGATGCTTGCGGTGAAGGCGCGCTTTAAAGCGACTCCGACGAACGGATCCTGGTCGGCGCGAAAACTTCCCGCCGATTGCCCCTTGGCCTGCTGGTTTACGGCCGTAACGTACTGCAGGTTTTGATCGTTCTCGACGAAGTTCTGAAGCAGCCGAGCAAGCTGGGGCGCGTGAGTCGGGTCGTCAACGTTCTGAATCCAACCCGTCAGGGCCAGGACCTGGCGCTGGCTGAGAAGTTGTTCGCGAAGATTTTGCTCGAATTGCAGCGTCTCGCTGGCGAGCGAGCGCGTAATTTCGCTCTGCTGGACACGCTCGGTGTCCTGGAGCTTTTCCTCGCTCATGTGCAGCACTCTGCGATGGTATAGCCAGAGCGGAGTGATGCTGACGAGCAGGAGTGCCCCCAGAACCATCCAGAGGATGCGCAACTTTCGCGTTGTCATGCGTTTGAGGGCTTCAATGGGCACAATAATCCCCGTCCAGCAAATGCTAGCGAACGCCGCGAAGCCGCACAACGGGACGTTCGTACTGGAGTTGGCGGATACGATACGGGCGGCTAGGGGCGGAAACGGCGCATTCGAAAGCAGCGCTGCTTGATCGGCTCAATTACCGATCAAGGCCCGAGCTTGAGGCGGCTTTCCTCACCGGCAATGAGGCGTTCCATGTTCGAGCGGTGTTTGACCAGCACGAGCAAGGAAATCAGGACCGTGCCGAAGGTGACCGCTTCCGGGGGCGCGTGGTGCGGAGCGTAGAAAACATACACGAACAGAGGCATTGCCACAGCGGCGGCTATGGAGCCGAGCGACGAGTAGCGCCAAAAAGCAACGACGACAAGCCAAAGAAGCACGCCGAGCGCGGCGGCTTCCCAGCAAATCGGCACGATCACGCCAAGGCCCGTGGCCACTCCTTTGCCGCCGCGAAATCGCAGCCAGACGGGAAACATGTGGCCGACAACCGCAATCACGGCTGCCAAAATCATCCAGCGGATGTTGTCGCCGGTCGAGCGCGCGGCAAGAAAAACGGCGAGGTAACCCTTTGCCAGGTCAAGAAGAAGGGTGAACACGCCGGCGATAGCTCCGGCGTTGCGCGCGACATTTGCAGCGCCGATATTGCCGCTGCCGGCCTTGCGAATGTCGCCGCCACCGGTAAGTTTGACGATCAGGAGTCCAAAGGGAATCGAGCCCAGCAAATAGGCGGCAATTACGATCAACCACTGCGACGGCATGTCGGCCTTCACTCCAAATCCCTCACAAATGGAAATGCCGCGAGCCGTTTGTATTCTGCCCCGGAAGGTCTCAAAACGCTCTCGTAAAGATGAAATTCCGATTCGAGCGCCGCGCCAAAATCGCAAGACTTCAGTTCATTCGCGACGCTCAGGAGTTTGTCGATGCCCTTCCGGCGACATTGCGAATCGAAACGCGCCAGAGTCAGATGAGGAACAAACTCGCGCGATTCGCGCCGGATGCCGAGCGGCTCTAGAGCGTTTTCGATTCCTGACGCTAGCTCCGCAAGATTCCTTGAGGATTCCACGCCGCACCACAGAACGCGCGGTTTACGTTCGTGTGGGAAAAAACCGAGTCCGCGAAAATGCATCTCCACGGGTCGCCTGGTAGAGATGGAAGTAAGTGCCGCGCGAATTGCATCGAGCTTGCCTGGATCCATTTGACCGATGAATTTCAAAGTGATGTGCATGCCTTCTGGGCGCGCCCAGTGTGCACTGCTTGATAATGGCCGGAGCCGAGCTATTAAATCACGAACACAGGCGCGAACAGCGTCTGGAAAATCGAGCGCGACGAATACGCGCACGGATCACCCGCGGCCAACGGCGGGATAGAGAAAATGCCGGCGTACCAAATCGAGTGCGGACTGGGTGGCATACAAGCGGATGCGCTCGCGGTCACCCGGAAAGCGGATCGCGTGTTCACGGGACCCACGGCTGTCGGCGATGGCAATGTGAACCAGACCCACTGGCTTTTCCGGTGTCCCGCCGGTGGGACCGGCGATGCCGGTGATTCCGACCCCGACCGTGGCTCCCGTGCGGCGGCGGATTCCATCGGCCAGCGCCAGTGCGACCTCAGAGCTGACTGCTCCTTTTGATTCGATGATTGCCGCGGGAACATCGACGAACGCCGTTTTCAAGTCGTTGCTGTAGCAAACCACGCCACCCAGAAAATAGTTGGAGCTGCCGGGGACGTTCGTCAATCGTTCAGCGAGCATGCCGCCGGTGCAGCTTTCGGCCACGGCGATGGTTGCATGATTCTCCACTAAGACGCGCGCGACCACTTCCTCGAGCGTTTCGCCGTGGATCGAAAACAAGTGCTCGCCGAGCGCCAGAGCCATGCGATCCACGATTTCATCCAGCAGCTTTTCGGCCTTCGCTGCGTCGCGCGACCAGATCCGCGGATGAAGCTGGGTTCCTGTGGGCGCCGCGAGGATGGTCGTCTCGGTGTCAGGATAAAGCGCGTAAAGAGGCCGGACGCGTTGCTCCACTTCGGATTCGGGCAAGCCGGTGATGCGCAGATCGCGCGTGAACAGGCGCTCGTCGTGGTTCAGGCGCGCCAGACGCGGCTTCACCTCGGTTTCGAAGATGCTGTGCAATTCGATGGGCACGCCGGGAAGCAGAACGACGATGTGCCCCTGGTGTTCGAGCCACAGGCCGGGGGCGGTGCCTCGCGGATTGGGAAGAACCGCCGCGCCTTCGGGAACCATCGCCTGGCGCGCGTTGATTTCCGGCATGGCGCGATTGAAGCGGTGGAAGCGCTCCTTAATCTTGTGCAGAACTTCGTCGTTCAATTGCAGCTTTCGGCCCAGCACTTCGGCGACCGCTTCGCGCGTGCGGTCGTCATCGGTGGGGCCCAGACCGCCGCTGGCGACGATCAGGTCGGCGCGCAACAGAGCGATGGAGAAACAAGTGCGCATGTCGTCCAGTGAATCGCCGACGACGTTCTTGTACACCACGCGGATGCCCAGCTGGTTCAGCTCATCGGTGAGAAACAACGAATTGGTGTCCAGCCGGTAGGGAGTGAGCAGTTCCGAGCCGATGGCGATGATCTCTGCTTTCATTCACAACTGTTGTACCTGATGGCGCACGCCGCGTGCAAGACGGTGTCAGAAATGCGGGAGCGAGAGAAACTGGAGATAGCCCTCGTAGATATCGGACCAGGCGTGTGCGATCATGCTGGCGCGCAAATCGCCCCGCCATGCGACGAGCGCGCCGTAGAGAATTCCGAGCGCCGTGATAACCGTCACCTGGCCCCATCCCTGATAGGTGTGGCCCAGCCCAAAGACCATTCCCTGCAGGATCACGCCCCCGGTGACGCTGCCCGTGGCCGCCTGGAATTGCCGCTGAAGGTAGCCTCGATAAAGGAACTCTTCGCACCATCCGGCCGAGGCGGAAAGCAGAATCCACAAAAATGCTTCCGCGAAGCCCGTTGGGACGTGATAAGGGGCCACTTCCGCATGCAGAGGATCGACGGCGCGATGCACAAGCCAGGCAGTCGCTTCCCAAACAAGCCAGAAGGGAAGCGCGATTGCTAAATCACGCGCAACGCTTCGCCAGCTCGTCCATTGGCCGCCAACAATGTCGCGAACGTAGAGGCCCTTCCAGCGCACACCGGCCCAAATCCAGGAAGCCAGCGCGAACTCGGTACCGATCAGGAAAACGTAGCCCCACAGTTGCGAAGCTTCCGACGTAGCCACGCCTCCGGCGCCGGGCGGATTGTCGCCATGGCGGGAAAGCGCAAAACGAAAACTGAAATAGCCGAGACCAAGCAAGACGGTGGCGGTATGCCACCAGGCTGCGACAGGTTTGAATCGTGCTGCGGCAATCCCTACTTGTTTTTCCATCAAGGAGTCTCGGCAACCAGATGGGATACGCGCGGCAAGAGGAAAAGGTTACGCAGGAAAAGGCGAAGCGGCGGAGCCTATCCGTTCAGCGGAAGACCCTCGACGTCCCAATCGACGCTGTAGAGCGCGGAGTTGGTGGCGATGATCGCCCGATGCGAGGGCCGCAGCGCCAAGCCCACGATGTTGCCTCCACTGAGTACCAGCTCCGGTTCCGCCTGCGGCGTTAGGCGCACGATTCCGCGTTTGCCTGCGAGCGAAGCGGCCACGTACAAATTGCCGAGTCGATCAAAGGCGAGACCTTGCGGCCGTCCGAGTCCGCGAAAGAATACGCCGACTTCACCGGCCGGGTTGATGCGATAAACGCGGTCGAAGCTCGAAGTGGTAGGTCCGCTGACGAAGAGTTCACCGGTGGGGCTGAAGGCCAGGTGATAGGCGGACATGGAAGGCTCGAGTGTGGCGAACACGAAGATTTCGCGGTCCGCGCCGATTTTGAAAATCGTGCCGCTGCGGTCGCCCACATAGAGATTGCCGGCTTTGTCGAAGGCAAGCCCGGTGGCTATGCCCATGCCTTCGATCCATTGCATGGAGCGCCCATCGGAGGAAACGCGATGGACGGTGCCGTCGTTGCGGCAAGAGACGAAGAGATTTCCGTTGCGATCGATCGCCAGGCCAGTGGGATTCATCAACTCGGTAATAAACGGCTTCACGTTTTGGTTCGGGGTGATTCGGTAGAGCGAAACGGGAACTTTTTGGCCGCGCTGGCCGCTGAAGGTCACGTAGACGTTGCCTTCCGGGTCGACGGCCGGGTTTGCGACGGGATGCAGGTTATCGGCAATCTGCACGCCAAGCGCGATAGGGAACGGCGCGCTTTCGATGCTGCCCATGCGCACGCGCACCGCGCCGCCCGCTGCGCCTTCGGGGACGCGCGCGATCAAGGAATTTTCGGCCGCCATAACGAGCGTGCCGTCGGCCGGACCAAACTGAACCTGCGGGCGCGCGTGGTTGTGCACGCCGAAGCCGCTGCCCTTGATGGCAATTTCGCCACCGGGCAAAGCTGCCGAGGGCTTCACACTTTCAATTCTTGGCGTGCCGTTCGCTTTCACCGATGTGCTCACGTTCACCCAATGGCGATTATTTAGAAGCGCCTACAAACCAAGCATACGCGCAATCCCTAAGCCCAGTGCGGCGTAAATTCCCGCCACCCAATCGTCCGCCATAATGCCCCAGCCGCCGGGCAGCGATTCCGCCTGCCGCGCCGGAAATGGCTTCCAGATGTCAAACGCCCGAAAAAGTATAAAACCCAACAGCAAATATTTCCAGTTGAGCGCCGCAGACCCAAGCGAGTACGCGAGGTATTGCCCTGAGACTTCATCGACAACGACCGATTGGGGATCTTTCTTAGCCCAATACTCGGCCGTTTGACTCGAAGCCAAAACGCCCACGACCGCTATGACAACTGCGATCGGAACGCTCACCCAGGCGGGCGACCAAAATCGAAGTTCAAAGCTTTTCCTCAATCCAGGAAGGTAATCAGGAGGAAAGAGAACCTGCGTAAGGCAATAAACCAAAATCCCGGCAAGCGAGCCCCATGTTCCGGGTGCCTTTGGAAGATAGCCGAGGCCGGCGGCGGTGGCGATGAACAGCGCGAAGCGAGGCTTGCGCGGCGCAGCCTCACTCATTCGATTCATCCGTCTTATCACGTTCGACTTCGTCGAACATGGATTCGTCGAACGCCGGCTCGCTGATGACGTACTTCTCGCTGGCCCAGTTGCCGAGGTCGTGCAGCCGGCAGCGCTCGCTGCAGAACGGAAAATCGGCGTGCGTTACGGAGTTCGTTAGGCTTCGGCAGATGGGGCAGCGGCGAGTCATGCGAACAGGATAGCGCGAAATCAGCGCGAGCTGAGAATGGGAAACGGAATTTCGGGTGGCGCGGCGATCGGCCGGACGGCGGGGGCGCGCGAATACTCTACCGCGCGGCCGATGAGATCATAGTCTGTTGTTTCGGTGACTTCGATGGTTGCCAGAGTGCCGGGCGCGGGCAAATCCGCGGCGTCGTTCAGGCCTTCAAACTCGGTGATGTAGACCTTGCCGTCGATTTCAGGGGCCATGCCTTCCAGGCGCGCTTCCCACACCAGATCGGTGTCTTTCGAAGGGCCTTCAACCATTACGGGAAGTTGCTGACCGATTTTAAGTCGCAGTTTGCGTCTGCTCAGGGCCTTTTGCAGCGTCATAAGCGCGTTTTTGCGTCGGTTGATTACTCTCGCTTCGACCTTGTTTTCGAGCGAAAAGCTGCCCGCGGCATCCTCATCGGAGTAGGAAAACACGCCCATCCAGTCGAATTCGGCGGCGCGCACGAAGTCGCAAAGCTCGTCGAAATCCTTTTCGGATTCACCAGGGAAGCCGACGATAAACGATGTGCGAATGGCGACGCCCGGGATTATTTTGCGAATTTTTTCGAGCATTTTCAGGAACGCGCTGCCGTCGGAGCCGCGTTTCATGCGCGCGAGTACGCTGCGGCTGGCATGCTGCAGAGGCACGTCGAGATATTTCACTAGGCGCCGGTGCGCGGCGATGGTTTCAAGAAGGCGCGTAGTGATGCGGTTCGGATAGCAATAAAGGAAGCGAATCCAGTGCAAGTCTTGGATTTCCGCGAGACGCTCGAGAAGAATCGGGAGGCCGTCGCGCAGGCCGAGATCTTCGCCGTAAAACGTGGTGTCCTGGCCGATGAGTGATATTTCGCGAACGCCCGCGGCGGCCAGACTCTGCGCTTCGCGCACCACCGATTCGAAGCGGCGGCTGCGGAATTTTCCGCGCAGCCGCGGGATCACGCAGAAGGTGCAAGGATGGTCGCAGCCTTCGTTGATCTTGATGTAAGCGGTGTGGCGCGGCGTTGCCAGGATACGCGGCGTTAGATGGTGATAGAGATAGGTGGGCAGCGAACTGTCCGGCCGCAGTCCGCCCTCGCAGGCTTCAAGGATTTTGTCGACTTCACCGGTGCCGATTACGGCGTCGACTTCAGGGATCTGCTCGCGAATCTCGTGGCGATAGCGCTCGACCAGGCAACCGGCGACGATCAGTTTTTGTGCGCGGCCAAACTTTTTGTATTCCGCCATTTCAAGGATCGACTGCACGGACTCCTGTTGCGCGGGAGCGATGAAGCTGCAGGTGTTGACCACGAGAATGTCCGCTTCGTCCGCGCGTGGCGTGATCTGGTAGCCCGCGCGCGCAAGCGTACCCATCATCACCTCGCTGTCGACGAGGTTTTTGGGGCATCCCAGGCTTACGAACCCAACCTTCGGCATCTTCGAGCAGTCCTATAGAGAATGCGCAAACACACAATCCTATCATGCCGGGAGAATGGGCGTTAGGTCACCGGTCGGGATGAATCCCGGCGCCAGACGGGGTGCGAAGCCGGAGCATGCGAAGAATCCCGTAGGCGGACACCGCGGCCGCAATGTGTTTCGGCCGGTGACCACTAACGATTCGGCCGAGCGCAAAAATCGGACGGTCAACCGCTTCGAGGCTTTGGCCATACCCCTCGTTCTGCGGAATAGGCGGGACGAAGAAAATAGCTGCGATCGAAGCAAATACCACAGCGAGCAAAGTCCACTGGCGCCAGTTCATCGAGCGGCGGGTTTGCGGGAACGCAGCAAGTTGCCGATAGAGCGGAGAAGGGAAGACATTTGCTCGATCGGCGCGGGGTGATCGCCGAAGCGCGCCGACTGATAGAGCTGGGTGAGCTGCTCGACGGGCGCAAGGAATTCTGCAGCGGGAATGGCGGAGGCGAATTCGAGAGGCGTCTGGGACGGTTCTTTCTTCCAGCCGCGCTTTTCGAGGAGGCGCAGCATTTCACGATACTCGAGCGCCGCGAGCGAGGCTGTGGCGGTTCCCCCGCGCCGCGGACGCAGCTTCCATCGCGTGATCAGGTAATCGACCATCACCCGCCCGCGCAGGGCGAACAATACAACCACCAGGAAGAGCAACGCACTCGGAAGAAGGTAAGGCGACCCTTCGATCTTTTTGTCGAACGCCACGATGAAGTTCATGGTCTGGCTTTGCTTCCGGCGGTAGTAGCTTTGCAGGCGCGCGCTCCAGTCGTGCGAGGATTTCTGCAAACTTTGCGCGAGCGTTATCTGGTGGCCGAAATCATAGTTGATCACCCACTCGCTCCACGCAAACTGAAACCAGTCCCAATAGAGACCGAGCCGCGACAACAAGCCGCTGGGCTTCGCATTTCCCGGGGGCGTCGGATCGAAAGTGATCCAGCCGAAACCAGGGAAGTACGCTTCCACCCAGGTGTGCGCGTCGCTGGCGCGAATGATGTAGTCGCCTCCGAGATCGTTAAACTCGCCGGGAAGAAAGCCGCTGACGTAACGCGACGGGATGCCCAGCGATCGCAGCATCACGGCCATGGCCGCCGCGAAGTATTCGCAATGCCCGGCGCGCCGCGAGAAAAGAAAATAGGCGAGCGGGTCGTCCACCTTGGGGCCTCGCAAATCGAGCGTGTAAGCATAGCGGGTCCTCAGATAGCGCTCGATATTGGCGGCTTTATCGTAAGGATTCTTCGACGACGCCGTAATCTGCTCGGCCAGGGGCTCAATCCGCGGATCGAGGAGCGGAAGCTGCAGGTATAGGCTTCGAATCATGTCGGGATAAACGGTATCGGCTTTGCGCAAGGTCGCTGGAGGGATCATCGGCACGCTGGAGACCCCTTCATAGCGGACCTTCGTGTCGTTGTGGAATGGGTTGAAGACCGAGCCAGTCTTGTCCACAACCAAATAACCGCGGCGGGGCCCCGATCCCGGGCGGTCCGTTTCGTTCGTAAAATGGCCGCGCAGAGATTCGGGACGCGGCGCGACGAAAATCGCGTCCGTCCCGATGGGTTCCATCAGCACGGTATAGCGAAGAGGACGAAAGTCGGCTTCAGGCAGACGCGCAGCATTAACGGTGTAATCACCGTCGGAATTCGCAAGAATGACCGTGGGTTCCTGCGCAGGCGTGAACCATCGCTTGCCATCGAAGTTCGTCAGCACGACGCCGCGCCAGTGCATATTTTGCACGCGCAACGGATCTCCGTCGACGCTGACGCGCATCACCACTTCCGTGTTCTGCTTGATTTTTCCGATTTCGCCGAGAGTCACGTTGTCGCTGAAGCCGGTCATCAAGGCCGGTTGGAGGTTCAACGCGCTCAAGTAACCCGCCGTAAAACGGGGGATCATGAAGAACAGCACGCCCCCGATCGCCAGAGTGCCAACGGCTACCAAGGCAGAAGTAAATCCGAGGGCGCGATTCAATTGCCGCCCGGTCGGCGAGCCCGATTCAAACGGCGGGGAGATAGCGCCCGCAGCACTGCGCTGAATCTCGAGGGCGACGAATGTCGAAACGGCGAGCAGCAGGAAAACCGCGAGGGCGATCAGGAAGCTCGTTTCGACCGTCAGGATCGCCGAGCCCAGCATGGAGGTGACAGCCAGTACCGCAAGAAAGGCGTAGTCACGATTGCTGCGAGCCGAATAGAGTCGCACCAGGGTTGCAAACAGGAGCAAGTGCATCGCCGAAAGCAGCGCGGCATAGAGAGCGGGGTTGGGCGCCCCGACCGAGAGATTGCGCGAGAACACCCAGAGGTCGAACGGGAAGAATAAAAAATAGCCGAGCACCAGGGCGGTGGCGAAACGCGCGGAAATTTCAGGGCCGCGCCCACGCGCGAGGCGAAAGCCTTTAAAAATCAGCGCGATCGGCACCACAAGAACTGTGACGATGTCGAGCTTACCCGTCGAGAGGATCGCGAACATGCCCGTGCAAATAAGCGAGTAGAGCGAGATTTCGAAATAGCGCCGCACCGCAGGAAGTGGCGGCGTGTTCGCGGAAGAATACTTCGCTGTGGGGACCATGGCGCTCTTACGATGCTATCACTGGCCAGGCTTTGAGAGTGGAGCGCGACGCCAATGCGCTAATGGGTGGCTAGAGCGATCCAGCCGCTGCGGCGATCTTGCGAGTGGCGCTCGAGAGGGGAAGCTGCGCGAGCTGAGCGAGAGGGAAAATGCGGGCGCCTGGGCGCCTCGGGAGCCGCTCGACGCGCGCCAGGAACGGCAGCAGCGTGATATTGCGAAAGGTTACGCAATGGCGCGCCTCCGGGAGCGCTTCGAGAGAAGCCAATTTGATTCCGAGAGTTCGGCGGACGTGGGCTAGCAACTCCGTCGTGGCGTGTTTGACGACTTCGACCGCCGGGAATTGCCACATCCGCGAGAATAGGGCGCTGTCGTGCGCGCCTGGATTGCTTACCAGCATGGTGCGCCCGCGCGGATCCCGCAGGATAGCGGCGGCGATTTTCATGCGCACGGGCGAGCGCTTCTTGCGCACGGCGGGGATTTCTTCTGTAAGGCCGAGCGCTCGCGCGCGGCAAAAACGCGTGACCGGGCAGGTTTCACAGTTGGGCGATCGCGGTGTGCAGATCGTTTCGCCCAATTCCATCAACGCCTGATTCCAGTCACCAGGCGTTTGGGGTGCGAGCAGGCGCTGGGCGGTCGTCGACAGATCCCGCCAACGGCGCGGTCGGCGCAAATCCCCGCGAATCGCTCCGAGCCGTGATAGCACGCGCGCGCCGTTGCCATCCAGCGCAGCGAGTGGCACGTCATAGGCGATGCTCAAAACGGCTGCGGCGGTGTAACGGCCGATTCCCGGCAAGGTCAGGGCGGCTTCGATTTCGCGCGGAAACTTGCCGGCGTAGTGAGCGACGATTTCCTTTGCAGCGACGTGAAGGTTCCGGGCGCGACTGTAGTAGCCGAGCCCCGACCAGCACTTCAAGACCTCGATTCGGCGCGCGCCCGCGAGCGATTCCAGGTCTGGAAAGCGCGACAAGAACCTTTCGAAGTAGGGCATCACGGCGGCGATGCGCGTTTGCTGCAGCATGATTTCCGCCACCCAGATGCGATACGGATCGCGGTTAAGGCGCCAGGGAAGGTCGCGGCGATGGGCGCGGAACCAATCGAGGAGACGCGATTGAAAACTGGAGAGCGCGCGGGGAGTGAGCCTCAAGGTCATGCCGCGGTATTCTCGCACAATCGCGGACGCTCCCAAGCCGAGCGATGCGATCCACTACAGATTATCGATGAAAATAAAATACGAGGAGGACCAAAGCGCCGTGGGAATCGTTCTTTGGGCGCGGGAAGTGAGAACGATCTTGAAAATTTCGCGGTCGTTCGAGAGGTCGTTCAGGAATGCGCCACCGGCAACGGAAGTTTCGGCTTGAATCATCGCCAACTCCCGGAGCGTGTCGTAAACGATTTCGCCGGCGGGAGCCATCGGAGTAGAGAAGCGATCCGTACGGAACTGGATCACGGAGTTGATTTCGTAGAAGTGCCAGGCGATGCATGCCGCCATGGAGACGGCGCGCTCGAATCGTTCGGCGTGTTCCACTTCGGCCAGTTCGCCCAATTCGGGGCGATGCGGACCCACGAACGGATCGAGCACCAGCATGACGCGGCGCTCGTCTTCTCGAGCGAACTCACGCACCATCAGCCGGCCAGTCTTCGCGGTCACCTTCCAGTCCACGAAGCGCGCGCTGTCGGTGGACAGGTAATCGCGAAGCATGTACAGCTCGTGGCCGCGGCCACGGAAATAACTGGCCATCTCGCCGGTCAGCAGCGGCAGGACTTCATAAAACTGGTCGGTGGGAGCGATGCGCGGATACACCACGATTTCGACGTTTGAATCCACCTGGCGCGTTTTCTCGAAGAAGCCGAAAGGGAACCGCGTGCGAATGCCGAAAACATCCTGGCGGTAAACGCCACGGCGCGGAAATCTAAGCTCCACTTTTTGACGAGCCGCGCTGGAGTGTGGAATGTAAGGAAAGAAGACCGGGCGCGTGAGGATTTGGCGGCCTTCGGTGTTCTTGGGATCGCCGACGATGCGCAACGAGAACGACGGCCAAGTTTGCTTCTCATTCCTCAATTCCATCTCGGCCAGCACGGGCTGTTCGGCGAAAATGTGCTCGGGAAGGTCAAACTTCAGGTCCACGCCGGTTAGCACGGCGCGCGAAAGCATTCCGGATATCAAAACCGCGCCGAGCGAGCAGGCCAGGACCATAAATAGGAGGTTGTTTCCGGTGTTGACGGCGGCGAGAATGAGGACGCCAACGGCGGCGAGATAAATGATTCCTTCACGGGTCAGACGATAGTCAACCTGATAGGCGAGCCAGCGCAGACTGGTGCGGCGCGCGAGCGCAGGAACGATGGTCACCGCCACCCAGGCCGCCAGGCCGAGCGAAACTACCGTGGTGACCGCGGCGACCACAGTGCGGCCCTGCTGCGCCATCGCCGCGGAAAACAGCGCCACGATTAAGGCAATCGACAGGACTCCGATGGCTATCGCGAAATTGCGCCAGCCGGGGCGGTCTATGTTGCGCCACCAGCGGGAGAAAAACGAATCTTGAACCTGCGAGGCCATTGTTAGAGCGGGACGCGAGTGGTTTCGAGGATCTCGCCGAGAATGGCGTCAGCCTGCTCGGATCTTTTCTGCGTGGAAACGTAGCGTGAGCTGACCACCACACGATGGGCAAAAACCGGGACGATCAGGCGTTTGAAGTCATCGGGCAAGCAGAAGTCGCGGCCCTGAAGAAAAGCGCGCGCCTGCGCCGCGCGATGCAGCATCAAGGCACCTCGCGGGCTGACGCCGAGACTCAACTGCTCGGTTTGCCGCGTGCGGTCTACAATTTCGAGTGCATAGTCGAGAAGACTCTCCTCCACTTTCACGTTCGAGACGGCTTCCTGCATGGCGATAACGTCCGCGGCGTCCATCAGCGTGCCGACTTTTTCGGCCGGCGCATGGCCGGAACCGTTACGGATTATTTCCTTTTCACTTGCGCGAGCGGGATAACCCATGCGAATGCGCATCAAGAAGCGATCGAGTTGCGATTCCGGCAAGGGATAGGTGCCGTGATGTTCGATGGGGTTCTGCGTTGCGAGAACCAGGAAGGGCTTGGGCAGCGGGTGGGTGTGATTGTCCACGGTGATCTGGGATTCGTTCATGGCTTCAAGAAGCGCCGACTGCGTTTTCGGCGTGGTGCGGTTGATTTCATCGGCGACGATGATGTTGGCGAAGATGGGCCCGGGCTTGAATTGGAACTCCTGCGCGGCGGGATTGAAGACGCTGACGCCGATCACGTCGCTGGGGAGCAGGTCCGAGGTGAACTGAATGCGCTGGAAAGAGCAATGGAAGGAGCGCGCGAGCGCCTGGGCGAGTGTCGTTTTGCCGACGCCGGGAACGTCCTCAATCAGCAAGTGGCCGCGCGCGAGGAGCGTGGTGAGGGCGAGTTGAATGACGTCTTCTTTGCCCTTTACGACGCGGGCAATCGAACGCTGGAGCTCGGCGAGGCGTGTGCTGGCGCTGCTGGTCGTGGTTTGCAATTCAGCTGGCCTTCTGTTACAAAAAGTGTGCTCGAAGAAAGTCGCAACTTGGGCGACTAGCTCAGTTGGTTAGAGCGTTCCCCTCACACGGGAGAGGTCCAAGGTTCAAGTCCTTGGTCGCCCACCATCCCCACAACTATTTATTTTCTCACTATTCGTTGGACTCGCTGACTGCTGATTTGGTTTCATGTGTTCAAGAAGTGGGCAGGCAGAGCTGTGATAGTCTCCAGTGGATTCGAGGTGCTTCGGACGGAATCGCTTATGACCAATTTTCTGCGGTTCGTGCAAGTTTTCGCGCTGGGGACTTGGGTTG
>Ga0307475_10001368_pt1 | contig 14521 bp, 14 predicted proteins | sample atmos_gasesECM1C_FD_203317 | JGI IMG/M metagenome (GOLD analysis project Ga0307475, IMG submission 203317) | Hardwood forest soil microbial communities from Morgan-Monroe State Forest, Indiana, United States - atmos_gasesECM1C_515 | ecosystem: Environmental > Terrestrial > Soil > Temperate... | reverse complement strand
ACGATCAGGTCCTCCCCATCGATTCGGATCGGTAAGTCTGGCTCGAGCTCGCGAACGACGCGGTTGGACTTCGCGTTTCCCACGAGAAAGAGGGCATGGTCGTTCGCCACGGCCTCGCCCCGGGCGAAAAACTCGACGTCGCTCATGACCGGATACTCGACGTGCACGCCCCAGCGAACATGTCCCCAGTCGCGCGCGATATCCTCGTTGACCCGCGCTTGCATCGGGTCGCTCGCGCCCCACACGAGGAGGACCGGCTCGTGAAATACGTCGCGGATTGGACCGGTCATCGTTCCGTGCTTGAACATCCCCGAGTGAACCGCCGGGCCGGCCTGCCACGGGAGCCCTTGCCCGCTTCGATGCAGCTCAATCGGATCGCCCGCCTGGAAGGTCAACGGGCTGCCGTCGGCGCTCACGACGACGGGAGCCGCGTCGTCGATGCGAACCGAATCGCGATCGAGACCAAAGGCTGCCACTCCGTGGGTAGTGACGGAGATGCTCCCTCTGCCTTCGATCCGAGCAGAAAGCTCACCCCAAGCGTCGCTCGAGGCGAGCTCGCGGACATGCACCCACGCGTCGTCCGCCCAGCGCGTGCGAGGCGTTTTGAATCGCACCGTGCGCGGGTGCAGCGGCCGCCGATGCGACAAGAGCCAGCGCGCTCCCTTGAGATCCTCGTAGGTCGTTTGCCACACGTTGTGTCCGAGCTCGGGGTGCTCGTGCTCGACGTCGTAGTGAAGCTCCTGGTACCGGTCGATGAGCACCCCGCTGTTCTCTTCGGGGAGGTCCTTGGTGCCGTGGACGACATAGAGAGGAACGTTCTGTCCGTTCTCGGCCCAAAAAACGTTTGACCCTTGCTCGGCCATGAAGCGCTCCCAAGGGCGCAATGTCCGCCCGGCGAAGTCCGTGCGGACGAAGTAGCTGTGGTAGCCACACAGCGGTTCGGCCGCGGCAAAGCGGTCCGGGTGGCGCAGCGCGCACGCCGCCGACCCAATTCCACCCATGGAAGGACCGGTCACCGTGACGCGCGCGGGATCGATCGGATACGTCGCCATCGCCCAGTCGACGACGCGCATCACGTCGTCCTCCCCGAGGTCGCGGTACATTGCGTTGAAGTGCCCGTCGGGAGCGACCACGATCGCATCAAGCGTCTCGAGATCGCGCCGCGGATGGCGGTCTTCCCAGAGGGCATCGCGGTCGGGGTCGTCGTGCCCGAAGAGCCACATGACCATCTGCATCGGGTACCCGTTCATGCCGTGGAGGGCGACCACCAGCGGGAAGGTTCGGTGCGGGTCGAAGTCGGGCGGCACATAAGCGGCGAACTCGGAGAAGTGCCCATCGGCGGGCGAGCGATACGCTCGACGCATTGGGCCGGTGCGCCACGGCTGGCGCCCCGTGGAGCCGGCCTCCTGTGACCCGACATAAGGGTCGCGCTCCTGCTCGAGTGCGTTGGACAATTCGTTGAGCTCGCGCGCGTCGGCAAGCTGGGCTTCCAGGTCGCCGTCGCCCTTTGCGACGAAGCCGACAAGGCGCTCGCGCAAGTACTCCACGCTGTCGAGCGACGCTGGCGCGAGCCACGCGCCGCCGCGCGCCGCAAGGACGGCGCGATCCGCGTGAACGGCGGCCTCCCGAACAGCTCGACGTGGATGAAACGGCAGCTCCAGCGAGCGCCCAGAAAGGTCGGCGTTTAGGGTCCAATCGTCGTCTTCGACCGCGCCGGCGGCGATCTCTCCCAACGCGATGACGCGCTCGGGCGAATCGACGTCGTACGCGAGGTCCTCTCCTCCATCGACTCGGAGCAAAGGGGGCTCGTCTGCCCCCCGCGGGATGGTGCGCACGAGCTCCGCCCGCACGGCAATGGGCACGTCTCGCGGGGCACCTTCGAAAAAATGGATCGTGAGCGTGGGCCGGTACTCATCGGCTCCCATGCCGCGGTCGAAAGTCACCCGGGACATTCGCGCGGCCAAGGCGCGCCCATCGCCGTCGCGCGTGCCGGCGAGCGTCCACCAAGCCCCCTCGGGTGGCTTGAGGGCTGCGTCTACCAGCCGAGCTCGCAAACCCCACGGCCGCCCGTGCCTGCGGAGCGAAAGAACGATGGCGTGATCGCCTGCCGCCAAATCGAGCGCGACCAGATCGTCGTCGTCGCGGCGCGGTCGAACTTGATCGTGCGTGAACACGCACCGGCCGTCGACCATCGCGGTGACCCCATCGTCGGCGCCGATGAAAAGGACGTGCTTGCCGCCTCGATCCAGGTGAAGAGTCCCTCCCACGTAAGCCACGTCCTGGTGCCCCTTCGAGTCCACCGAAGCCGCGACATCCAAAGGACCGCTTCCCGTCGAGGCAAGCTGCCAGCGCGGTGCCCCAGGCTCGTCGCCGACCGACTCGCCCCATCGCGGAGACAAGCGCGACTCGTCCGGCAACCGAGCGCGGTCGAAAGGTCCGGCAATGAGCCACGCCCCAATGTGTCCGTCGCGGGAAAACGCAATGCGAGTCACGGACGCGGACGCGGACGCGGACGCGGTCGCGGTCCCGGTCGAGGTCGAGGTCGAGGTCGAGGTCGAGGTCGAGGTCGAGGGCGCGGACGCGGGCGCGGGCGCGGGCGCACCAGCGGCCCCTATCGTCCCCGCTGGGACCTCCCGTCCGCCATGCAGCGCGCTGGCACACGCCACAAGAAGAAGCGCGCCCATCACGCACGGTCGCCAAATGCGCATCCCGTCCTCGCCGAACCAGATTGTAGAGCTTTTCAGCTCCGTTGAGCGAGTTCAGGGGAAGAAGGACGCCAAGACGCAGAGTCAAGACGCCAAGAGAAAAGAGGAGGTTTTCGGTAATCGGTATCGAACGGTGGCCACCGCGTTGATCTCATGTGCGAGACCCGCTCAATCCTTGGCGGGGACGACCAAGTTGGCACGCGATTCCATCCGGGGGGAAATCAAATCCTCTCGCCCCGACTCTGTCTGGGAAGCCCAGGCCGCACTCGAGGCTTGTCGATCCCGATCCTGTACTCCGTCCACGTCGTGGACTCGTCGAGCTCTCGCCGCGGGTATCCGATGCTATCCTTTTTCGTGAGATGAGCGCTGCGCACCCGGTTTTCCACACTTTCGCAGAATACGCGCGCCTGGAAGAGGGAAGCCCCATCAAACACGAGTACTTGGCCGGCCACATCTACGCCATGGCCGGAGGGACGCCCGAGCACGCGGCGCTGGCGGTAGCCGTGAGCACCCGGCTTGCGCTCGCGCTTGCGGGTGGCCGCTGCCGAGTTTTTAGCTCCGACCTACGCATCCGCGTTCGCAAGACGGGGCTCGGCACCTACCCGGACGTGAGCGTAGTGTGCGGGCCACGCGAAGTGGATCCCGAGGACAAGAACACGGTCACCAACCCGACCGTGCTCGTCGAGGTCACGAGCAAGAGCACCAACGAATACGATCGGGGTGAGAAGTTCGACCACTATCGCGAGATTCCGACGCTTCGAGAGTACGTCCTCCTATCGCACCACGAGCCTGCGATCGAGGTGCGCCGTCGGCAGCCCGACGGGAGTTGGACGAAACACGTCGCGCGGAGCGGCGAAAGCATCGCGCTCGAGTCCGTGCCCTGCACGCTGGGCATTACGGAGATCTACCAGGCGGCGTCGGATCCATCTTGAAGCTCGGCTTTCGACTGAAAAAGCCTTGGATTGAACAAGGTGGATACAGTCGCTTCGATGCGCGCGAAACGCGCCTCGCGTGGCAGAACGGCGTTGGCGGCCCCGTCACCGACTGGCCAATCTAGTCGGCGGCGAGTCTTGCGTCGATTCTGCGATCGTCTTGGTTTCTTGCGTCTTGCGGCTTCTCGCTTCTCTTTATCTCTTTGCTGGCTGGGCTCGATCGCGACCGTACGGGTCGCCGAGGAGCGACTCCGTGTGCGCCGCGCAGAGCCAGCGGCCGTTCTTCTTCACCCAGGTCGAACAGTCGGCCGCGTCCATCGACACGTTCTTGCCGTCTACCGTTAGGTCCTCGTGCACCTTGTAGGCGAGAACGGCGACGTCATCGGTCACACTAAGAACCTTCGCGTCGCCGAGCTCAAACGTGTGCAACGTGTACTTCGCGCCGCTCATCATCTTGACGAAGGTGTCTCTGCCGATGCTGGCCGCGCCCGCTGCGCCCGCGACGATGCACGGGTCGTGGGTCATACTCATCGCCGTCTCGACGTCCTTGTCCTTGATCGCCTGCCAGTAGCGCTTCTCGAGCGCGAGTAACTCCTTCTCAACCGCTCCTTGCATGGCTGGACCTCCTTAGGCCGAGGATAGGGCAACTCCGATGCCCCCTCGACCACGACCGTCAAATCCCGAAAATCGGAGGCTCAGCCAAGCGTCGCTTGAGGCCCACCTGAGCGGTGACGTCGTTCGGCAACGCGAAAGCGCGTGAGCGCAGGCATCATCGCATCCGTTTGTCTTCGCAATAGCGATTCGTGACAACGTGCGTGTCACGTTCCGTGTGCAGCGTTAGTCGAATGGTGGTGAGGGGGGCGCACGGACCTTGGCGCAGGTCATCCTTGCGTCGGTCGATGTGGAACTCCTGGATGAACAGCTCGCCAAGGCAGCTGGCGAGGCGCTCGCCGCCGTTCCGACAGCGACGCCAGTCGACGCGATCGTGATGGCCTCGGCTGCGCGTCCCGCGACGTGGTCTACACGTCGGATTTCGACGACCTGGCGAGATTGCAAACGCACTTCCGGTCTATGCATTTGCTGGCGGTGTAGCCTTTGGCGAGCACGGGAGAGTGAGGTGCTGAAAGTCGGCGCGTGCAGGCGCCAAGCCCACTCCACACGGCGGCCGGAGTCCCGCGAAGCCTGGAGACACGAGTGCTGGCCAGGGTGGGTTCGAGGAGACAAAATTCGAGCGGACGGGTCGGCAGATTCTCTCCGCCTCGCCGTCCGCTCTTGTTTTGTGAAGCGTGCGCTATCGAGGGGGCGTCACTTCAGGCGTCGTCGTGGGCGTCGTCGCGGGCGCGCTGCCCTTTATCTTCGCCTTTTGCCGCTTTCCCATCGTGTGCCGCGCTACGCGGGTCGCCTTTGCCTGCACGACGGCCTGCGCCTTGGCCGACGCGGTCTTCTTGCCGCCGCGGAGCTTGGGCGCAGTGAAGCCGAAGTCCTGCAGCATCTGAAGAGCCGCCGTGCCGTAGCTCCCCAGGATGTAGGTCTTGAGGTTCTGACGCATGCCGGTCGCCTTCTTGCGAGCGGTCCTTTGCTTGGACCGTTGCTGTTTGACCTGCGCCTCGAGGGCATCGAGAGCGTTGGTCTGGTCGATGTCGTCCTGAAAGATGGCCTTGAGAACGGCCGGAGTAATGTTGGCGCCGGCGATCAAGAGGCTGCTCATGTTTCCGAAGTACTTGTCCACGCCTTGATTGGTCTTTTGGGCCAGTGCAAGGGCCGTGGGCTTGTTGGGGTTGGCAGTGGTGTTCATGACGATGGTCCTTTCCGTTTCGACGAAGGCGCCTGGCGGAGCACCATGCCCGCCTTGCAGCGCCTTCAAACCCAAGACCGTTTCATCCGGGCGATCGGTTACAAGAATCGACAAGCCCCTCGTTCTTTGTGGCTTTCAGCCATTCGACAGAGGCAGCGGCAAAATGATCCGGGGGCGCGGTTGACTGAACGAAAGCCACCAACAAGTCGTTCTAGGCTATGCACAAATGGACCAAGGTCTTCATTCAACGGATGACACCCGCCGGTCAGTCGATCACCGCCTCCTCACAATCGATGACGGCCGTCACTGGCTCATTCACGAGCGCGATGGGCCGTGGGGAAGCCTCCACGAAAGGAGCGCCGGCCGCCACTGACTTGTTGGAGGCCGCCACTGACTTGTTGAAGGTCTCAGACAAGGCGTTCGAGCCCTTCGCAAGACGTGCGATGGCCTTCATTCAATGGATGACGCCCGCCACTCAATCGATAACGGCCTTCTCGCAATCGATGACGGCCGTCGCTGGCTCATTCACGGCCGCGACACACGATGAGGAGGCCTTCTGCCACTTCTTTTCGCGCGTGGAGAAACAAGCGACAGGCGGCGCCCCATTCGGTCGCGACCGCGGGAAAGTGTGTCTTGACCTCCGCACGGTCTGTGAAAGCCTTCCGTCGCTCACCCATGCACCCCGCATCGTGAGCGTGTCGCGGCCGCCGCGGTTCGGGCCAAGCTCTTCGCCGCCATCGGCAAGCGCGTCGCCGAGGCGGACAGGGACGACATCGCGCAATCGGCATACGTGCGTCTCTTGATGATGCCCTCCATTCCCGCAACCGAGAACGAGCTCTTGAGTCTTGCAGTCACCGTCGTTCGTGGCTTGGTCGTCGACCACCATCGCAAACGCAAGGTGCGTGAAGACAAGCACGCGCCCGACGCCGACGTCGACGACATCGCCGTCGACACGCACGAGGTGAGCGCTGCTCAGCGTGAGGAGTGGCGACAAATGCTCGAGTTCGTCGAGCGCGAGGTCGCCGCGGGAAGGGTCTCGGCCGACGTGCTTCGCTGGGCGAAGCGCCTCGCTGCGGGCGACTCGTTCGCGCAGATTGCGGCCGACGAGCGTCTTCCGGTCTCGACTGTGAAAGTGAAGATGCACCGGGCGCGCGAGCACCTGAAGAAACGCTGGCCGTTGTACGCATCGGCGGCCGGCGCTCTCCTCATCGTCCTTTGGCTTCGCCAGCCGGAGCCCGTCACGGTGGGCCGCCCCCCGCAGGAGAGCGAGACAGTCCTGTCGACGGCACCGAGCGCTTCAGCGCCGACCGTTCCGCCGAGCGCATCGGCGCCCGCCGTGCCGCAAACGAGCGGCGACTACCGCGACAAAGCGGCTCGCGAGTGCCAAGCGCGCGCGTTCGAGGCGTGCGAGAGAGATCTCGACCTTGCCAAGAAGATCGACTCCGCGGGAGAAAGCCTGCCCGAGGTGAAGGCGATGCGCCGCGTGATCGACCGCTGGAGACAGGCGCCTGACGCAAAGCCGGAGTGAGGTCGAGTCACGCGCTTCGCGGCGCGTCCACCCACTGACGGACACTCGCCTGAGAGGCACCGAGAATCTCGTCAGCCCCTGGTCTCTCTTCGGGCCCTGCGGTCCCGCTGGACCCGCGTCGCCCGGAGGTCCTTGAGGGCCCGTTGCGCCTTGGGCGCCTTGAGGCCCAGTTGCGCCTAACATTCCCGGAGACGCGAACAAGGAAATCGCGGTGAAGCTCGGTTGCTCGGAAGTGAGCGTCGAGCGGCACGTTACGTCCCTCATGCGCAAGGCCCGGTGCGACCGGCGCGCGCGCCTCATTGTGCGCTTTTGGACCCTGAGCGCCGTTTGACGCATTTGGATCCGGTGGGATGACGGGCGAGAAGCCTCTACTTCGGCAGTTTCGCCAGATGCGCGCGCGCGCTTTCCAGCTCCTGCTCGACTTCCGCCAGCGCGCGTTTTGCCTTGTCGGCCTCTCGCTGCGTCCGAAGGAGCTCGCGGTGCGCTTCGGCGGCCGCCCTGCGAGCCTCGGCGTTCGAAGCCTCGAGCGCCTTGACGCGGGCGCGGGCTTCGTCGATCGCTCGCGCCCTTTCGTCGCGGATTCGCTTCGCTTCCCGTGCCCGGGCCAACTCATCGTCAGGACGGCCCTTGGCCTTGGCCACGCTTGCGGCCTTCTCTGACTTTTCTCCCCTTGCCGCCCGCTCTGATTGGGTTGCGGTCCTCTCGGATTGCGCCGATTGGCTTGCGCTCGGGCGACGCGCGGGCGGCCCCGCCTCGATTCCGGCGAAGGGGTCCTCGACGGCCACATCGCGCACCAGCCGTCCGGCAGTCAGTTTCGCTCGTTCGGCTTCGTCCGTGGCGAGGACTTGCAATGTTTCTCCGACGCGGCGGGCCTGCGCCGCGGAGAAGGGCACGCCGTCGGCCGCCAAGATCGAACCGACCGCGCGAACCGCCTCGCCGACGGCATCGCGATAGCGGCGCGCGCCGTCCCGGATCTCGCTGGAGTCCCCGCTCTTCCGCGCGCCGGCCGCCGCTTCACGAGTGGAAACAATCGCAGCCAGAAGCTCGGGGCGGCGTCGGGCGACCTGATTGAGCGCCCACGCGGTTCGGGTTGGCTTGGGCGCATTGGCAATCTGCCGCGCGGCGGACGCGTCGCCCGCGGCGCGAAGACGACCGGCCAGCTCACCTCGAAGCGACATGAAGCTCTCGAACCGGGCCCCATAGAGCTCGTCGAGAGCCCCGCCGAGAGCGCTATCGCTTGTGGACCCAAGAGCGTTTTTCACGTCGCACTACGTCATTGCCTGCGCCAGCGTTCGCGTCTCGTCGCGGAAGAGCACTTCCACCTTCTTGCTGTCGATCACCCGGGTCACCACACCATCGCCGAACTTCTTATGGCGAACAAGGTCGCCTTGGGCAAAGGTCGTGCGCACGTCGTAGGCCTTGAACTCGAGTACGCCGCGGCCGACGATGGCCTGCTCCCAGTCCCGCTCATGACGGGCAAGCGCGGCCGAGCGCCCCTGTTGCGAGGCGCCACGGGGGGGCGCGGCCGCCGGACCGCTCCGCTCGCCTGAGGCCGCCCCCGCTGCCTCGCCGGGGGCTTTGGGACGCCACAGATGGGTCGTTCTGCACGTCAGGCACTCGACCTGATGGGGTCGGGCGCGGTTCATCGAAACGATGCGGTGGTTCAGGATGAGGCGGCAACGGGTGCACCAGCCATCCACCTCCCCCGCGACGCGTAAGGGCTTTGGCATAACTTGGATGTTTATCTCACTCCCGGCCGCGCCGCCGCTCGCGCGGACGGTCTTCGCCCGCCGCGCCACCGCCCGCGCCGCCAGTCGACGGTGCACTCTCGCTCCGCTCGGGACTGCGGGTGCGCCTCACTTGAACGTCGGACCTTACCTCGGGCTTAGGCAACTTCTGGTCGTCCCCTTCGGTTCCGTCGTCGGCGAGGTTGGGGCGAAAGCGAACGGTGGTGCTGATTTCGAACTGCACGGTCGTGAGCAGCTTGTGCAGTTCGCCGGCCAGGTTCGCGTGCTGCAGAAACTCCCGAACTTCTTTGGCGACCACGCGAAAAAGGCCGCTCTTGGTCTCGTCGACCTGCGCCAAGAGAGAAGTCGCCATGTCGCGCGGCAGCTTCATGCCACCCACGAACTCCTTCAGGTTGTCCGGCGCTTCCGATGCCTTTTCGACGCCAATCTCCACGGCACGCTTGATGAGCTCTGGAATCACGCTGTCGAGACGACGGCGGCGATCGCTGGAGTCCTTGTCGCTCATGACGCCTGGGCCGTGAGGCTACCGCTGTGAGCTCGAACGCGCGCGTGTTTCGACATGGCCCGCGGGTCAACGCGTTTAGGGTAAGCTCCGGTCCGTGGATGACCTCGTCACCGTCACTTCGTTTTCCGACGTCGCCGAAGCGGAGCTCGCGAGAGAGCGTTTGGAGCTCGAGGGCATCAGGGCTTTTGTCATTGATGCCCAGATGGCGGGCGTCATGCCCTACATCGCAAATTCGACCGGAGGTGTGCGCGTTCAAGTTGACCCGCGCGACCTCGAGCGCGCGAGGGAGATTCTGCAACTTTAGCGCGCTTCCCTCGAGCGGAAGCTTAACGGAAGCTACGCCGCCTGCCGCAAGATGCGCTCGACCGCCCGGGCGGTGGATTCGGTGACCCCCACGCGTTTGTTGCCGCCTTGCGAGCAGACCAAGACGGTCTGCCCGTCCACATCGACCGCTTTGATGTCTACCTTTGGGCGCATCTGCGCCAAGCGCGAAGCGCTCGGCACGTCGGACTCGCTACGCACCATGAGCGGTGCGTACGCCGCAAGCTCCTCGCAGACCGCCCAGGAGCCGGCCGCCGCGACGACCAGGCCGCCGTCGTCGGCGACCACCATGGCCTCCAACCGCCCTTCTTGGCGGGCGCTCGCCAGCTTGTAATGAAGGGCAACGAGTGGATCGTTGCTTCGCTTACGGCGGCGTTCCTCGGCTTGTTTCATAGGGCGAATTGTGGCCCGGCGCGCCCGCCGCGGGCCAAGTTTCGCCGCTACGGACGTTTCTTCTTCTTCGGTTTCGGCGCGCTCGGCGCGCCCGCATCGCCCATCTCGCCGCTGGGGCCGACGGTGATGGGCGTGCTGCCGGCTGCCGTGCCGCCGGCCGGCTCGCTGGAAGGACTGGGAGCGGCCTTGGCATTCGATGCCGTCTGAGCCTTTTCTTGCGCGGCCTCTTCGGCTGCAAGAAGCTGCGCGTCGCGATCCCATCGGTCGACATGTCCGTCGCACGTCTCGTCGGTGCCGACTCGCTCGAGTTTATCCTTGTAGTAGATCTCCCATGTATCCGCCGCCCCACTGGGGCAATGCGTATTGCGCCGCACGCGCGAGAGCTGCCCATCGAGATAGAACTTCCACACGTTGGGCCGCCCCATCGAGTACGTCGTGTCGAGGTCTTCCTCTTGGATGCGTCCGTCGGCAAAATTGAGCCACACGTCGATCTTGCCGTCGAAGTTCCTATCGGCCTCTTCGTGCAGGGGCTCGCCCTTCTCGTTGAAGGTGCGCACAAGGTCTTTGAGGCCGTCGAGGTTCGTGTCAATTTCGCGGCATAGAAGCACGCTGTGCCGGTTGTCGCGATCGCCGACCGTCTTGAAGATGCGGCGGATGTTGGGGCGAAACGAACCGGGGCCGGCGGTGGTGCTCGCCTCGAGCTCGACACTGTTCTTCCAATGAACGAAGCGTTCGCAAAGCGAGCCGTCGTCAGACGGCCAATGGCCGGGGTCCTTCGACCCGCCGGGCGCCGCTGGAGTGGGGGATGCACCGCCGCACGAAGCGATCGCGATCAGTGTGGCCCCCGCCGCGCTCGCGGCTCCGATCCCTATTGCGCGCCTCACGGCTTTCCTCCGTCCGGCGCAGCGGGTGCAGTCGGCGCTGTGGCCGGTGCCGGGGCGCCTGAATCGCCGCCGGAGGCCGTGGCCGGCGCCGGTGCTGGGGGGGCGCCCGCGTCGGCGTTCTCCCCCATCACGATGGTCGATTCCGGATCGGGGGTCCCATTGCCCGTCCTATCGAAGGCGATCGACAGCGCGTCGCCATTCCACGTCCACCACTGGTCGACCTGCCCATCGCCCGTAGTGTCGCGCTCCCGCCGAATGGGGTGCGCGGGCCTGCCCGTCTTGGGGTCGACAGGAGCGCTCGTGTCGAAAAAATCCCAGGTGTCGATTCGGTGCTGGCCGTTGATGTCGTACTCTCGTCGAGCCAGTTTCCCGCCTTCGTAGGTCTCGATCGCATTCACCGTGCCCGTGTCGTCATAGCAATATTCGCGGCGTCGCACGGTTCCGCTGTCGTCGAAGTACTCGTACAAGTCCGGTTTGCCGTCATGGTTCAGGTCCACGACGCGACAGCGTTGGCGGCCCGATCCGTCGAAGAAGGTGCGGATGTCGGGCTTGCCGTCTCCGTTGGTGTCTAGCGCTTCCACTCGGCCGCCGGATTCCCCGCAAGACTCGTGGGTGACGTTTTCCGAGTGCGAGCCAACGGGGGCCTTGGCACTGCCCACGTTCTCATTTCCCCCGCAGTGCGCTCCTACCGCCAAGAGCGGCGCCGCGAGCACAAGCGCAAGAAGGCGTGACTCAAGACACCCATTCAAGCGCGCGTCGATCATCATCCCCATCCCCGTGGTCGCCAAAGGTTGCGAGGCGCGCTGCGACAATACGCGGGGGCACGCCTGATGGGCAAGGTGCGAGATCGGGGGTCCACGAGCCGATGCAAGCAGACCGGCTGAGAGATTTCACGAGGAGATCGTGAGATCGGGAGGGGATCGGGGGTGTCGACTTTTGAAATCTCCCGATCTCCGGATCTCCCTGTAAATCCAATCCAATGCCCTAGTGGAAGCCTTCACGGCAGCGGACCGACCCTGAAGACAGACCGTCCGTGTGCCTTGAAGGGGCACATATGTTCACGTAGTGTACTTTACGTGCTTCCCCCTCTGGCTAGACGATGCCCGCTCGGCTACATGCGTGCCCGCTTGCGTCGTGCATAGAGCGTAAGTCCCCGGCATCACGAAGTTTCACCCCCTCGGTAGGGTCTCGCCCACGTCATGTCACGAAAGAAGATCTCCACCACGATCTACGTGACCCCGGAGCAGAGCGAGCGGCTACGTCTGCTTCACGAACGCACCAAAGTTCCCGTGGCGGTCTACATTCGCGAGGGCATCGATTTGGTCCTGCGGGAGTACGGACACTTGCTTCCGGGGCAGCTCCCCCTCGAGCGCCCGCCCGAGCGCGCGACCACGGTAGAACTGCCGTTGCCGTCGAAGGCGGAAGTCGACCTCGAGTCTTCGGGCCTGCGCTCGGACCGAGCGGTGGCCGGCGAAGGTGCCGTCAAGCGCACGATGGGTAGTGCGGCGAGCAAGGGCTGACCCCCTCCGGGACCCCATCCCCCAATGCCGACACCGCAAGGCGACATTCGCAACTTCTCCATTATCGCCCACATCGACCACGGAAAGTCGACGCTGGCGGATCGCATCTTGGAGATCACCGGCGCGCTGACCCAGAGGGAAATGCGCGCTCAGTTCCTCGACAAGATGGACCTCGAGCGCGAGCGCGGCATCACCATCAAAGCCCAGACCGTGCGCCTTCGGTTCACCGCGGCGGACGGCCGCGTTTACGAGCTGAACCTCATCGATACGCCGGGGCACGTCGACTTCAACTACGAGGTCTCGCGGAGCCTTGCTGCGTGCGAGGGGGCCATTCTCGTCGTCGATTCGACGCAGGGCGTCGAAGCGCAGACGCTTGCGAACGTGTACCTCGCGCTCGATCAGGGACTGGAAATCCTTCCCGTGCTCAACAAGATTGACCTGCCGAGCTCAGACGTCGAGCGGACCAAGGCCCAGATCGAGCAAGTCGTCGGCCTCGACTGCCACGAGGCTATCGCCACGAGTGGAAAAACCGGAGCCGGCGTTCGAGAAATCCTCGAGCAGATTGTGAAGAAGGTTCCGCACCCGAAGGGACGGTTGGACGCTCCCCTTCGCGCCCTGATTTTCGACTCCTGGTACGACAGCTATCGAGGGGCCGTCGCCATGGTGCGAGTCGTGGACGGCACTCTCAAGAAAGGAGACAAGATCCGTTTTCTTATGGCGAGCACGGACCACGAAGTCAGCGAAATGGGCGTCTTTCAGCCGTTCGCCGCCCCTATCGACGAGCTGGGCCCCGGAGAGGTCGGCTTCGTCGCGGCCAACGTGAGAAGCGTGCACGACGTGAAGCTCGGCGACACGATGACCCATGCCGTCAGCGCGCCCGGGCGCGGACCGCACCATCGCGGGCCGACCACCGAGCCCCTTGCCGGCTTCAAAGAAGTCAAGCCAATGGTATTCGCGGGGGTGTATCCCACCGACAGTGCGGATTATCCCGCGCTCCGCGATGCGATGGAGAAGCTGCACCTGAACGATGCTGCCTTCAGCTTCGAGCCCGACACGAGCGAAGCGCTCGGTTTCGGCTTCCGCTGCGGTTTTCTAGGGCTCCTGCACATGGAGATCATTCAGGAACGGCTCGAGCGCGAGTTCAACTTGGACCTCATCACGACCGCGCCGAGCGTCGTCTACAACGTTTACCTCGAGTCGGGTGAAAAGGTGCGGGTGGAGAACCCGGCGAAGCTACCGCCTCCTTCGGGCATCGATCGGATCGAAGAGCCCATCGTCCAGATGGCTATCCACGTGCCCACCGAGTTCGTGGGCCCGGTGCTGGCGCTCTGCCAAGAACGGCGGGGCACGCAAAAGGGTATGCAATACGCTGCAGCCGACCGGGTCATCGTCACCTACGAGCTGCCTTTCGCGGAAGTGCTGTTCGACTTTCACGATCGGCTCAAGAGCATCTCGCGCGGCTATGCCTCGATGGACTACGAGCTTATCGGCTACCGCCCCGACAATCTGGTCAAGGTGGACATCCTGGTCAACGGCGAGCCGCTCGATGCTCTTTCGATCATCGTTCACAAGGAGAAGAGCTACCCGCGCGGGCGCGGTCTGGCCGAAAAGCTGAAAGAATTCGTCCCGCGCCAGCAGTACGAGGTCGCCATCCAGGCCGCGATCGGGGGCAAGGTCATTGCCCGTGAAACCGTCAAGGCCCTTCGAAAGGACGTGACGGCCAAGTGCTACGGCGGCGATATTTCCCGCAAGCGCAAGCTTCTCGAAAAGCAAAAAGAGGGTAAAAAGCGGATGAAACAGGTCGGGACGGTCGAGATCCCGCAGCAAGCGTTTCTCGCCATCCTCAAGGTGGACTAGCGCGTGTCGGCAAACTGGAACAAGAGTCCCTCCGTCGGAACGGTGGCGAAGGAGAGGTGGAGAGCCGCCAAGACGCCAAGCGATGTGGGGTTTGGCTTGCAAAACCAAAGGAGTTTCAACCACTCTCCTCTTCTGGCGGCTTGTCGCCTTGGCGGCTCTTCCTCTCGGATCGTTCCGCGTCAGTGACGTGACAGAGAGATCGGGAAGAGCAAGAAGGATGAGGGGGGGTGGGAGGGCGAGACGCACCAAGATCACTTGCTCGGACCCAAACTCACACTTCCCGATCTTCTGATCTTTCTGTTCCACCCTCTCGTCTCGACCTCTCCGTCGATG
>Ga0307475_10001367_pt1 | contig 14523 bp, 12 predicted proteins | sample atmos_gasesECM1C_FD_203317 | JGI IMG/M metagenome (GOLD analysis project Ga0307475, IMG submission 203317) | Hardwood forest soil microbial communities from Morgan-Monroe State Forest, Indiana, United States - atmos_gasesECM1C_515 | ecosystem: Environmental > Terrestrial > Soil > Temperate... | reverse complement strand
TTAAGCTAGTCTAAATGTTAAATAGCATACACTCTTTTGATTATTTATTGCTTCTAATTGATAAATCCATTAAAGTATTTTCAATTATCCCTGTTAATGGTACTATGAATAAGAATCATGCAAAGTATAAGAAAGTAGCGAATTGTCCAATTTCTAAGAATGGGCTTTCAGGATGTTGACTACCAATTCACATTAAAATTAAGAAATTAGCTGAGAATACTCAGAACATAAATCTCATTATTGGTCTAAACTGGCTACCTCTAATTCTAGATGTATCTAATACTGGCATAGCTAATAAGATTAATAAAGAAGCAAACATAGCAATTACTCCTAATAATTTATTTGGAATAGATCTTAAAATAGCGTAATAAGGTAATAAATATCATTCAGGTACAATAGATACAGGTGTTTGCATAGGATTTGCCATAATATAGTTATCAGGATGACCTAAAGCATTAGGAGCATAGAAAATAAAGAATGATAATGCTAGTATAAAGAATAATACAGTTACTAAGTCTTTAAATGTAAAATAAGGATGGAAAGGTATTCTATCTAAGTTTCCAGTAATACCTAAAGGATTATTAGATCCATGTGTATGTAAAGCTATTAAATGCATTACTACTAATGCAGCTAATACGAAAGGCAATAAATAATGTAATGAGAAGAATCTGTTTAAAGTAGCATTTGACACAGAGAAACCTCCTCAAATAAATTCAACCAATGATTGTCCAATTCAAGGAATTGCACTTAATAAGTTAGTAATAACGGTAGCACCTCATAAGGACATTTGTCCATATGGTAAAACGTAACCTAGGAATGCTGTAGCCATCATTAGAATAAAAATAATTACTCCAATACTTCAAAGTAATGTTCTAGGTGATCTAAAACTTCCGTAGTATAGTCCTCTAGCTATGTGTAAATACACACAGATAAAGAAGAAAGATGCAGTATTAGCATGAGCGTATCTAACTGCTCATCCATAATTAACATCTCTCATAATATGTTCTACAGAAGCAAAAGCTAAATCAACATTAGGTGAATAATGCATAGCTAAAAAGATACCTGTTAATATTTGAATTACTAAACATAAACCTAATAGTGAACCAAAATTTCACAGATAAGAAATGTTAGCAGGTTGCGGCGAGTCTACCATATATGAATTTACTAAACTTAAAATAGGATGACTTTTTAATATTCTCATATAATATTCATAAATTTAAACTGTGGCTAATTAAACTGTATACAATTTAATTACGACAAGGCTCGTATTGTCTTATCTAAACGTTGAAGTTTAGAATTAATACCTAGATAGACGTCTAGTGTAATTTTTGTTTAGTATCGACCAGACTAAATATTATTTAATCTCGATTATTAATATATAATAGCATAGCATATATTTTATATTATATTCCGACCCTATATTTTATATGTATCATGTACATAAAAGTAAAATAAAATTATATTAATATATTACTTAGATTAGGCCTAAAGGTAGGAGGAGGGTAGAAGGTATTCTTATTTTAGTTTCCTTTATAAACTATTAATATATAAAGTATAAGAATAGAAAGTATCTCAACTCTTTTAGTTAATAACTACAGGGGGTATACAATAATATAATGTATTCTGCAGTTGAAATAAATAATTAAGGTATGTTAGGTGTTGTACCATGACTTGTTCAAACTCTAATACTATAAGCACCTTTTTTATTTTTACCTGTAAATGTAGCTTGATCTACTAAATTATATTTATTTGGAGAAATAGCACCTTTATATGTTGTTTTTACCGTTTTTTTAGGAATAACTCGTTGTCGAGCTAATCTACCACTAATTTTAATTTTAAAACCTGTAAGTTTAGTTACAGGAGATATATCATCTATTTGTAATAAATGCTGATTATTTGTTTGTCTGTCTAGCAATTCTGTTTTTATTGAATTAGTTTGTGTTGTTACTCTTTTTCATAGTAAGTTTTTTAATTGACCGTAAGTACTCTTATGGCTATTTATACCCAAGAATTGAGCTAATATATTACTATCATGATAAACATATTTTAATCTTACAATTTCTAATTGAACATTAGTTTTAAGGATTTTTGATAGCAGTACTACTAAAAAAGTTAATCGTGATCGTGAAAAGCCTCTTTGTTCAGGTTTAGCATTAGAACTTTGAGAATCCTGAGTATTTATACTATTAAAATTAGCTTGTATTAAATTAGTAGTAAATTTGTTTCAATATGCTTTTTGTAGTCTAGTTTTAATAGAAGTTCTTTTTGTGTTTGATATAATCCGTTGACTCGACCGAACTTTACTTAAATTTTTAAGTTTAGGTAAATAATACAATATTGAAATTTTTATTCCATTAGGTGTGATAGTAAAATTAGGTTTACTAATTAAAATATAAAACTTTTTAAAGAAATTAACTAATATTCTATTAATAATATTTATTTTAAGATGTTGTAGTTTTACATTATTAATTGCAGTTAAAGGTCCTTTATTATTAATAATATTATGAGTGGTTGTACGTGAAAAATATTTTGTTATGTTATTGATCATTTTTAGTCAATATAAATATATAAGTTACTAATAAAGTAGAGGTCTCATTTTTATATAAAATATTATGAGTCTTAACATTTATTCCGTATTCTTATCCCATGATTGAGCACGCTGCGCTATTGCGCTATGCCTTGTTATTAATAATGATATCAATAGAACTTGAAAAGTAAATCCTATTAATATGAATTAAAAATTTACAGCCGAAAAAAGGACTTGAACCTTTGTTTTACCGTCATGAGTGGTACGTTCTAACCAACTGAACTATTAAGGCACAGTATGAAAACATACTTGTATATTTGGTTAGTTATCCTATAAGACAAGTTATGTACGTTCTGAATCTTTATCTAAAATTGCACAAAATTGGGGTAAGGTATAGGAGTTATTATTTTCAAATAACATGCTTACTTAAGTAAGCATATTATATATATTTTCTGTTAAATTACCATACTGCCTAGTAAAGTCCTCTTTCTATTTATCTTTCTTTGGCCAACGTTCGCGCTGCGCCCTCACCCATGTGAAAGGAAAGGCGGCGCCGACTATTATAAAATATGAAATCTTGACTTTGTATATACCTTAAAGTTACCTTGAACCTTCACTAAATTAATAAATATCATTATTATTCTAATATTTCTAATACAGTACCGTACAGAGTAGTGTAGTATTAACAAAATAAAATAATGAAATAATCCCAGATTTAGTTAACTAACGGGTAAAATTCCAGATTCGAACTGGAATCGATAGAGCCACAGACCATCATTCTAACCCTTGAAATAATTTTACCTCTTTTATACTTAATTATTTGTATATTAAAAATCCACATGCGACACCTAGTATATAATACCAGGATTATGATTATTGGCTCCATGAATATATAAGTGAAATTTACCTGAATCATTTAAAATTTTGGGAAGGCAAAATTTTAGTAAAGCTGAAGAAAGATATCACCTCTAAAATAAGTCTTTCTTTATTTTTACTTAATAACTATCATACTTCATCAGGATAATTTCTATCTTTTAGTTTTAATATTTTATCTTGATTTTGTTTATTAAAATCTATTACTTTGTCATTAAAATTTTGTATATCTGTTATAGTTCTAGCATTAAATTGAACTTTTAGATCAATTAAAGCCTTTGGTGAATCAAAATTAATAACATAAGGTTTAAGTTTTATATTATATGAAGATTCTAATGTAACTTTAATAGCTTGCATATTTAAATATTGTGGAACATTTAAAATTAAAGGTTTAGAATAATTTAAATTGACATATTTATTATTAATGAATGGTTTAGTCCCCTTTAAATTAATTGATAAATCTTGTTCTTTTATTGATTCATTTAAATTTTGCATTGGAAGAGTATAATTTTTAATATAATTCATATCACATATCTTATAACTTTTATTTGTTAAGAAGTAATCAGAAAATAATTCCATTAAAAATCTATTTAAGAATTTTCCATCTAATTTACCATCTTCAGCAACTTTATATCATGATTTATCATTCGATAAATTAAAACTATCAACTGAGTCATAATTAATATTATCCTTTGAATTCATTAAAAATCTCTCAATTCTTCCTGTTCGTTGATCAAAATATAATAAAATACCCATAGGGTTTATATTAATCTTATTCTTTTTAATACCTATAATTGTTCCTAAATAATTATTATTTTCCCTTCCTTGTAAATATTTTATAATTGCTCGTTGCATTTGACTTAAAATCATTATATTTTGCTTAGAAAAGCTATTATATTCAATTTTATCAGGGAGACGTACTAACACTGATGATGAAATATAATATGATGACAATTTATCATTAACAATCGAATTGACACTTTTAACATTTTATATTATTTTATATAATATGAGATTGTATTATTTTGATAGATATGATGATTTTATGTAATAAAATAGTGTTACAAAACATGTATAAAATACATATATTAAATATATTATTAATAATCTTCATAATACTGCGTGTCCATGAAATAATTATTAATAGAATTCCATTCTTGGAAAAATCTTATAAATCTACAAATGATTAATTTATTAAAACAATTAATAGATTTAATTAAAAATGTCACTAATTATGCTATGAAAAATAAAGTATTTAGATATCTTTACAAATCTTTTTTATTCATTAGCTCATTATATATCGTTAAAATATCCATTATATTTTGAAGATATACTAGAAAAATTTGATCACTTCTTAGTGCAGTACTTCTACTTGTTATTGCTGATTTTAATTTTAGTAACATTATTACAGCTTTCTCATTAATATTAAGTTCACTTCCAAGTCATATAAATAATTTAATACAAAATATTTGATCATATCTTAATAATAAGATATATGATAATGTTACTTCCAAGAGTAAAGTAAAAACAATACCAGAAATTTATAATCCAACAATTTCTTCAAATAGAACAAAAATAACAGAAATTCTTACTGAAGATAATAAGAAAATAGTAGAGTATGAATATAATCCATCTAGACGATATAAAATATATCATACATCTCATAAAGAATTACCTAAAGAATCAATTTGGGATAATTATAACCCATATGTTTATGGATCACTATTAATTATTATAATAGTTGGAGGTATAACTTATTATTATTATGGTAATGATATAAGATCATTTATGGCACCATATTTAGCTTGATGATTTAAAAAGGTAGAAGATAGAGATCCAGATTCAGAGTCTATACCAACAGGAGGATCAATGAGTGGTAATGAAGAACCTTCATCATCTATAGTAGAAAGTCTATACATTTCAGATAGTTCAGATAGTTCAGATACTCCATCTAGTCAATCTGCTTCACCATAAACATATTTTAGAGATCTATCTAATCCTTCAACTTCGCATAGTACATCACATACTCCCATTCCTTAAAATAATATTTCTGTAGAAATATCAGATAAAGCAAGAGGTAAATTACCAGAATCTAATATTTTAAAAACAGTTAAAGAAAAACCACTTAATATTGACCTAAAATCAGAATTAAACCCTTTAGAAGTAGAAAAATTTAGAAAACTATTTACAGATATTACACCTCCAGAAAAAAACAAGATAGTCCTCTAACTATTTAAGGAGTTTTAGTTCCACTAAATAGTCCTGAACCACCCCTCCCTAAATTGAAAAGAAGTGTCTCCTTTTCAAACATAGATGATGTTAAATATATACCTCATAGAGAGGATGTTATTAACTATGATTCACCATCTGATGATAATATTAGAGAGTATACACCTATAAGTCCTTTAGCTACTTCTTCTTAGAATTGAAATTTTAGTTCTAAATATCAATCAACAATTTTAGGTAATAATTTTTGGGATATAATACTGAGCGAACAATCATCTGAAGAAATTGAAAAGCTACAGATGAATTTAATCAATTTAATAAAGATAAATTTGTAACAAATTGATTAGAAGCTAAGAGAAATAATATATCTGGAACTAAGAATTTTTTGTAAATCTAACTTTCCTAATTGTGGTACTTTAGGTATATTAACTCATTTTTCTTGTATATATACTTTAGTAAACTTATTGGGATCATTTTCATTTTAAGGGTATAACTTAATATTATTATATTTAATAGTATTAATTAATGTTTTGTGAAATAGAGATAAAAAATTATCTTGTGAGTATAGTAATATAAATTCTTTTCTAACTCTATATTCTAAATTAGGCATTTTATTTGGTAAAGTTCCAAAACAATCATGAACTGAAATAATAGGACTAAAATTTTCTTATCTAGCGTAATTAATTATATTAATTAAATGATTAGCATCTAATGAATGAATAATATTTGGTATAATAGCTTGTTCTTGTTTTCTGGAATCTAAAATACCTGTGAATTCTTTCATTACTATTTTGCTTAAGCCTTTGTTCTACCAAATAATCTAATTGCTACTTTAGTTTCTTTACTTTTTAGATAATGTTGAGTTATTTCCATACCATTAGGAGTAAATCATGTAATGGGTATATTTAATTCAATCATTATTTTAGCCATATGTATAAAATAAGAATAAATACTATTTTAGTGAAGGAAATACCACAAAGATTTGTTCATTAATAATATTTTTATATATCTTATTTCTTCAAAAAGAAAGGGGTAATATAATTATATATATTTATATAAAAAAATATTAAAGGTAATATTTATGCAAATATGAATTGAACTATATTCAATCTTCCATAATAAGAAGAAGCTATACTAGGTACTAACAACACAATAATATAAAGATATTCAGCGCAGCGCGCAGCAGAAGATTAATTAGTTAAAATAGAGTTTAAATATTAGATTAAACTTGATCTAATCAAACTAAGAAGTTTTCAGCTTCTACTCCTTCTATGGCTACTGGCATGAAACCATGGTATACTCCACAAATTTCAGAACATTGTCCGTAGAATACACCAGTTCTTTGTAAATAAACTGAAGTTTGATTTAATCTACCTGGAACACCATCAATTTTTAATCCTAACGCAGGTACTGCAAAATTATGAATTACATCTCTACCTGTTACAATAAATCGTACATGAGTATCTACTGGTATAACTACTCTATTATCTACTTCTAGATTTCTGAATTGACCTAATTCTAAGTCTGATTCAGGTATCATGTAAGAATCAAATTCTATAGGATCTCCTTCTTCTCTAATGAAATCAGAATATTCATAAGATCAGAATCACTGATTACCTGATACTTTAATAGTTAAAGCAGGAGAAATTACTTCATCTAACATATAAAGTAATTTAAATGAAGGGAAAGCAATAGCAATTAGAACTAAAGCAGGAGAAATAGTTCAAATTAATTCTATTAGTGTACCATGATTAGCATATTTATATGTAATAGGTGATTTTGTCGTACTAAAATTGATAACAACTGAAAATAACATTCAAGTTACTCCTACTGAGATAAGAACTAAATAGAAGAAAATTGTATCGTGTAGTTCAACAATACCTGTATAACCTGGTGCTGCACCATCTTGGAAACCTATTTGAAATGGTTCTGGTACATCATTATAAACAATTGTATTTAAAAATAATTGATTTAAAGCTGTTTGAATAATATTTAACATTGAGAATTAATAATAATTTAACCATTCTGCTTTCTTTCCTTTTAAGGAATAAAAGGCATTCTAGGATATAGTCTATATAGTCTTGCCCTAGAATCTTTAGGAGTACCAACGATACTCGTGTAAGATCACTAAAATGGAACCGAGATAGGTACTCTATACCCATTGTTAAAATATATTTAATATTTTATATATTATATATTATAAATTAATATATAAATGTATATTGATGTTGGATATATATTAAGGAATAGAGTAATCGAAACCCTGTGCATACTGTGTAAAAGTACTGCTTTACCACTAAGCTAATCCCTTATAGTAAATTTTATTCAACTACTTTTAGTTTTCCTTCTTCCTTCCTCCTACCTAAAGACCTAAAGGTGGAAAGATCGGGAAGGTAGGAAGGGGGTATATATTATATTAGTATAGATATTGCAATTAGCTTCCTCATCAGTATACACTGATAAATAAGAATAATCATACAACATCAACGAAATGTCAATAAAGAATAGCAGATTCGTATCCTAAGTGATGGTTATTTGTAGAATGATAATATAAGATTCTAAAGAATCCTACAAGGATAAATATTGTACCTACAATAACATGAAGACCATGTAAACCAGTTGAAGCAAAGAATACTGTACCATATACGCTATCAGCTATAGTGAAACCTGCTTGTTTGTATTCCATATATTGGAATCCTGTAAATAATAAAGCCAATACAACAGTATAAATTGTACCTCATACAGCTGCATTTCTATTACCTTGGATTAAAGCATGGTGTGCTCATGTTATAAAAGCCCCACTAGATAATAGTATAATAGTATTTAATAAAGGAATTGCAAATGGATCTAAAGGTGTAATACCTATAGGAGGTCAAGAACTACCTAGTTCTATAGTAGGTGCTAAACTAGAATGGAAATAAGCTCAGAATACACCTAAAAAGGCAAATACTTCACTTACAATAAATAAAGCTACACCTAAAGTTAAACCTTTTCTAACTTCAAAAGTATGATGACCTAAGTATGTACCTTCAGCAATAATATCTCTAAATCAAAGAGACATAGCACTAACTGTTAATATAAATCCTAAGCTAAGAAGTAAACCACCTGACACAAAACCATGCATATATAATACAGCAGATACTACTAAACTTAATAAAGCTAAACTAGTTAATAGTGGTCAAGGAGATTGGTCTACAAGATGATAAGGATGTGTTTGATATTCTGTTCGTTGTATATTTGTCATATTGTATATAAATTTTTCTACGTAGTCCCTACCTTAAGGTCTTAAGGAAAGAGAGGAGTACCTTAGTACGTAGTACGACACCAATGGACCCTAAACGGGTAATGTGTCATTAAAAAATGACACTATTTGGTTGCTCAAAAAATAAGTTTACGCGTTGAATATCTGATTCAACTTAATAGATTAAGGCTTAAGTGATTCGAACACTTCTAAGATCCGTTATGAGCGAATTGCATTGCCAACTATGCTAAAGCCTTTACTATTTAGTATTGAATAATAAATAGTGTGCAATGCAAACATTGTATTCAATATAAAGTATATATATTTTATTGTATTTAATTAATAAATAGAAGTAGGGTGAGAAGGAATCGAACCTCCCCCGTATAAAAATACAATTGTTTTACAGACAACCCCTATTACCATTCTGGCATCACCCTTTTTAATTCTATCCTTATATTAATGAATAAAATATTTTACTAATTATTATAGTTAGCGAAGCGCGAACTCTATAATTGAGAGATAAATATACATTTATATTAAATAAGTTAATAAAGTGGAAACAGTCAGATTCGAACTGACGACCTTAGCATTAAAAGTACCACGCTCTACCAACTAAGCTATGTTTCCTTCGAATAATAAACTGTGCTGCGCCTTCGACGCTGCGCCTAAGCCGAAGACACTATATAAAATATATCTTATAAATATTAACGATAGTATTGCATATATAATATATATTTGTAAATTGAATTGATCAGACTCGAACTGATAATTTTCATTACCAAAAAATGACGGGTTGCCAAATTACCCTACAATTCAGTTAATCATATACCGACGGGGTGACTCGAACACCCTTCTACTTATTACAAGTAAGTAATTTTGACCAGTTAAAATAAATCGGCTTTGATAATAACATAGTGCTTATAATATAATTATACTAATTTATTATCATGTATATTAACTTTAAGTATTTTAGAACTAAATACCAAATTATTTAACATAAGCTTCCCTTTCCTATCCTCCTACAGGAGGATAGGAGGAGAATAAAATTGTAACCTCTACCAGACTCGAACTGGCTCTACCGACGTGAAGGGTCGGTGTACTGACCGATTATACTAAAAGGTCTTAATGATATATTAATACACCTTATATGTAAAGGTCTATACTCAATAATAGTTTTATTGATTTGGTTTAGCGTAATCCCACGAATACTTGTCCAATAAGAGGTTAATAAGGTATTAACATCCTACGAGATTCGAACTCGTACCTTTGTGCTTCGAAGGCAAACGCTGTACCATTCAGCTAAAGATGTGGAGGTGATTAAATAATCATATTTTGTAATATATATTATAACATATGAGTACCTTGAATCGAACAAGGATCATTTACTTGGAAGGCAAAGGTAATAACCATTATACGACACTCACTTATTCTTCTTTTAATTATACTAATCTTTCCTTTCCTTTTCTTTCCTCCTACCTTTAAGAGGTAGGGAGAAGGAGAATAAAATATTATATACAATATATATCACAAAGAGTATTAATATAAATTATATAAAGTCTTATTAAAAATTCTAATAATAAATTACGAGTAAAGAGACTCGAACTCTTAAATCAAATGACACTGTATCCTAAATACAGCCTGGCTACCAATTTCAGCATACTCGTATCGTAAATTAATACGATCTTTTGTGTAAAAATGAAAGGAACAGTGAACACAGCGTACGAACAAAGAGACTCGAACTCTTACGGATTAAATCCACTTTTTCTTAAGAAAAGACTGGCTACCAATTTCAGCATGTTCGCTTATGTCTTGAAGACATGTCACTCTTAAAATACAATAATATTATACATTATTAAATAATAAAGAAAGAAGAAATGTATAGCAGCTACTCAAAGAGTATAAATATATGGAACTAGAAAGTGATGTAATAAATTAGTAATGCTAAGCTAAAAGACTTACGCCTATTGCACATGCATCCTATTAAAGAAATAGTCTATTTCTTATTTGTACAGAGTATCTAAAGGTTGGTTTCGAGCTTAATATGCTTTCAGCTCTTATCCATTATGTTTGTGGCTACCCAACTATGCATAATAATACAATTGGTACACTATAGAAACACAGCCATCTGATCCTTTCGTACTGAGAGGCCATCCTTTTTTTACTCTTTATATCTATGGAGGATAGGGACTATACTGACTCACGTCGTATTAAACCCAACTCACGTACCTTTTTACTCGGCGAACAGCCGAACCCTTCCGAGCCCCTACACCCGGAGGATAAGATGAGTCGACATCGAGGTGCCGATCCGCGGTATCGATATGAACTCTCTCCCGCGACTAGCCTGTTATCCCTAGCGTAACTTTTATCTATTGAACGACGGCTATTCCATAATATACCGCCGGGTCACTATGCCCTTCTTGCGAATCTGATCGACTTATAGGTCTCTCAGTCAAGCTTGCTTAAGCCATTACGCCTTCTTAACCTTACATGGTTAATCGATTTCCATCCGATTTTAGCAAACCTTAATATGGTTATATTTACCTAATAATTATTATTAATAATTTGATTTTGGATGCCTTTGATACTCTATTAAAGGCTTCCGCCCCAGACAAACTGCCAGGTTGTCATATGTTTCCTTCTTTGGAAAAAAGGTTTAACATTCAATTGAAATTAGTTAAGGTCTTTCACTTTCGTCATGTCGACTCCCTTATATTGCTACACCTAACTCAAAAAAATGTGATAACAACTTACAGTAAAGCTGCTAGGGTCTTCCCGTCCGACCATAGACAAACCGCATCTTCACGGCTAATTCAATTTCACTGAGATACTTGTAGAGACAGTGGCGCAATCGTTACTTTATTCATGCAGGACCGTATTTAGCGGACAATGAATTTTGCTACCTTTGGATCCTTATGGTTAAGACCGCCATTGACCAGATTTTCACTTGGTAAAAATAACTCACCTTGTTTATATTAATGGCATTGGGCAAAATTCGACAACTATACAAATATAAAAAATATTAGCAGTTATCTGTGTTTTTAGTAAACAGTCGGTGCGCCCGATTTTGTGACACCATCTTACGATGGTTTCTCATCTCGTCTAACTTATGAGAACAATTTGCCGAGTTCCTTAACAAGCATTATCTCATCGCCTTAGTATACTCTACCTACGAACCTTTGTCGGTTTAGGGTACGGTGGACTAGTAAATTATTTTCAAGATCTAAATTCTCTCCTGGCTTAAGCCAAAAAAGTAATCTTATATGAATCATATAAGGATTTTCTTTACTATACTCATCGACATTGTTGCCTTAGAGGCCGCATTCACGTTAAGTGGTTTAACCTAGCTTAACAACCCTTTCGTATTCGGCGAATTCCATTATAGGAATTTTTTACGTTACTCATGTCAGCATAATCTCTTCAGTTTTGTCCAAACAATGAAACACTGTTTATCGTCCTCACTGAATGTTCCACTACCTACTTTATATTATAAAATATAAAATAACACAGTATCGGTAATCGTCATAGATCCGTTAAATTTTCGGCGCGTTTCTCCGGTTTTATTTACGAGAAATAAAATTTAGACTATTGCGTTGTTACACGTTCTCAAACACTCGCGACTGCCAGGCGAATTGAATAGTTGTATACGGAGAAAAACTTCCTTATTTTCACTTAAACGATATTTTGGAACCTTAAACGTGTGCTCACGACTGTTTTCATCTCGACTACCCACCTTATCATGAATAGTCTGGCTATCAATAAACAATTTATGTAATTCCGAGGTTAACTACCAAAGGTAGGGTTGCAAAGCCCCCCAATTTAACTTTAACGTATGGTAATCAAAGCTGTACCTTCATAAATCTTAATATTGATGTGATACTTAAATATCTTTCGTGGAAAACCAGCACAATAGGTTAGATTGGCCTTTCACCCCTTACCACAATTCATCGGAAAATTTTGCAACATTCAACCGTTCGGGCCATTATACCCTGATCATGGCAAGATCACCTATCTTCGGGTCTAATACGAGTAACTATACCATAAAACATATGTTTTTAGTCGCTTTCGCTAAGGTTATTAACCTTGCTACTCCTATTAAGTTGCTGACCCATTATACAAAAGGTACGCAGTTGTTTGTATTAACTCCTGCTGCTTATAAAATTACTTCTTCATTTCGTGTTGTCCGAGCTTACAGCTCGTATTTAATGCACTTTCCTTTACAGTACTTTGCACTATCGCTATTTTTAGAGTACTTAGCCTTAGAGGATGGTTCCCCTATATTCCGACAAAATATCCTTCGTCGTACTCGTGATTATATGATTCAAAATTAATAATTATTTTTTAATAACGGGACTATGACCCTCTATGGTTTAAAATAGAGACCTAAATCTTTATTTTACAAGTAAAAATACCCAATTAAAACTTAATGTTCTACTTCCTCCTTACCCTCCTACCTTTAGGAGGAAGATAGGAAAGAAAAGAACTACCTTATTTTTAGAAATAAAGTATAAAATTATTATTAATAATGATTAAAGGCTAGTCTGTTTTCACTCGCCGTTACTAACAGAGTCTCAGTTGATTTCCTTTCCTTTCCTTACTACAATGATTTGGTTCAGGAAGTTATAATAAAAAAGGTTTCCCTTAGGATAGCAATTCATTTTTCAATAAATTGAAGAACTGCTCATTGAAGTTTCCTTTTTCTCTAAAAATGCTATGATTTCCGAAATAATCTCTTTAAATTACTTTCTAGTGTTTTCCATATATGCACCGATACTTTTATATCAACCAATCAAATATATAATACTAAAATATTATACGTAATAAGAAGGCTTTAAGAATTAATAAGAATATTTTTATTGAGATCAATTTTATATGGTCGGCTATTTATTAATATATTATCTTTATATATTAACTAAAACCAAAATATTTATACTTATAACAAATATACATAAAACTATAAAAAAATACTAGATTAAAAATTAAGTAATATCTTTGAAATTGCATTCGGAACTTAAAAACTTATTTAATCTTGGATATCGTGTTTCAAGATTAAAAACTTTTATTAACTCATTAGCGAATATTACAGAATATACGTTTCATACGATACATATTATAGTTATTATTACTACAAGGTGAAAAACCGCAGATTCTTCTAATAGAGTTAAACTATCGAGATATTTGTACAATGAATTTAAATCTCATCCTTCACCACTAGGTAAAACTATTATTTCCTTACATTTTATCTATTAATTCACTCAATTTATTACTCGCACTACTTAAATTTACCTTAGCATTATTTAAATATTCAATACCTTTATTTAACTTTGAATCATCAATAGTATCTGATAATGAATTATTTATACTCTCTCTACCTGCATCTAAGCTTTTTCTACCATTATCCATTTCCGCAACTACATCTTCTAGTTCATCCTTAAATTCTTGTAGAATATTTTCCTCCTTTGTTTCTATTACATTATTTTGTTGAGATAGTTGTTCTTTTACATCTTGTAATTGATTTTCTACTTTATCTAATTTCTCTTCGAGAGTTTAAGTCTTTATCAGACAATTTAGTATTTTAAATACTAATGTTATATTTAAATGAAAAATATGATGAAGAATATAAAGAATATTTGTATATAGGAAGGGGTTAATATAATAT
>Ga0307475_10001366_pt1 | contig 14527 bp, 7 predicted proteins | sample atmos_gasesECM1C_FD_203317 | JGI IMG/M metagenome (GOLD analysis project Ga0307475, IMG submission 203317) | Hardwood forest soil microbial communities from Morgan-Monroe State Forest, Indiana, United States - atmos_gasesECM1C_515 | ecosystem: Environmental > Terrestrial > Soil > Temperate... | reverse complement strand
GAGCTGCTGGTCGCGCTCTACGATTCGCTGGATGTGCTGATCCGTCCCCTGGCTATCGACGAGATGGGGATGAGCGGGCGGCCGGAATGTATTCAAAAGTTGCTCGATCTGGCGGGGAACGAAATGACGCCGGGATTCACCCGGGTAAAAGCCATCGAAGCGTTAGGCCGGCTGCGCGCCACCGCGGTCACTACTTTGCTCCTCAACATCATGGAAGCGCGCCAACTGTGGCGATGGCAGTATCCGGAAGAGCTGCGCGTTGCGTCGGCGCAGGCACTAATGCGCATTGACGCGAACACTGCACTCGACAAGCTCGCTCCTTGCGGCTTTGACCGCAAGGATTTGGTGCTGGAACCCACCGACCCGGACCCCAACGTTTCCGTAATTCGCCAGCGCCGCTACGCGCGCCTGAAGCTGGGGCGCAACCTGGTGGCGACTACTCTGAACATGCGCGAAAATTTCCGGATTTCCATCCCCGAATTGAATTTGGGTGGCGGCGTGGGTTCCGGCGAGCGTCATCTTGCGCCGGGTTCCCTTCTGACCTTCAAGATCGCGCACGGTGTGCGCAGCATCAAAGGGCAGGCGATCGTGCGAGGCGCGCGGCCGCAAGCCATGGCTTTCGAGTTTGTAGAAATGGATCTGGAAGACCGCAACCGGTTGCGGAAGCTATTGATGGAGTTGGGTGGCTTGCCACTCGCGGCGCAGGCTACGAACCGCGCGCGCCGTCGAGGCCGCATGGCCCTCTCGAAGAACTAGCCCGCCGTCCCAATTTGATTCATCTGATCAACCTGTCCTCCCAGTGAGCCACACCGTACATTTGGGCAGGTCTTGCACCCGCTCCTCCGGCGCATGGCCTGCGGAGCACATGGAACCTCTGTACCATTGCCGCCGACATGCCATGAAGCTACGGTACTAGTGAGGTAGTCCCATTGGGACTCGCGGCGCGCAGTTGAAAGTAGTCGACCCAAAAACGACGTCAGCACGGGCTTTCGTCAGAAGCCTGAACATTCTCCTGAAATTTGCCCGTTTGTACGGGTACGACCATGTTCGCACGGTCGAGCAGTTTGATAGCGCCTGGCGTGAATTGCGTACCGCCATTCCAGACTCAACCGATGCAGGATTGCTACTTGCGGCGACGGGTTCGCAGTTGCTGCTGGATGGCGTGCCGCTGGAGGGCGCTCCCGCGGAAAAACAGTTTGCCGAGCTGCTTTCCGCTGCCGGCGTCGGCAGCGTGCAGTTCCTCCCGTCCATCGCGCAGGACGAGCTGAATCGCTTCGTTCGCGCTTTCCCCACCGGCAAAGCCAAACCCGCGGAGCTAGCCTTGCAATTGAAAGCTGCCTTGGCCAGTGCGCGCGGAATTCGCATCAACGAAATTTGCTTCGTCGCTACCGACTCGCGAGCCAAGGAAGCGGGCATGGCCGCGCAACTGGCGGTCGTTTCCCTTGGGGGAGATTCCGACCAGTTCAACCGCTGGATGAACGACCCCCAAAAATTGTTGGAAATGATCGCTGCGGCGCAAGGCTCGAAGGGGTCGAGCGCGCCTGGTACTGCGATTGGCTCCACCGGCGGACCCGCGGATGGCGGTTCGTCGGCGGGCGGCGCGGAGAAAAGCGGCGGATCTTCGGAAGCTGGTACCGCTGACAATTCCTGCGGTATTTCGTCGCAAGCAGATTTCTCAGCCGGCCCTGGCCTCGGTCCTGGTCGCGGCTCCCTCGAGCCCAGCGAGGCGGAAATGTACCGCATCTTGACCGCGCTGACGAGCTTCGGACAAATCGGAACCTCCGACGGCGCAGGCACCCCTGGCGGAGTGCCCGGCTCACTGCACGAAGAACTCTCGCAATTGCCGGTGCGCGCGCAGGACGTCCTAAAACAGGCCATCGCGGAACTCGCCGCTAAGACCCCGGGCGTCAAGCCGGATCAATCTGTCCTGCTCCAACTTGCCGAGCACTTGGCCATTCGCTTTGCCCTCGAGCGCTTCGAGCGCGGCGAGGTGAAAGTCAACGCCGTGCGCCAGATGCTCGACCGCATGAACTACGAAATCGAGAATTTGCGCAAAATAGTTGGCGCGCACGAAGACAAAATGAGCGATGCGGGACTGCTCCTCGAATCGCACCGCGAAATCTTGGACCGCCAGTTTTGGGCCGCCGTTCCCGAGAGCGGCAAGCGGTCTGTCCTTCTCTCCGAGGAAGCCTGGTGCATTCCTCCCAAAAACGTGCAGTCCTACGTCAACGATTTGATCAAGAGGGGCGACGTCGCCGACGCCGTTGGCATTTTGCAAAACTATGCTGCTTGCGCGGAAAGCGAAGACAGCGATGGGCGCAAGAAAGCCGCTGCAGGTCTTTCGCAGCTCGCGGAGCTTTATGCAAAAACCCATCCCAAGCTCCTTGGCGAAGCGCTGCGTCATCTAGGCTTGCGCCTAAGCGTAGAACAAGATGCCGAATTGCAAGCCCTGGTCAGCGCGGCATTCGTACGCTTGAGCCAGCAAGCCGCTACGAACCGCTGCTTTCCGGCCATGGAACAGGCCCTGGACTTGATCGCCGGCGTCGAGACGCAGCGCCCCGGCATCGCGCAAACCTTGCGCGGCAAGATGGGCATCGAAGAGCGCATTCCCGAATTTGTCGAAGAAGCCTTGCGGGCACGGCACACCTCCTCGGGACTCACCAACGTGCTGAAGCTTCTGCCGCAAAGCACCATGGAGCAGTTGGCCAGCCGCTTCAATCGTTGCAGCTTGCGTGATGATGCCGAGCACATCGCCAACCTGTCCACCGATTTGGGCGAGGAAGCCCTGCAGTATCTCCGCAGCACCGTGCGCGGCGGGCCGGTGCCGGAAGCTACGGAGATGGTCGGCTTGCTCAGTAAAATCGATCCGCAAGCGGTCGAAGTTTTTCTTCCCAGCCGCATAAAGAATTTTCCACGCATTTCGCAGGACCGCGTGGTGCGCCAGCTTTCCGCCAGCGGCGCGCCGGGGCGATGTCGCATCCTCTTGAAATTGCTCGATCACGTCGATCCGCTGGTGATGCCCATGGTCATCGATGAAATCGGCGTGACGGCGGACCGCGAAGCGCTTGGCCGTTTGATGAACATCGTAGATGGCGATCTGCCTGCTGGGGCAGGACCGTTTTTGCGCGTGCGTGCCGCGGAAGCGCTCGGCCGCATTCATGCGCCCGAGTCCGTCGCCGCGCTAAAACGCATCGTCGAAACCAAGAAAGTTTTCACTTGGGCGCATCCGCAGGAGCTGCGCATCGCCGCCCTCCAGGCGCTCGATAAGCTGGATCCGGCGTGGGCTCGCGAATTTTTCGCTAAGAGCGGTTTGAGCAGAACAGACCTCACTCTCGCCCCGCTTGGAATGGCCGCGAATTGCAAGTTCGTGCGCCAGCGCCGGCATACTCGCGTCCGCCTGCAAAAGCCGGTGGTAGCGTTCAGCATCAACCTTAGCCAGAACTGCCGCATGGAAATTCGCACCGTAAGCCTGGCCGGCGGCGTGGCCACCATCGATCGTCACCTCCCGCCAGGTACGTCGGTACAGTTGAAGATGCAACTCGGCTTGCGCCATCTCCAAGCCACCGCCCTGCTGCGCGACTACCGCGGCCAGGGCATGTCCTTCGAGATTGTGGACATGAACCTCGAAGAGCGCAGCAAACTCCGCCGCCTGCTGGCCGACAATCTGTCGTCCGCCAGCAGCGAGGAAGAAACTGCGAAGCCAGTGGTAGTGTCCGACGTACTAGCCGCGAGATAACCACATCCCAATACCTGAGGTTGCTGCACTTCGTCTGGCGCTCCGGGCGAACGGCCCTCGTAGGGGTGCAGCACTGCTGCACCCCAGCTTGGCGCGATCGATCGTTCGCGTCTCCTTTGTAGCGGCGGAGCCGGCTGGCCAACCCTCCTCTTAGCATCGCTGCTGCTTCTGCTCCCGTTTGGCGCCAGCCCATCTAAACAGATAGAATAAAGTGTTTGCGCTGGCGGCCTAAGTCCGCTCATAAGGGCGTCCAGCGCGGTCGAACACGGGTAGGAAACGAATCCATTCATGGATCCAGCACAGATTCTCGACAGGGTCGTTGCGCGCTTTATTGGCACCAAACACGAGCGCGACGTCAAGAAGTTGCAGCCCTCCGTGGCCGCCATCAACGAGCACGAAGCCGAAGTTAAGGCGCTCAGCGATGACGAGCTTAAGGCGCGCTTCCAGGCGCTGAAAGAGCCGATTCAGGCGCAGCTTATGGACCTTGACCCAACCGAGTCCACCTTTCGCGAGTCCATGCGTCAGGCTCTGGTGCCTGCCATCGTCCCGGCATTTGCCATGGTCCGCGAAGCAGGCCGCCGCTTCCTCAACATGCGCCATTTCGATGTGCAGCTCATCGGCGGCATGGTCCTGCACGACGGCAAAATCGCGGAAATGAAGACCGGTGAAGGCAAGACGCTGGTGGCCACGTTGCCCGCGGCCTTGAATGCGCTGGCCGGACGCGGCGTGCACATCGTCACCGTCAACGATTACCTGGCTCGCCGCGATGCCGAATGGATGAGTCCGCTGTATCGCGCGCTGGGGCTCTCCGTCGGTGTCATCGTCCACGACTTGGACGACGAGCAGCGCCGCGCCGCTTACGGTGCCGACATCACCTACGGCACCAACAACGAATTCGGCTTCGACTATCTGCGCGACAACATGAAGTACGACCTCGCGCACTGCGTGCAGCGCGGCCACCACTTCGCCATCGTCGACGAAGTCGACTCCATCTTGATCGACGAAGCCCGCACCCCGCTCATCATCTCCGGCCCTTCCGAAGAATCCACCGACAAATATTTCAAGATCGACAAAATCATCCCCAAACTGATCCGCGATATCGACTACACGATCGACGAGAAGCATCGTCAGGCCACACTGACCGAAGAGGGCTTCAACAAATGTGAGCGCCTGCTCGGCCTGACCAACATGTCGGACCCCGCGAACATCGACGCGATGCATCACGTCTATCAGGCCTTGCGCGCACACACGCTGTACAAAATTGACGTCGACTATGTCAACAAAGACGGTGAAATCATCATCGTCGATGAGTTTACCGGACGCCAGATGCCCGGCCGCCGCTGGTCGGACGGTTTGCACCAGGCCGTAGAAGCCAAGGAAGGTGTGAAGATCGAGCGCGAGAATCAGACGCTCGCGACCATCACCTTCCAGAATTATTTCCGCATGTACAAGAAACTCTCCGGCATGACCGGCACGGCGGAAACGGAAGCGGCGGAATTCGGCAAGATTTACAACCTCGATGTCGTGGTCATTCCCACCAATCGCACGCTAATCCGCAGGGAATATGCGGACGTCGTGTACCGCACCGAGAAGGAAAAGTTTGAAGCCGTGGTGAACGGCATCCTGCAGGAAGACAATTCGTTCGCCAACGGTATCCGCCACTATCACGAGCGCGGCCAGCCGGTATTGGTCGGCACGATCTCCATCGAAAAATCAGAAACGATTGCGGAGATTCTCAAGAAAGCGGGAGTCCCGCATCAGGTGCTCAACGCCAAGCAGCATGAACGCGAGTCTCGCATCGTGGCGCAGGCCGGACGCAAAGGAGCGGTTACCGTGGCCACTAACATGGCCGGCCGCGGAACGGACATCCTCCTCGGCGGCAATCCGGAATTCCTGACGCGCGAACATTTTCTGAAAAACAAGCTGGCTATGCCTTATGCCGCCGCTCCCGCGGTCATCGGCACCGACGGAGTCAGCGGTGCCGGTGCGCAAGCCACTGTGCCCATGGTACTGTTTCAGAACGAAGGCAAGATTTTTCAGGTTCCCGCCGACCAGTGGAAGCCCATCTACGACCAGTTTGCCAATCAATGCAAGTCCGAGCACGATGAAGTCGTCGAGCTAGGCGGTTTGCATATTCTCGGCACGGAACGCCACGAAGCTCGCCGCATCGACAATCAGTTGCGCGGCCGCGCCGGCCGCCAGGGCGATCCCGGCTCTTCGCGCTTTTTCCTCTCGCTCGAAGACGATCTCATGCGTATCTTCGGCGGCGAGCGCGTCAAAGCCCTCATGTACCGCCTCGGCATGACCGAAGGCGTGCCCATCGAATCCAAGCTCATTTCGCGCCGCATCGAAAATGCCCAAAAGTCCGTCGAAGCGCAAAACTTCGACGCCCGCAAACACTTGCTCGAATACGACGACGTGATGAACAAGCAGCGCGAGACGATTTACGGTATCCGTCGCTCCGCGCTGGAAGGAAAAGACCAGCGCGACTACGTTCTCGGCATAGCGGAAGACATCGCCCGCGAACTTGTCGACACCTTCTGTCCCCGCGAGCAGCACCCCAATCAATGGAACTCTTCGCAATTTCTCGCCGAGATGAACAGCCAATTCGGCATCGACGCTAAAGCTGCCGGCGCCGATCCCGGCACCCTCAGCCACGATCAGCTCTCCGATGCCGCAGCGGAAGCCGTCGCTAAGCGCTACGAGGAAAAAGAAAAGCAGTTCACCTCCGAGCTAATGCGCTGGCTCGAGCGACGCATCATTCTCGACGTCGTCGATTCGCAGTGGAAAGATCACTTGCTCTCGCTCGACCACCTCAAGGAAGGCATCGGCCTCCGCGGCTACGGCCAGAAAGATCCGTTGGTCGAGTTCAAGAAAGAAGCCTTCGTGCTCTTCGAAGACATGATGGCGCGCATCGACAACGAAACCATCCGCTACCTCTTCCACATCCAAGTTCAGCAGGCGGAGAGGCACCCGGACGAAATGCGGCTCAGGCCTGAGCCGCCTCGCGGTGGCGGGCCGTCGCGCTCGGGGGGTGCGCAAGCTGCAGTCGCCAGTGCCGCAGCACGCGCAAGTGAATCGGGACCGCAGCGCTTGCCGGAAGTCGCGCGCCAGCTCGAGCGCAAGCAGCAGCGCCAGCAAAAAGATCTGCAGTATCAGACCGGCCCCGCGCAAGCCGAAGCGCCGAAGCCCGTGCGTGCCGGCGCAAAAGTCGGCCGCAACGACCCATGCCCCTGCGGCTCCGGCAAAAAATACAAGAAATGCCACGGCGCGACGGCCTAACGCTAGCTCTAAGTAGGGGCGCAGCATGCTGCGCCCCATCTCGGACGGATGTGAGATAGGAACCAAATGCCTCCAGGCGCACCGCAGCAAATGCCCGAACGCCAGCCCATTCCCGGCGTGAAAAATCTCGTCGCCATCGCCAGCGGCAAGGGCGGCGTCGGCAAAACCACCGTCGCGGTCAACCTCGGCCTCGCCCTTGTAAAACTCGGCCACAAGGTCGGACTCCTCGACGCCGACGTCTACGGCCCCAACGTCCCCATCATGCTCGGCACCACGCAAGAGCCGCTCGCCACCATGGGCAAGCGCATCATCCCCGTGGAAGTCGCCGGCCTGAAAATGATCTCCATGGGCCTGCTCAATCCCGGCGACAAGCCCATGATCTGGCGCGGTCCCATGCTGCACAGCGTCATCACGCAATTTCTGCGCAGTGTGCAATGGGGCGAGCTCGACTACCTCGTCATCGACCTGCCGCCCGGCACCGGCGACGTGCAGCTCACGCTGATCCAAACCGTCGCAGTCACCGGCGCCGTCGTCGTCACCACGCCCTCCACCGTCGCCCTCGCTGACGTCCGCAAAGCCATCGAAATGTTTCGCCAGGTCAGTGTCGAAGTCCTCGGCGTCGTCGAAAACATGAGCACCTTCGCCTGCCCGCACTGCGCCAAGCCCATCGACATCTTCGGCCACGGCGAAGGCGCAAAAACCGCGCAAGCCTACGGCGTCCCCGTCCTCGGCGAAATCGAAATCGATCCCCGCATCCGCATCGGCGGCGACACCGGCCACCCCGTAGCACTCCAAGGCGAAAACGCCATCGGCGCAAAGAGTCTCTTCGACCTAGCCCGCGCCGTAACCGCGCGCCTAGAAGCCGTCTCCGCGACAGCCTCCGGCCCCACAGTCCAAATCGACTAACAGTGGCACAGCGAATTTTCGCTGTGCGCCGCTTATGGAGTGCGGCGGTCTTGCCGCCGCTTTTGCAGCGTAAACAAAAGCAACGACTTCCCCGCGTAAGCGAGGGCACCGAACTCCTTCTCTGCGAACCTCAGCGCACTCTGCGTCTCTGCGTTATTTTTTCCCTTGCTTTTTTCTTGAGCCCAGACCAAATTTTGCTATAATCACTCTCGGGAACAACCAGGTAGAGTCTCCGCCGCGGCAACCAAATTGCCGCATTTTCTTTTTTGTGGGAGGCTGTAGCGCCTGCTTTCTGAAGCGGGCTCCGTCGCCGATACGGGCCCAATGCACCAAAATCGCACATCGCCGTAAGTCTTTTAGAATCAACACTTGTATAAGTGTTGATTCTAAAACCACTTAAACTCATTTAGAATCAACACTTACGAAAAAAGGGGGGAGGGGGAGGGGGGTGCTGTTAACTAGAATTCGCTCTTCCATTCTCGCCCAAACGGCGCGCCATTGAGTCGACAACCCGACATACGACCCTACCGCGGCAAGCGGCCCGCAATCGCCGTATCCGCCTACATTGACCCCGCTGCCGTCATCATCGGCGACGTCGTCATCGGCCCAGACTCCAGCATCTGGCCATGCACGGTAGTCCGCGGCGACGTCCACTACATCCGCATCGGCGCCCGCACCAATATTCAGGACGGCTGCGTCCTCCACGTAATGCGCGACGAATATCCACTGCTCCTCGGCGACGACGTAACCATCGGCCACGGCGTCACCCTGCACGGCTGCGCCATCGAGTCCCGCTGCCTCGTCGGCATGGGCGCCATCATCCTCAACGGCGTAAAAATCGGCGCCGGCAGCATCGTAGCCGCCGGCACCCTGCTCCTCGAGCGCACCGAAATCCCCCCCGCCAGCCTGGTAGTAGGCCACCCCGGCAAAGTAAAGCGCACCCTAACCGCCATCGACCAATCCGCGATCGACGCCTACGCGCAGCGCTACGTCGAATACAAAAATATCTACCGCGAGGAACCCGTTCAGTGAGCGACGCCACAGCAAAAAAAGAAGAGCGCCGCAAGTTTCAGGCGATCAAGGGCACGCGCGACATCCTGCCGCCCGAAACCGAACTCTGGAATCGTGTCGAGCAAACCGCCCACGAAGTCTTCGCCACCTTTGGCTATGGCGAAATTCGCCTCCCTATCTTCGAGCCAACCGAACTATTCGCCCGTGCGGTCGGAGGTGAGACGGACGTCGTTGCGAAAGAAATGTACAGTTTTATTGATCGAGCAGTTCCTGATATTGATCGGGCTTCCGGGGAAGTCTTTTCAAGAGAAGTCCTTTATTCAAGCGGAGACGCATTTGCGAGGTATGTGCAGCGTTTTGAAGGTTTTCTCGATCGTCTTAAAGAGGCATATGAGATGGGAGAGATTCCCAACAATGACGCTAACCGTGCAGTGATCGAGAAACTAGAAAATTATCGAGCAATTGCGCGTGAAAGAACTAAATGGGGTGACCTGCAGGCATCCTCGGAAGCCGTTGCTGACTACGCGGCTGCTTCGTTTGCGTTCCTGCAGCATATGCAACTGGGATACTCACTAGCTTTGCGTCCCGAAGCAACCGCCTCCGTCTGCCGCGCTTACATCGAAAATGGGATGCAGTCCCTCCCGCAGCCTGTGAGGCTTTACTACACCGGTCCGATGTTCCGCCGCGAACGACCGCAGAAAGGCCGCTATCGTCAGTTCTACCAAATCGGCGCGGAAATCCTCGGCGGCACCGACGCTCCCGCCATCGACGCCGAAGTCATCGAAATGCTGATGACCTTCTTCGACAAATGCGGCTTGCAAGGCGCTACGCTGTACATCAACTCCATCGGCCACAATGCCGACAATTGCCGCCGCGGCTACGTCGAGCTTCTGCGCTCGGAATTACAGAAAGTGCGAGAGCGCTTGGGCGAGGATAGCAAACGCCGCATCGACACGAATCCTTTGCGCGTCCTCGACTCCAAGCTCGCAAGCGAGCAAGCCATCATCGCTACGCTCCCCCACATCGCCGATCATCTCTGTGACGATTGCAAAACGCACTACGCCGAGGTAAAGCGCCAACTCGAAGTCCGCGGCATCCTTTACCAGGAAAATTGGCGCCTAGTCCGCGGCCTCGACTACTACATGCGCACCACCTTCGAGATCACCGCCCCCGGCCTCGGCTCGCAAAACGCCGTCTGCGGCGGCGGCCGCTATGACGGCCTAGTCGAGCTCCTCGGCGGCCCGCCAACCAAAGGCATCGGCTTCGCGATCGGCGAAGACCGCCTAATCTTGTCCCTGCAAGAAAGCGGCAAAGGCCAAGTGCAACAAGGCCGCGATGTCTACATCGCCTGGATGGGTGAACGCGCTTACGCCGCCGCCATCCACGCCGCAAAAGACCTGCGCAAAGCCGGCTTTAGTGTTGAGCTCCCGCCAGTAGAACAAAAATTCGGCAAAGCCCTAGGCCAAGCCGACAAACTAGGTGCAAAATACGCCCTAATCCTAGGCGACAACGAAGTCTCCGAAGGCCTCTGGACCCTGAAGACTCTATCGACCGGCGAACAAGCAAAATTCCCCGAGCCGGATCTACTGGAGTTTTTGCGCCAGCAAAAAAATGTGTCATCCTGACGTTCTGATTCACCCGGCGTTCAATCGGAAACCTGCAGCTCAGGTCCGCAGTTTGGACCTGAGGTTTTTCCCGAGCACAACTCGAATCGTTCCGTTGTGCAAGAATTGTGATCGAAATGTAGTGGCGGATCTTTAGATCCGTCAGGTCTGGGCAACGCAAAGGAAGCCAACACCGTGCTAGATTTTCTCGGCAATCTAAAACGCACCCACTACTGCGGCGCACTGCGCGCCTCCGACGCCGGCGGCAACGCCATCGTAATGGGCTGGGTCCATCGTCGCCGCGACCTCGGCAATCTCCTCTTCCTCGACCTCCGCGACCGCACCGGCATCGTCCAAGTCGTCTTCAACAAAGAAACGCAGCCCGCGGCCCACGCCAAAGCCGAGCAAGCCCGCAGCGAATTCGTCGTCGCTGTCGAAGGCAATGTAATCAAGCGCCAAAAGCCCAATCCCGACCTCGCCACCGGCGAAGTCGAGCTAGTCGCCACCAAGCTCCATATTCTCAACAACGCCAAAACGCCGCCCTTTCCCATCGAAGACGAAATCAACGCCGCGGAAGAAACCCGCCTCCGCTATCGCTATCTCGATCTCCGCCGCGCCAAGCCGCATCGCAATCTCGCCCTGCGCCACAAAATCGTTCTCGAAATCCGCAAGGTCATGGACGAACTGGGCTTCATCGAAGTAGAAACGCCCATGCTCACGCGCTCCACTCCCGAGGGCGCGCGCGACTATCTCGTCCCCAGCCGCGTGCATCACGGCCAGTTCTACGCGCTGCCGCAATCGCCGCAAATCTTCAAGCAAATCCTGATGATTGGCGGACTCGACCGCTACTTCCAAATCGTAAAATGCTTTCGCGACGAAGACCTACGCGCCGACCGCCAGCCCGAATTCACCCAGCTCGACCTAGAAATGTCCTTCCCACGCCAGCAAGACATTTTCGAGGTCATCGAAAACGTGATGGTGCGCGCCTGCGCCGTCGCCGGCATCAAAGCCGAGCGCCCCTTCCCGCACATGCTCTACAAAGATGCCATCCGCAAATACGGCAGCGACAAGCCCGATCTGCGCTTCGCCATGGAGCTGCACGAAGTAACCAGTTGCTTCCCCGAAGAAGCAAAGCAAAAACTGCAGATCGAAGGCAACGTCTTCGCGCTCGCCGCGCCCGGCGCAGCAAATTATTCACGCAAGCAACTCGACGATCTCACCGAAAAAGCAAAATCGCTAGGCGCACGCGGCGCCTATTTCGCCAAAGTCGCGCCCGAAGGCACAACCTCCACCGTAGAAAAATTGATCGGCCCCGAAAATGTAAAGAAACTAGCCGAAGCTGCCGGCGCAAAGCCCGGCGACCTCGTCGTCGCCGTGAGCGCCAAGCAGCAAATCAAAGGCACCGAAGCCGCCGCCCTCATCGCCGGCCAACTCCGCCTGCAACTCGGCGAAGCCCTCAACCTCATCGACAAGTCACAATGGAAATTTCTCTGGATCACCGGCTTCCCGCTTTTCGAGTGGAGCGAGTCCGACAAACAATGGGTCAGCGCCCAGCACCCGTTCACCGGCATCGTTGATGAAGATCTGGAAAAACTCGAATCCGCACCGTGGGAAGTCCGTTCCAAAGGCTACGACCTGGTCCTGAACGGCAACGAGCTAGGCTCCGGCAGCATAAGAATCCATCGCCAGGACATCCAGGAGCGCCTTTTCAAAGCCCTAGGCCTAACCGAAGAACAACTCCGCCGCCGCTTCGGCTTCTTCCTCGACGCCCTAACCTACGGCACCCCCCCGCACGGTGGCATCGCCTTGGGCATTGATCGCATAGCCATGCTATTAGCGGGCGAGCGCTCTTTGCGCGAAGTAATCGCCTTCCCCAAAACCACCGCCGCCCAAGACCTAATGGCCGAATCCCCCAGCGAAGTCGACGCCGACCAACTCGACCAGCTGGGCATCGCCATCAAGCCCAACGCCAAGAAAGCCGCCGAATGATATCCTTCCAGCGAGCATCTTGGAGGTCGGAGCGTCAAGTCTGACATGCAGGTCTGACGCGAGTCTGCGAGCAAGGCCTTTTGGGTCGGACCTTTAGGTCCGACATAACAGCGGGCAAGAATGGGCTTTGGCCCCTGAGGAAAAATCTTATGGGTCGGCTGACACATCGAACGTCCCCTGGATCAACCTACTTTGTCACCACCAAAGCATGGCAGAGCATGTCTGTCTTCCAAGTCGGTGAAGTCGCTGAAATTCTGATAAGAAAACTTCTTGAGTATCGAAGCAAAGGGAACTATTTGTTGCATGAATTTGTGCTGATGCCGGACCACTTGCATTTACTCCTCACACCTACGGAGTCCACCGCCCTGGAAAAAGCCATGCAACTCATCAAAGGCGGCAGCTCCCATGAGATTCACAGAGTCCGGAACAACAATTCACAAATCTGGCAATCCGGATTTCACGAGTCGAGAGTGATAGATCCGAGCGACTACACGAACAAGCGTGATTACATCTACTTCAATCCAGTCGTCGCAAAACTAGCTGAGCGACCGGAGGATTGGCCTTACAGCTCAGCCGGCGGCAAATACCAGCTAGACCCAATTCCTCAGGGGCTAAAGCCCAAAGTCTCGGCCCCTAAAAATGTCGGACCTGAAGGTCCGACCCCCAAAAGCATCGCCGCAAAGGCGGCGAAGAAATGATCTTTAGCTTGGCGATGAATCGCGCTCTGCGAAGCGTGTCTGCAAGGGAGTTCTCTTCCTGCGGAGACAATGCGAGTCTGCGAGCAAGGCCTTTGGGGGTCGGAGCTTTAGCTCCGACATTAAGTTGCCAGCGTAAATGGGCTTCAGCCCCTGAGGAAAAGTCTTATTCTTCTTCGTCGGGATGGTGCTCAATCGCATGAGCCGCATACGCATCCTACCTGAAGCCGTCGCCAACCGCATCGCCGCTGGCGAAGTCGTCGAGCGCCCTGCCTCCGTCGTCAAGGAGCTGCTCGAAAACGCCCTCGACGCCGGCGCAAAAACCATTCGCGTCGAAGTCGAAGCCGGTGGCAAGCGCATGATCCGCGTCATCGACGACGGCCACGGCATGTCTCACGACGACGCGCTTCTCGCCTTCGAGCGCCACGCCACCAGCAAGCTGCGCTCCGCCGACGATCTCCTCTCCATACCCACGCTCGGCTTTCGCGGCGAAGCGCTCCCAACTATCGCCGCCGTGTCGCGCCTACTCCTCGAAACGCGCGCCGAAGAAGACGCCGAGGGCACGCGCGTCGAATTCGCCGGAGGCAAGCTTGTCAACGTAAAACCCGCTGGGCTTCCCGCAGGCACCACCGTCAGCGTCGCCGATCTTTTCTACTCTGTCCCCGCGCGCCGCAAATTCCTCAAATCCGAAACCACCGAGCTAGGCCACATCGCCTCGCTCGTCACCCACTACGCCCTCGCCAATCCCGGCCGCCAATTCATTCTCACCACGCCCACGCAGCAAATTGTTGACTGCTCGCCCGTCGAGCGCCTCGCCGAGCGTGTCTACCAACTCTTCGGCAAGCAATCCTTCGACGAGCTGATTGAAATCCCCGTCGTCTCCGCAGCGTTTCGCGCCGCCATCACCGAACCCGAACTAGAACAGAGTGAAGAAAAGGCGCGCCTAACCGTCTACGGTTTCACCTCGCGCCCGGAAGTCCAGCGCCCCAATCGCAACGGCATCTACATCTTCGTCAATCGCCGCCTTGTGCGCGACCGCCTGATTCTCCACGCCATCCACGAAGCCTATCGCAACATTCTTCCCAGCAACGTTTTCCCCGCCACGCTGCTCTTCCTCGAGATGCCCTACGACGAAGTCGACGTCAACGTGCATCCCGCCAAAATCGAAGTGCGCTTTCGCCGCTCGCAATTCGTGCACGACTTCACCCGTGATTCCATTCGCCAAGCTCTAATGGCCGTGCGACCGATAGCCAGTTTCGCAGCCGCAGCCGCTGGGTCAGCGCAAAACGCAAACTCATCCAGCG
>Ga0307475_10001365_pt1 | contig 14528 bp, 13 predicted proteins | sample atmos_gasesECM1C_FD_203317 | JGI IMG/M metagenome (GOLD analysis project Ga0307475, IMG submission 203317) | Hardwood forest soil microbial communities from Morgan-Monroe State Forest, Indiana, United States - atmos_gasesECM1C_515 | ecosystem: Environmental > Terrestrial > Soil > Temperate... | reverse complement strand
TCGCTCGCCTACGGGAATTTTGCGTCCCGGCCGCACAAGCGCCTCCCATGTGTCCGGCGCAAGCTGACGAACCAGCAACACCTCGATAGGCGACGTGAGAAATTCATCTCGCACGGGGCTTTGCGCTCCGGGTGGTTCGGCGCGCAGGCCGACACGATGCCCGAACAGACGCGCCGGCAACACGCGAGCGTCGTTCAATACGAGAAGTTCGTTGCCCCGAAGCAGCGCCGGCAATTCGCGAAACTGGCGGTCCTCCCACGCTCCGGTCGCCCGGCTCAGCAGCAGCATTCGCGATGCGTCGCGTTCTGCGAGTGGCCGCTGGGCTATACTTCCGGCCGGAAGCTCGTAATCGAAATCGCTCAAATTCATCGGCTAGTCTTCGGCACGTATATTTCTGCTGTATCTTTGTCAACATTGTAGCGGATTGAGGGGGCGATTTGATTCGTTGAGACCTCGTATCCAGGCGCATTCGCATAAGCACGCTTAGGAAAGGAAATACTTGTGGCAGAAGGTTCGGTCGTTATAAGCCCGCGGGGCATAGACCGGCTGCGCTCGGGCCACCTTTGGATCTATCGAAGTGACGTCCGCAGCGCCAACGCGGAAGCCGGGGCCGTTGTGCGTCTTACTGACGAACGAGGACGCTTCCAGGGCCGCGCCTTCTACAGCGACAAATCCCAAATCGCTATCCGGCTGCTTACACGCGAAGATGTGCCCATCGATCGCGCATTCTTCACGGAACGCATTCGCAACGCCGCCGCTTACCGCAAAATCGTTGTCGAGAACACGGATGCCTTTCGGCTCGTTTACGGCGAAGCAGACCATTTGCCTTCACTTGTCGTGGACAGCTACGGTGATTATCTCGTTGTTCAAACGCTCAGCCAATCAACCGAGCGCCTGAAGGACCTCTTCGTACAAATCCTGCTGGAACTCTTCTCGCCCAAAGGCATTCTCGAAAGGAACGATCCAAAGGTGCGCTTGCTCGAAGGCCTAGAGCGAAGCGTCAGCGTTCTGCAAGGCGAAGTTCCTGAAGAAGTTATCGCCAAGGAAAACGGAATCAGTTTCGTTTACGACTTGCGCGGAGGCCAGAAGACTGGCTCGTTCCTCGACCAGCGCGAGAATCATCTGGCCGCTCGCCGCTACGCCTCCGGCGAAGTGCTCGACTGCTTCAGCTACAACGGAGGATTCGCTCTGACGGTGGCCGGCCACTGCGAGCATGTGGAGGCCACTGACATGGCTCCCGCTGCGATTGCAGCCGCGCGCCGCAATCAAGAGGTCAATGCCATCTCCAACGTCGCCATCTCCAACGTCACTTTTCGCGAAGGCAATTCTTTCGACATCCTGAAGGAATATGACGATGTGGGCCGCAAATTCCAGATGGTGATCCTCGACCCACCTGCCTTCGCCAAGAACCGTGAAAGCATCGCCGCGGCTCAGCGCGGCTACAAGGAAATCAATCTTCGCGCCTTAAAGCTGCTGAAGCCTGGCGGCTTCCTCTTAACGTGTTCCTGCTCTTACCACATCCCGGAAGCGCTATTCCTGCAGATTCTCGCAGAAGCAGCTGTCGATGCCCGCCGAAGCGTGGTTGTCGTAGACCGCCGCACGCAGGCACAAGACCATCCCATTCTGCTGACCATGCCGGAAACGCACTATCTGAAATGCCTCGTTGTAAGGGTATTAGAATGAATATAATGAATGCTACATGGCATCTCGAAGGGTTTCATGAACTGACTTGACAATATTACGCGCATATTTTATTATCTGCAGGCGCTAAGATGATGAAGTTTCTATAGCCTTCAGCCCTGAATACGATAACCCGGTACGTCTCGACTCTAGAAGCGCGGAGCTGAAATCGCAGGACGTGACGGGAGGCCGACCGATTCTGCTGGCCCTTCTTGTTGCTCCGCGAAAGTGAGAAGATTGCGAAATGCCAAGATTTGACAAACTGACTCTAAAGGCCCAAGAGGCAATGCAAGCCGCCCAGGAAATGGCTGGGCGCTATGGACAGCAGCAGGTTCAGCCCCTGCACGTCCTTTGGGCGTTGCTTGCGCAGGGTGACGGCGTGGTGCCTCCCCTGCTAGAAAAGCTGGGTGTGTCGCCAACGCAACTGGCAGGTGAAGTTGAGAAACAAGTGGAGCGGCTGCCGAAAGTTTCCGGAGGCTCGGAACAATACCTGAGCCCGGAAGCGAACAAGGTTTTGGAGCGCGCGTTCGAAGAAGCGCAGCGCCTGAAAGACGAATACGTCTCAACCGAACACATCCTGCTGGGGATCGCCTCCGCGAAACACGACTCCGCTGGTGAAATTCTCGCGAAGCACGGTGTGACGCACGAAACCATCCTGCAGGCCATGGCCGCGATTCGAGGCAGCCATCGCGTCACGTCGCAAAACCCGGAATCTACGTATCGCGCGCTTGAACAGTATGGACGCGACCTGACCGATCTTGCGCGGCGGGGCAAGCTGGACCCTGTGATTGGCCGCGACGAGGAAATTCGCCGCGTGATGCAGATTCTCGCGCGCCGTACGAAGAACAACCCGGTACTCATCGGCGAGCCAGGCGTCGGCAAGACCGCCATCGTGGAGGGTCTTGCACAACGAATCGTGGCGGGCGACGTGCCGGAGGTTCTGCGGCCGAAGCGCATCGTTACTCTCGATCTTTCGGCCCTCGTGGCCGGCGCAAAATATCGCGGCGAATTCGAGGATCGTCTCAAGGCAGTGCTGAAGGAAGTCACGGAATCGGAAGGCCAGGTGATTCTTTTTATCGACGAGCTCCATACCCTCGTCGGCGCAGGTGCGGCCGAAGGCTCGATGGATGCTTCGAATATGCTGAAGCCCGCGCTCGCGCGCGGTGAACTTCGCGCGATCGGCGCGACGACTCTCAACGAGTACCGCAAATACATCGAGAAGGACCCCGCGCTCGAGCGCCGCTTCCAGCCGGTATTTGTCGGCGAACCATCCGTTGAGGATGCCATCGCGATTCTGCGCGGCTTGAAAGAGCGCTACGAAGTGCACCACGGCGTGCGCATCAAGGACTCCGCAATCGTTGCTGCGGCGATGCTCTCGCAACGCTATATCACCGACCGATTCCTACCCGACAAAGCCATCGACCTTGTAGACGAAGCCGCCGCCGGTCTCCGTATGGAGATTGATTCGCTGCCCTCCGAGATCGACGAAATCGAACGTCGCATCATGCAGCTCGAAATTGAGCGTCAAGCGCTGAAAAAGGAGTCAGATGCGCATTCTCGCGAGCGGCTGGGCCAAATCGAAAAAGAACTGAGCGGTTTGCGCGAGCAATCCAATACTCTCAAGGCGCACTGGCAGACGGAAAAAGAAGCCATCGGCAAGATTCGCAAAATCAAAGAGCAGATCGATCAGCTCAAGACGGAAGAACAGCGCTACGAACGCGCGGGTGATCTCGCCCGCGTGGCCGAGATTCGCTACGGCAAATTGTCAGCGGCCGAAAAAGAATTGAAGGCTGCGCAGGATCGCCTCGCCGAATTGCAAAAGGATCATCCGATGCTGAAGGAAGAGGTAGGCGAGGAAGAAATCGCGAAAATCGTCAGCAAATGGACCGGTATTCCTGTGGGACGCCTCCTCGAAGGCGAAGTTGAAAAACTGATTCACATGGAAGAACGCCTACGCCAGCGCGTGGTGGGCCAGGAGGCGGCTTTAGCCATCGTCGCGAACGCGATCCGCCGCAACCGCTCGGGCTTGAGCGACCCGAATCGTCCGATTGGTTCGTTCCTTTTCCTCGGCCCTACGGGCGTGGGAAAGACGGAGCTCGCGCGTGCTCTTGCAGAATTCTTGTTCGACGACGAACGCGCCATCATCCGTCTCGACATGTCCGAGTACATGGAGAAGCATTCCGTGGCGCGCATGATTGGAGCGCCTCCGGGCTACGTGGGCTACGAAGAGGGCGGACAGCTTACCGAGCAGGTTCGCCGGCGTCCGTATTCCGTCGTGTTGCTCGACGAAATCGAAAAAGCGCATCCGGACGTGTTCAACGTCCTGCTGCAGATCCTCGACGAAGGCCGGCTCACGGACGGAAAAGGCCGCACGGTGGATTTTCGCAACACGGTAATCATCATGACGTCGAACATCGGCTCTACGGCGATTTTTGAACTCGCGGCGAAGGATCCGAAGAAGGCGCGCGAGCAAGCCATGGCGGCGCTTCGCGAGCTTTTCCGCCCGGAATTTTTGAACCGCATCGACGACATCGTGATGTTCCAGCCGCTCGGGAAGGATCAGATCGAGCACATCATCGAGCTGCAGATGCGCAATGTGGTGAAGCTGCTGAGCGAAAGAAAAATCACGCTGAAGCTCAAGCCGCCGGCTAAAACTCTTTTGTTCCGCGAAGGATTCGATCCGGCGTACGGAGCACGTCCGATGAAGCGCGCAATTCAGCGGCTGATTCAAGATCCGCTGGCCCTCAAGCTTCTCGACGGCGAGGTGAAACCGGGTGACACCGTGATTGTTGATGCCGATCCGCGAGGCGACGAAATGAAATTCGCAACGGAGACGGCGAAGGCAGGCGCTGCGTAAGAATCGCGCCCGGGGAGTATCGCAAATGAAAACACTAAAAACCGCATTTCTGCTCACCGCTCTTACGTTGCTACTGCTTTTTCTTGGATTGGCGTTTGGCGGCGAGCGCGGTATGACGATGGCGCTTGTTTTTGCGGTCCTGATGAACGGCACTGCATACTTCTTTTCAGACAAGATTGCGCTCATGTCCAGCGGAGCCCAGCCAATTAGCAAAGAACAGGCCCCACGGCTTTATGAGGTGATGGAGCGGCTTGCGGCGAAATCGAATCTGCCCATGCCGAAGATGTTTCTGATTCCTCAAGCCGCGCCCAACGCATTCGCTACCGGCCGCAATCCGAGCCACGCGTCAGTCGCCGTCACGCAGGGCCTGATGGAATTGATGGACGATGAGGAACTCGAAGGCGTAATCGCGCACGAGCTATCGCACGTGCGCAACTACGACATCTTGACGTCCTCGATCGCGGCCACAGTCGCAGGCGCGATCACATGGGTTGCCAGAATAGGCTTCTGGTTCGGCGGTGGTGGCAACCGCGAACGAGGCGGCGGACTCACGGGGATACTGATGTTGATTCTCGCCCCGTTCGCCGCCCTCTTGCTGCAGATGGGCATTTCGCGGCAACGCGAGTATCAGGCAGACGCCTCGGGCGCAAGAATGGTGGGCCATCCTTACGGCTTAATCCGCGCGCTCGAAAAGCTTGGCGCTTACAACAAGCGCATTCCCATGGATGTTCCCCCCACAACTTCGGCTCTGATGATCGTGCAACCGCTGTCAGCAGGCCAGATTTTCTCAAGCCTCTTCAGCACGCATCCGCCGCTCGCAGATCGAATCGCGCAGCTCCGCGCGATGACCGTGACTCGCTAATTTCACCCTCGTGGCTTTGGTGGCAGGAAGTTTTGGCGGCGTTCTCCCTTCAGATTCCGGCCAGATTCTGGCTCAGGGAGTATGTAAGTAGTACCGCGAAGAAATCCATGAGATAGGGTAAAAATTGCAGGTCCTTGAGCCGAGCGCTCGCCAATATCCCTCCAGCGCGTAGAAGATAAGCCACTATATTTCATGCACCTACAGACGCTATCGTGGTTTGTCGCGATTGGCGTCCCTTTTGCTCTTCCCCATCCTCGCAAGGGCGTTCACGGAGGAATAGCAATATGAGCATTGATGATAAGCAAGAATACGTAGCGGCTGAGGCCGCGGCACCGCGTTGGGTTGGAATTGTGGTGATCGCGCTAGCAATCGTCTCGCTGGCAGCTCTGGGAACCGGGTGGAGCGCATCGAACCACTCCAAAGAATTGGCGCAAAACCTCGCGACCGTTCAGCAACAAGAGAAGCAGCAAGACGAAGTGCTGAGCCAGCGTCTCGCGAAAGCCGAGGACACGAATGCGCAGCTCCAGGGTGAGTTGAGCATCGTCACGGACAAGATGAAATTGACTCAGGGCGAGCTTACGAGAGCGCGCGCGCAAGCGAACAAGATCAAGGAAGAAGATGCCAAGCAGCTTGCGGATCTTCAGAACAATGTGAATGGAGAACTCGCGACCAAGGCCGGCGTAGATGACGTGAACAAACTCGGCACCGACGTCAACGGCGTCAAGAGCGACCTCGAAACCACGAAGAACAGCCTAAACATGACGCGCGGTGAATTCGGCACGCTGATCGCGAAGAACCATGACGAAGTGGAAGAGCTGCGACGTCTTGGCGAACGCGACTACTACGAGTTCACGATCGATAAGAAGGACCAGCGCCAGAAAGTGGGCGACCTGATGATCGAACTCCGCGGCGTCAATCCGAAGAAGAACGTCTATACCATCGCGATGTACATCGACGATGCCCGCTATGAGAAGAAGAACCGCTCTGTGAACGAGCCAATCTACTTCTTCTCGCGTGGCACGCGCGCTCCGATGGAGTTGACGGTGAATCAGGTGGGCAAGGACAAGATTGCCGGTTATCTGAGCGTGCCTAAGTCAGCTTCCAACACACACGCGCAGGCGTCTGGCAACTAGCCTGAAGCAAGATCAGCCGCGAGCTGGCGGGCGCGGCGCACTAAAGGGCGTCCCAAGGGACGCCCTTTTTTTGGGCGAGAATTTAGCTGGCGCGCTTCAGCGCTCGTGTCTTGCGGCTCAGGAATTTCTTCGCGAGGGCAGGAAGCTTATCGTGCGGGAGCTTTCCCTGCTCGTAGAGATGCATCTTGGCCTTGGCGGTCTTACGGCGACGCCGCTGCCGTTTCTGCGCTACATAACGCTTGTCGTAAGCCATGCAAATTCCTCCAAACCTTCTGCCGTTCCATTCTGATTGAATTTTTCGGGCACCATGATTGTAGCGGAGAAGGAAAAGGATGCAAGGCTCGCTTGTGTTTTTCGCTGCGAGTTCGGGTAGCATGAACGAGCCATGGCCGCGACCGCCATTTACGCCAGCCGCATCCTCACTCCTCACGAAGAAATTCTTGACAGCGTGATTGTGGTGGAAGACGGCAAGATCACGCAGATGGGCCATCGCGACGAAGTTCGCATCCCTGACGACTCGGAGCACTTCGCGGCGGGCGACAAAATCGTCATTCCGGGCTTCGTGGACGTGCACATTCACGGCGCCGGCGGCCATGACGTGATGGAAGGCACGGCCGAGGCAATCGCAAAGGTGGCGTCCACCGTCGCGCGACGCGGCACCACGTCACTGGTAGCAACAACTGTTAGTGCACCGCCTGAGGAAACCTGCAAGAGCCTGCATGGGATGGCGCGCTATATTCGCAGCGCGCGAAACACCGATTCGCGGTTTGCGGCCGAGGTTTTGGGAATCCACCTGGAAGGGCCCTTCATCAACCCGGCTCGGCGAGGCGTGCATCCGCTCGATGCAATTAGGCCACCCTCTAAGGAACTCTTCGAAGAATTTATCGCCGCTGCGGACGGGTTCATCCGCATCGTCACGCTTGCGCCGGAACTTCCCGGCGCGCTCGAACTGGTCGAGCGCGCGGTAAGCAATAGCATGGTTGCTTCAATGGGCCACACAGACGCGACTTACGAACAGGCAGCCGCGGCGATAGAACGCGGTGTAACGCACGCTGCTCACATGTTCAACGCCATGCGGCCGTTTTCGCACCGGGATACGGGCGTTATCGGCGCGGTGCTTACCAACCCAGCAGTGACAGCCGAGCTGATCGCGGATGGGCATCATGTCGATTCTCCTGCTGTCGAGATCCTGTTGCGGGCCAAGGGACTCGAGGGCGTGCTACTGGTCAGCGACGGAACGGCTGCTACGGGAATGCGCAATGGAAATTACCGGCTGGGAAATTTTGAGGTGAGCGTGACGGATGGCGTCGTGCGTAATTCAGAAGGAAAGCTCGCCGGCAGCACTCTGAGTCTCGATCGCGCCCTGCAGCATATCGTCGCGCTTGGGGTGCCGCTGCTGGAGGCCGTGCGTATGGTCACGCTGCTGCCTGCTCGGCGGCTGGGCCTCGGCGGCAAGAAAGGTGTTATAGCAGTGGGTGCGGATGCCGACATCGTGATTCTGAATTCTGACTTGCGGCTAGCGGGAGTGATGACACGCGGCGCGGGGCTGTCTTGAGCGATTTAATTGGAGACAGAGAGGAACTTCGTCTTACTTGTTTAGTGGAATCTTCAATTCTTCGGCCAGCAGATAAGGATTGAACGGGCTGCAGGCTACGTAGTGCCCGTCGATCTCGAGGGTAGGGACCTTCCGAAGCCCATTATTTGCGCGGATCACCAATTCTTCGGCGTCCGGCTTGTCGTCAATGTTGACTTCCTTGAAAGCGATTCCCCGCTCGCGCAAAAACTGCTTCGCACGCCGGCAGTCGCAGCACCAGGAAGTGGAATAAACTGTGATTTCAGCCATGAGCCTTTATCTTTGTACCTTCCTTATTCGATGCCGCAAAGAGTGGGACGATTCCATGTGCGCTGGGAGTTATCTCCCTTAATATCTATTGTTTGGATGCGGTCTCGACGCGGACCAACGCCCGCTGCAATGCTGCCGATGCGCTCTCCCAATCCGTCTCCGGCGCTCCTGCGGCTTTCGCGAGCTCAGCCTGTGCGCGATCCGCTGCCGTGCGTGCGCGCTGCACGTCAATTTCCTCGGCGCGCTCGGAAGCTTCCGCTAGAACGATCACCCGGTCAGGCAGCACTTCTGCGTAGCCGTTCAGCACTGTGAGCCTGCGTACCTCCGAACCCTTGTGGTAGGTGAGGATCCCGAGGCCTAGTTCGGTAAGCAGTGGGGCGTGACCCGGCAAAATGCCCAAGTAGCCGTCTTTGCCTGGCATCTCGACAGACTCCACCTTCTCGTCGAGCACATGGCGCTGCGGCGTGACCACTTCGAGTTCGATTTTTTCAGGTAGCATTCTTGTTTCGAGCCGTGAATCGGGCTGATGGCGCTGCGACTAAGCCGTGGCCGCCATCTTCTCCGCTTTCTCGCGTACTTCCTCGATCCCGCCCACCATGTAGAACGCCTGCTCGGGAAGATCGTCGTGTTTCCCTTCGACGATTTCCTTGAAGCCGCGCACGGTGTCTTCAATCTTTACGTACTTCCCTGCAAGACCTGTGAATTGCTCGGCTACGAACATCGGCTGCGACAGGAACTTCTCGATTTTTCGAGCGCGCGCTACGGTCTGCTTGTCATCGTCCGACAGTTCTTCGATTCCTAGAATCGCGATAATGTCCTGCAGTTCCTTATATCTCTGAAGGACCGACTTCACCGCCCGCGCCACCGCGTAGTGCTCTTGTCCCACCGTGCGTGGATCCAAAATGCGCGAGAAGCTCGCGAGTGGATCGACCGCGGGATAGATTCCGCGCTCGACGATTTGCCGGCTCAAGTTCGTAGTAGCGTCAAGGTGAGCGAAGGTCGCAGCCGGCGCCGGATCGGTGTAATCGTCCGCCGGAACGTAAATCGCTTGTACTGACGTGATCGAACCATGCTTCGTCGACGTGATTCGTTCCTGCAACTCGCCGATTTCCGTGTTGAGGTTCGGTTGGTAACCGACGGCGGAGGGCATGCGTCCAAGCAGCGCCGATACTTCCGAGCCTGCCTGCACGAAGCGGAAAATATTGTCGATGAAGAGCAGCACGTCGAGGTGTTCTTCGTCGCGGAAATATTCCGCCACCGTAAGGCCGGTCAAGCCGACGCGCAAGCGCGCGCCGGGCGGCTCCGTCATCTGCCCGTAAATCAGCGCGCAACGCGATTTTTCCGAATTGCCGGGCACGACGACGCCTGATTCCTGCATTTCGAGCCACAGGTCGTTTCCTTCGCGCGTGCGCTCGCCCACACCGGCAAACACCGAAACGCCGCCGTGCTTCATGGCCACGTTGTGAATCAATTCCTGAATCAGCACCGTCTTGCCGACACCCGCGCCGCCGAAGAGCCCGATCTTTCCGCCCTTCAGATACGGCTCGATCAAATCGACCACTTTAATTCCCGTTTCGAACATTTCGAGCGTGGTTGATTGATCTTCAAGACTGGGCGCCGGCCGATGAATCGGATAACGCTTCTCGGATATCACCGGCCCGAGATTGTCCACCGGCTCGCCCAACACATTCAGCACGCGCCCGAGCGTCGCGCGGCCCACCGGCACCGTAATCGGTTCACCGAGGTCTTCCGCATTCATTCCGCGCACCATGCCCTCAGTTGGCTTCATCGCCACGCAGCGCACACGCCCTTCGCCGAGATGCTGCTCTACTTCAGCCACCACGTCGAGCGGTTCCGGCACGTTAAACCCCTCACTCGTGATGCGCACCGCGCTGTGAATCGCCGGCAAATGGTGTTCCTGAAAAAGGACGTCCACCACGGGCCCAATCACTTCGACCACGTGCCCGATTTTCGTTTGATCCGTTGCCATGTCTTTGTTCCCCTTATTGTTTGCCGAGCGCTGGCGCTATGACATCGCGGACGACGCGCCGCTCACAATCTCAATAATTTCCTTCGTAATGGCCGCCTGCCGAATCTTGTTCATCTGCAAGGTCAGCTTGTCGATCAATTCCGAGGCATTTCTCGTGGCCGAATCCATCGCCGTCATGCGCGCGGCATGCTCAGCCGCAGCCGACTCCAGCAGAATTCGAAAAACTTCCGACTCCAAATATCGCGGCACGAGGCCGCCAAAAAGCTCAGCCACCGGTTGCTCGTAAATGTAGTCCACCAGGTTCACGGTCCCGTCGGGTGACGGCTTCATCGGCAAAGATTCGCCAGCCGGGTCGTGGACCACGCCCGACGGCTCGCCCTTCTCCGTCGTGCCTTCTTTCAATACCGCGGGATCAATCGGCAACAGCTTCTCAACGCACAGTCTCTGCACCATCACGTTCTTGAATTCGTTGTAAATCGCGTAAACCGCATCCACTTCATCGGTCACATACATCTCCGCCATTTTTGCCGCAATCTCTTTAGCTTTCGAAAATTCCACCGCGTTCGACACATTCAGATACTCAGCCGCAAATTTCCAGCCACGTTTACGCAGCGTGTCGCGGCCTTTTTTGCCCACCACAGCAACTTGTAATTTCTTCGAAGAGTGCTCGCGCAAGAATTCCATGGCTCGCCGCAATACATTCGTATTAAACGCGCCGGCCAGGCTCCGATCGCCCGTCAGCACCACCACCAGAATTCTCTCTTCGGGCCGCCGCTCGAGCAAAGGGTGCGCCGGCGTTTCCATGCGCGCCGCCGCCGAGCGCAGCACGCGCTTGATTTCACGCGCGTACGGCCGCGCCGCGAACACGCCCTCCTGCGCCCGCCGCAGTTTCGCCGCCGCCACGAATTTCATGGCGCGCGTAATCTGCTGCGTGCTTTTCACGGAACGAATCCGCCGCCGATAGTCGAGAAGTGTGGGCATTGAACGTTGCGGTTAGTGCGCGGCCACCTTCTCCGGAGCCTTGGGGGCAGGCGGAGCTTCGGCCACTTCAGCAGCGGTCTTTCCGGCTGCGGCTTTATCCGCCTTCGCTGCTTCCAGAGTGGCCACGAAAGTTTCCTTGAACGCATCGAGTGCCTTCTTCATTTCACCGCGCAAGCCGTCATCGATGGCCTTTTTGTCGCGCAGGGTCTTCATCACGTTCGGATAATTCGTCTCGATAAAGGGATACAACTCCTTCTCGAAACGCCCCACTTCCGCGACCTCAATATCGTCTAGATAGCGATTTGAAGCGGCAAAAATAATCAGCACCTGCTGCTCCACCGTCAGTGGCTGGTATTGATCCTGCTTTAGGACTTCCACAAGCCGCTGGCCGCGCGCGAGCTGTGCCTGCGTCGCTTTATCGAGCTGTTCGGTTCCAAACTGCGCGAACGCCGCCAAATCGCGATACTGCGCCATGTCCAACCGCAGGGTTCCAGCCACCTGCCGCATCGCCTTGATCTGCGCGTTGCCTCCTACGCGGCTCACAGAAATACCTGCGTTGATCGCGGGCCTAATTCCGGCGTTAAACAAATCCGCTTCCAGATAAATCTGTCCATCTGTAATCGAAATCACATTAGTCGGAATGTATGCCGATACGTCGCCTGCCTGCGTCTCGATCACAGGCAGCGCCGTCAGCGAACCGGCGCCCAGCTTGTCATTTAATTTCGCCGCACGCTCGAGCAACCGCGAGTGCAAAAAGAAAACGTCCCCCGGAAACGCCTCGCGTCCCGGCGGCCGCCGTAGCAACAGAGAAATTTCACGATACGATTGCGCGTGCTTCGAAAGGTCGTCGTAGAAGCACACGGCATGCCGCTTCGAATCGCGGAAGAATTCGCCCATCGCACAGGCCGCAAATGGCGCGATGTACTGCATCGTCGCCGGCTCGGTCGCGGACGCTGCCACCACAATCGTGTAATCCATCGCTCCGTAGTCAGTCAGCGTCTTCACCACCTGCGCGATCGTCGACCTCTTCTGCCCAATCGCGCAGTAAATGCAGATCATGTCGCCGCCTCGCTGATTGATAATCGTGTCGAGAATAATCGCGGTTTTACCGGTTTGCCGGTCGCCGATGATCAATTCGCGCTGTCCACGACCGATCGGAATCATCGAGTCAATCGATTTGATACCTGTCTGAATCGGCTCGCGCACCGGCTGCCGGTCAACTACGCCCGGCGCCAAACGTTCCAGCGGCAGCCGCTCGTTCGTCTGAATCGGCCCTTTGTCATCGAGCGGATTTCCGAGCGGGTCAACCACGCGCCCAATCAGCGCGTCCCCAACGGGCACGGACATAATTTTGTTCGTCCTCTTGACGATGTCGCCTTCCTTGATTTGTGTGTAATCGCCGAGCAGCACCACGCCCACCTGATCCTCTTCGAGGTTCAGCGCGATCCCGGTCACGCCGTGCGGGAACGTAAGCATCTCGCCTTCCATGCACTTCTCGAGGCCGTGAACGCGCGCGATGCCGTCGCCGACTGAAATCACCGAGCCGATCTCGTCCACCTCGACGGTCTGCTGGTAGTTCTCAATCTGCTCTTTCAGTATTTTTGTGATCTCGTCCGCTTTGATGTTCGCCATTACGGCTCCTATTCCGTTTCAAGCTGTTCGCGCAACCGTTTCAGCTGATCCCGCACCGAACCGTCGTAAATCGTCGAGCCCAACCGCACGATCGCGCCGCCCAGCAGAGCGCCGTCGATTTGAAATCGCGCCTCCACTTTTTTCCCGGTGCGTTGCTCCAGTACAGTGCGCAACTGCCGCTTCTCATCATCGTTTAGTTCATGCGCGGAAGTCACTTCCGCCTCGACGATTCCCAGCCGCTCATTCAGCTCCGAAAGAAACGCCTCCTCCATTTCGGGAAGGATTTCTGTGCGCCGGTGGTCCACCACGAGGTAAATGAAATTCCGCACGGCGACGTCGAGGCCCATCTTCCCGGCTACCTCGGCGATCACTTTGCGCTTTACTTCGGCATTGAGCGCGGGACTTTCCAGCGCGTTTCGCAAATCCGCTACCGAAGAGAAAGCCTCGACGAAGGCCGCAAGATTCCGTTTTATGGTCTCGCTATTTTTGCGCTCTACCGCAACGTCCGCCAGAGCGGCAGCGTACCGTTCTGCCACAGCGCTCAATTGACGCTCCTCTCCAGCTCAGCCACGAACGTCTCAAATAATTTTTGTTCCACTTTTGCCGTCAGCTGCTGTCGCAACAGAACCTCAGCCTTTTCCACTGCCATTCGCGCCGCCAGAGCTTTTACTTCGAGTCGTGCCGCCCGCTCTGCTGCGGCAATTTCCGCCAGCGCCGATTTTTCGATCTTTTGCGCTTCTTCCTTCGCCTGGTCTCGCAAGCGCCGGCCTTCCGCCGCGGTATCGCGTTTGGCTTCCGCTTTCATCGCTTCGATTTCTTTGGGCAGGTTGGCGAGCTTGGCTTCTATTTCCTTTTTCTGTTTCTCGGCCTCTTCGCGCGCCCGCGCGCCTTCTTGAATTTTCTTTGCGGTCTCTTCGGCGGTAGCGCGGAACACCGGCCCGCCAAACTTCACGGCGCAGTATCCAATGGCGCCAAATACGATCGCGAAATTCAGCCATCGGAACGCCCAACCGGTCGGAGTGTCTGCCGGCGAATTCTCTCCTTCTTGCGCCAGCACAGGGGCCACGGCGATGAGTAGAAACATCACAAGGAAGCTTATCCGCTGGACGAGTCTCATTTACCTTGGCCAGCCTCCCGCGGGCGCCGCTGGCTTCTCCAGAATCATGTGCGCGATTTCGGCGGCGATCGCCGGAACAGTGAGCTCGAGCTCCGCCAGTGCGGCGTCGCTTTCACCGGCGATTTTCTTTTTGGCGTTAGCCACATCTTCTTGCGCCCGCGAACGCATCGCTTTCAGGAAACGCTGGCGCTCCTCGAGCACGGCTTGGCGCGCGGCTTCCTGCTCGGCATAAATCGCACCTCGGGCGGTTCGAATGGCATGGTTGTAGCTCTCGAGCTCCTTCTTAGCATCTTCCCGCGCCTTTGCCGCCTCGGCTTGAGCTCCTTCGATGCGGGCCTTACGCTCATCCATCGCCTTCAGGATCGGCGTGAAAAACGCCCAGCGCATGAAGAAATAGAAGAGAAAAACAATGATAACGGTGGGCACAGCTTGG
>Ga0307475_10001364_pt1 | contig 14532 bp, 12 predicted proteins | sample atmos_gasesECM1C_FD_203317 | JGI IMG/M metagenome (GOLD analysis project Ga0307475, IMG submission 203317) | Hardwood forest soil microbial communities from Morgan-Monroe State Forest, Indiana, United States - atmos_gasesECM1C_515 | ecosystem: Environmental > Terrestrial > Soil > Temperate... | reverse complement strand
TGGTGATCTCCGAAGCAACATAGCCAATGCGGCGGATGTTGATGTCGCGATGCTCCTTGGAGAATCCGAGTTCGCTCGACAGGTTCTTGCGCACCAGATCGCCGTCGAGCAGAGTGACCGGGCGTCCACCCGTCTCCAGAAACTTCGTGATCAGCGCGTTAGCAATGGTGGATTTGCCCGAGCCCGAAAGCCCGGTGAAGAAAATGGTGACGCCCTGCTTGTGCCGTGGCGGATAGCTGCGGCGCAATTCCTGTACCACTTCGGGATAGGTGAACCACGCCGGAATGTCGCGCCCTTCGTTGAGGCGCTGGCGTAATTCCGTGCCGGAAACGTCGAGTACCTTAGCGCCCTGCGGCACTTCATCCGCCGGGACGTAACGGTCTTCATTCTGCAGATACACCATCATTTGGAAGGGAACCATAGTTACGCCCATTTCCTTCTCATGCTTCTTAAACAGTTCCTGGGCGTCGTAAGGACCGTAGAAGTTCTTGCCGTCGGTATCCTTTCCGGGACCGGCATGATCGCGGCCGACGATGAAGTGCGTGCATCCGTGGTTTTTGCGTATCAGACCGTGCCATACCGCTTCGCGCGGTCCGCCCATGCGCATGGCGAGCGGCAGCATGGCGAGCTCGACCGTGCCGTGCGGATATTTAGAGAGCAGCAACTGGTAGCAGCGGGTGCGGACGAAATAATCCACGTCGCCCGGCTTGGTCATTCCGACCGACGGATGAATGAGTAGATTCGCTTCGACTTGCTTGGCGGCGCGCATGGTCAGTTCGACGTGCGCCCGATGCATGGGATTGCGTGTCTGGAAGGCCACGACTTTGGTCCAGCCCATGCGGCCGAATTGGGCGCGCAGGTCGGCGGGAGTCAGACGCAGCGAGCGGAAATCATAATGCGCCGGGGCCTGCATCCCTTCAATCTTTCCGCCCACGTACCAGGGATTCGATTTGTTGACTGCATAGTCGGCGCCCGGGTGCGCGGCGCTGGTCGATCCAAAAACCGACTGGGCTTCGGCCTTGCGGTCCGGCTGCCAGACATCTTCAACACTCAACACGGCGAGCATCACGCCTTCGGGATCGCGTAGTGCGATCTTGCTGCTGCCCGGCGTCAGTTTCTTGGCGAAGTCTTCGCTCACATCGAGCGTGATCGGCATGGGCCACAGGGTGCCGCTTGCCAGTCGCATGTTGTGGCAGACGCCCTCGTAATCGGCACGGTTCATGAACCCGCCGAGCGGCGAGAAGCCGCCGCTCATCAGCAGTTCCAGATCACAAAGCTGCCGGGCGGTCAGGTCCCATGAGGGCCAATCCTTCGATTTCGCTTTTAACTCTGCGGCCCGCGCGGCCGGCACTTGCTGCTGAATAAGTTCTCCCCCGTGTGGGGCGATAAGGTGACTGGTCGTTGCGTTCAAAGCAGTAATCCTCCCGGATGTTCTAACCAAAATTTATGCTGAATGAAATCAATTGGGGGGTCTCTATATTTTAAAGCTCGCCCTGTCTCGTCAAGCTACTTGCTGGGGCTGCAAGTAACCGCCGGAACACCAGCCTGAGCCACTAGTTCAAAATCGATGCGCCGTGTGTGAAATCCGACCGTAGAATCAATGGAACATTGGGAAGGAGCAATTCGCCTTCCGAAAGCCAGCCCACGGCCCACTTGTAAACTGTTAAAAACAATAGCCAAGCACCATTTTACCTCAAAACGTGCCAGTCCGCTGGAGGGGTGTGAAGCAGATTGCAACCTTGCGCCTCCAACTATGGAAATGAAAGTGCCCCGTTGCCGCCACGGCAACCTGAGGAAAAGCTGGGGTTTCGTATCAGGGTATCGCTTTAGCGATACCGTAAGCTCTTCGAAATCACATGCCCCTTCAGGGGCTGCACATTCCAATAGCGACTTTTTCTCCGCAGCCTACTAGCCCTACCAGCCATGCTTCATCGCCTTGGCAAATTTCTGCGGAGGCAAAGTGTTCAGTACGTCGTCTTTGGTGAGCCAGGCGCGCCGCGCCTGGGTGATTCCGTAACGTAGTTTCTCCATGTGCGACGTATGGTGGGAATCGGTGTTGATGACGATTTTCACCCCATGCTGTTTGGCCATGCGTAGATGAACGTCGCTGAGGTCGAGCCGATCCGGATAAGAATTCAGTTCCATCGCCACTTTGTGTTTTGCCGCCGCTTTGAGAACCGCGTCGAGATCGAACTGGTAGGCGTCGCGGCGCAGCAGCAGGCGTCCGGTGGGATGCCCAATTAGCGAGGTATTGGAATTGGCGATGGCCTTCAGCAGCCGCTCAGTCATGGAGGCGCGATCCTGGTTGAACTGCGAGTGCACGCTGGCGATGACAATGTCCATTCGTTCGAGCACCGAGTCGGAGAGATCGAGCGATCCATCGCCGAGAATGTCGACTTCGATTCCCGCGAAAATGCGGATGCCGTTCATCTTCTTCTCGACCGCCCGGATCCTTTCTATGTGCGCGAGCGCGCGTTCGTCGGTGAGGCCGTTGGCGAAGGCAAGATTTTTCGAGTGATCGGTAATGGCCATATACTCGTAGCCGCGATCCCGCGCTGCGTCGGCCATCTCTTCAATAGTGTTGCGGCCGTCGGTCTCGACGGTGTGCATATGCACGTCGCCGCGGATGTCCGATAGCTCAATCAGTACCGGCAGCGTGTGTCCGGCAGCGGCTTCGATCTCGCCAAGGTTCTCGCGCAGCTCGGGAGGGATGAAGTCGAGTTTGAGCTTGGCGTAGATTTCTTCTTCGGTCGCGCCCGCAACCGGCTTCTCGTCTTCAAGTGTAGCGAGAGCATATTCGTTAAGCGTGAAGCCCATCTTAAGCGCGCGCTGGCGCAAGGCCACGTTGTGTGCTTTGGAGCCGGTGAAATATTGCATGGCCGCCCCGAAGGAATCGGGAGGCAGCAGCCGCACATCTACCTGCATGCCATTGCGGTGCCGAAAGCTCACCTTGTTTTCTCCTTGCGCGATGACGTCCATTAAGCCGGGGAAGCGGAGCAGATGTTCGATGAGCGTCTGGCGCGATTCCGCCTCAATGCAGCCCTTGCCAGTCACCAGGATGTCGAGGTCGCCGACGGTTTCACGTCCCCGGCGCAGTGATCCGGCGGGCGTAACTTTTTCGATGCCGGGTGTCGCCAGCAAATGTTCCACTAGTTTTTCGGTCAGCTGTTCGGCGGTATCGAGCAGGAATCGTCCGGCGATGCGGCGGTAGTCTTCAATCGCTTTGAGCAGCTTCAGTTCATGCTTTTCGCCCATGCGCGGCAGTTCGCGGATCTTGCCTTCGCGCGCCAACTTCTCCACGCCCTCCAGATCGCTCACCTGATGGGCGCTCCAGATCAAGGCAATCGTCTTCGGCCCCAGACCCTGAATCTTGAGGAGTTCAAGCATCGAGGGGCGGTATTTTTTCAGGAGCTCGGCATGCGCGTCGATGCGGCCATCTTTGAAAAGCATTTGCAGATTGGCCAGCATGCCTTTGCCAATGCCGGGCACGGCAAGAAGTCTTTTCGGTTCTTGAATCAGGTCGGCCACCTGTTGCGGCAGCGCTTCAATGGCCTCCGCCGCATTGCGATAGGAACGCACGCGAAACGAGTCCTGCCCGTCGATCTCCAGCAGATCGGCAGTTTCGTAGAGAATTCCGGCGATTGCTTTGTTGTCCATTCCGAGTTGTAGATCTGAGAGAACGATTGTAACGCTGAAGAAAGCGGCGCAGCAGGGAGTTGACAGTGCCCGAGGACGCAACTAATACCGTGTGCAGCGTGGTGAGTTCATACGGTGGAGGGACGGGCGTCTTGCTCGTCCAGCCCGGCGGGGACGCCCGGCTCTCCACCAACAGCTGGAGCGACAGCAGTAACAATCACGCGGTCGCGGCTCCAGCGCGAGCGTCCTGGCGCAGACAGCTCGGTCGGGGAAAACCGGCCGGCGAAAAGCAATCTCCGCTCAGGGGACCTTGGTTACGTTGGCCGCTTGCGGCCCTTTCTGTCCCTGCACGATCTCAAACTCCACCTTATCGCCCTCCTGCAGGCTCTTGTAGCCCTCGGTGGTGATTGAGCTGTAGTGAATGAATACATCCGGTCCATCGTCGCGGCCGAGGAAGCCGTATCCTTTGGCATTGTTGAACCACTTGACGGTGCCTTTCAGACGTTCCACGTGCGCCCCCCTCTTTCTTTGCGGATTTCCCCCTAAAAAAGGCGCAATTCCAGGGGCCCGCAAAAAATGTGTAGGCATTGTGCTGCTGACCGGGAGGACTGTCAAGACTCCGTATTACATAGCCGTATCATCCCACCAGCCTGTAGAGACGGGGCTTGCCCCGTCTCCGCCGGGAGTCGCAAAAATACTAGGCCATCCTACCGCGCTGGTCGCGGCGTCTGGGCCAGCCATAGGATGCCGCAGATGGTTTTGGCATCGCGGATGCGCCCATTTAGCGCCATCCGCTTAGCCTCCGACAAGGCAAAAAATTTCGTTGCAATCTTCTCGTCCGGCTCGGGCTGGGCCTTGCCGGCTTGGAGGCCGCGAGCCAGGTAAATGGTCATGGTCTCGTCGAGAAAACCGGGGCTTACGTAAAAATGCAGGATTCTCTTCCAATGCAAAGCGCTGTATCCGGTTTCTTCAAGTAACTCGCGCTTGGCGGCGGTGAGCGCCGTTTCGCCATCGTCGATCCGTCCGGCGGGCAGCTCCCACATCATCGACTGCGCGGCGTGGCGATACTGGCGTTCGAGCAGGATGCGTGGCTCCGCTTTGCGGCCCGATTTCGCCGGGTCATCAACCGCCAGCACAACGATGGAGCCAGAATGTCGTATGACGTCGCGGCGCGCTCGCACACCCCCCGGCTCTTCCACCTCGTCGGTTGTGACGCTGAACACCGGACCCTGGTAACTGATGCGGGAAGACAGAATGCGGGCTTGCGCTGATTTCGTTCCTGTTGACTTCGTCCCTGCCAATTTCGCCATGACAACAATATAAGGTATGCTGCGCCGTTAGCCGAAAACCGATTACCGGGAGGACGATAACAATAATAATGAAGAGAAAGCCCACCGTTGCCATCGTCGGAGCCGGGAGCCTGGCGACTTTTCTGGCCGTGGCGCTGAACGACGCCGGCTTCACGATTACCGAGATCATCGCGCGCGATACGCCCCGGTCGCGAAGCCACGCGGGCGCGCTCGCCGCGAAGGTGGGCGCACAGACAGTCACTGCACACTCCGCCGCGCTGGACGCCACGTTGTTGTGGTTCTGCGTTCCCGACCGGGAAATTCGCAGAGCGGCGTCAGCGCTGGCTGGTAATCTGGCTGCTAGCGTGGCTGCTCATAGGAAGAAAAGAGTTCCGAATAGAGTTCCGAATAAAGTTCGTTTTGCCTTCCACTCAAGCGGAGCCGTACTCAGCCGCGAACTGGAGCCTCTGCGTAAGGTAGGCATCGCAGTCGCGTCGGTCCACCCGCTGATGACATTCGTCGCGGGAACGCATCCTTCTTTAACTGCTGTGCCTTTTGCTATCGAAGGCGATACCGCGGCGACACGAGTCGCGCGGGAGATCGTCCGCAAGTTGGGAGGCGAGAGTTTTTCATTGCCCGCGGCGCGCAAAGCGGCGTACCACGCATGGGCCACCCTGACATCGCCCTTGCTGCTGGCGTTCCTGATGACGCTCGAAGAAGCGGCCCGTGCAGCCGGCTTCACGCGTAAGGACGCTCGCCGCAAGAGTCTCCCCATCATCCGGCAGACTTTGGCGAACTATTCGCGCCTCGGTCCCGCGCCGTCTTTTAGCGGGCCGCTGGTTCGTGGAGACGCGGAAACCGTGGCGAGACATCTGGCCGTACTGAAGAAACATCCCGGACCGTGCGAGGTTTATGTGGCGCTAGCGCGAGCCGCGTTGCGCGGGCTGCCGGTGAAGAATCGAGAAGGACTAAGCCGTCTGCTGCGGAACTGATTTTGGGCGGCGCAGCGCTTCAGCGCTGCAGTAACTCCTTACTTTCAGGACCGGCTTCAGCCGCTGAGGGCCACGGTGTGGTAGGTGCTGGTCTGTCAGTATTAATGCTGACGCCGGCGACTGGTGAACAAATGCCCCAGCTTTTCCTGCTTCGTCTTCAAATACTCTTCCGTATGTGCGGTGGGCGCGACTTCGCAGGGCACGCGCTCCGTCACCTGAATACCCGCGTGTTCGAGCGCGGCGACTTTGTCAGGATTGTTCGAAAGCAGGCGGACACGCCGAATGTCCAACGCCTTCAGGATCTCGACCGGCATGAGGAACTCGCGATGGTCGGCTCTGAAACCGAGGCGTTCATTGGCTTCCACCGTGTCGAGTCCGCTGTCCTGGAGTGCATAGGCTTGCAGTTTCGCCATCAGGCCAATGCCCCGGCCCTCCTGCTGCTCATAGATAAGGACGCCCGCCCCTTCCTGGGCGATCATCGAGAGCGCCATTTCAAGTTGTTGCCGGCAATCGCAGCGCAGCGAGCCAAATACGTCGCCCGTCAGACACTGAGAGTGAATGCGCACCAGCGGCGACCCCGAGTGCACTTCGCCCATCACCAGCGCCACGGCCTCTTCGGTCTTGCCACCATTGCCGGATGCAAACGCCCTGGTCGCAAACCCGTGAATTAGAAAATGCCCCCAGCGCGTAGGGAAGTCCGCGGATGCCACTTGCTTTACCTTTAAAGAACTCACAACTAGATTATAGTCCTCGAATTTCCTGTTTCCGTTTCGAGGGTCCGCCCGTCGCTCGGAAACCTCTGGAAAGGGTGTGGTATGATCGGCATATTCATCCGGTGGCAGCCGGCGATGATATGGAGCCGCTCCTCCCGTTGAGCCGGAGGGCAAACACGCTGCTTCCGGTCCCCTGAAAACGCTGATTTTGGCTTAGCGATTCCTGCGGATTGCTCTGTCGCAGGATCGAAGACGCTGCGCCGGCTGCATCATTCAGGGTAGTACGAAGAAACAAAATGGCAGGGAATCCGCTCAACGTTGTCATCTTTACTTCTGTTCCGCCGCGACAGGTGGCGCGCATTATGGCGCGCATTCGCCGGGACGCTCCGCAAGCGCAAGTGGTTGGCGTCCTTTATGAACGGCGCCCTCCCAAGACCCTGCAGCAGCGGTTGGTGACCTGGCGCAAGAAAATGACGCGCCCGGTCTACTGGCGCTACGTGTTACATCGCGTCTCCGCCACCATCAATCGCAAGCTGACCAACCTGCTGGATGCGGTAGTCCGCTTCATTCACGCGGCTCCGAAGCACCCGAATAGCAACCCAGACTATCGGCTCGACGATTTGGACAGGGCCTGCAAGGCCAATGGAGCCGAACTTTTCATTACGCCCGACATTCACTCCGGCCTGGCGCTCGATTTTGTGCGGCGCATCAACGCCGATCTCGGCCTAGTATTCGGCACGCGCATCCTGAAGCCTGTGCTCTTCGAGATTCCGAAGCAGGGCTCGATCAACATTCACAAACGCAAGGTGCCGGACTACCGCGGAGGCGGCGCGGTCGGACTCTGGGAGTTACTCGATGATCAGAAACAAATCGGAGTCACCGTTCATCGCGTCGAGGCCAAGGTGGATGTGGGAGGCGTAATTCGCTCCGCCCTGATTCCGATCGAGCCATTGGACGATCTGGAGAGCTTGGCGCTGAAGGCCGATGTGGTGGGCGCCGACCTAATCGTGGCCGCGATTCGCGACTTCGCGAATGGAACGGTGACGGAAACTCCTCAGAATGGTCCCAGCAAACTATTTCGAAGTCCGGCAGCCGAAGACCTGCTGCAGATGAAAAAGAAACTGGCGGTGCGGCGCAAAGGTGACGGCCATCCCTTTCGGCGGCCGGCATGGAAACTGCTGCTGAAGTCTCTGCTGTACGCCGTGCCGGTCGCGGTCCGCAACTGGCGGCACCGGCGTCACGGGGATTATCCCGTGATGATCCTCTATCACCATTTGGTTTCAGACCGGCCACATCACCTCGGAGTTTCCACTGCGTACTTCTTGCGGCAGGTGAATTACTTGCTGCGGCACTATCGCATCGTGAGCCTGAGCCAGGCGGTCGACCTGGTGCGGAAGGGCGGGGTCAAGGTGCCCACCGTCGCCATCACCTTCGACGACGGGTACGCCGACAATTTTGTGAATCTGCGCGCCGTGACCGAAGAATCCGGGTTGCCGATCGCATACTTCATCTCTACCGAACACATCTCGAGTGGCCGCGAATTTGCCCACGACCATTCGCGCGGCGAACACGGGTTTCCGCCCAACACCTGGGAGCAGATCGAATTTCTGCAGCGCTGCGGCTATGAAATCGGCAGCCATACGCGCAATCACGCCGATTGCGGCTCGACCGATGAGGAGTTCTTGCGTCACGAGATCGTTGGTTCAGGCGAGGATATTCGGCAGAAGCTCGGGCCCACTGCGCACTTTTCTTTTCCGTTTGGGCTTCCCCAAAATATTTCCGCCCTGGCGGCCGAGAGGGCCTGCGCTAGCTACCAGAACGTTTTCTCCGCATACCGAGGCGGTAACTTCCACGCAGACGCCAGGCGAATTCTGAAGCGCGGAAGTTTTCCGTACACGGTATGGGAGCTTGAGCTGCAGCTGCAAGATCTACTATCTCCGAGCGCAAAGGAGCCGCCCCACTTGAAGGTTCGTATCGGGGAGCGCTGATCAAGAACCGCGGGTGGTCGAAACCAACGCACGGCTGCTAAAATTACAAAAGTGTCCTCCATCCTATGGGGCTATAGCTCAGCTGGGAGAGCGCATCGTTCGCAACGATGAGGTCGTCGGTTCGATCCCGACTAGCTCCACCATATAAAACCCCAGTAAAAATCAGTACTTCAGAAGACCACCAATAAAATTGTACCCAGATTATACCCATCACGTTACAACGGTGCCGCCCCGTTGAAGCCAACAGAGGTGCGGAGTCGGTCCAATGCTTTTTATCTATGCCCGACACATTCCGGAGTGCAATCACAAAGACGATCCCAAATATCGCCGGTGCCGATGTCCGAAATGGATTGACGGATATGTTGATAGCAAGCGAGCGCGCCAGTCAGCCCAAACCCGCAGTTGGGAACAGGTGGAACTAAAGGCGCGCTTGATCGAAGAGGCTGCAGATCCCGCAAAACAGCGTCAGCCCATCCCCACCACCATTGCGAACGCGATCGATATATTTTTGGCAGATGAGAAGGGGCGCAACCTTTCTAAAGAAAAGACGAAGCAGTCGAAGACTTATTTCAGAACCAGTTTCTTTCCTGGGCGAAGTACCGCGGTCTGATCCGTCTTCGCTTTTACACGCTATGCCCCCTCGGATAATCAGAGATAGCGATAGGCCCGGAGCCTCGAATAGAACCATGATTACCATGCAGAGATCATTCTCGCTCGCCAAGTCCGTCGAACACGATTGTGCTTGTTGTCACCGGCAGAGAAGACCACGGGAGGAAACCGCTCCGAGCCAACCCGGGCGCAAATCCGGGTGCTCATCCAGGCAGTGGACTGGAGATCGAGACCCAAATTCCCTCGCCCTCCGGTCGAGGCAGAAGTTTTTTCTTGACATCCCTTTTTATAGGACTCATTGACTCTTGGGCACAGGAAGATCGTACACTTTGCGTATGCCGGTAGTCGTCGAAATGCACAACGTCGGCGATCTGAATCTGCAGCGGGACGTGGTCGCCGTCGTCGAGCACGTGCTTTCTGGCCGGATGGGGGATTGGCGAGTCCTCATCGTCGGCTCACAGGAGAGCGACCGATGGGAGATGAAGATTTTCGGGCCCAACGCGTTCGAGCGCTCTTACACGCTGGAAAGGACGTCCGGCGAGCATGACCCCCAAAGAATAGCGGCTCTGGTTAGCAGAATTGTTTCGTAGCTGCCATTCAGCCCAGTCTCGTGAATTCCGTCAATGTCAAGCTGGTCGCACCGTACGAGATGAAGAAGTGCTCGCCGCCGCCGCGCGACGGCGAGGGGTCGGGCTTTGCGAGACCGGTTGTTGGCGTGAAATCCCGTTCACGATGTCTTCACGTTCAGACAGTGCAAGGAGCCGCTTGACAATCAGTGCCTTCTCCCATTTTTCTGGCTTTTTGGGTTTAGCAGCACGAGCCTTCACAATGATGGCAAGCACTACGAGGAAGCTAGCCACTCCGACCAACACAATTGTAGTCATCGACTCTACCCCGCTGAGCATGGGTACTCAAAGCAGTTGTTCAGTACAGAATTGTGCGCTTGCCGGAGTTGTGGCCGATACGTTACGAAGGTTGCTGTCCTGAAACAGGAGTGCGGGCAAATCGGATTTTTGTCGCAGTGAGATGGTCGTGTAGTTGGCGAAACATCGCGATCGTACTCATCAATGAATCGCAGGCAGCACGGGGCAGCACCCTGCCCTGTAGCTCTCCAGATCACTTCGCCGGTTCCCAGCCCTCGGGCAGCATATCGAATGCAAGCGTGTCACGGTAGGCGTACTGATTGCCGTCCAGCACTGCCACTGGAGTTAACATATGCCAGATGCGGTCATCGTCGAAGACGTAGCACTCGCCCTGTTCGCGCATCGTGAAGCGATCCATTTCGTGTTTGTCATTGTCGGTTATGATGACTTCGCCGCCCTGAGCACCGCAGCGGCCCAGCAGATGCGTGGCGATATACTTTTCCCCGTCTTTATGTAATCCCGGCGGGCTGGTGTCACATGGCCGGCCCGGCGTAGCCGTGAACCGGATCACATGCATGTTGACTAAATACCTCGCACCCACCGCCGAGAGCGGCAGGTATCGAAGGTGGTAAGCAATCATCTTGTGAACGCCTGCAGCACCGGCGATCGCCTGGGGCAGTGGAGCATATTCTCGCGGCTGGCCACCCAGTGTCGTGTTGTATTTTTCCAGCTGCACATACGGTGTGCTCTCATCCATCGACCAAAGTTTCACACCTCCCTCAACAATCTCGCCCCGGAGACGATTTAATGAACGATACCTGTCGCCCCCGTCATAGTATTTATCTCTGGGAATGGACCAGGCAGCATGGGATAACGCTTCCAGTGTGCGCGCTACCTCTACGTCAACTCTGAGCGGTTGACGAGTAAACCCACGCTCGACGAGGTCGTTCCGCGACGTGGCATTCGGTTCAACCGGAACAAAGCTGTGTCCACCCATGATTCCTCCTGACAAAGGCTTGAGGTTTGCACGGCGCAGATTTCCGAATCTCTTGCAAGGCGGCTAATCGACACACCAAACGTCCGCCCCACTAATCAGCAGAGCTACTGAGAGCCCTTGCATCGAGCCATTATCGCAGCGGATTGACCTTCGGTGGAATTTTAGTCCGCCGGGGACGATACGGGAGACTGAGGAGTACGACGTGGACCTGCGCGACGTGACCGTGCTTGAGTTGAGGATTCTTCCTGACCAGGGTGGCGGAGCAGCCCGCGCATCGCTCGCCAGTTTGCGTGTGGCCTGATAAGTGGTCCTTGGTGGTCGCGGAGCCAGAGAGAAGGAAGAAGGGCACCGACAATGGCTGACCAGATCGTTCGTTGTCCGTATTGCATGCTGAGCAATCAGCGCAAGCCGATGTTGCAGCGGCCGGACTGCTATGTCTGCGAGCAGTCCCGTTACTTATTCCACGCGTATTAGACTCAGTACACTAGTCTAATAAACAAAGTGCGACTGGGAACTCCGCCAAGGCCCTGGAGACACCAATCTTTGCGCATTCGTCGGTTTTCTGCAGGTCCAGGACTTCTCCTGTAAATGCGTTCCGACACTTTTCAGAACAGCTGCGGAATGGGAGCAGAACGTGAGTATCGTCCCAGATTCGGGGCCCGATTGGTGGGAGATCGATGTCGTTAAGCAAGCCTGCGACCAGGCGCGGAACAACAACGAGCGCCTTCGTGGTTCCGGACTTCCTGGCGAATGCAACAACGTGTTTGGCTTTCGCGCCTTCCACGGCCAACGGCAGGTATTCGCCCTCTTGAAAGAGATCTGGTTGCTGTTGACGCAAGCACAGAGTTCTCCAAATCAAATACAACTTGAGTCGACTGTCCTCAGGAGTTTCCACCAAGCGGCCTATTGATAACGCATCAGGGTCGTTGCCCCACACACGGATACTCTCGAACATTTGCTGGCGGTGGATATAGTCGACTGGACGCCGATTGTCTGGGTCGACCAGACTGAAATCCCACAAGTCATTGCCTTGGTAGATATCGGGAACGCCCGGGCACGTCAGTTTCAGAAGCGTCTGCGACAGGCTATTCCATAGGCCAATGCGGGCGACACGGCGTTGGAACGGCACAAAGTCGTCGAGAAACCGATCCTCGGCGCCGGGATTCAGCAAGGTCCTTACGAACGATGAAACTGCGGTTTCGTATTCAGTATTGCGATTGATCCAACTGGTATGCTCCTTGGCTTCACGGATGGCTTTCAACATGTAGTTTTCTATCCGCTCACAGAAAGAGTCGTCCGTATCGTTCAGAGGCTCTGACGGCCAGGCACCCACCAACGTCTGATAAAGCAAGTATTCGTCATTCGGCGAGGGTGCGGGTTTGTTGTTTACAATGCGCCTGTGGTTGCGGTTGACGCGCTTCCACTCCCGCACCCGAGCTTTCCATTCTCCCGCTATCTCCGAAAGCACATTGATCCGGCATCGCACATCCTCGGAGCGCTTGGAGTCGTGCGTGCTGGTAGCCAGCATGGTGTGAGGCCAAGAGCGGAGGCGCTCCTCGTTCGCAAGATGAAACTCCGGCGTCGTGGTTCCGAACCGGTGAAGATCGCCTCCGACGTCATTCAACGAGACCAGGCGGTTGTACCTGTAAAAGGCGGTATCTTCCAGGCCCTTGGCCATCACAGGGCTGGTGAACTGCTGGAATTTCATGGCGAAGGTTGTCACCGCATTCTGGTACGCGGGGTCTTGTCCTTCGGCGATGCGAGTCAGAAGCACCTCACCGACAAAATCGAAGATGCTGGCATCGGCGGCCGGACTTCTCCATTTGGCCGAGGCGAGGGCGCTGCGGATGTAGCGAACGTCCTTATCCGAAACGCCAGAGGGGGTGACGTAGGTGCGGTACACCGGGAAGCTCGCGACCACCTCCGTCAGCGCGTCGCGCAGGCTGTTGAGGGTGAAGTCGCAGGTGTGGCGTTTGGAGAGAGCGATCTTGGCGATTTGATTGGCAAGTACGTTCAGTTCACTGACCAGGGCAACCCGGATGATCAGTTTTCGGCAGCGATAGGCGAGGTCATCAATATCGATTTCGTCATCGATGAAGGTTCGGTAAGTGCGATCCAAACTCATGGCCGCGGATGGCTCCACAAACACGCCATTCACGAGATTCGCGAAGTCGTAGCCCGTGGTGCCGCAGACGGGCCACTCGGCGGGCAGCCGTTCCGCACCCGTGAGGATTTTCTCGATGACCACATAGTGGGACCGGTTTCCGGAATTCTTTGCGGCGAGTGCGATGCTACTGTTCAGGCGTTCGAAGTATTGACGTGGATTGTACAAGCCATCAGGATGGTCAATGCGCAAGCCATCCACTTTGCCGTCTGCCATCAGACCAAGAACAAGCCGGTGCGTCGCTTGAAAGACTGTCTCATTCTCCACGCGGATACCTGCCAGATCGTTAGTGTCGAAAAAGCGCCGGTAGTTGATGTCATCGGAGGCGACCCTCCAGTTGGCCAGGCGGAAGGTTTGCGCTTTGATGAGTTCGTGCAGTTCTTCGAAGCTTGCAGGATCGGCAGGCGTACCGTTGATCAGCTCGACGGCTCCAAGAATGCAAGTGGCGATCTCCTGGGATCGCGCACACAACGCGACCAGTCGGCGCTTATCGATTTCCTTGTCACGATTCCGCTCGGCGATGCGATCGCTGCTCGCCTCCCGCCTTCCCGGCAGGTGGCCGAAGGCGGTAATCAGGCTCTGAAACTCGAGTAAGTCCGGATTCTGCGCGCCGAGTCTGGCTGCTAGTGCGTCCGTACAGTGTTGCAGGATGCGAGGGTACTCCCTGGGATCCACGGGAAAGCGATGATTGCGATAGGACACATCGAACTCGCCGCGCTCATGGTGAAAGACCAGCTTCAGCTCGCCGCTCTCCAGGACCGCGCCATAATGATCGTGGAGCACTGGAATTAGCACTTTGCCATGGAGCTCGTCCTTTAGCGGATGCCAGTCAATATCGAAAAAGCCAGCGTAGACGGAAGATTGGCCGTTCTCGAGAACATCCAGCCACCAGGAATTGTCACTGCCCATCACTCCCATGTGGTTGGGCACGATGTCGAGTATCAATCCCATGCCGTGTTCGTGGAGAGTAGTCACAAAACGGTCGAAGTCTTCGGGGCTCCCGATTTCGGGGTTTAACGAGTCGTGGTCCACGATGTCGTACCCGTGCATGCTGCCAGCACGAGCCTTTAAGCACGGAGAAACATAGCAATGACTTATGCCGAGTGCGGAAAGGTAGGGAACTATCGCCGTCGCTTGGGCGAAAGTAAAGTCGCGATTGAGCTGCAGGCGATAGGTCGCACGCGGGATGTGCGAGCGTGGCTTCATGATTCCAAGAACCACACCACGGACCAAGCCGGCAGCGTCCTTCGCTTCAGAGCGTCGGCGTTCACTTGCTCGCTG